>Ga0182030_10002570_pt1 | contig 38614 bp, 34 predicted proteins | sample 812S3MmetaG_FD_121299 | JGI IMG/M metagenome (GOLD analysis project Ga0182030, IMG submission 121299) | Permafrost microbial communities from Stordalen Mire, Sweden - 812S3M metaG (Illumina Assembly) | ecosystem: Environmental > Terrestrial > Soil > Wetlands > Permafrost | place: Sweden...
CCCTGCCTCCGGACCGGCCCTGCCTCCGGACCGGCCCTGCCTCCGGACCGGCCCTGCCTCCGGACCGGCCCTGCCTCCGGACCGGCCCTGCCTCCGGACCCGGACCCGCCCGGCCCCGGACCGGACCCGGACTCGCCCGGGCCTGCCGGTTACGCCCTGCCGAGCGACTCTAGCGCCACATACGCGTCCGAAATGAGGTCTTCGGGATCCTCCAGGCCGATGGAGAAGCGTACCGCCCCCGGGTCGATGCCGCCGGCGGCCAGCGCCCGGTTATCCAGCTGGCGGTGGGTGGTGGAGGCCACGTGGCTGACCACCGTGTGCGTTCCGCCCAGCGACGTCGCGTTCTGGGCGAGCCGCAGCTTATCCGCGAACGCCATGCCCGCTTCCCGTCCGCCGTGCGGGGTCACGGTGACGATCGCGCCGAACCGGACGCCCTCGGGCCCGACGTCGAACATCCGCCGCGCCACCTGGTGCCCGGCGTGCTCGGGCAGCCCGGGGTAGTCGATCCGCAGCACGGCTGGGTGCCTGGACAGCGCGGCCGCGAACACTGAGGCCGTGGAGCAGGCCCGCCGTACCCGCAGCGGCAGGGTCTCCAGGCCGCGGCGGAGCAGGAACGCCTCGTCCGGCGCCAGGCAGCCGCCGGTGTCCACCCGCACGCTGCGGATGCTGCTGATCAGCTCGATACGCCCGGTGACCACGCCGCCGGTGGCGTCGGAGTGACCGCCGATGTATTTGGTCGCCGAGTGCACGACCAGATCGGCGCCGTGCTCGAGCGGGCGGCAGATCACCGGCGGGGCCAGGGTCGAGTCGATGACGAGCAGCGCCCCGTTTTCGTGCGCGATGTCGGCCAGCTTGCGCAGATCGGCGACCGCCGTGGTCGGGTTCGCGATCGTCTCCGCGTACACGATCCTGGTCGACGGCCGGATGGCCGCCTGCACCTGGTCCAGGTCGGTGATGTCGACGAAGTCCGTCTCGACCCCGAACCGGGACGCGACGTTGCGCAAGAACCCGTACGTGCCGCCGTAGACCGCGGCGGACGCGACCACGTGCGCCCCGGTGCGCGCGAAGGTCCAGAACACCCCGCTGATCGCGGCCATCCCTGAGGCGAACGCCTGCGCGGCGGGCCACCGCGGCAGGTTCACCCCCTCCAGCGCGGCGACCGCGCGGGCGAACGCGTCGACGGTGGGGTTGTCGATCCGGCTGTAGGTGTAGCCGGGCATCTCGTCGTTCAGCACCGCCCGGTACTCTTCGGCCGAGCCGAACGCGAACGCCGCGGTGCGGTACACCGGCGTGCCGAGCGGTTCCTGTGAAGGCGTGGGCGGGGCCGGCAGATGCACCGCGCGCGTGTTCTCGCCGGTTTGCTTACGCACTATGTCCACGATGTCATTCCCTGCGATCTGGGCATCAGGGCCGGGCCACTCAAGGGCCGTACCACTCGGGTTTGGCTGAGCGTGACGCTAGCATCGACGCGGCCTGCGTGACGGGCAGCCCGTCCCGCATGATCGCCTCCACGACCTCGGTGATCGGCATCTCCACGCCGCGGGCCCGGGCCAGCTCGAGCACCGGCCCGCACGAGGCGACGCCTTCCGCCGTCTGGCTCATCGCCGCGGCCGCCGCCACCGGCATGCCGCGCCCCAGGTTCTCACCGAACGTCCGGTTGCGTGACAGCGGCGAACTGCAGGTGGCCACGAGATCGCCCATCCCGGCCAGGCCCGCGAACGTCTGCGGCTGCGCGCCGAGGGCCGAGCCGAGCCGGGCCATCTCGGCCAGCCCGCGGGTGATCAGCGTGGCCTTGGTGTTGTCCCCGAGTCCCATCGCGACCGCGATGCCGACCGCGATCGCGATGATGTTCTTCACGGTGCCGCCGAGCTCGCAGCCGGTCACGTCGGTGTTGGTGTAGGGGCGGAAGTACGGGGTGTGGCACGCGCCTTGCAACGCCAAGGCGCCGGAAGGGGCGGCGCACGCCACCACGGCCGCGGTGAACTGGCGCCTGATGATCTCACCCGCCAGGTTCGGCCCGGCGACCACGGCGACCCGGTCGGGGTCCGCGTCGAGCACCTCGGTGATGACCTCGCTCATCCGCGCACACGTGCCGAGCTCGATCCCCTTGAGCAGGCTGACCAGCAGCGCGCCGGCCGGGATCAGCGGCGCCCACGCGATCAGGTTGGTCCGCAGCGACTGCGCGGGCACGGCGAACGCGACGAGATCGGCGTTGGCGAGTGCTTCCATCGGGTCCGCCGTCGCCTCGAGGGCCGGCGTCAGCGCGACCCCGGGCAGGTAGTCCGGGTTCTCATGCCGCTCGGTAAGCGCGGCGGCCAGCTGCGGCTTGCGGCTGCAGAGCATGGTGCGGGTCCCGGCGTCGCAGAGCACCTGGGCGAACGTAGTGCCCCAGGACCCGGCCCCCATCACCGCTGCCTTCATGCCTGCCCAGCGGCCGGCGGCACGGCGGGCGGACCGGACTCCCCGGCGGGGGGAACGGATTCCCCGGACGGGGAGGAACCACTGTCCGTTCGGCCTGAGGAAAGCTGCTCCGCGGCGGCGGGGTCGAAGGGTACGGCGGGGGGCGTCTCCTGCCTGATCCCGGCCAGCAGCGCGGTGATGTCGGCCATGATATCGGCTGTGGCCGCGCGCAGCGTGCTCGCGCCCAGCCGCTGGCCGGCGTAGGCGGACAGGTCCACCGGCGGCCCGGCGACCATCCGCACCGTCTTACGCGGGAACAGGTCAGGTTTCTTGGACCCGTAGGGGAGGATGTGCTGTGCGCCCCATTGCGCGATCGGGATCACCGGCGCGCCGGTGGTCAGCGCCAGCCGCGCGGCGCCCGTCTTGCCCACCATCGGCCACAGGCCCGGGTCGCGGGTCGCGGTCCCCTCCGGGTAGACGATCACCGCCGCGCCGTCTCGCAGCGCCTGCTCGGCCTGCTTCAGCACCAGCCCGGCGTCGCCGCGGCCCCGGTAGACCGGCAGCTGCCCGAACTTGTACATGAGCGGACCGATCACCTTGACCTCGAAGATCGGCGACTTGATCATAAACACCGGATACCGGTGCGCGTACCCGTCACTGAACAGGGCGATCGTGGCCCAGTCGACGTAGGACATGTGGTTCGGGGCCAGGATGATGCCGCCGGTCTTCGGGATGTTCTCCCGGCCCTGCCACCGGCACTTGATCAGCAGCCGCAGCCCGGGGTGCAGGACGAGCCGCGAGAACTGCCGCCAGGCTCGCGAGTAGCTGTAGTCGCGCGACATAGGCTGGCCGGTGCCGTTTCGCGTGCTCATGGAGCCAGTCTCCTGGTTCTTCCGGTCCGGTGTCGAGGCAGGATCAACAACATGACCGATAATGCCCGCTTCACCTGGTCAGTGCTGATGCCCGTCAAGGTACTCGCCCAGGCCAAATCCCGGCTCGCCCCGCTGGCCGGCCCGCGCCGGGGCGAGTTCGCGCTTGCCCTGGCCTGCGACACGGTGACGGCGGCGCTCGGGTCGCGGGCTGCCGCTCGTGTGATTGTCATCACAGATGACCAGGTCGCAGGCTCGGCCCTGGCCGAACTCGGCGCCCTGGTGGTGCCCGACGAACCGCGCGACGGCCTCAATGCGGCGCTGCGCCACGGGGCCGCGCACGCCGCCGCGCGCTGGCCGGGGTCGGGCACCGCCGCGCTGTCCGCCGACCTGCCCGCGCTGCGGCCGGCCGAGCTCGGCCGGGCACTGCGGGCGGCCGCGGCGTGGCCGTCGGCCTTCGTGGCCGACGCAGCCGGTGACGGCACGACGCTGTACGCCGCGGCGCCCGGGGTGCCGTTCCGGCCCGCGTTCGGCCTGGCGTCCCGGTCCCGGCACGCGGCCGGCGGGGCCGCCGAGCTTGACCTTGACGGCATACCGGGACTGCGCCGGGACGTGGACACACCCGACGACCTACGCGGCGCGGTCGCGCTCGGGCTGGGTCCGCGCAGCGCCCCGCTCGCGGCCGAACTGCTCAGATGTGCACCACGGGGCAGGTGAGCGTCCTGGTGATCCCGGGCACGGACTGGATGTGCGCGGCCACCAGGCGGCCTAGCTCGTCGACGTTGTCCGCCTGGGCGCGCACGATGACGTCGTAGGGTCCGGTGACGTCTTCTGCCTGGGTGACCCCGCTGATTTTGCCGATATGCGAGGCCACATCGGCGGCCTTGCCGACTTCGGTCTGGACGAGGATATAAGCCTCCACCATGAGGTCTCCTCCCGGGGCATGACTGGACAGGCACCGCTCAGAGATCACGCTACCGTAGAGGTCCAGACCTGTAACACATTGGTCCGTGGTCGCGGCTGGCCGGACGGTTCGGAGGCACCATCGCAGGCGATGACCAGCCAACGCTGGCGCAGACCGGGGAGTTCGGCCTGATCGCAGAGCTGCCGGCCTGGCTGCCGCCGAACCCGCGGACGCTGGTCGGCATCGGCGATGACGCGGCCGTGCTCGCGACCCCGGACGGCCGGGTGGTCGCGACCACGGATTTCCTGCTGGAGGGCCAGCATTTCCGCCGGGACTGGTCGAGCGCGCGTGACGTCGGGCACAAGGCCGCGGCCCGGAGCCTGGCCGACGTGGCGGCCATGGGCGCGGTGCCGTCCGCGCTGCTGGTCGCGCTGGCCGCGCCCGGGGACCTGCCGGTCAGCTGGGCCCGCGACCTGGCCGCCGGGCTGGCCGCGGAGTGCGCGCGGGTCCCGGGCGCCAGCGTCATCGGCGGGGACACCGCCCGCGCGGCGAGCGTGCTGCTGGCCGTGACCGGCCTGGGTGACCTGGCCGGGCGCGCCCCGGTGCTGCGGTCAGGCGCGGCGCCCGGCGATGTGGTCGCGGTGGCGGGCCCGCTCGGCCACGCCGCGGCCGGCCTGGCCCTGCTCCGCGCCGGGCTGACCGGCGGACCCCTGGTGACCGCCCAGCTGCGCCCGGCGCCGCCGTACGACGCGGGCCCCGAGGCGGCCGCCCTCGGCGCCACCGCCATGATCGACATCAGCGACGGCCTGCTCGCCGACCTGGGCCACATCGCGGACGCCAGCGGCGTGCTCATCGACCTGTTCTCGGCCGCCCTGACCCCAGCTGACCCCCTGCTCGCCGCGGCCCGCGCCGTAGCCGCCCCCCGCCGCAACGTTCCTTTGGGCCGAACGGAGCGTGGTTCCACCCCCCAGCCAGCCATCACGGCCCAGCCAGCTATGACCGCACTGGGCTGGGTGCTCTCCGGCGGCGAGGATCACTCCCTGGCCGCCACGTTCCCGCCGGGCGTGCGCTTGCCGTCCCGGTGGACGGTGATAGGCACGGTACGCCCGGCCCAGGGTAAGCCGGGCCACAGTAAGCCGGGCCGGGGTAAGCCGGGCCGGGGTAAGCCGGGCCGGGGTAGGCCGGGTCCGGGTGTCGTCGTCGACTCCCGGCCGTGGGCGCACGCCCCCGGCTGGGATCACTTCGCCTAGGCCGGGTCCATCCGGCCCCGCTAGCCTGAGCTAGCGCGGGTGACCTTGCCTGCCTTGATGCAGGAGGTGCAGACGTTAAGCCGCTTGGGCGTGCCGCTCACGACGGTGTGCACGGTCTGGATGTTCGGGTTCCAGCGGCGGGGGGTGCGGCGATGTGAGAACGAGACGTTATTGCCGAAGCCCGGCCCCTTGCCGCATACGTCGCAGACGGAAGCCACGGTTTGCTCCATTGATGAGGGTGACGGGTTAATGCTGACGCCGCGTCCGCTCCACGGCGGAGCAGGCAGCCGTCGTAGCCTACCCGATGCCCCGCCGCAAGCGCGAACCCAGCGCGCGCCGCCGCACCCGGACCAGGCCTGCCGACCCCGGACCGACTCCGGGCCGACTCCGCGCCAGCCCGGCGCAATGTCGGCGGATGCTTCTATGCTGCCAGGTGTGACCACGCTTGGCGAGCCGCTCACCCGGGTGCTGGGCCCCAAGACCGGCCTGGCGCTCGAGGAGCTCTTTCACCTGAGCACCGTCGGCCAGCTGCTCCGGTATTACCCGCGGCGCTTCTACACCCGCGGCGAGCTGACCGACCTGTCCTCGCTGCGGGAAGGCGATCACGTCACGGTGCTGGCGCGGGTCGTGTCGGTGCTGGACCACCCGCTGCCCGCGGTGCCCGGCAAGGGCCGCCGCAGCCGGCTCGAGGTGATCGTCACCGACGACCGCGCCCGGCTGACTCTGACCTTCTTCTCCGGCGTGCCCCGGTACCGTAAGATGCTCCGTCCCGACGTGGTCGGCATGTTCGCGGGCACCGTGTCCAGCTACCGCAACCGCCGCCAGCTGGTCCATCCGGAGTGCGAGATGCTGCCCGGCGCGGCGCCCAACGCGGACCTGACCCCGGAGCTGGCGGCCGAGTTCGCCACCGAGATGATCCCGGTCTACCCGGCCAGCGCCAAGTTTCCTTCCTGGAAGATCGCCAAGTCGGTCAAGACCGTGCTGGACACGCTGGACGTGGGGGAAGATCCGCTGCCGGCCGGGGTCAGGGAACGGTATGAGCTGGCCGGGCGGGCCGAGGCGATCCGCGCCATTCACCGGCCGCTGGACCCGGCGGACCGGAAGCGGGCCATTTACCGGCTCAAGTGGGATGAGGCCTTCCTGCTGCAGGCGGCGCTCGCGCAGCGGCGGCTGGCGGCCGCCGCCATGCCGGCCATGCCGCGGCCGCCCATCGAGGACGGCATCGCCGGTGAATTCGACGCCCGGCTGCCGTTCACGCTCACGGCCGGCCAGGTCGCGGTGGGCCAGTGCATCGCCACCGACCTGGCCTGCGCCTACCCGATGCACCGGCTGCTGCAAGGTGAGGTCGGCTCGGGCAAGACGGTGATCGCGATCAGGGCGATGCTCCAGGTGGTGGACGCGGGCGGCCAGGCGGCGCTGCTGGCGCCGACCGAGGTGCTCGCCCAGCAGCACTACCGGTCGATCACCGACATGCTCGGGCCGCTGGCCCGCCGCGGCCAGCTCGGCGGGGCCGAGCACGCCACCGGGGTCGCCCTGCTCACCGGGTCGATGGGCGCGGCGGCGCGGCGTTCGGCTCTGGCCGACGTGTTCACCGGTGACGCCGGGATCGTGATCGGCACCCACGCCCTGCTCGAGGAGCAGGTCCAGTTCGACGACCTCGGCCTGGTCGTCATCGACGAGCAGCACCGGTTCGGCGTGGAGCAGCGGGACGCGCTGCGCGCCAAGGCCGCCGACAACCGCCCGCACGTCCTGGTCATGACGGCCACGCCGATCCCGCGGACGGTGGCCATGACCGTCTACGGCGACCTGGAGACCTCCACCCTGACCGAGCTGCCCGCCGGGCGCTCGCCCATCGCCTCGTTCGTGGTTCCCGCGGCCGACAAGCCCAGGTACCTGGAGCGGGCCTGGGAGCGGGTGCGGGAGGAGATCGGGCGCGGGCAGCAGGCGTACGTGGTGTGCCCGCGCATCGGCGGCGACGCGGATCCCGGCGAAGACCAGGCTGGGGACGACCAAGCCGGGGACGACCAAGCCGGGGACGACCAAGCCGGGGACGACCAAGCCGGGGACGACTTCGGCGACGTGGATATGACCGGTGCGATTCCGCGCGGGGTGGTTCTCGGCCGTCGGCAGCCGCTGGCGGTCCTCGACGTGGCCGCGACGCTGGACGCGGGCCCGCTGGCCGGGCTGCGGCTCGGCATCCTGCACGGTCGGCTGCACCCGGAGGAGAAGGACCGGGTGATGCGGGCGTTCACCGCGGGCGAGATCGACGTCCTGGTCGCGACCACGGTGATCGAGGTCGGCGTCGACGTGCCGAACGCGACCGTGATGGTGGTCATGGACGCTGAGCGGTTCGGCGTGTCCCAGCTGCACCAGCTCCGCGGCCGGGTCGGCCGCGGTACGGTGGCGGGCTTGTGCCTACTGGTCAGCGAGGCGCCCCCGGCCAGCCCGGCGCGCGAACGGCTCGAGGCCGTGGCCGCCACCCTCGACGGCTTCAAGCTGTCCCGGCTCGACCTGGAGCAGCGCCGCGAAGGCGACGTGCTCGGCGCCACCCAGGCCGGCCGCCAGTCCAGCCTGCGGCTGCTCCGGCTGCTCGCCGACGAGAACCTGATCGGGCAGGCCCGGGAAGAAGCCAGCGCCGTGGTGTCGGCCGATCCGCCGCTGGCCGCGCACCCCGCCCTGCGCGAGGCGATCGAGGAACTATTCGGCGTCCAGGCCGAATACCTCGACAAGACCTAGCCCCACCCGCGCCGCTTAGCCCCGCCCGCTCCGCCTCGCCTCGCCCGCTCCGCCCCGCCTCGCCTCGCCCGCTCCGCTCCGCCTCGCCCCGCCCATCCAGCCCCACCCGCCCAGCCCTACCGCCCAGCCCCACCCGCCTTGGCGCTCGGGCTGATTACCTGGCGCGCGGTGTGGCAGCGGCCGGGCCTGGCGTGCACACTTATGGGTGTGACACGCGTGATCGCCGGTGAGGCAGGCGGGCGTCGACTGGCCGTCCCGGACGGACGGGAAACCCGGCCGACGAGCGACCGGGCTCGGGAAGGCCTGTTCGCGACCGTGGCCTCGATGGCCGGCCCGTTGACCGGGGCCCGGGTGCTCGACCTGTACGCCGGCTCAGGCGCGGTCGGCCTGGAAGCCCTGTCCCGTGGCGCCGGGCACGTGCTGCTGGTGGAATCCGGCGCCCGCGCCGCGAACGTCATCAGGCAGAACATCGACGCCATCAGCCTGCCCGGTGCGGCCGTGCTCGCCGATCGGGTGGAACGAGTGCTCGCCCGCGGACCGGACCAGGCGCCCGGGGGCGGCCGGTACGACGTCGTGTTCGCGGACCCTCCGTATGCGCTGGCGGACGCCGGGGTATCCCGGGTGCTCTCGCTGCTCGCGGCGCACGCATGGCTGGCGCCCGGGGCGCTGGTGATCGTGGAGCGGGCCACCCGGTCCGGGCCGCTGGGCTGGCCTGACGGCTTCGAGCCCGACCGGGCCCGCACGTACGGGGAAGCAACGTTCTGGTACGGTCTTGCCTCCGCTGGGATTGCAGCGCGATGACCGGCCGTTACCTAGTCAGGTACTCACAGCGGAGTAGAGGGGTGGGATCGCGTGCAACGCGTAGTCTGTCCGGGTTCTTTCGATCCTGTCACTAACGGACACCTCGACATCATCAGCCGCGCCGCCGGGCTGTACGACGAGGTGGTCGTCGCGGTGCTGATCAACGTGACCAAGCGCAGCCTGTTCACGGTCGATGAGCGCGTCGAGATTTTGGGCCAGGTCACCAGCCACTACGGCAACGTCAAGATCGACCGCTTCCACGGCCTGCTGGTGGACTTCTGCGCGAACAACGGGATCACCGCCGTGATCAAGGGGCTGCGGGCCGTCAGCGACTTTGAGTACGAGATGCAGATGGCCCAGATGAACTACCGGATGGCAAAGGTCGAGACGCTGTTCATGACCACCAATCCGCTGTACTCGTTCCTGCGGTCGAGCCTGGTCAAGGAGATCGCCAGGTACGGTGGAGACGTCAGCGGGCTGGTTCCTGAGATGGTACTTTCCCGGCTGCGTGAGCGCCTGGCTGAAGAGTAAAGCGGGGCCCTGACGCCGGCCGGCCAAGCCGGGCCGGGCACCTGTCCGGGCCGTCGCCGGAATACCTGCGACGACCGTCAAGTTGGGATTACCGCGCGTCGCCGGTAGGCTGAGCGCTCGGTTCCGCTACGTTACAAACGAGTACACCGTCATGCCTCATTCCCATGCGTTTACACCCCGCGACGCGCTTGTCTTCGACATGCGCGTGCTCGGCCGTGAGGCGGGGTCCGCACTGTCGCAGTCGCGGACCGTGCCGGCCCCCGACGACATGCGCCTCGAACTCGTGAGCGTTCCCGTCGGCGCGGACATGGAGCTTGACGTCAAGTTCGAGGCGGTCACCGAGGGCGTGCTGGCCACCGGGTCCGTGACCGCGCCGCTGACCGGCGAGTGCGCCAGGTGCCTGGCTCCCCTGACTTTGTCGGTGACGGCCGACTTCCTCGAGCTTTACCTGTACGCCGACGGCCGGCCGCGCGGATCCCACGACGGCCGCCGCTCGCACGACAAGTACGACAAGCACGACAGGCGGGAAAAGTACGACCCGCGAGACCGGCATGACGACGACGAGGAGCGCGACGACGAGGAGCGCTATCTCGACGGCGACCTGCTCGACCTGGAGCCGGCCCTGCGTGACGCGGTGGTGCTCGCACTGCCGATGTCGCCGCTGTGCCGGGACGACTGTCCGGGGCTGTGCGCCGAATGCGGCGTGCCGCTGGCCGACGCGGGCCCGGACCACGGGCACCAGGACGCCACCGACCCCAGGTGGGCCGCCCTAGAGCAGCTTCACGACCAGGCAACTGACCAGAACCAGGCAACTGACCAGAACCAGGCAACTGGGCAAGACCAGGCAACTGGGCAAGACCAGGCAACTGGGCAAGACCAGGCCATCAGGCCACCGGACCGGCGCGCCCGCGCCATCGACCTACAGGAGGGCTGACGTGGCGGTTCCCAAGCGGAGGATGTCCCGCAGCAACACCCGATCACGGCGTTCGAACTGGAAGAGCACCGCACCCACGCTGGTGAGCTGTCCCCAGTGCCACGAGCCCAAGCTGCCGCACGTGGCCTGCCCGACGTGCGGCACGTACCGGCGGCGTCAGGTCCTCAACCCGTCCTGAGGGGAGCCTCATGCCCAGGGAGGGTGGCGTGCGAGGGGTTAATCGTCGCCCCCGCCCGGGCATTATCAGCGGATGCTAAGAGGAGGACGCGGTGGGCGTGGTGAGCCGGTCATGGGATGGCGGTGTGAACGCCGAGAGAGATCCCGCTGAGCTCCAGCACGCGCTGGGCGTGCCGATCATGGCCGAGTCACTCGAACGTGCGCTGACGCACCGCTCGTACGCCTACGAGAACGCCAACCCGCCCACCAACGAGCGGCTGGAGTTCCTCGGCGATTCGGTCCTCGGCCTGGTCGTGACCGACACCCTGTTCCGCGGCTACCCGAACCTGCCCGAGGGGCAGCTGGCGAAGCTGCGCGCCGCGGTGGTCCAGATGGGTGCGCTGGCCGAGGTGGCCAGGGAGCTGAGCCTGGGTTCCTACGTCAAGCTCGGCCGGGGCGAGCAGGTGACCGGCGGCCGGAACAAGTCCTCGATCCTCGCCGACACCCTGGAAGCGGTCATCGGCGCGGTGTACATCGACTGCGGCCTGGCGCAGGCCAGCGCTCTGGTGCACCGGCTCTTCGATCCGGTCATCGCCCGGTCGGCCCGGCTGGGCGCCGGGCTTGACTGGAAGACGTCACTGCAGGAGCTCACCGCCGGCCACCTGCTGGGTGTCCCGGAGTACCAGGTCGAAGAGAGCGGACCGGATCACCAGAAGTCGTTCAACGCTGTCGTCAAGGTCGGCGGCCGGATCCTCGGCTCCGGGCAGGGGCGCTCGAAGAAGGCGGCCGAACAGCAGGCGGCCGAGGCGGCCTGGAACGCGATCACGGCCGAAGCGGCTACCCCGCCCCTGACCGCCGAGAACGGGACCGCCGAGAACGGGACCGCCGAGAACGGGACCGCCGAGAACGGGACCGCCGAGAACGGGACCAGGCACCAGCGACCGGACCCGGGCTACCACGACGGAAAAGACGACGGGGGACAGGCCGCCGGCTCCGCGCCGGCGCAGCCGGAGCCCTAAGCCGTGCCCGAACTGCCCGAGGTCGAGACCGTCCGCCGCGGTCTTGAGCACCATGTCACCGGCCGCCCCATCGCCGGTGTCCGCGTCCTGCACCCGCGGGCCGTCCGCAGGCAGCTGGCCGGGGCCGCGGAATTCGAGTCCGCCCTGGCCGGGCGCACGCTGGACAGCGCCAGGCGCCGGGGCAAGTACCTGTGGATGTCGGTCGGCGAGGACGCCCTGCTGGCCCACCTGGGGATGAGCGGGCAACTACTCGTCGGCGCCCCGGACCGGCCGCTGTCACCCCACGTCAGGATCTGGTTCACCTTCGCCGATTCCGGTCCTGACCTGCGGTTCACCGATCAGCGGACGTTCGGGCACATGTGCGTGGTGCGAGATGGCGCCGAACTGCCCGGGCCGATCGCGCACATCGCACCCGACCCGTTCGAGCTGGCCTTCGACCCGGCTGCCCTGGCCCGGCGGCTGCGGACGCGCCGCACCGGGATCAAGCGCGCGCTGCTCGATCAGTCGCTGGTCAGCGGCATCGGCAACATCTACGCCGACGAGGCGCTCTGGCGGGCCCGGCTGCACTGGGCCAGGCCCACCGAGACCCTGACCGGCCCGCAGGTCGCCCGGCTGCTGGCCGCGGTCCGCGAGGTGCTCGGCGAGGCCCTGGCCGTCGGCGGCACCTCGTTCGACGACTTGTACGTCAACGTCAACGGGGAGAGCGGGTACTTCGACCGCTCGCTGGCGGTCTACGGACGGGAGGGGTTGCCCTGCCCGAGGTGCGGCACGCCCATCCGGCGTGACCCGTTCATGAACCGGTCCGCCTACAGCTGCCCCAGCTGCCAGCCGCGGCCCCGCCGCGGCCGCTGGTAGCGCCCCGCTGGTAGCGCAAGGGTGCGTCCTGGAATTATCTGTTTCGGGCAGATAAGGTATATAGCAGGCACGGACCGATCCCGTGTGGGCACTCAACTTGACCAGCAAACAGCAAGGTGAGAAACTAGTTGTCGTTGGTTGCGCGTGCGGATCTCGTGCGTGTTTACGTAAAGTGCCCACTCTGGTCACTCAGCGTGGAGGACCTTTTACAATGGCTAAGGCTCTATTTGGCCACGTCGGCGGTTCCGACCCCCGCATCGTTTCCGAGATGCGCCGTCTCCAGCAGCGAGTACGCGACCTGGAAGCCGAGCTTGTCCGGCTTCAGGAAGAGAATGACTCGCTTTCGGTTGAGGCTGCTCACGAGGACATGCTGGTTGAGGAACGCGAGCCCGCGCTCGTCTGACGAGCGCTGGCGGCGAGGCAAAACGACAAGAACGAATCAGGGGCGCCGTGGTGGCGCCCCTCTTCGTTGTATATCTGCCCGTTATATGTCATTAGTCACACGGGTATCGCAGGCGATGTATTGACGCCGAGTGTCCTATCCGGGACCTTCGGCGTTTTTGGCATGCCCCCCTCCGGGCCGGACGCGGCATGCGATCCGCCGCAGTTCCCCGTGCCGCGCGCCGCGAAACGATAAGGTGCCAGGAGCGGAGAGGAGGGGCCGTACGTGTATCTGAAGAGCCTCACCCTGCGCGGCTTCAAGTCGTTCGCCTCCGCTACCTCGCTCCGCCTTGAGTCCGGCATCACCTGCGTCGTCGGCCCGAACGGCTCCGGCAAGTCCAACATCGTCGACGCCCTGTCCTGGGTGATGGGCGAGCAGGGGGCCAAGTCGCTGCGCGGCGGCAAGATGGAAGATGTCGTCTTCGCGGGCACCACCTCGCGGCCGCCGCTCGGCCGCGCCGAGGTCACGCTCACCATCGACAACAGCGACGGCGCCCTGCCCATCGAGTATGCCGAGGTCACGATCAGCCGGCTGATGTTCAGGTCCGGGCAGAGCGAGTACGCCATCAACGGCGATCACTGCCGCCTGCTCGACGTGCAGGAGCTGCTGTCCGACTCCGGGCTGGGCCGGGAGATGCACGTGATCATCGGGCAGGGGCAGCTCGACGACATCCTGCACGCCGGTCCCGAGGCCAGGCGCGCCCTGATCGAGGAAGCGGCCGGCGTCCTCAAGCACCGCAAGCGCAAGGAGAAGGCGCTGCGCAAGCTGGAGGCGATGCAGGCCAACCTGACCCGGCTGGTCGACCTCACCGCCGAGCTGGGCCGTCGGCTCAAGCCGCTGGGCCGGCAGGCCGAGGTGGCCAGGAAGGCGGCCGTCATCCAGGCCGAGCTGCGAGACGCCCGGCTCCGGCTGCTCGCCGACGACTACGTGACGCTGGCCGCCGACCTGGCGCGGGACGAGGCGGACGAGGCGGCCGTGCTGGCCAGGCGCGCCGCCCTGGAACAGGCGCTGGCGCAGGCCCGGGCGACTGAGAACGAGCTCGACCAGGCCGCGCAGCTGTCCGCGGCCACCCTGGCCCGCGCGCAGGAAACCTGGTTCGCGCTGTCGTCCCTGGCCGAACGGCTGCGTGGGACGCAGAACCTGGCCGCGCAGCGGCACAGCCTGCTGACCGAGGTAGCCGAACCCGAGCGCCCCGGACGTGACCCCGACGAGCTGGACCGCCAGGCCGCTGAGCTGCGGGAGGAAGAGGAAACGCTGACCGCGCGGCTGGACGCGGGCCGCGCGGTGCTGGCCGTCGCGGTCGCGGAACGCACCGCCGCCGAGGCCGAGCTCGCCGCGACCGAGCGCCGGCTTGCCGACGGGGCCAGGACCGCCGCCGCCCGGGCTCAGCGGGTGGCCAGGCTGCGCGAGCAGGTCGGTGCCGCCGACAGCCGCAGCGCCGCCGCGCGGGAGGAGATGGACCGCCTGGCGGTCTCCGCCGAGCAGGCCCGGCAGCGGGCGGCCCTCGCGCAGGACGAGCACGAGCAGGTGCAGGACCTGGCCGGCGGCCGGGACGAAGACCGTACCGGGCTGATGACCGCGCATACCGACGCTGTCCGGATCCTTTCTGGATTTACCGAACGGACCTCGGCTGTCCGCACGACCGAACGTGAATCCGCCCGCGGCCTGGCGGCGCTGCGGGCTCGAGCCGACGCGCTGGCCGAGGCGGTGCGCCGCGGCGCCGACGCCTCCGCGGCGCTGCTCGCCGACCCCGCGCGCTTCGGTGGCGTGCTCGGCTCGTTCGCCGCCCGGCTGCAGGTCGCCGAGGGCTTTGAGGTCGCGATCGCCGCCGCCCTGGGCGCCGCCGCCGACGCGGTCGCGGTGACCAGCCTCGACGCCGCCGCCGAGATCCTGACCACCCTGCGCCGCGACGACGCCGGCAGCGCCGGCCTCGTCATCGCCGCCCCCGCCCCCGCCCCCGCAACCCCAGCTGCCTCACCAACACCAAACGCCCCGGACGCCCCGGACGCCCCAGCGGCCCCAAACCCTCCAGCAACCCCAGGGACCTCTCCCGCCTCAAGTGCCCCCGCCGTCCCGGGGGGCGCGGTGCTGGCCGCCGCGCTGGTGACCGGGCCCGACGGGCTGGGCGCGGTCGCCGCGGAACTCCTCCGCGACGTGGTGGTCACGGCTGACCTGGCGCACGCACGCCGGGCCGTTCGGGAAAATCCTGCCCTGAAGGCCGTGACGCGCGCAGGTGACCTGCTCGGATCGCACTGGGCTCACGGTGGCGGCGCGCGGCCGCAGAGCCTGCTTGAGTTGCGGGCCGCGGCGGAGGAAGCCGCGGCCGGGCTAGCCGAAGCGGAGCGGCGGTGCGACGAGGCGGCCGGGCAGCTCGCGGCGGCGACCGACGCCGAGGAGGCCGCCCGCCAGTCGGTCGCGGAAACGCTGGCGCGCAGGCAGGAGGCGGACGCGGCCGCCGCGGAGATCTCCGGCCGGCTCGGCCGGCTCGCCGGCGCGGCCCGGGCCGCCCGGGAGGAGGCCGGCCGGCTGGACGCGGCTCTGCTGTCCGCCCAGCTGGCGGCCGAGAAGGACCTCGCCAGGCTGGAGCAGCTCAGGGGTGACCTTGCCGAAGCCGAGGCCGCGGCGCAGGAGCCGTCCGAGCCGCAGGACGAGGCCGACGGGCGCCGGGAGGACCTCGCGGTGCGCTGCACCGCGGCGCGCAACGCCGAGATGGAAGCCAGGCTCGAGGTCAGGACGGCGGAAGAAAGGCTGCGCTCGATCGCAGGCCGGGCGGACTCCCTGGCCGCCACGGCGGCCGCCGAGCGCACCACCCGCCAGCAAGCGGCGCAGCGGCGCAGGCAGCGGGCGGCCCAGGCCGCCGTGGCTCGCGCGGTGGCGCTCGGGGCCGCGGCCGCGGTCGAGGCGGCGGAGCAGTCGGTGAGCCAGGCGCTGGCCCGGCGCGCCGAGGCGCAGGCCGCGAGCGTCGGCGGCGCCACCGAGCTGAAGGCGGTCCGGGTCCGGGTCCGTGAGCTCGCCGCCGATCTCGACACGGTGGTGAACACCGCGCACGGTACCGAGATCGCCCGGGCCGAGCACCGGCTGCGCCTGGCTCAGCTAGCCGAGCACGCGCTGGACGAGTTCGGTGTCGAGGCGGACACCCTGGTGGCCGAGTACGGGCCCGAGGTGCCCGTGCCGGTGATCGGCGACGAGGCCGCCCTGCCGTCGCGCTATGACCGGACCGCGGCCGAGCGCCGGGCCGCCGACGCCCAGCGCCAGCTCGACCGGCTCGGCAAGGTCAACCCGCTGGCCCTGGAGGAGTACGAGGCTCTCACCGAACGGCACACGTTCCTCGCTACCCAGCTCGATGATCTCCGCAAGACCCGGCGGGACCTGCTCACCGTGGTCAAAGAGGTCGATGACCGGGTGCAGGAAGTGTTCGCGTCCGCCTACGCCGACACCGCGCGGGAGTTCGAGCAGCTGTTCGGCCGCCTGTTCCCGGGTGGGGAGGGCAATCTGGTGCTGACCGAGCCGGACGACATGCTGGCCACCGGCATCGAGATCGAGGCGCGCCCGCCGGGCAAGAAGGTCAAGCGGCTGTCGCTGCTGTCCGGCGGCGAACGGTCGCTGACCGCGATCGCGTACCTGTTCGCGATCTTCAAGGCCAGGCCCTCGCCGTTCTACGTGCTCGACGAGGTAGAGGCAGCGCTGGACGACACCAACCTGCAGCGGCTGCTCACCGTCTTCGAGGAACTGCGGGAGAGCTCACAGCTCATCGTGATCACCCACCAGCGCCGGACGATGGAAGCCGCCGACGCCCTCTACGGCATCACCATGCGCGGCGACGGCGTCTCCGCCGTCATCAGCCAGCCCCTCGCCACCCGCCAGCCCGCCTAGCTCCCACCAGCCCCCACCAGCCCCCGTCCCACCCACCCCTCCAAACGCTCCAGCAACATAGGTAACATTTGCGTGGTTGATTCCGGCTTGTTGGTTACTTTGGTGCGCTGGGGCACACCTAATCAACCGTGGAACCCGAATCGACCAATCTTTTCTGGGTCGCCCCTGGGAAATGTGCTGTGCGGGCTCACGGGTATCTTGCGTCACAGGCACGGCTGCGCGCGGCCGGTAAGTTAGCGGACGAACTGCGTGCCCTGGTGCCGCGACCGGAACAACCTCGCCCGCCCCGCAATTCGCGACGCATCGCGGGGTCTGGGAGACTGTGAGCCTGATGGAATACGTAATCCTTATCATTGTCATCGCTGTCCTGGCCGTTGTGACCGGCGGATGGCTGTTGTTCGTCCGGCCGCGGCGGGGTCGCGGCGCGACCGCGGCGCCCGGTCAGCCGCCGGCGGCTCCGCAGGCCCCGCCGCCCGCACCAAGCGGCGGCGGAGAAGAAGCAGCCACGGCCGCCACCCAAGCGCCCGCGCCTGCGACCGCGACGGGCGTGCTCGACCTGGAGCGGCCGCCGCCGTCGGCGGGGCGGATGGTGCGGCTGCGGGCCCGGCTGGCCCGGTCGCAGAGTGGGCTGGGGTCGGCGCTGCTGGGCCTGCTATCCAGGGACCGGCTCGACGACGAGACCTGGGATGAGATCGAAGAGGTGCTCATCACGGCTGACGTCGGCGTGGCGCCGGCCCGGCTGATGGTGGATGACCTGCGGACCAAGGTGAAGGTCCTCGGGGTGCGCGGGCCCGCCGAGGTGCGCGGCCTGCTGCGCGCCGAACTGCTCGGCCAGCTCGGCGAGGACACGGACCGGTCGCTGCGCACCGCACCGCATGGCGGGCTGCCCGCGGTGGTGCTCATGGTCGGCGTGAACGGTACCGGCAAGACGACGACCTGCGGGAAGCTGGCCCGGGCCCTCATCGGGGACGGGCACACCGTGCTGCTCGGGGCCGCTGACACCTTCCGCGCGGCCGCGGCTGACCAGCTGCAGACGTGGGGTGAGCGGGTCGGCGCGCAGACGGTGCGGGCCGACCGGGAGGGTGCCGACCCGGCCAGCGTGGCGTTCGAGGCGGTGAGCGAGGGCATCGAGCAAGGCGTCGACGTGGTGGTGGTGGACACCGCCGGCCGGCTGCACACCAAGGTCGGGCTGATGGACGAGCTCGGCAAGGTCAAGCGCGTGGTGGAGAAGAAGACCCCGGTCGATGAGGTGCTGCTCGTCCTGGACGCGACGACCGGGCAGAACGGGCTCCGGCAGGCCCGGGTCTTCGCCGAGGTGGTTGACGTCACCGGCGTCGTGCTGACCAAGCTCGACGGCACGGCCAAGGGCGGGATCGTCATCGCCGTGCAGCGCGAGCTCGGCGTTCCGGTCAAGCTCGTCGGCCTCGGTGAGGGGCCTGATGATCTGGCCCCGTTCGACCCCGGCGCGTTCGTGGACGCCATCCTCGGCTAGATCCGGCGGTCGCCCACGGCCGTGCCATTCGGAAATATGCTTGTAACAGACAGCACCGGTGTTTCACTTTGCCGACACACACCGGCATGTCCGGTGAAACGTCAGCATCCGATCGTCGGTACAGGACTCCGAAGGGACACCTCAGATGAAGCTCATCACTGCTGTCATCAAGCCGTTCAAACTGGACGACGTTAAGGCCGCCTTGCAGGCGTTCGGCGTCCATGGCCTGACCGTCACGGAAGCGAGCGGATATGGCAGGCAGCGCGGCCACACGGAGGTGTACCGCGGCGCTGAGTACCAGGTTGACCTGGTGCCGAAGGTCCGGGTTGAGGTCCTGTGCGAAGACGAGGACGTCGATGACCTGATCGGGGTGGTGGTCAAGGCGGCGCAGACCGGGCGGATCGGCGACGGGAAGGTCTGGTCGGTTCCGGTCGAGACCATCGTCCGGGTCCGGACCGGAGAACGCGGGCCGGACGCGATCTGATCCGCGTCTTATGAGCGGTCCGGGGGACGCGTGCAAGCTATGACCACGTTTGCTGCGGATCGTGCTCGCCGGACTACGCAGGTCGACCGGTGGCTGGCGGAACTCCTCGGCGCCGAACCCGGCGTGGCCCTGGTGGCGGTGGGCGGTTACGGGCGCAAGGAACTGCTGCCGCGCAGTGACCTGGACGTGCTGCTGCTGCACGGCGGCCGCGACGATATCGCGGCCATCGCCGACCGGATCTGGTATCCCATCTGGGATTCCGGTGCGGAGCTCGATCATGCGGTACGCACGGTGCCGCAGGCCAGGCGAGTGGCGCGGGCCGACCTGAAGGTCGCCCTCGGACTGCTGTCCGCCCGGCACGTGGCCGGGGACCCTGAACTTACCGAACGGCTCCGGGCCGGAGCCCTGGAAGACTGGCGGTCAGCCGCGCCCGCGCGGCTGGCCGAACTGCACGCCGCCCACGACGAACGGGCCAGGACCTTCGGCGAGCTGGCCTTCCTGCTTGAGCCCGACCTGAAGGAGGCCCGGGGCGGGCTGCGCGACGTGCACGCGATCCAGGCGGTGGCGGCCGCGTGGGTGGCGCCCGCGCCGGGACCCAAGGTCCGCACGGCGTATGAGCAGATTCTTGACGCCAGGCACGCGCTGCACGAGGTCACCGGGCGCCGCCTGGACCGGCTTGTCCTGGAAGAGCAGGACGAGGTGGCCCGCGCGCTCGGCCTGCTCGACGGGGACGTGCTGCTGCGGATGCTGGCGGGCGCCGCGCGTACCGTCGCGTACGCGGTCGATCATGCCTTCCGCCAGGCGGACCGGCTCCGCGGCCGGCGGCTGCGCCGCCGCCGCGCCGAGCGCCGCCCGCTGGCGGACGGAGTGGTGGAGCAGGACGGCGAGGTAGTGCTGGCCCGGGTGGCCGATCCGGCCCGCGATCCGGCGCTCGTCCTGCGCGCGTCCGCCGCGGCCGCGCAGGCCGGGCTGCCGCTGGCGCCGCGCACCCTGGACCGGCTGACCGAATGCCCGCCGCTGCCCGTCCCGTGGCCCGCCGCCGCCCGTGATTCGCTGCTCGCGCTGCTCGGGGCCGGCCAGGCCGCGGTCAGCGTGTGGGAGGCCCTGGACACCGAGGGCCTGGTAACCGCGCTGATCCCGGACTGGGAGCGGGTCAGGAACCGGCCGCAGCGCAACCCGCTGCACACGTTCACCGTGGACCGCCACCTGGCGGAAGCGGCCGCGCACGCCGCCGCGCTGACCCGTGAGGTGGCCCGGCCCGATCTGCTGCTGCTCGCGGCGCTGCTGCACGACATCGGCAAGGGCTGGCCGGGTGATCACAGCGTCACCGGCGAGGTCGTGGCGCGGGACGTGGGCCGGCGGATGGGCCTGCCCGCCGCGGACGTGGACCTGGTCGCCTCGGCGGTCCGGCTGCACCTGCTGCTGCCCATGGTGGCGACCCGGCGCGACCTGGACGACCCGGTCACCGTGAAGCAGGTGGCCACCGCCGTGCGCAGCCGTGCCCTGCTCGAACTGCTGCATGCCCTGGCCATCGCCGACGGGCTCGCGACCGGTCCCGCCGCGTGGAACGACTGGAAAGCCACCCTGGTCGCCGACCTGGTGCGCCGGGTGGAGTCGGTGCTCGACGGCGAGCCGATGCCCGTGCCCGCGCCGTTGCGCACCGATCAGCTGGCGCTGGCCGCTGCCGGCGACCCGGCGGCGACAGTCCGCGGATCCGAGGTGACCGTAGTCGCTCCCGACCGGCCGGGCCTGCTGTGGCGCGCCGCCGGGGTGCTGGCCTCGCACCGGCTTGCGGTACGCAGCGTGAACGCGACGTCGGTCGGGAACATCGCCGTCACCGTGTTCGACGTGGAGCCCGAATACGGCGACCCGCCTGACGCCACCCTGGTGGCCGCGGACCTGCGCCGGATGCTGCTGGGACGGCTGGATGTCGAGGACCGGCTTGACCGCCGCGCGCGCGCCGTCCGGCCCAGCGGGGCCGCGGTACCGGCGCCCAAGGTGACCCTGGTCGATGACGCGTCGGAGACCGCGACGGTGGTGGAAGTGCGCGCGCACGACGCGCCGGGGCTGCTGTGGCGGGTTGGGCGGGCCCTGGGTGAATGCGGCCTGGACGTGCGCGCGGCCCGGGTAGAGACCCTGGGGGCCGAGGTCGTCGATGTCTTCTACGTGACCGACAGCGACGGCAAGTCGCTGGTCGCCGACGACCTGCGCCGCACGACCGTGCACTCCGTCCTGGCCGCGCTGGGAGATTTAACGCGATCCGGCGACCCCGGCAGAATAACCGGGATGCGCGGAGCTGACCGGACCCGGGTACCACGGACCGTTCGGTAACCTGGTGACGTGTTCGACACCCTATCTGACCGGCTGACGCAGGTTTTTTCCTCGCTGCGCGGGCGGGGACGCCTGTCCGCGGCCGACATTGACGCGACCGCCAGGGAAATCCGGATCGCCCTGCTTGAGGCGGACGTCGCGCTGCCGGTCGTCCGGCAGTTCATCGCCCGGGTCAAGGAGCGGGCCAGCGGGGAGGAAGTCTCCGCCGCGCTGAACCCGGCCCAGCAGGTCATCAAGATCGTCCACGAGGAACTCGTCGGCATCCTGGGCGGCGAGACGCGGCGGCTGCGGTTCGCCAAGGTGCCGCCGACCGTGATCATGCTGGCCGGCCTGCAGGGCTCAGGTAAGACCACGCTGGCGGCCAAGCTCGCCTTGTGGCTGAAGGGGCAGGGCAACACCCCGATGCTGGTCGCCGCCGACCTGCAACGGCCGAACGCGGTGCAGCAGCTTCAGGTGCTAGGCGAGCGGGCGGGCGTCCCGGTCTACGCGCCGTTCCCCGGCAACGGCGTCGGCGACCCGGTGGCCGCGGCGCGCGACTCGCTGGAGGAGGCCAGGCGCCGCCAGCAGAACATGGTCATCATCGACACCGCGGGCCGCCTGGGCGTCGATACCGAGATGATGGCGCAGGCCGTCGCGATCAGGGACGCCACCCAGCCGGACGAGATCCTGTTCGTCGTCGACGCGATGATCGGCCAGGACGCGGTGGCGACCGCGCAGGCGTTCCTGGACGGGGTCGGCTACGACGGCGTGGTGCTGACCAAGCTCGACGGTGACGCCCGGGGCGGGGCCGCGCTGTCCATCGTCGAGCTGACCGGACGTCCGATCATGTTCGCGTCCTCGGGGGAGAAGCTCGAGGACTTCGATCAGTTCCATCCGGACCGGATGGCGTCGCGGATCCTGGACATGGGTGACATCCTCACCCTGATCGAGCAGGCCGAGAAGACCTTCGACGCCGACCAGACCGCGTCGCTGGCCGGGCGGCTGGCCTCCGGCGAGGGCTTCACCCTCGAGGATTTCGTCGAGCAGCTGTCGATGGTGCGCAAGCTCGGCCCGATCGGGAACCTGCTCGGCATGCTGCCGGGGGCGCAGAAGAACAAGGCCCTGCTCGAGCAGGTCAACGACAAGGACCTGGACCGCGCGGAGGCGATCGTCCGGTCCATGACGCCCGAGGAACGCCGTAACCCCAAGATCATCAACGGCTCCCGGCGGGCGCGTATCGCCAACGGGTCCGGAGTCGCCGTCGGCGAGGTCTCGCAGCTGGTCACGAACTTCTTCGAGGGCCAGAAGCAGATGAAGGCGATGTTCAGCGGCGGCATGCCGGGGATGCCCGCGATGCCCGGCATGGGCGCGGCCCGGCGGGCGGCGACGAAGTCGGCCCGCAAGAAGGGCAAGAAGAAGGCCGCGCCGCGCAGCGGCGACCCGCGGCGCGCCGCCGAGACCGCGCGCGGCGCAGGCACCCAGGAGCCGGGCGCCGCGGCGGCAAACGGCCTGGACGCCCTAGGCGGGGCGGGCGGCCTGGGCGGGCTGCCCGGTGGCCTGCCGGAAGGTTTCCCCGAGAACCTGGCCGACGGGCTCGCCAACCTGCCCCCGGGGCTGGGCTTCCCGCCCGCCAAGCAGGGCAACATCCCTGCCGCGTTCCGCGGCGGTAACCCTAAGCGCAAGAAGAAATAACGCGCCCGATGATAACGCGTCCGGCCCCAGGGCCCGGACGGTCTCGATGGTGTCGGCCTCGGCGGCGGTCTTGTCGTCGCGGTAACGCAGCACGCGGGCGAACCGCAGGGCCAGGCCGCCGGGGTAGCGAGGGCTGCGCTGGACGCCGTCGAAGGCGATCTCGACCACGAGCTCGGGCCGCACGTACACGGTGTAGGAGTCCCAGTGGTCCGCCAGCGCGAGGAGCCGCTGCGTCTGCCAGCTCAGCAGCTCATCGGTCAGGCCCTTGAACGTCTTGCCCAGCATGACGAAGCCGCCGGTGTCCGGGTCACGGGCGCCCAGGTGCAGGTTGGACAGCCAGCCGCGGCGCCGCCCGTGCCCCCATTCGACGGCGAGCACCACCAGGTCCAGGGTGTGCCGCGGCTTGACCTTGATCCAGCCGGAGCCCCGGCGGCCCGCCGCGTAGGGGGCATCCAGCGACTTGACCACGACACCTTCGTGCCCGCGGGTGATCGCGTCGCGGAAGAACTCCGCCGCCGCGGTCACCGAGCCGGTGACCAGGCGGGGCATCAGCAGCTCGGGCGGCACGGCCCAGGCCAGCTCGGCGTGCCGCCGCCAGTCCGGCAGGTCGATCAGGTCCGCCCCCTCCAGATGCAGCACGTCGAACAGGAACACCGACAGCGGGACGGCCGGGGTTGCGGGGTCCGCGTCCTGGCGGGCGATGCGGGCGGTGCGGGCCGCGGTGTCCTGGAACGGCAGCGGCCTGCCGTCACCGCGCAGCGCGATCAGCTCGCCGTCGAAGACCGCCGCGCGTACCGGCAGCTTGGCCAGGGCCGCCACGACGTCGGGGAGCCTGCCGGTGATCTCATCGAGCGTTCTGGTGAACAGGCGGACGCTGCCTTCGGCCAGGTGAGCCTGGATCCTGATGCCGTCGAGCTTCCATTCCACCGCGCACTCCGGCTGCGAGGCCTCGCCGCCGATCTTGGCCAGCGCCTCGGTGATGTCCGCCGCGCTGGCGGCGAGCATCGGCCGCACCGGGCGGCCGACCTCGAGCCCGAAGGCGTGCAGCGCGTCCCGGCCGCCCGCGAGCGCGGCCGCGGCCACCGCCCCGAGCGAGCCGCGCAGCATCATGGCCCGGCGCACCTCCGCGACGGGCACGTCGGCCGCGCGGGCGACCGCCTCGGTCATCACTCCCTCCAGCGCTCCCTGCCGGAGCTCGCCGGAAAGCAGGCCGTAAAGAAACTGCTGCTCGGTCTTGGTGGCCCGGCCGAACAACTCGCTGACGAGCGCCTTGCGCGCGGCTGTCGAGCCCGGGCCCGAGATCGCGCCGATGGCGGAGAAGCCGGAGTCCACCTCGCCGAGGGTCAGCGTGGGGGCGGCCGCCGGGGCGAACCCGCCCCGCAGCGTCGCCCAGCCGACGCCGATCTGGCGCTGCGGCAGTTCTCCGGACAGGTACGCGACGGCGATCGGCACCTCGAGCGGACCGGCCTGGCGCAGCGCCGCCGCTAGCGCCTCGATCTTGGCGAGCCGGGCGCTGGTGGTGGCCACGGTCCGCGACACCTCGGCGATCTCAGCAAGGAGCACGCCTCCAGGCTAACTGTGCCGTTCGCCACGCCGCAGGCGCAGGCGCAGGCGCAGGCCGCGGCGGCCGTTGCTGCCGGGGGCCCAGAGCCAGTACCCGACCGGGAACAGCCGGACGTGCAGGTGCTCGTCGACGAGTCCCCACAGCCCGCGGCGCGCGAACAGCGCTATCACGATCGCCACCAGCCCGAGGATGATCAGGTACCAGGCGTTATAGGAGGCCAGCGTCTGCTGCAGGATGATGTAGACGGCGGTGCCGAGGATCGGCCCCTCGATCGTGCCGAGCCCGCCGATGATCACCGCGAAGGCCATCTCGGCCGTCCACTGGACGCTGAACACGGCGCTGGGCTGCACGATGAGCTGGCTGATGGCCAGCACCCCGCCGGCCGCGCCGCAGCCGATCGCGGCGATCACGAAGACCAGCATCCGGGCCAGCCCGACCCGGGCGCCCGAACTGCGCGCGGCCCCCTCGTCGTCACGGATGGCGGTGAGCACCAGGCCCAGCCGGCCGCGCAGCAGCAGGTAGACGGTGCCGAGCGCGAGGACCGTGACGGCGAGCCCGATCCAGTAGGTGTAGGCGACCAGCAGCGTGGGGCTATAGCCGGACAGGCCGGGCAGCGGCATCCCGGTGCCGCTGCCGAGCGAGGGAAACTTCTCGATGAACAGCATGACGGTGGTCGCGAGCACCCAGGTGGCGATGGCGAAGTACCCGCTGCGCAGCCGCGAGACCAGCCACCACAGCGGCACCGCGGCCACGCCGCAGCCGATCGCCGCGACCGGAAGCCCGCCGAACGGGGAGAGGCCGTGCAGGGCCAGCAGCAGCACGAAATAGGCCCCGAGCCCCACGAACGCCTGCTGCCCCACCGACACCAGGCCCGCGTAGCCCGCCATCAGGTTCCACATGCTGGCCAGCGTGAGCACGATGAACGCCTGCACCATGATGGTGGTGGTGCCTGAGTACACGATGTAGGGGAAGAGCGCCAGCACGACGACGACGACCAGCGCGCCGATCCACGTCCAGGCCACGTTCCTGCGTGACCGGGTTACTCGGTAATTTTCTTCGGAACGGGCCGTGGTCTCAGTCACCACACTCATGATTGCGCCCTCCGGGTGGTGAGGCCCTGGGGCCGGATCACCAGTACGACGAGGAAGACGATGTACCCCGCCAGCAACTGGTCAGACTGGTTGATCTGGCTGCCGATCTCCTGGGCGACGCCGAGCACCACGCCGCCGACCAGCGTGCCCCAGAGCGAACCGAGCCCGCCGATCACCACCGCGGCGAACGCGAACAGCAGGATCGTGTCCGTTCCCGTGGTCGGCGAGAACTGCGAGTACATGCCGTACCCGATGCCGGCCAGCGCCACGGTGCCGAACGCGATCGCCGCCGCGATGCCGAACACGTGCCGGTAGTCGATGCCGGAGAGCTGGGCCGCTTCCTTGTCGTCGGCCACGGCCCGGATCATCCGGCCGTACTTCGACGCCGACAGGAAGTACTGCAGGCTGAGCAGGACCACCACGGCCACCACGAAGATCAGCAGGAGCAGGTAGGCGATCTGGATCTGCGAGCCGATCGAGAACGAGCTCGTGATGATGGAGTTGCCGGTCCCGAGCGAGTGGCTGTTGGCGTTGACGAACTGGAGCAGCGCGTTCTCGATGACCACGGAGAGCCCGAACGTCACGATCAGCGTGGTGAGCACGCCGCGGTCCAGGGCCGCCTGGATCAGCGTGCGCTGCAGCACGTACCCGAAGCCGGCCATGATCGGCACCACGATCACGAACGACCACAGCACCGGGATGTGGGTGATCGTGATGACGGCGAGCGCGACGTAGCCGCCGATCACCGCCAGATCGCCATGCGCGAGGTTGACGACCTTCATGACCCCGAACATGAGCGAGAGCCCGCAAGCGAACAGCGCGTACAGCCCCCCGGTCAGAATCCCCTGGATAACGTCGTTCACCCAGTCCATCAGGGCTCCGTTCCCTCGTCCGGCGGCGCGGCCGCTGCCCCAGCGAGACCGAAGTAAGCGGCTTCGACCTGGTCCGCGGTGACGTCTGACGGCCGGCCTTCCAGCGTGGTCCGCCCTTCGAGCAGGCACTGGATGCGGGTAGCCACCCGGAGCGCCTGGCTCACGTCCTGCTCGACGAGTAGCACGGTGAGCCCGGTAGCCAGGATCTGCGGCAGCATGGCGTAGATGCGCTGCACCACCACCGGGGCCAGGCCGAGGGATAGTTCGTCGAGCAGCAGCACGCGCGGGTTGGCGACTAGTGCCCGCCCGATGGCCACCGCCTGCTGCTCGCCGCCCGACAGCTGGGCCGTGCGCTGGGTCTTGCGCTGGCTCATCCAGTCGAATATCTCGTAGACCCGATCAATCGTCCACGGTCCCTCGCGCGCGTACGTGGCGCCGATCTGCAGGTTTTCCTGAACCGTGAGCGATCCGAACAGCCGTCTGCCCTCGGGCACCATGGCGATCCCCTGGGTCGCCCGGCGCTCGGGCCGGAGCCTGGTCAGGTCCTGGCCGTCGAGCAGGACCGAGCCCTCGGTGGGCTGGTGCAGGCCGGCGATCGTACGCAGCAGCGTCGACTTGCCCGCTCCGTTCGCGCCGATGATCGCGTACACCTCGCCGGGAAAGACCCGCAGCGAGATGTGGTCCAGGGCTCGCAGCTGGCCGTGGTGCACGGTGAGGTCGCGAACCTCGAGCAGCGGCGTGCTCGCTCTGCTTGCCCCGCTCGCCTCCGGGCCGCTCCCTTTTCCGCTCGCCTCCGGGGCGCCTTCGAAGCCCCGCCTTCCCTCGTCGCTCGTTCCTCGCTCCTCAGTCCAGGCGGGGCGGCGCCCCTTTGGGGGCTCGGTCATGGGGGGTCTCCCAGGCTGGGGTCCTCGCTCAGGGTGCCGCCGCTCAGAGAGGCGGTGATGTCGGAGCCGAGGAAGACCTTACGGACAGCCGGGTTGGCCAGCACCGTATCCGGGTCGCCGTCGCCGACGAACGAGCCTGCGGCCAGGCAGGTCAGCCTGCTCACCACGGCGGTGAGCGCACGCACCACGTGCTCGATCCAGATGACCGCGATGCCGTCGGCGTTAACGCCGCGGACGATCTCGACGAGCTGGGCGACCTCGGGGTCGGTGAGGCCGCCCGCCACCTCGTCGAGCAGCAGCAGCTTGGGCTGCGACGCGAGGGCGCGGGCGAGCTCCAGCCGCTTGCGCTGGAGCAGGCCGAGCCGCGCGGCCGGCAGGTTGGCCTCGCCGGTCATACTGGTCCGCTCCAGGGCCCCGGTAGCGGCCGCGTAGCTGCCCCGGCGCCGCAATCCGCCGCCTTGCTGCGCGGCGACGAGCACGTTCTCGAACACGGTCATGTCGGTGAACGGCCGGGGCACCTGGTAGGTGCGGCCGATGCCGAGCCGGCACCGGGCCGCGGCGTCCAGCTTGGTCACCACGCGCCCGTCGAAGGAGATCTGCCCGGCGCCCGGAGACAGGTCACCGGAGATGAGGCCGAACAGGCTGGTCTTGCCAGCTCCGTTCGGCCCCACGATGCCGACCGTATCCCCGGGCCCGACGGCGAACGACAGATCCTCCGCGATAACGACGCGGCCGAACCGTTTCGTCACGTGGTCCAGTTCAAGCAGTGGACTTGTCATCCGGTCAGGTGTTTGTCGGCTCGAGCGTCCCGGTGAGCGGAACCTCCGGCATCAGCGTGTTGTCGACGACCTCCATCGAATAGCCCCACTTGGCGTTCGGCTTCCACTGCACGCCGACACACGGGGTGTCCACGACGCCGGGCGCGGGGCTCTTGCTCGAGGTCCAGTCGAGCGTCCCGGCCAGGCCGTTGATGTTCACCTTGAACAGGGCGTCGGCGACCTCGGTCTTGTCGTGCGGGTCGCTGACCGAGGTGAACGCCGCGTAGGCAACCTCGAAAAGGCTGTAGTTGCTCAGCGACTGCACCCACTGCTGGCCGGTGTCGGCCTCGAACTCGGTGGCGATCTGGGTGCAGGTCTCGCCGGTGAGCGAGGACTTCCATGGCATCCCCGGCGCCCACCACGCGTCCGTGGCGACGTTGACGACGAGGTTTCCCAGCGCCTTCACGTCGGAGGGGAACAGCAGCACCTTGGCCACGGTGGCCAGCTTCGGCTTGAAACCTAGCTGGGCGGACTGCTTCCACATCACGTTGAAGTCGGGCGGCAGCGGCACGTTGGTAAAGAAGTCGCACTTGTTCGACTTGAACAGATCGATCATCGAGGAGTAGTTGGTCAGCCCGTCGGTGTAGGCGGGCGGGTCGATCAGCGTGTAGCCGGCCGCCTTGGCGAAGATCGGCCACGCGGCGCGGAAAGCGTTGCCGTCCGAGTCGTTCGGGAACGTGCACCCGACGACCTTGTCGGTGCCCAGCTTGGCGTGGATCCTGTTCCACATCGGGATGAAGGCGTTGCACAGGTCGTTGACGCCGAGGAAGTACACGGTCGCCCATTGCGGCTTGAACGTCGACTTGCCCGGTGTCGGGTTGCCGCCCAGGTTGGCGTACCAGGATTGCCACGGGACGTTGCCGCAGACCAGCGGGGTGCCCAGGGTTTCGGCCTTGGTCGCGACCGGGTTGACGGTCTCGGGCGTGGACGAGGTGAGGAGGATGTCCACCTTGTCGGAGAGGATGGCCTGGCTGGCCAGGTCCCCGGCGCGGTTGGGGTCGGACTGGGTGTCGTAGGACTTGATGGTGACCGGGTAGGTCTTGCCGCCGACCTTGATCCCGTTCTTGTACTGCGACGTGGCGGTGATCTTGCTCAGGATCCAGTTGTCGGATGTGCCGAAGTCGGCCAGCGGACCGGTGAGCGGATGGATGAAGCCGATCACGATGTCCTTGGTGCTGCTGCCCGAGCTCGAGGTAGCGGCAGCACCCTTGATGCTGGAGCTGCACGCGTCGAGCAGTCCACCGCCCCCCACGACGGCCGCACCGGCGCCGGCCGCTCGCAGCAGGCCGCGCCGGCTTAGCGGTGCAGTGCTAACCTCGGGGGGACGACCCCCCCAGACCCCCCCGGTACGGGGTGGCTCCGCCCCCCCGTACCCCCCTGGGCGGAGCTTCGCCCCCCTACGGGTCGCCCGGGGGGACCCATCCCCCCAGGCCCCCCTTGCCCAGGTCCCCCTGGTGGCCGTGCTCTCGGTTTCCGCAGTCTGGTCACTCATGTGCAATCGATCTCCTTTGAGGTCGCGGCGGGGCGCGGGACCGCGTCTGAGGTGACACCGGGTGATCCCGTAAGACTGGACTGGGGACGCTGTGGCGTCATGAGGCTAACACCACCTAAATCCCGGTCAGGGGACGCTATAGGTGAAAGCAACGAGCATTCGGCCTCATTGGTTCAGGGGACCTGATGCAAATTGCCTTATGTGCGAACTCTTATCAGCTATTGAGAGTGCGCCCGCCCGCAGCCGCACGATCTGTGCGCTCTGCGAACGAACGTACATATATAGAACAGTATGGCAACGCTAGGATGCCCGCTCGCGGATCGTCAACGTACGTTATGGAACTGTTTCATAGGGTGAGACTGCCGAGGTCGCGAGCTCGCCGGACCCGGATCATAGAGTAGTCATTCATGATCTCCTAGCTCCTGTTCGCCGCGCTTTTGTTTCCCGGCTGATGCTGATCGAGTAGGGTCGTAATGACGCTCCGCAGGTGGCGGCGGGTGGCCTGCTCGGCCTCGGCGGGCCGCTGTGCGGTAATCGCGGCAATGATCGCCAGGTGCTCGCCCAGTGAGGCCTGCGGACGGCCGGGGCGCAGCGAAAGCTGGAATTGGTGCCGGACGAGTTGCCCGTTCAGCCGCTCGAGCAATCCGGCCGCCACGCTCTGGCTGGAAATCTCCTGGACCAGCCGGTGCAGCTCGTGGTTGAGGGCAGAGTACTTTAGCGGCTCACCGTCGGCGACGCTGCGCTGCAGCTGCTCACCGAGCTCGCGCAGTCGCGCCGCCTGGGGGCCGGTAACCCGCTCGGCCGCCTTGGCCGCGCACAATCCTTCTAGTGCCATCCGGCACTCGGTAATAGCGACCGCCTCGTCGAGGCTGACGGTCCGCACCCGCGCGCCGCGGTTCGGTATCCGCTCGACCAGCCCCTCGGCCGTGAGGTCGAAAAGAGCCGCGCGCAGGCTTGCCCGGGTCACGCCGATGATCCCAGCCAGCTCTTCCTCGATCAGGCGCTGCCCGGGAGCCATGTCCCCGGCCAGGATCGCGCGCCGCAACTGCTCGGCCGCCTGCTGCCGCCCCCGCGCTCCGGCCAGCGGCGTCGTGACCCCCTGCCCGGCCCGCTCCGGTGCTGCCCTGTCAACCTGGGCCGGTGCCTGGTTTTCGCGCCCTCGCACGGCACGATCCTAGAAATGCCTGACAAAATTGTCAACAATCTAGCGGTCGAATCACCCTGCTTTGCGGTCCTGCCGTGCGGTTCGCCGCCGGAGTTGCCGGCGCGCTCCCGATCGCCTCACAAGTCCCGTTAATCCCCTCTTCCTCCCCAGCCGCAGCTGATCCGGGATAGCGAACTTTTGAATGGTTGATTCGAGCTCGATGGTTACCTTTGGGCGTAATGGCACACTTAATCAACCACCAAGCCTGAATCGACCAAGATCTTCCGCTGGGCGACGTACCACGGGTGCTCTTGCACATCACAGCGCGCAGGGCGTCATGGTTTTGGACAGCGGCCTCGCGCGGAGGGCGCACCGCGGCTGCGGCGGGCCTCCGGGGCAGGTCCCTGAATATGGCATCGTGGTGGGCGGCCTTAGGGCTCAGCGAGCTCGCGTCGCACGGCGGCAGCGGGCCGCCAGCGCCGGGGCTGGGCGATGATTACTAGTCTGGTCCGGTTGTCTGGCACAATATGATGCTGACCGCTAGGTCATGCGACGCCCTCTCCTCGTTCGCCCGGCCTAGCTCATCTGTGCGGTCCCGTCGGCTGTTCCCCGGTCGGCGCGGGTCCGCCGCTTCGCATCTAACGCTGGGAGAAGACCACAGTCGTGGCTGTCAAGATCAAGCTGAAGCGCCTGGGCAAAATCCGGGAGCCTTATTACCGGATCGTTGTCGCGGACGCGCGCACTAAGCGCGATGGGCGTGCCATCGAGGAGATCGGCAAGTATCACCCGAAGGCTGAGCCCTCGTTCATCGAAGTAAACTCTGAGCGGGTGCAGCACTGGCTCTCGGTGGGCGCACAGCCCACTGACCCGGTTCGCGTCCTGCTCAAGATCACCGGGGACTGGCAGAAGTTCACCGGGGAGCCGGGGGCCGAAGGCACGCTCCGTACGGCCGCGCCGCGCGCGGACAAGAAGGAGCGCTTCGAGGCCGCCGCCAAGGATAGCCAGGCCCGCAAGGAAGCCAAGGAAGACAAGGGCAGTAAGGCCGGGACACAGTCCAGGGCCACCAAGCCCGCCAAGGAAACCACGGCCAAGGAAACCACCGCCAAGGACACCACAGCCAAGAGCTCCGCCAAGCAGACAGCATCTGGCGAGGACAAGGGCGGCCAGCCCAAGGCCAGGGACGCCAAGGCCACGGACGCTAAGGCCACGGACGCCAAGGCCGGGGCGGAGGCAACCGCGGCTGACCCGCAGATCAGCGACGCTCCCGCCGAGAAGGTGAGCCAGGACGCGCCGGCTGCTGAGGTGCCGGCTGCTGAGGTGCCGGCTGCTGAGGTGCCGGCTGCTGAGGTGCCGGCTGCTGACGCGCCGGCCGCTGAGGTGCCGGCCGCTGAGGTGCCGGCCGCTGACGCGGAGGTCTCGGCGGATGAGTCGGGGAGCGGAGCCTGACGTGCTTGAGGAAGCCCTCGAGCACCTGGTGCGCGGCATTGTCGATAATCCAGACGACGTCCAGGTAGCCAGCAGGACACTGCGTCGAGGCAGCGTTCTTGAGGTGCGGGTGCATCCCGATGACCTCGGCAAGGTCATCGGCCGGGGCGGGCGTACCGCCAGGGCGTTGCGGACTGTGATCAATGCCCTGGCGGCTGACCGCTATGTCCGCGTCGACCTGCTGGACGCCAACGAGGTCCGATGACACGATGCGGCTGATTGTCGGCCGTATCGGCCGCCCGCACGGGGTCCGCGGTGAGGCAGTGATCGGGGTCAGGACGGATGAGCCTGACCTCCGTTTCACCGTGGGCGCCGTGCTGGACGTCGACCGCACCCTGCCCGCCGGGGAGGATGCCGCGGGCGGCGGCCAGCTGACGGTCGCCTCGGCCCGCTGGCATTCGGGACAGCTCCTGGTCACGTTCACCGGGATCACCGACCGGACCGCGGCCGGGGAGCTGACGGGCAGCTGGCTGAGTGTGGATTCGAGTCAGCTGCCGGAACCCTCGGACCCGGACGAGTTCCGCGACTACGAGCTGATCGGCCTGTCGGTGCGCACATCGGCCGGTGATCCGGTCGGGGTGGTCACCGACGTGCTGCACTACGGCCAGGACCTGCTCGTGGTGCAGGCGGCGCCAGGCCAGGCCAGCCCGGATGAGGCTGGCCCGGATAGGGCCCGCCAAGATAAGGCTGGCCCAGGTAAGGGTGGCCCCGATAAAGCTGGCGCGGATAAGTCCGGTGAGTACCTGGTGCCGTTCGTGAAAGCCATCGTGCCCGAGGTCGACGTCAGCGCCGGCGTTCTCGTCATCGACCCGCCGCCTGGCCTGATCGACCCCGTGCAGGCGGAATAGTGGCCTGGCCGCTGGGCCCACTGCCCGTTCCGGATTAAAAAAGGAGAGGGCGTGGGGCTTCGCATCGATATCGTGACGATCTTCCCCGAGTATTTCCAGAGCCCGTTGCGGGTCTCGCTCATCGGCAAGGCGGTGGCGCGGGGCGACATCGAGATCTGCGTGCACGACCTGCGCCGCTGGGCGACGGACGTTCACCGCACCGTGGATGACGTGCCGTTCGGCGGCGGTCCTGGCATGGTGATGAAACCGGACGTCTGGGGTGAGGCCCTGGACGAGATCATCGCGCCGGGCGGTGAGCAGGCAGCCAGGCTGGTCGTGCCGACGCCGAGCGGGGTGCCGTTCAGCCAGCAAACGGCGGCTCGGTACGCGGCGGGATCGCGGCTCGTCTTCGCCTGCGGCCGGTATGAGGGCATCGACGGCCGGGTGGTCGACGAGATGCGGACGCGGATGCCGGTCGATGAGGTGAGCATCGGTGATTACGTGCTGGCCGGGGGTGAGGTGGCGGCGCTGGTCATGGTCGAGGCCGTAGGCCGGCTGCTGCCCGGCGTGCTCGGTAACGCCTGCTCGGCGACCGATGACTCGTTCGGCGGCGACGCGGATCCCGCTCAGGCCATGCGGGGACTTCTCGAGGGTCCCGTGTACACCCGGCCGCGAGCCTGGCGGGACCGGGAGGTGCCGGAGATTCTGCTGTCAGGGGACCACGCCGCGATCGCGCGCTGGCGGCGCGATATGGCGTTGCGCCGGACCGCCGCCCATCGGGCGGATCTGGTCGCCGGGCTGCGGGACCTGGACACCCATGACCGGCAGGTGCTCGCCGAAGCCGGGTACAGTGATAGTGAGTCTCCAGCCGCGCTGGGGAGTCGAAGGGCCGGTCCGGCAGCTTCCGGAGATGAATTTCCGGCCAGTGAAGGTGGCCCTTCTGCTGCTGGCTTTCCGGTTAGCGGCCAAGATATGGCACACTGAAGTCCGCTGTCTTTACAGGCATGCGACCGGGGGCACCCAGGACGCTCCCTGGCCCGAGCCGGCTGCTGCCCGGTGCCCGCACCCGACCACCACCGAGGAACCCCGTCATGCATACCGCGATTGCCGAAATCGAGCAGGCCCAGACCCGGTCTGACATCCCGCCCTTCAGGCCGGGGGACACGCTGAAGGTCCACGTCCGGGTCACCGAGGGGAACCGCTCGCGGATCCAGGTGTTCCAGGGTGTGGTTATCCGGCGTCAGGGCAGCGGGGCGCGCGAGACCTTCACCGTCCGCAAGGTCAGCTACGGCGTGGGCGTCGAGCGCACCTTCCCGGTGCACAGCCCGTCGCTGGACAAGATCGAGCCGGTCACCCGGGGTAAGGTCCGCCGGGCCAAGCTGTACTACCTGAGGGACCTGCGCGGCAAGGCGGCGCGCATCAAGGAGCGCCGCGACCAGACCGGCAGCTGACGTGCCGGGGGGGCCGGCGATGGACGACCAGGACGATCCTGGCACGGTCGCGTCGGCTCGCACCTCGGCGGCAGCGCCGGACAAGAACCGCAAAAGCGCTCCGGCGGCTAAGAAGAAGAGCTTCTGGCGCGAGCTGCTCACGATCGTCGTGGTCGCTGCGGTCCTCACCTTGCTGGTGAAGGCGTTCATCGTGCAGGTCTACCGGATCCCGTCGGCGTCGATGGAGAACACGCTCCAGATCGGCGACCGGGTCCTGGTCAACAAGGTCATCTATCACTTCCGCGGCATCGACCGCGGCGACATCGTGGTGTTCAGCGGGCAGGACTCATGGGGGCCCGATGCCCCGCCCCCTTCGGGCGATCCGGTGGTGCGGGTCTTCGATGACGTGCTGTCGGACATCGGGCTGCACAGCAGCGACACGTATTACATCAAGCGGGTGATCGGCCTTCCTGGCGACCACGTGGCGTGCTGCACCGACGGGAAGGTCACGGTCAACGGGGTTCCGCTGACCGAGAGCTCCTACATCTACCCGGGTAATGCCCCGTCCGCCTTTGCGTTCAAGGCGACCGTGCCGGCCGGCTACGTCTGGGTGATGGGAGATCACCGAGGGGACTCAGACGATTCCCGCTACCACACCGGCGAACCAGGCGGCGGCGCGATACCGGTAAATGAGGTGGTCGGCCGGGCGTTCCTGATCATCTGGCCGCCCTCGCAGATCAGCGATCTCCCCATTCCCGCCACCTTCCAGCAAGCGGCGCTGCACGCGGGGGCCGCGGGCGCCGCCGTGCTCCAGGTCGGCGGGGCCGCGGTCACCGCCGGCTCGGCCGCGCTGAGCGTGGTGGCGGCGGTCCCGGTGGCCGGGACCGCGGGCGCCGCAGGCGTCATCAGCGCACCCTTGCTCCTCATGCGCCGCCGCCGCCGGCGCCGGGGCAGCGACCCGGCCGGTTCGCGACCCTAGGATCCGGCGGGGCCCGGACATAGGCACCGAAGTCAGCTGGCTCCTGTTGGGCCGCGGCACGGTGACGTATCCAGATATCCCCCCGCCGGGGTTTTTAGGGTCGGGCTGATGGCCGCACGGCTCCATGGCAGGCTGGCGAGAGAGCTCGGACCTTATGCGGCGAAATGAGTTTTTGTCCGCAATTGCCGGGCTTTTCTGATGGACGGGCGGCCGCTCGCGGTTGCGACAACGGCGCTAAGCTCGGGTGATGACGGCGGCGGCGCGGCTCTGTGCGGGCCGTCTAGGTCCGGTACGCGACATTCGGCCCGCCGAGCGCGAGCGTGGTGGTCCTGGTACGCGATGAGGGTAAGCGGAAGGGGCACGGATGAGCAGCGCTGGCCGTGGCGTGACGCCCGGTGCTGAGCCAGACGCGGGTTCGGGTCGAGATGCCGGGTCCCCGGACCGGGGCGAGACCGTCAGCTCAGCCACAGGTCCCGAGACGGGTGGGCGCGCCGGGGAGCCCGCGGACGGCGTGCCCGGCCCGGATGCGGCGCAAGCGCCGGACGGTAAAGACGGTAAAGACGGTAAGGCGACCCCGGGATCAGGCTCTTCGGCGGGCGGTACCGGACGCGGGACGGCGACCCGGCGCAGCAGTGGCGGCCGGTTCCTGCGCGAACTGGTGATCCTGATCGTGGTCGCGCTGGTGATCGCGGTCGTGATCAAGACCTTTGCGATCCAGGCATTCTTCATACCCTCAGGATCGATGGAGAATACGCTCGAGATTAATGACCGGGTCTTGGTCAATAAGATCGTTTACCACACCCGCAGCATTCACCGCGGCGATATCGTGGTCTTTAACGGCGACGGCTCGTGGGCCCCGGGATCGGTGCCCAAGAACTCGAACGTCGCCGAGGAGTTCTTCAGCGGCTTTGCCAGTATGTTCGGTTTCGGGACCCCCGGCGATATCCTTATCAAGCGAGTCATCGGGCTGCCCGGCGACCAGGTGGCCTGCTGTGACGCCCAGGGCCGGGTCACGGTTAACGGCATTCCGCTCAACGAGCAGTCCTACCTTTATCCCGGCGACGTCCCCTCACAGATCAGGTTCAACATCGTCGTGCCGCCGGGTCGGCTGTGGGTGATGGGGGACAACCGGAGCATTTCCGATGACTCCCGGGACCATAGGGGCGATCCAGGCGGCGGCACGGTTCCGGAAAGCGCGGTGATCGGCCGGGCCTTCGTCATCATCTGGCCGCCGAGCCGGTGGCGGATCCTGCCCATCCCGGCCACCTTCGAGCAGCCGAAGCTCAATGAGTCAAGTGCCGCGACGCCCGCTGGCACCACCGCGGGCAGCGCGAGTACGGCTGGCCTGCTGTCGGCCCGGCTTGAGCCATCCAACCCGGCTCTGCCGCTATCCCTCGGTTTCGCCGTGGCTGTCCCCGTCAGCTGGCTGCAACGCCGCGTCCGGGTTCGCCGCACCCGGCGTCGCGCGGCGGCCCGGTGCCGAGCGGTCGGCCATGTTCCTGGCCCTCCCGCCCCTCCCGCCCCTCCCGGTCCTCCCGGTCCTCCCGGTCCTCCCGGGCGTTAGTGAGTGTTTTGATAAATCGCCGGGATGCCCGGTCGCGATGCGTTCGCCGGGGTCGGCGGGTGTCGTCACGTTGAGATAAGCGTTGCGGACTGGCGTGATGACGGGGCTCTGGCCCGGCTGCACGGCATGCTGCGCGGCCAGGTCCGGGCCGCCGCCGGGCGGCCGCGTTTGGCGCAGCCCGCCGATTTGTCAGCCGCTCACGTGGATCAAGCTGGCCACCGCCGTGACGCTGGCAGACCGGCAGACGCTGGCCGGCTGGCCGTGGGTGAGGACGCAGATGGCCGCCGTGATCACGTTGGCGGCACCGTCGATGTCCTTGGCCACCGCGCTGGAAGGATCGCGCATCGCCGCGGCCACCTGCGTCCAGCTCAGGCCGGCGAGTGCGGAGGGAACATACTGCACTTGCGGGAGGAGGTAGCGGTTCCCGATGTCGACGAACGGGATGGAGCCGCCGCCGTACCGGGCGAAGAGCGCTTGCTGCTGCGCGGTCGGCTGCTGCAGGTAGACATGCCCGAATGGCGTACTCGGGTCGGTGGCCTCGCCGAACCACTCCACCGGGACGAAGGCCAGGTACTTGCTGGCGTAGCTGGCCTTCGCGAACGACAGCGTGGGCGTGTTGGCGTAGCTGTCGGTGGGTGAGGAGTGGATGAGGCTGAGGCCGGACAGCGTGCCGAACCGGCTGACCGCGGCGGCGAGCGCCCATCGTTCGGCCGCGCAGAACGGGCAGTACTCGCCGCCCATGTAGAGCACCTCCGGTTTCCCGTCGCTGGTGAGCGCGGGCTGGCCGGTGACGGTATCGAGCCCGGTCGCGGTGCCGGCGCCGACCGCATCGAACGTTGCCGCCGGCACGCTGGTGACCAGCCGCTGGACCTGTGCTGTGCTGCGCGCGCCGGCGGGCGGGGCGCTGCGCGCGGGAGCCTGGGTGAGCTTCACGGCGATCAGCGTGGCCACGAGCACGAGGACGACCCCCACGCTGCCGCCGGCCAGCAGGAGCCGTCTGCGTACCCTGGCTCGGCGGTCGGCAGCACGGCGCGCGGCGAGCCTTTGCCGGGCGTTCCGCGCTCTGGCGTTCGTCCCCGCCGTCGCGGCGGTCCGTGCTTGCGTCCGTGCCCTGGTCCGCGCCGCGCTTCCCATGGTCCCTCCATCTACTATCTGCGTACGTAGATAGTACGTAGCTAGACAGTAGCAATCGGGGCCCGGGGTGTCTATGCTTGCTCGTGATGACGCGGGAGGTCAGGTGCGCGGGTTCGGTGACCTGGAAGCGGTGATCATGGACCGGGTGTGGGAGCGCGGCGAGCCGGTGACCGTGCGAGAACTGTTCGACGAGCTGTCCGCGGAGCGGACGATCGCGTATACGACCGTGATGAGCACCATGGACAACCTGCACCGGAAGGGATGGCTGGACCGGATCAGGGACGGTAAGGCGTACCGGTACACGGCCACCGCCAGCCGCGAAGAGTACAGTGCCCGCCTGATGCGCGAGGCGCTCGCCGACGGCGGGGACGCTGAGGTAGTGCTGAGCCACTTCGTCGCGCAGATCGGCAGCGGGGAATCGGAGGCGCTGCGATCCGTGCTCCGCAAGCTGCGCGGCAGGCGGTCCGGATGAGACCCGCACTCGTGGTCTTCAGCTATGCCGTAGCCGTGGCATGGGTCCTGCCGCTACCACTGCGGCGGCTGTCCGAGCCGGGTGTCAGTCCGCGGCTCGGGCTCGCGGCC
>Ga0182030_10002571_pt1 | contig 38613 bp, 66 predicted proteins | sample 812S3MmetaG_FD_121299 | JGI IMG/M metagenome (GOLD analysis project Ga0182030, IMG submission 121299) | Permafrost microbial communities from Stordalen Mire, Sweden - 812S3M metaG (Illumina Assembly) | ecosystem: Environmental > Terrestrial > Soil > Wetlands > Permafrost | place: Sweden...
AATAACATACATACATATGCATACTGTAGTTGGTTGTATGTATGCTGGGGTATGCTGGGGTATGCTGGGGGGGATAGGGGATCAGAAGATTCTCAGATCAGAAACGTGATGTCAAGCACTTTTTCACCCCTTGACAATCGTTTGGGATGGGGTGCACACTTCGCGCCGATGAATCCCACCAGAGGACCGATATGATCACAACTGACGTTGACCCGCCAGGGCTGGACCGCGCCGCATGGGACACCTGGCTTGAGTACCGGCGTGCGCTGAAGAAGCCGCTGCGCGAGCCGAGCTGGTGCATCGCGAAGCGCAAGATGGCCGAGCTGGGCAAGCACCAGATGGCCGCGGTCGAGCACAGCATCGCCAACGGGTACCAGGGCCTCTTCGCCCCTCGCGAGCTGCAGGAAACCATCGACCCGAGCGCCCCGTGGTAGAGGCCGACAAGCAGTACTTCGCCGAGATGTTGTCGGCCTTCGCCGCGATCCACAAAGAACGCCTCTCACCGGACATGCGCAACGCCTACTGGATCGCGCTCCAGGACATGGACCGCGGTGAGTTCGAGCGCGTGAGCAAACACCTGATGAAGCACCACCGCTGGTTCCCCAAGCCGGAAGCGTTCTGGACCGCGTCGAAGTCGGCGGGCTGGACATGATCATCGCCACGGGCGCCGTCGCCGCAGAACCGCCTCCACCCCCAGCGCCGGAACCGGTGCAGCCTCCGCAGAAGGACGCCAGCGACGAGCTGATCGCTATCCTGTCGCGTGAGCTGTCGCGTGCCAGGGAGAAGCTGGCCGAGATGGTGATCACCGAGGAAGCGCCAGACGACGGCGCGCCGCAGAAGATCCTGCTCGATTTCAAGGAGGAGGACCCGGCGCAGATCATCGGCGACTACCAGGCGTTCATGAACACCTTCGACACGCTGCCGATTGACACGGCTGGCGACAAGGTGCGTTTATACAAGGGCGAGTGGTCGATCTGGTCCGGCTTCCCGGGCACCGGCAAGACCACGCTCCTGCGGCAGATGGCGTGCCACTTCCTGAAGAACGGTCACACCGTGTTCGCCGCGATCCTGGAGCAGGACCCGCGCTGGTTCATCGTCGAGATGGCGGCAACTGCTGCCGGTGTCGAGATGCCCACGGTCGCGCAGCTGACGAGCTTCCTAACGACGTACGGATCGCGCCTCAAGGTGTGGGGATTCATCGGCATCGCGGACCACAAGAAGATCTTCGCCATGATCCGCCACCTCGCCGAAAAGCACGGGTGCTCGCATGCTATAATCGACTCCCTCATGGCCCTGGACGTGGACAGCACCGACAATGAAGCGCAGAGACAATTCGCGAACGTGGTGTCGGCAACTGCTCGCGCAAAGGGCGTACACATTCACCTGGTCGCCCACCCGCGCAAGCCGATGGCACCGGATCAGGCGCCAAACGTCTGGGATGTGGCGGGAAGCTCGGATCTGGGGCGGCTGGCTTTCAACGTATTTTTTATTCGCCGTGGGCCTCAAACGCCTGGCAACGACGCGGTTAGCAACATGCTTGTCCACGTCCTTAAGCAGCGCACGAAGGGGACGACGGTGGAGATCCCAGGTTTCTTTTATCGTTTGCACCGGCAGTTTCACGTGGATTCCTATGCGACTGAGCCTACGAAGTACCTGCCTGACGATCAGTATCCTCCTGCGGGGATAAACGACGACATGCCGTTTCACGAGTCCAATCCCGACGCGTTCCGCGTGGAGCGCGCACCGATTGAAGAGCCACGCGTCGAGCAACCCTGGGAATTTTGATGGCCAAGAAAGCGCCAACCGTCGAAGAGCAGAAGCGAATGGACAAGCTGTCCGAGATGGGCTGCATCGTCTGCCGTCTGAGCTTTGGCGCGTTCATGCCGAACGAGATCCAGCACCTCACGTCTGGAGGCCGCCGCAAGGGTCACATGTTCACGATCCCACTTTGTGAGTGGCACCACCGCGGCGTGACCAAGAACGGCCTGACGCCCGAGTACATGACGTCGATCTACGGCCCGAGCTTCGCCAACTCGCGCAAGGACTTTGAGAAGACGTTCGGCAGCGAGGAGTACTTGCTCGCCGAGACCAACAAGTGGCTTGGTGTTCCCGACGGGAACAAGGGGGAGTAATGGCCTGGATTACGAAGCAGCCTCGGCTGACCCAGATCTATGTCTACGTCGCGTGCCAGCTGAACGACATCGGCATCGAGCCGGATGGCGCGCGGATCAAGCCGTGGGTGCGGCAAGAGCTTGAGGACGCGAAGATCGTAGCGGACCCCACCGAGATCGCGATGGTGCTCTCCGGGTTCCTGCACGAGAAGGCGATCAACCAGGCCGACATCGACAAGCTGATGCAAAATGCCAAGACGGTATGACGAGCACACTGAGCAGGTCGCCTTTTTCGATCTCGCTGCCAAGCGGAGCTACGGTGAGGGTCGCCTTGTCGATTACCTGTTCGCCATTCCTAACGCAGGAACAGTGGGAGGCCGACGCGGCCGCATTGCGGGAGCTAGAAGGAAAGCTGAGGGAGTTCGTGCCGGAGTGCCCGACATCGAATGCTTTGTTCCCATGGCGCCCTACACCGGACTCCACATCGAGATGAAGCGCGTCGACGGCGTCCCTAGCGACGTCTCGAAGGCGCAGCGCGAGGTGATGGCCAGACTGGAGTCCCAGGGACGAAAGTGCGTGGTCGCTTTTGGAGTACTGGACGCATGGGTAAAACTGTGCGAGTATCTGAAGATCAAGAACGGACTGGGGACAACGTGAAGAAACGGTACCGAGTGTTGAGTGGCGATGGCTTCGAGGAAGTCATCCGAACGGACCGCAGCACCGCGGAGAGCGACGTCGCTATCTTCCGCTGGCTCGGCAAGAAGGCATGGGTTGAGGAGATCGAGCGATGATACAGTTCCAGGAGTTCCCCAAGATCCCGCGCTACCGGCGCGAGGTGGCAATTACCGAGAAATTGGATGGCACCAACGCCGCCGTGGTGTGGACGCCGGTCAGCACCATGGAGCCGCCGGACGACAACATCATCGCCAGTCGCGTGCTGAAGGATCAGCACGGCAATTCTGTCGGAGAGTACTGGCTCCTGGCTCAGTCCAGGCAGCGCTTCATCACGCCCTCGCGCGTTAAGCCGAAGAACGACAACTACGGATTCGCGCAGTGGGTCGACGACAACATCAACGAACTGGCGAAGCTCGGCCCAGGCGTCCACTACGGCGAGTGGTGGGGCTACGGCATCCAGCGCGGCTACGGCATACCCGAGAAACGCTTCAGCCTGTTCAACGTCAACCGCTGGGGCGACGGCAAGCAGCCGCTGCCCGCGTGCTGCCACGTGGTGCCGCTCATGGGGTACTTTGGTCCGGACCAGATCAGCACCCAGGTCGAGCGGCTGCGCACACTGGGCAGCCTGGCGGCTCCGGGGTACATGAAGCCCGAGGGCATCATCGTCTTGCACAGCCAGTCGAAGCAGCACTACAAGATCCTCCTGGAGAACGACGAGATCTCCAAGAGTCAACGAGGGGAAGCAGCATGAGTGGATGGATTTACTGCATCCGAAACGCCTGGCTGATCACGACGCTGGTGCTGTTCAGCACCGGTCACCTGATCGGCGGCGCGGTCGCCGCGGGAATCACCATCTGGATGCTGTTCTGATGGCGATCACGGCGCAGGCGCCGAAGCAGAAGGAATGGGCCGAAGAGGGTGGGCACTGGTACTGCGCCAAGACGGGCGACGCCAGGTACGAGATCATCGGCGCCAACGGCGTCAAGCGGGGCACGACGCTCCGCGACGCCAGGAAGCACCACCTGGTGCCGTCGGTGACCACCATCGCGCAGATCGAGGCCAAGCCTCAGCTCACGCGCTGGCTGATCGAGCAGGCCGCGCTCGCCTGCATCACGCTCCCGAAGATGCCCGGCGAGAACGCCACCGACTTCATGGCCCGCGCCATCGACGACTCCAAGCAGCAGGCTCGCGCCGCCGCAGCCCGCGGCAGCTACCTGCACGGGCTGATGGAGGAGACCATGCGGACCGGCCGCGTGCAGTTCAACCAGGAGTCCGACATCGGCTACATCCAGCCGGTGTTCGATTGGCTGTGCGTCAACTTTCCGGGGTACACCTGGAACGTCGAGCGCACGATCCCGCCGACCCTGGGGTACGGCGGTAAGGTGGACCTGACCGGCACGCACCCGACGCTGCCGCCGGTCACCATCGACTACAAGTGCAAGGACTTCGACGACCCGAAGAAGAAGCTCGCCTACGACGAGCACTGCACCCAGCTCGCGGCGTACAACCGGGCCCTGTATCCTGAGTTCTACCTGAACGCCAGGACGCCACGAGGTTTAAACATCTTCATCTCGTCGACGAAGCCCGGGCTGTACATCGTGCACGAGTGGACGAAGGAAGACCTGCATCGAGGCTGGCTCGCGTTCCAGGCGATGCAGGCACTGTGGACGGTGCGGAAGAAGTTCGATGCGTGACGTTTTCTACCAGAAGAACCGGCAAGGGCTCTGGGTATTCAAGGCCATGACGGACCGCGCCAAGGCCGAGATGCGCAAGCTCCTGGAGGTTCCCCCGGAGCTGGGCGAGGAGGTGTTCATGCACGCCACCGACAAGGACTTCAACTTCGTGCGCACCGCCCTGGTCCGATCCGGACTGACGGTGGACGCACCCGAGGATGAGAAGCCGGTGCGCAAGGAGATCGACGTGAGGTCCTACACCGAATTTTGAGCTGCTATAATCGGCGGCATGAGTGACTGGTTCGACATCTTGGAACGGCAGCCGGAGCATGGGCAGCGGATTCTCGCTGAGCACCAGGACCGTGTTGCCCGGGTGATCTGCAACTATGACCGATTCAACTTCGAGCAGTGGGGAATCTCTCACTGGAAACCCATGCCACGGCAACAGAATGGACAACGACAAAATCTATCGCCAGTGCGGTGACGGCTGGAAAGGCCTGATCGACCCGCTGATTCAACGATGCAACGAGGTTGGCGCCACCGTCGACCAGATCAAGGAAAAGTACGGCACCCTCCGGTTCTACTACACGCCCCACAATGCGGGCTGGGACGACAAACTGGAGAAACTGGTTGACGATGCCGAGTATGCGAGTGCGAGAATGTGCGAAATGTGCGGGGCCGAAGGGAAGCTGCTGGTGAACAAGCGTGGTTCCTGGCTGAAGACGCTCTGCCCCGGATGTGCATTGGATCTAGGCTATAAGGACAAATCATGACTCAGACTGTTCAGCAATTCATCAGCGCGACGTTCGATGGCAAGTGGGCCGGGGATGCGCGCCACGCGCTCAAGGTGGGCGAGGTTGGATTCCTCCTGGAACTGACACCCGTGTCGGCCAACCCGAATTTCAAGCCGCGCAAGCGCCTGGAGATTCGCCCCCACCCCGGCCGCCTGGCTGGCTCCCTGGAGGAGATGCTCTACGGCGTCATCGAGGGCGACAGGACCGACGTGGAGTGCCTTGGGGTCGCCAAGGTGACCGAGGTAGCCCCCAATGGCCGGGGCCGCGTACAGACGCTCTGGGGAGACGAGGCGCGGGCCGCGCTTGAGACCCTGGCGTACCCTGACCTCGGCGACGAGCTGACTATCGGCGATGAACGATATACCGGTTGACCCGCTGGAGCTGTTCTGCATGGCAGCAATGGCCACCATTGCATTCTGCGCAGCAACCGTGTACTGTTTCTGGTGGCTGTATACCGAGCTGACTGGAGATGACAATGATCGTAAGCGACGAGGGTCTTGAGCGCGTCTGGCGCCCGACCGATACCTGGCAGACGAAATGGCGCCACTTCAAGATGGAGGGGCATATCCGGCTCTCCACCAGGCAGCGCTACGTCGAGGGCCGGGGGCACACGCACGAAGGGCTCCTGATCGAGGACGTCGTGATGGAGGAGATCGGGCTGGTGCTGGCAGAAGAAGTGAGAGAGACGAACTACCCAATCCTGAGGAGACGAACGTGAGTGCAATTGACAGAGCTTTCGCAGACCAATTCAAGTACCTTTCCGAGCAGCTGATCGCCTGGCGAGACGTGGCGCCCAAGCTGCAACCGCTGGCCGACCGACTGGAGAAGATGGAGATCGAGCCGCGGTTTGATGGCTCCTCCCTGCACCTGTACGTGACCGGAGACAAGAAGCAGCTGACCCGAGTGTGGCGCATGCTCCGCGTCTACGGGTACAACACCAGCCCCGAGAATCGCCCGAAGGACAAGCAGCCGTCGGTGTGCGTCTGGTTTGATCACCAGGACAACGGCACCCGCGTCTACTTCAACTTCACCAGCACCGTCTGCAAGCGAGTCCAGATCGGAACCGAGATGCGGGAAGTGCCGGTGTACGAGGTACGGTGCGAGTAAAAAAGATGGCCCGGTCAGTGGGGAGACTGCCGGGCCTTTTCAATGGCCACTCGACTGGTGGCGTTGGGGCGGGTGCTAGCGATTCCGATTATAGCACGGCCCCCGGATGAACTGACAAGGAGATTACGATGCAGAAAGGGCAGACGATGCGAATGACGAAGCCATCCAGCATGCGCCGCGGGCGCCGGATGCTTCCGAAGCGCCTGACGATGAACCCGAAGGCGATGGCTGCGGCCGAATTCCTGACCCTGGAGGACGCGGCGGCCCATTTCCTGAAGGATGGATACATGGACCTGGGGATCGTTTGCGGCACGCAGACCTTCCGCAAGGGCAGAGACCCGGTCACGGCGCAGTACGCCGGGATCTGGTACCACGAGGGCGGCTGGGTGGCAATTCAAGAGTATTAGACATTGCCTTACGCGACCAATGCAATACACGGAGCATGTATGAAGTGGATGATAGTCTGGTGGGTCATTCACGTGGGTCACTCCGAGGCGATCCACATCGAGCGCGACTTCCCGAACCAGCAGGCGTGCGAGATCTACGGCGGCGAGCTGACCGCGCACAACGAAGGGATACGCTGGCACTGCAGTATCGAGTAAACTAGGAGATCGACATGAAGACATTGCACCTGGAGAAGCAGATCTCCACGCTCAAGCGGGAGCGCAACGCCGCCATGAGACGCGCGAAGGCCGCCGAGCTTGCCGCGCAGAAAGACCGGGAGCGATTCAAGGAGCTGCACGACTTGCGCACCGCCGACTTCGAGAGTCGTGACGCGCTGGAGATGGAGCTGCTGAGCCTCAAGGAGCAGATCAAGCACTACACCACGCCGAAGCCGCGCGCGAGCGTCGTCGACTGGTTCCGGACGAAGGTGATCCGCGCGCAGAACTGGCTCAAGGTCAAGCGCCTCAGCAAGGCGCGCGTCGATGCGATCACAGAGTACGGCAACGTGCCGAACCACCTGATCAGCCTCGCGCAGCGCTACTGGGAGCAGGACCTCCGGCGCCTGCGGTACGAAGCGCCGCGAGAGTTCGACCGAGACGGTAAGCCAGCGAAGTGGAACAACAGCGGGCCCGACCTGGTGCAGCGGATCAAGATCATCCTAGGGAGAGCGTGATGTCCAAGAAGTTTAAACACACCGATTCGTTCAAGACCAAGGAGCGCCTGCGCTGGGAGGTGGGGCACTGGTCGAAGATCGCCGGGGACATGACGCGCGACTACAGCAACGCGCTGCGCACCCAGGAGCGCCTGAGCCTGGACAACCGCAAGCTGAACGACAAGGTGATCGCCGACGCATTCCTGATCGACGAGCTGAAGCACCAGCTCTCGCAGCAGCACATCCAACTTTGCAACATGAGAGAGAACGCCCGTGGACAAAGCCTCGAACGACTTGCCAGCGTCGGACCACGTCATACCGGACGTGGACCCGCGACTGCTCTACCTGAACGCACCCCTGGTGTTGGGTCATCTAGCCCGAGTATGCCGGGCAGCGGCGGACACCCTGGAGTCGGGGAAGCCAACCAAGTCCCTCCGGCTGGCGTTCGGTGACGCCACCGCGCTGATCCTGAAGCTCCTGAAACAGTCGGACGAGAAGCCACAGATCAAATCTGTGACGCAGGTCTTGTAATCTCCACTGGAGCTGCTAATATCAGCGACAGGCAAAACCAGTGGAGATTTGAAATGAACCTGATCAACGCCTTCATCGCCTTCCTAGGCTTCCAGATCCGCGAGGACATCGTGGTCGTCGGTCACAACGGCGAAATGGCCGATTACGACAACCCCCGCGGCGAGATCTACGGCCGCAGCTACTACGTGGTAGCCACCGCGAACCACCAGGACAACCGCAGCCACGACGACGGCCTGCAGTGGGCCAACGCCGAGAGCTTCCGGGACCCGGCAGACGCCAACGCCTACCTGGAGCGCCTCCTGGAGTACGTGAACCACGGCGGCCAGCTGGATGAGGAGTTCTGGCGCGAGATCGAGCCCTGCTACGGCACCCAGGCTTGGCTCGACTGGAACGCCGAGCACCCCGAAACTTGGAATGATTGACAGGCACCAGGGGGAGGTTTAAACTCCCCCTCAGTCAACAGCAGGAGAGTGAAATGAACAAGGGACAGAATCGAGGGCATTGCCAGGTTTGCGGCCGCATCCAGGTGGTGCTGCCGAACGGTCTGGTCGCCAAGCATGGCTACCGGGTCGCCGGGTTCGGCTTCTTCAGCGGTGTCTGCTTTGGCAGCCGCCACCAGCCGCTGCAGATCGAGCGCCTGGTCACCGACCAGATCATGGCCAACCTGGTGAGCCAGGCGCAGAGCAACGAGGTGCGGGCGATGGCGCTCCGCGGCGGCATGCTGAACCCGGAGCAGGCGCAGAAGCTGGAGTTCTGGGGCAGCCGCGTGTGGAAGTGGGTGGGCGAGGGTCGCATGAAGGCCCGGGAGCCGGTCATGGTCCCCTGGAGCGACGCCAGCGCCGAGGAGCGAGAGCGGCAGATCGAGCTGGAAGCTGGCGAGTGCGAGATGTTCGCGCGCCACGCCCGCAGCCACGTCAAGAGCCTCGGCGAGCTGATCGCCAAGGTCCACGGCCAGCCCCTGATCGACCGCGACCAGGAAGAGCTGGACAAGGTCGCTGTGCGGACCGCGAAGAAGGCCCCCATTGAGGGCGCCTACCGGACCAAGCAGGCCCAGAAGGACGACCTGGAGCGCCTCAACCGCGAGTTCAGCAAGCTGAGCCAGGCGATGCAGGCGGTTGGCGTCTACTACATGGACATCCCGTTCGACCTCCACAACTTCAACCAGAATCGCCTGTCCAAGCTGATGCACCAGTACGGCGGCACCGACGCGAAAAACCTGTTCCTCGAAGCTGCCGGGCTATACGCCGCCAGGGTCGAGATCAAGTCCCGGCCGGTGATTAAGTAAAAGTCACGATGGTATTGCAAGGCTCAGTGGGTGGGCGTATAGTCCACTCACTGAGACCTGAAAGGAGATTGAAATGGAACTAAAAGTGAGCATACGCAACGTCTACGGCACCGACCGGATCTACCCGGCTGACGCCATGACCCGCAACGTCGCCAAACGCCTGGGCGTCAAGACCTTCAACCACGACCAGATCGAAATGCTGAAAGAGCTGGGTCACACCGTCGTCGCCGACGCGCAGCCGGTGCAGCTGTGAGCGCCCTCGCAGCCGCCATCGCGCGCACCTGGTCCCCGTACCAGGAACGGATCTACGACTTTGGCGTGAACGGCAAGGGCAACGCCATCGTCAAGGCCGTCGCGGGCTCGGGCAAGACCACCACGCTGGTCGAGCTGATCAAGCGCATGCAGGCGAAGTTCCCCGGCATGAACAGCATCTTCCTCGCCTTCAACAAGTCCATCGCCGAGGAGCTGAAGTCGCGCGGTGTAAACGCCCGCACCTTCCACTCGCTCACCTACGGCCCGGTCACCAAGGCCCGCCAGGTCCGCGAGGTCAAGACCGAGAAGATGCGCGACGTGATCAACGACCGCATCGGCGACGACGAGGCCCGGCTCTACAGCCAGTTTCTGCAGAAGCTCGTCGGCCTCGGCAAGCAGTCCGGCATCGGCTGCCTGATCCCGGACTCGGAGGAGAACTGGATCGACCTCGCCGAGCACCACGACCTGTCCCTGGACAGCGACAAGGCCGACTACCACCAGGCCATCAAGTACGCCTCGCTGATGCTGCAGGCGTCGAACAACGCGAACAGCCTGGACTTCGACGACTTGCTGTACCTGGCCGTCAAGGACGGGATCAGCCTGCCGAAGTTCGATCTAATCCTGGTCGACGAGTTCCAGGACACCAACTCGATCCAGATCGCGGTGCTCCGCAAGATCATGAAGCCCAACAGCCGCGTGTTCGCGGTGGGTGACCCGGCGCAGTCGATCTACGGCTTCCGCGGCGCCGAGTCCGGCATCATGGAGCGCTTCGTCGAGGAGTTCCAGGCCACCGAGCTGCCGCTCACCGTCAGCTACCGCTGCCCGAAGTCGGTCGTCAAGCACGCGCAGAAGTGGGTCTCGCACATCGAGCACCACGAGGACGCGGCCGACGGCAAGGTGGTCATGGTCGAGGAGTGGGACTACTCGATGTTCCAGCCCGCTGACCTGGTGGTCTCGCGCACCACGGCGCCGGTCATCGGCCTCGCGTTCAAGCTCCTCCGGAACCACATCCCGGCTCGCATCATGGGCCGCGACATCGGCGCCGGTCTCAAGAGCCTGATCAAGCGGATGAACGCCAAGGGCATCGACGCCCTCGAAGAGAAGATCGTCGCCTGGCGCGAGCGTGAGGTCGAGAAGGCCATTGCGAAGCGCCAGGAGGCCCAGGCCGAGGCGATCCACGACAAGGCGTCGGCTATCCTCTTCCTGGCCCGCAGCCTCCTGGAGACCGACAGGACGGTTCCGGCGCTGGTCAACCTGATCGACACCCTGTTCGCCGACAAAGCCAACGCGGTCACCCTGTCGACCATCCACAAAGCCAAGGGCATGGAGGCCGACCGAGTGTTCTGGCTGAACAGCTCCAAGTGCCCGGCCAAGTGGGCCCGCCAGGAGTGGCAGCAGGAGCAGGAGCGGAACCTTTGCTACGTCGCAACAACCCGGGCCAAGAAAGAGTTGCACCTGATCGAGGATTCGGACTACAATGACCGCACAGACAAACGAGAGGTGAAGTGACATGACCAGCAAGACAAACTCCAACGCCGCCCTCGGCGACGTGCGCTCCACCAGCCACGACGCCGCGAGCGCCAACGTCCACGGCTACGTGGGCACCATCGAGGACTCCCTGGCGCAGATCCGCGCCGAGGCCGACGTCGCCCGCCCCTACTGGCCGCTCAACATGAGCCGGGAGCGGTACGAGCTGCTCGGGTTCCTGAACCAGCGCAGCAAGCACGTCACGGCCCGCCGCGGTCCCTCGGTCGAGATGGACGAGGTGAACGAGAGCAGCTACGGCGTGCCCGAGGCGCCGGTCGAGCCGGGCTTCTACACCCTCGCGTACGCTCAGAAGCACTTCCCGCAGAACTTCAAGCGCGACCACGAGTTTCCAGTCAACTGGGGTTTACCGTCATGAATCCGACCCTTTTCATCGTCCTCATGTGGACGGTCGTCCCGGCGCTCTGCCTCTACCTGGCGACTCTCAGTGAGCGGTGAGCGCTGCGCCGGAGTCAAGCTCAGTGGCGCCCACCGCGGTGAGCAGTGCGGCGGCAGGGGCCACTACGCCTTCCGCGGCAAGATGTACTGCGCGTCCCACCGGACGATAGCCGCAGCAGCCCCGTACGAGTTCACAGCGGCGCGCAACACCCTGTACCGGCGCCTGGGCAGGGCCGAGGCCGAGCGCGCCGCCCAGGCCGCCCAGGTGGACGCATTCGAGGTGCTATAATGGCCGGGTCATCAACCATCAAGGCTAGCCCAAATGGCAGGCGCAGAACAAACCCCGGAAGCCACCCCTGGCGATCCGGATACGGGGTATTCCGAGGAGCTAAATCTCAAGCACCTGCGCTTCCTGGCGCTGGGCGGGGGCTCGGACATCCAGATGGACATGAAGGCGTGGACGCCGCTGTCCGAGCTGATCACGCCGCTGCACCGGAAGATCGTGTTCGACCTGGCAGCCTCGGGGATCTCGAACCAGGACGTCGCGGACGTAGTCGGGATCAGCAAGGAGCGGCTGCAGACCCTGTTCGAGCAGGAGCTGAAGAGCGCGTACCAGCTGTGCCACGCATCGCTTGCGCGGAGCTTGTACTTCCAGGGGATCTCTGGGGACGGCAAGGCGGCCGAGGTCTGGCTGAAGCTCCACAATCGTTCCAAGTGGGCGACCAAGACCCAGGTGAGTGGAACTGAGGAGGGTGCGCCGATCAAGACAGAGGACCAGGGCGCAAAGAGCTTGCTCAACGAATTACTGTCGGGCATGCTAACCTCGAAGAAGCTGAAGGGTGCCGAGAAACCGGCGCCGAAGCAGCTAGAGAAGACGGACGCGAAGATGCTGGAGGCGCCAGCACCGCGCAAGAGTTCGAAACCCAAGGTGATCAAGAAAGTGAGGCAGGAATCGTGAACGAATACACCGACAACTCGGCTAAGCTCCGCGCGACCTCGGAATACACCGGCATCCCCAACAAGAGCAAGCAGTCAGCTGACTACACCCGTGGCTACACCGACGGTGTCGCCAAGGCTGCCGAGGTCAACCGCCTGCTCGACAAGCGCACCGCTGAGCTGATCAACCAGCTCTACCACGACCGCGCCCGGCTGGAGTCCGTAATCGCCAAGCACCTCAAGGTCCTGGAGTACTACGGCGACGACAGCAAGATCGACTTCGTGGACAAGGAGGCAGGGACAGAGTACGCGACCGAGTTCACTGTCTACCTGCAGTCGTTCTACGACGCGAATGTCGACGGTTGACGTCAAGTTCGAGCAGCTGCCGACCGGAGCCGCCTTGAAGATCGACCAGTCCGACGGGCCCCTGATCGTCATCGAGCAAGACGGCAACGTCACGGTGACCAGGGGCCCGCACAACGAGGCTGGCCGATTGTTCTGGGAGGCTGTCAAGATCCACGGGGACACGTACCGTGAGAAGATCGCCCGCCAGGCTGCCATGATCGAGGAGCTGCGCCAGGTGGCGAGCACCCTGCAGCATGACCCGTGGCGCGAGGCAGTCAGCAACGGTTTAAACGTCTGGAACAAGATCCCCAAGGCCGCGCGCAAGACCATTACCCGTACCGACATGCACGCCGTGCTCGAAGCAGTGACACGGCTCGCGATGGAAAAAATGCAGTGAGATACCTGGTGACATTTCAGAAGATCCACACCCAAGAGATCGAGGCCAAGGACATCGACGCCGCGGCGCGCGTTGCCTGCGCCATCGTCCTGGGCCAGCCGAAGGACAGCGTCAAGGTCCTGAGCATCCTGCCCGGCGCCGACGCACGCCTCGGCTACAACCCGCCCGGTGCCGCATGAGCGACATGGAGCCGATCACCCTGACCGCCCCGCCCGTGGTCAACCTGCTGTCCCTCAACGACACAGACGGCAACCCCATCGTCACCATCGGCCCCGACGGCACCGTGAGGATCTTCCAGCTCGGAGCTGAGCCCAAGGCCGCCAAGGTGTTTTGGGATGCGATCCATATCCACGGGGTGACGCTCTTCAACCAGATCGAGAACCTGAAGCAGGACCTAAAGATCATGCGCCAGCGCCTGGAGGGCGACATCCGCGTGATCCAGAGGCTCAATAGGTCGCCCCAGTGAACTTCCCCGGCTTCGACTTCCTGCTGCAACAGGTGGCCGCGCTCGAAGCCATCGGCAAGACCAGGCTGCAGCACAGCCAGCCGGACTACCTCAAGCACGAGAACAAGCGTATGCTTGAATGCGCAGACGCATTTGAGACCAGTCGACAACTCGCAAAGTACGGCGTCCCGTACGAGGAACCGAAATGACACAGAAATTCTTCACCGGCATCCGCAACGGCATCTTGCTCAGCATCCCGCTCTGGATGCTGATCATCTGGGCAGCCAAGGCTTTCGCAGGAGAGCACGGTGGCATAGATCCCTGGATGGACGCGAACCAGGCGGCATTCAAGGAGCCGGTGATCCTGGTGTGGCAAGATTGCCCAAAGCCGAAGGACAAGGGCGCGCCCGACGCCGAGGAGAACCCGCTCGCGATGCTGTTCGGTGGCGGCGAGCCACAGTGCACGCTGCACTCGAAGTACATCTTCGCCCCGAGCGTGACAGGCGGCAAGGCCGTGGTGTGCTTCAGGCCAACCCACGAGCGCCTGACGCAGTGTCTGTACAAGGAAGACAAGACCGACGCGACCGAGATCTTCACGATCCTGGCGCAGGGCGAGCACATATGAGCCGGGTGCTGCAGACGATCAACATCGTGGCGCCGGACGGCAACCTCAAGCAGTGCCCGTAGGAGACATTTGTGAGCAAAATTGTAGCGTATATTCGACAGCTGGTAGGGAACGGCAAGGCAGCCACGATTGGCATCTTCGCGTTCATCCTGCTGCTGATCTTTATGTTCCACCGCGCGCACGCCGCGGAGGTGGACGTGAGCGCTGGCAGTTCTTTTGGCACACAAGGGACTGGTCCTGTCCTGGGATTGGCCATCAGAGAGCCAATTGCGCCAAACAAGGGGCTCGACTGGGTCGCCGGAACAGACCTGTGGGGCTCGACCACGCTGCACGGTGAGACCGTCCCTAACAACTGGGACTGGCACGCAGAGCTGGAAGGGTGCAAGGGACCGGTGTGCGCAGGCATCGGCCCGGCGTACGTACAGCGCGTCGACTCGGTCAACGGCGCGCACACGAACTTCTACCTGGGACTGCGGTGGCAGATCGCGCCGCGCGTAGCGCTCACCCTGGGGCACATCAGCGACGCAGGCACCAGCTCACCTAACGTGGGCAGACAGGCGCTCATGCTCACCTGGAAGCTCCAATGAGCGAGGTACCGACCAAGACCATGTGGAGCACCATCGGCGCGGTGTTCGGCACCCAGGACGGCATGGACGTCATCTGCGTCACCGTCGCGGCCGACGGCAAGCAGTACTCGGTGAGCATCGCAGGCCCCGAGGGCATGAAGGCGCAAGGGTTCATCGGAGCCGCGCGCGCCGCGACAGCTGTGCTGCTGCAGGCAGTGGGGGCTGACATGAAACTCGTAGGTGCCATGACCCTCGAAGACTCTGAGTTTGACACAGGAGACCAGCGTGCTAACTAGACGTAGATTCTTCCAGGGACTCGGCGCGGTCGCGGTAGCTGCCCCAGTCGCCGCGAAAGCCCTGAGCCAACCGGCACCAGTGGTAGACGCATCGCCGTACCTCACCCCTAAGGACACCTGGTTCCTGAAGACCGACCACGACGTCCCAACGTACAAGCGCACCGGCAACCGGCTGATGACCGCCGCGGAGATGCGCCGCATCCTTGAGCCAGGTTTAAACGCTGCCTTCGAGTCTGTGTATGGCAAGTGACAAGGAAGCCCTCGACTACGCTATTGACGTACTGCGCATGCACGTCGGCGACATGTCCCCCATCTCCCCAGCACAGGTCAAGGCGTACCTGGGCGACATCTCCCGGCTGCGCTACCCGCTCCAGGTAGTAAATCGCGACATGCCCACTATCACGGTGTGCTCCCTGTGCGGCACCGAGGCCAAGAACGCCCCCGGCATTGGGCTGTACTGCCCGAACCTTGAGTGCAAGAACGCTGACGGCCCGATGCGCCGGACGTTTGCTGAGGATACCTCAGCCACTCCACGCGCGCATGAGAGCCGCGAGGCGATGGCCGCGGACATCCTCAACCGCGCGTTCTTCCAGGACTTCTGGTGCTGCGAGCACCACCCGAGCTGCTTCGACAACTTCCAGAACCGACGCACCCACAAGTGCGGCCTGTGCACCGAGCCGCCAACCTGGTACAGCCACGGACGCATGCGTAAGCCGCTGAGCTGGGCATGAGCGACAAGATCTCGGACGACACGCTGAAGAAGCATGAGTGCTATGGCTCTCCAAAGCGCCGCAACGGACACGCAGATTATTGCGTTTGTCCTAGGTGCGTGCCTTTGCCAGACGATGACTCTACCCAGGCAGCCATCCCCACACCAGTCAACCCATGGAACGGTATCCCGTGACCGAAGAGACGCTAGTCAAGGCAGCCATCGCCGCGCACAACGCACTGGATGCCTGTGGGCTCAAGGTGATTCTGTGCCGGAATGCGATGAACACCGACGCCGTGCGCCGCGACCTGTGGAACATGTGCACCTGGTTCACCAGCGAGGCACTGTGGATGTATGACAATGGGGAAGAGACGGCCGCGCGGAACCTGGCGCTGGTGGCCAACCTACTGAGTGAGCACCTGAAGTTTGCACGTGAGCTGCGCGAGAAACCAGATGCGTGCAAGCCTCAGACCTCGTAGAGATCGGCCTCCAGAAGGGGTTCAGCAAGGATCAGGTATCGTCGGCCCTCCGCGGCCTCGGTGACGATGAGGTCGAGCGCCTGGCGTGGATGGTCAAGTGGGTAGACCAGCGCCACGAGTTCCAGGTAGTCCCCGAAGGCAACTGGTCGAACTGGCTGGCGCTCGCCGGACGCGGTAGCGGCAAGACCAGACTCGGTGCCGAGTGGACCGGGATGAATGCCGCCATGGCCGTCGCAGGAGACCGTAGCCTGGTCGTGGCGCCTACCAAGGCCGATCTAAGGGACGTGTGCTTCGAGGGAGACAGCGGCCTCGTCCGTACGATCCCGAGCGCCCTGGTGCGGTACTACCACAAGTCGCCCAGCCCGCAGGTTATGCTGCACAACGGCGCGATGATCGGTGGGATCGCCGCAGCCAGCTTCGAGCGCACCCGCGGACCGCAGTGGAACCGTGCCTGGTGCGACGAGGTAGCCGCCTGGGGTGAGGACGGCAAGATCGACCCCGAAGAGGTCTGGGACACGATGGTGTTCTCGGTCCGCCTGGGCCAGGACACGCGCATCCTTGCGACCACGACGCCGCGACCGAAGCCGCTGATCAAGATGCTGGTGAAAGACCCAGACACCGTGATCACGACCGCGACGACGATGGTCAACCTCGACAACCTCTCGCCCGAGTTCGCGCGCCGCATCCTGCGCTACCAGGGCACGAAGATCGGTCGCCAGGAGATCTACGCCGAGCTGATCGACGCCGAAGAGGGCGGCATCATCAACCGCAGCTGGCTGCGCCTGTGGCCGCACGACAAGCCGCTGCCGATGTTCCACTACATCGTGGCGAGCATCGACCCGGCGTTCAGCGAGGAGGCGTACGACAAGAAGAAGCAGGTGACCGACCCGAGCGCGATGTCGGTGTGGGGCTGCTTCAAGCTGCCGAACGGCAAGCCCGGCGTGATGCTGCTCGATTGCTGGGCTGAGCGGCTGGGGCTGCCTGACCTGGTCAAGAAGGTGATCAACGAGACAGACCGCACGAAGGTGCGCTACGGACAGAGCGACCGCCGACCGCTCATCTCGCCGACCAAGGGACCGCGCGCTACGATGGACGTCGGTCGACCGGTGGACCTGATCGTGATCGAGGGCAAGGCGAGCGGCAAGTCGCTGCGTCAGTACCTCGCGAAGGCTGGGATCTTCACCCAGGAGTTCAATCCTGGCATGGCCGACAAGCTCACCCGCGGGCATGTCGTCTCGCCCATCGCCAAGGATGGTATAATTTGGGTGCCTGAGTCTCCCAGCCGTCCTGGGAAGCCGATGACCTGGGCAGAACCCCTTGTCGAACAAGTCTGTAGCTACTCTGGCCCGGGCAGCGTGGTGCACGACGACCTGTACGACACGACCACCCAGGCGTGGCGCGTGATCGACTGGCAGTGGCTGCACTACCTGGAGGTCGAGGCGAGTCGCAAGAAGAAGATCGGTCCAGACACAGAAGCCCGCGCTCGGCGCGTCAACCAGAACCCATACGCAGCGTAACCCATGCCCAGCGAAAGCCAGATCCTGCAAGGATTCGACCTCGAAGATCCAGAGGACGATCCGAAGACCGACATCGCGACGGACGCGGCTGAGCGCTCACAGGGTAAGGTTCCGGATGATGCTGACACCGAGGAGCTGGATGACGGCAGCGCGATCCTGACGCTGCACGACAACCGTGAGGTGAAGAAGGCCAAGGAGTTCTACGTCAACCTGGCCGACGGCGAGATCCCTGACGACTTCCTGCGCACGCTCGCCGTTGAGCTGCTCGACCTGTTCGACAAGGACGTGCTCGCCCGTGAGCAGCGCGACAAGCAGTACGAGGAAGGTCTCAAGCGCACAGGGTTCGGGAACGACGCGCCCGGTGGCGCTCAGTTCGAAGGCGCCAGCAAGGTGGTGCACCCGATGATCGCCGAGGTGGCCATCGACTTCAGCGCCAGAAGCATCAAGGAGCTGTGGCCCGCTGGTGGACCGTGCAAGGACAAGATCATCGGCGAGCCGGACGACAAGAAGGAGGAGAAGGCCAAGCGCAAGGTGCGCTACATGAACTGGCAGATGACCGAGCAGATGCCGTCCATGCGGTACGAGATCGAGCAGATCCTCACGCAAGTCCCGATGGGCGGCGTGCAGTACTCCAAACTCTGGTGGGACGTCAAGCGCCGTCGACCGGTGCACGAGCCGGTGTGGGTCGACGAGATTGTGCTGCCGTTCTCGGCTACAGACTACTACAGCTCGCCGCGCAAGGCTCACGTCCAGAAGCTCGACGAGTTCACCTTCGACGACCGTGTGCGCAACGGCATCTACCGCGATGTCGACACCATCAGCATCGTCACAGCTCCCGACCAGACACAGGCTGAGAAGGCCAACGACAAGATCGAAGGCAAGAGCCTGCAGCCGGAGAACGTCGACGGCCAGCGCGTGGTGATCGAGTTCGCGGTGCAGTACGTGGTGCCTGACAGCTACCGCGGCATCGAGGACATCAACGACACCGACGAGGGCCCGGCGCCGTACCTGATCAGCATCGACAAGGCGACCCGCAGTGTCCTGTCCATCTACCGAAACTGGGATGAAGATGATGAGCACATGGATGAGCTTGTCCACATTGTGGAATGGCCATTCCTTCCTTGGCGAGGTGCCATGCCAATCGGCGCTCCACAAGTCCTGGGAGGCATTGCCGCTGCCGCGACGGGAGCGCTTCGCGCCCTTCTCGATAGCGCCCTCATCAATAACTTCCCAGGCGGCGTGCACCTCAAGAGCGGCCCGGTCAGTGGCCAGAACATCCGCGTAGAGGCTGGGCAGACGAATGAGATCGACGGCGGCATCATGCAGGATGACATCCGCAAGACCTTCATGCCGACGCCGGTCAACCCGACCAGCCAAGTCCTGTTCAACCTCCTGGAGTACCTGGTAGACAGTGGCAAAGAGATCGTCAAGACAACCCTGGATGAAGCAAATGACAATGCGAACGTACCAGTTGGCACAACTATGGCCCGAATTGAGCAACAGATGGTGGTGTTCTCAGCCATTCATTCGCGTCTGCACAATGCTATGGGTAAACTGCTCAAGGTTCTTCACCGGCTAGATGCGACCTACCTTGAGGACAACGACGTCGTCTCGCAGACCGGCGAGAAGATGGTGTTCAAGGCCGACTTCGACGCGCCGGACGACGTCATCCCGGTCAGCGACCCAGAGATCTTCAGCGAGCTGCAGCGCATCGCCCAGGTGCAGACCGTAGCCCAGCGCGCGCAGCTGTTCCCTCAGCTCTACGACCAGCGCAAGGTCGAGTCCGCGATCCTGAAGATGATGAAGATCACGAACCCGGAGCAGTACCTTGTACCGAAGCCCGAGCCGAAGCCGCTCAACGCCGCCAACGAAAATATTGCCGCATCCCTTGGTCAGCCAATCACAGCTTTCCCCGACCAGGACCATCTGGCGCATATCCAGTCGCACATGGCTTTCCTTGAAGACCCGCTATTCGGGGCGAATCCCCTCATGGCGGCTCAGGCTATTGGTGGCATCCTTCAGAACGTCAAAGAGCACATGCTGTTCTGGTACGGGACCGAGATCCACCGCATCGCTAGCGAGGCTGCGGGCACAGACATCTCGGAGTTTATGACGATCAAGGACGCCGAGGTCCAGACGAAGTTCGACGGCATGCTCGCCGCGGCGACACAGCACGTGCACGTGTTCAGCCAGCAGGTATTCAGCAAGCTGCCTCCAGCGATCCAGAAGGCGCAGCAGATGCTCAAGCAGTACTCGCCGCCCCCACCGGTCGACCCGGGCCAGGTGGCGCAGCAGAAGGTCAGCGCCGACACCCAGATCGCCCAGGGTCAGCAGGAGATCGACAAGCAGAAGCTCCAGCAGGAGGCGCAGAACGACGCACAGCAGGTCGCGCTCCAGCAGGCCGAGCAGGCTCAGGGTGGCCAGCAGCACGCCGCCGAGCTGCAGAGCGACCAGACGATTGCGGCCGGTGGCAACCAGACCGACCTGCAGAAGCAGTCCATGGGCGACCAGACGAAGCAGGCCGTGGTACAATCCCAAGACGCAACCAAGCTCACTGTCACCGCGGAAGACAACAACACCGCCGAGACCATCGCAGGCGCCGAAATGGCAGCGGGCAAGCACACCAACATCTCAGACGGCCAGGCCGTCGGTAAGAAGAGCCCCACAGTATGAGCAACGCAGCAGACCGCGAGAACAACACGTCGAAGGCGACGGGCGAAGAGCAGCTTGACGCGCACCTGATCGGGCCGCGCAAGGTGTACCACCGAGACGGCAAGGACATCGAGGACGCAGCAGCGTTCGACGCCTCGCCGAAGAAGCTCGGCAAGGTGAGCACCCCGTTCCCCTGGTGATCCATGGCCAAGCTGTCTGCCAAGGCGCGCAGTAAGCTACCAGCCTCGAAGTTCGCTGGGCCCGGCCGCTCGTTCCCCATCCCTGACAAGAAGCACGCCAAGGCCGCGCTGATGCTGATCAACAAGGCACCAGAGAGCGCCCGACCGCACATCCGCGCCGAAGCCCGCAAGAAGCTTTCCAAGGCCAATGGTGGATCGGTCAAGTGCTCGACACCGTTCCCCTGGTGATGTACCCAGATCATGGCGCACGCGCGCTATAATGCTCGCAGCCCCCAGTGGTGGAAGCACCTCAGGGACTGGAAGCGTGTCTACTGGAAAAAGGTGAGAAGTGCGAACAAGCGAGATGCATGCGAAGCTCCTTGACTACCTCAAGAAAGCGCGCGACAGGCAAGTGATGGATGGACTGAACCCGGTGTCACCTGGCATCGACGTCACGTACGAGTTTGGCCGCCGCATAGGCAACCGCATCGGCATGGATTACATGCTCCTGTTGGCTGACAAGTTCTTCAACGACGACGAATCAAAGGATGACAAACTGTGATGGACCTGGAGCTGTCCCGTTGGGATAAGTGCCGTTCCACGGAGATACATCGCAAGAAGCTGGCTGGTAAGGTGATGGGCGCGGATACGCCGCAGTACAGGGTCAGGTTGCAGGGCTGGATCGCTCGTGGCTTGCCGCTCCCAACTCGCGTTGAACCCACTGAGTGTGAGTTGTGCCATGAGCCATTCGGAAGACACGGATCGCAGCTGGATCACTGTCACTCTACCGGCACATTTCGGGGGTGGCTGTGCAAGGGTTGCAACACCGGACTGGGGCTGCTGGGAGACGATCTGGAGTCCATAAAGTTGGCGCTCGCGTACCTGCGCAGACACCAAATTGAGACGCGCGTCAAAGAATCTGAACCATCGGAGTCAATCGGTCATGACTAGTCTTACCAAGCTCAAGGTTTCTACGATTCTCGATCAAACGCTGGACGAGGCGTTCCCAGCCGTCGACCCAGGCACCGAGCCGTTCGGGTCGCTGGTTCTCCTGCAGATCAAGGCTGCGGCCACCAAGACCAAGGGCGGGCTGATCCTCAGCGACAACACCATCGAGACCGAGGCCGACAACACGAAGGTCGCCAAGGTGCTCGCATGCGGGCCGCTGGCGTTCCACGACCGCGCGACCAAGACCCCGTGGCCCGAAGGCGCCTGGTGCCAGCCCGGTGAGTTCGTCCGCATCGGCCTGTACGGTGGCGACCGCTGGCGCGTCTGCTACGACACGGTCAAGGTCAAGGACCGCGACGGCCGCGTGATCCGCGAGCAGAAGGTCTACGCCGAGTTTGCGCTCCTCGAAGACCTGGTGCTCAAGGGCCGCGTGAAGGACCCGCTGGCAGCCCTGGCGTTCATCTGATGCGCTTCCTCAAGGGTGCTCTGACGTTCGTCGACCGCCTTATGATGCATATCTATTGCTGGGTAGCGATCTGCATCCTATACGCGACACTGCGCGACAACCTCATGTTCCATCACGCTGTGTTTAAACAGATCAACATCCTGGTGCAGGCATGGCAAGGGCTCAAGACGTGATCGACCCGAAGAAGTACCTGGGGATGAACGTGCACGACGCGCTGGCGGCAGCGTCCCGCGTCGACGAGCGCCTCCGGGTGATGTCGGTAGAGCACATCAAGCACCGTCACAGCGGGGACGACATCGACCCGAACGTGATCCAGGTGTGGGTCAAGGCCGGTGTGATCACCAAGGCGATCATGGAGTCGAACACCAATGTCGTGGAACAACCTGATCCCGTGGGCAGTACTGGAGGCGGAAGCACGTGAGCGAGAAGAAGCCAGCAAGGCCAAACAGCCGGTGGGCGCACGGCAAGCGCCGCGAGCTGGACGAGGCGGCCGCAAAGAAGGCCGGGTGGCCGTCGAACCTGCGCGAAGAAAAAGGTTGGCACCGCGGCGTACGGGTAAGGTATAATTGACGGTGACGGCTAGCATCCGTTTCTAACTGCTCCACGCGGCCACAACCGCCAACGCTGGGAAGAGCAGCGATCAATCTCAGGAATTAAGTCAGCGGCCAGACAGCCACGCTTGGAACGTGGAAGCCGCAGGTTCGAATCCTGCATTCCTGACCACATTGATGCCCTGGCCGAGAGGCTTAGGCAGCGGCCTGCAAAGCCGCGAACGTCGGTTCGAATCCGACGGGCATCTCCACAATTGGGCTGCGAGCAAGGCACTCGCGCATGCCTTGCAAGCAAGCTGTGCTGGGTGCGAGTCCCAGGCGGTCCACCAAATAAGCGGGGTTGGTCTAGAGGCTGGGCCTCTGCCTTCCAAGCAGAAGAGGCGGGTTCAAGTCCCGCACTCCGCTCCACGATTACGCTTCCACACCAGGGGTGGAGCAGCACTGTCGATGCTGTGAGCGGCGGGTTCGAGTCCCGCTGGGAGCGCCACCAATGCCTTCGTGACCGGAACTGGACACGGCGTGGTTTTCTAGTCCACGATATGCAGGTTCGAATCCTGTCGAGGGCTCCAATTGACACGGTAACATCGGCGATGTTATTGTGCGCGGCTTGAGTCATTCGGAGTGGCTGTACCCAAGTAGTTAAGGGAGGACGCTGTGACCGTCCGACGCATGGGTGCAAATCCCATCAGTCACCCCAAATGGCTCGCTAGCTGAGATGGATTAGCGGCTCCCTGAAAAGGAGCAGAGCGAGGCTCGATACCTCGGAGAGCCACCAAGTTTAAACGGCCCACGCGCAGAGCGCAGCGAGATTTTACACGTCACGCGGGCGAGGTTTGAGTCCTCGGTGAGCCACCAAAGTTTTACTGGCACTTAGCGTTCATGGCGAGTGCGCCGCACTGTTAATGCGGAATGAGCCTGGTTCGATCCCAGGAGTGCCAGCCAATTTATGCCCTTGTAGCTCCAACGGCAGAGCAGCCGCCTTGTAAGCGGACGGATGCGGGTTCAAATCCATGCCTAGGGCACCATGTTTGGCGGGTTATTTCAGCAGCAGAATACTGGCCTCATAAGCCAAGTGGTCACAGGTGCAAGTCCTGTACCCGCTACCAAGATTATTCACGGTTCGTCTAATGGCAGGACAGCAGCCTCTGAAGCTGCCCATGGTGGTTCGAGTCCATCACTGTGAACCAATTTATTCACTGATCGTCTAACGGCAGGACAGCTGGCTTTGAACCAGCGTGTGGTGGTTCGAGTCCATCTCGGTGATCCAATTTGCGCGGATAGCTCAGTTGGAAGAGCAGTCGACCGATAATCGACAGGCCGCTGGTTCGAGCCCAGCTCCACGCACCAAGTATTTGCGGATGTCGCATAGAGGCAATTGCGCGACCTTGCCAAGGTCGATACCGTGGGTTCGAGTCCCATCGTCCGCTCCAATTTGCGCTGCTGGTGGAACGGCAGACACACCGCGCTTAGAACGCGGCGCCTTCGGGCATGAGGGTTCAAGTCCTTCGCGGCGCACCAAGATACGAGGCGGTCCTTCAGGAAGGTCCCGGTCTCCAAAACCGATAAAGGGGGTTCGACTCCCTCCTGCTTCGCCAACCATGGATGTTTGGGTGAGTGGCTCAAACCAGCTGTTTGCTAAACAGCCCGCGGCGTAACTGCCGTGCGAAGGTTCGAATCCTTCAGCATCCGCCAACAACGCCTCGTCCGTCGGACGCGGAGCAGACGCTACGAACGACTGCGAGGTAGGTTCGAATCCTACACGGGGCACCAACATGAATCGTTGGGTTTCTGGTGAGACCCGCAGGCTTTCAACCTGCAGAGATGGGTTCGATCCCCATACGATTCTCCAACATGGGCTCGTCGCCAAGAGGCCGACGGCACCCGGCTCTTAACCGGATGAGCGCAAGCTCCACCGCTGGTTCGACTCCAGCCGGGCCCACCACCGCGTATAACCGCAGCGCCCTGCAACCGAGGCGTGGCGACAAAAATTTCGGTTATCTATTTCGGGGTCGTAACTCAGCTGGATAGAGTCACGCCTTTTAAGCGCAGAGATGTAGGTTCGATTCCTACCGGCCCCACCAATTTGATGTTGTACAATACACGAGGATGGTGCCGCTAGGTTGGCTGGCAACTGGCTTCGAAACCCAGGGTACGCTCAACGGTGTAAGGGTTCGACTCCTTCACCATCCGCCAATTCGGGTTGATAAACGTCTACGGAGAACGCCCCGGCTGTAAACCGGGTGTCTCGCGACTCGCTAGGTTCGACTCCTAGTCAGCCCACCACTTTGCGGCCCAGACTGAGACCGTAGGTTCTTCTGCTTCTCCAAAAAGCAGTACTCCACATGCTGCCCATATTGGGCACGACGATACCCTCGCAGGGTATTTGACTGCAACCAGGAAGACTCTCATGCCGAAGCTCGGACACGAAGACGATGGCGATCAGGACCAGGATCAATCAGTAGCCCTTGAGGGTAACGCCGAAGCACGGCAGAATGACCCCGATGCACCCAACGAAGAAAACGAAGACCAGGTTGTCGTCGTCGCAGAAGAAGGCGACCGTCGCCTCAACGCGGACGCTACTGATTCTGATCAAGATGATGATGGTGACGCAGGGGCCAACCGCGGTCGCAAGCGTGAGACGGCACGTGAACGCCGCGAGAGAGCACGGCTTGCCAAGGAACGCGACAAGCTTGAAATTGATCTGCTGCGTCGGACCACAGCCAAGCAGGACGCCCGCCTCCAGGAGCTAGAACGCTCACTTACTGTGACACGCGTCACAGACTTGGATTCTCGCCTGGCGACGGAGCTTGCGACCGCCGACCAGATGGACAAGGTGTTCGGCGCCGCGATCACTGCCAAGAACGGTGACGACGCGCGCCGCGCCGCGCAACTGCGCGATGAGGCCAAGCAGCGCGCCTGGAACATCCACAACGAGAAGCAGGCCATCCTCCAGCAGGCCAACCAGCGCGACAATGCGCCGCAGGCCGTCCCCTACCAGGCCAAGGCCATTGACTTCCTGAAGGACAAGCAATGGTACAATCCACAGGCAGGCGATGAGGACTCTCTCGTGGTCGAGGCCCTGGACAAGGCGCTCTCGAAGCAGATGAACCCCAACGACCCCAACTACTGGGACACCCTGGACAAGAAGGTTCGAGCGCGACTGCCTCACCGCTTCCAGCAATCCCAGCGCGACGATAGCAACGACGACGACGGCGAGGACGACAGCGACCCAGCCCCACGTCAGCAGTCTCGCCGAGGACCCCCGACAGGCGGCTCAAGCCGCGACCGTTCAGGTGGCAACCCTCGTCAGTACGTTCTCCCGGCCGAGATGGTCTCGGCGATGAAGGAGGCGGGGCACTGGGATGACCCGAAGACACGCCAGCGTGTAGCCAAGCGCTACATCGACGGCCTCAAGAACAACCGCGGCTAACCTTTAGGAGTCAGCCACAATGACCGATGCAAGACTTTCCAAGCAGACCGTTTCGCGCAGACCGAGTCGAGCCGCCCAGAATCGGGCAGTTACTCAGAACCGCAATCAGACGGACGCTGATCGACTGGAGCTTTTCCGGATGGCGCACGCGCAAGCTGCACTGCCGGACCTCCCACCGATCCCAGGTTTCCACGTTTGCTGGCTTACCAGCACGAACAGCAAGGACTCTCTAGCCTTCCGCCGTCGACTCGGATACGAGCCGATCAAGCCGGAAGAACTGGTGGGGTTCGGAGAGTTCGCTGTTGGACAAGGCGGCACTGTTGATGGACTGGTTCACGTGAACGAGATGGTGGCCTTCAAGCTGCCGCTCGACATCTACAACCAGTACATGCAAGAGAATCACCACTACGCGCCTGCTCGCGAAGACGAAAAGCTGACCGACGCGGCTCAGCAAGCGAAAGAGCACCTGCAGCGCAAGACTGGTAAAGCAGTGGAACTGGGCGACGGGGTCGACATGCTCGAAACAATGGCCTCCATCCAGGCTCCCGATTTCACAGCTGGAGAGCAGTAGCTCTCGCTGAAGCCGGGTTCCGGGGTGGGGATTCAACCCTGCTCATTTTGTAGGAACCAAACATGTCCCTTACAGCACAGCCATCTGGCCTGGTGCCTGCGTACCACCCGTCGGGTGAGATTCGCAGCATCGTCCACGAAGGCATCCTGATGCCGGGCACCAACGTCGCGATCAACAAGGGACAACCTGTGTTCCTGTTCCGCGGTACCGGTGCGGCTCAGAACGGCGTGACCATCCCAAGTGGTCAAGTCGTACTCGTCCCCTTCAACCCAGCGAGCATCGGCAACGCCGGTTCCGCGCTGACAACCAACACTCTCGTCCTGGCACAGCCGATCTACGGTGTGTTCGCCGGTTGCGAGTACCAAGACGTCACGGGTGCGTGGCAGGAATCGAACTTCTGGCCAGCCGGTCAGGTTTGCTTCCCTGGCACCTTCGTCCGCGCCATCATCTGGCAGGACCCGCTGATCGAGTACACCATCCAGACCGACGCAGCCCTCGTGGTTGCAACGACTCTGGGCGATGGCCTCTCGCGCTTCGATGGTCTGCAAGGGCAGCTCAACCAGGCAACGATGGCGAACGCCGCATCGCCTCCCGGTGTGGGCCTCTCGCAGTGCACCTTCCTCGGTGGTGTCGGCAACCTGGTGGCCAAGGGCACCCAGGGTCAGCTGCAAATCACCAAGGTCGACCCATCCATTCTCAACCAAGCTCCGAATGACCCGTTCCTGCAGGTTCAAGTGCGTATCGCGCTACCTCAGACGGCGGCCAACATTCCGAGCACTATCTAGGAGCGCGTAAATGGCTGTCCCAATGCGAAGTACAGACTTCCGCAGCATCGTTGAGCCAATCCTCAACGAAGAGTTCGACGGAGTCTACGAGCAACGCGCAGACGAGTGGAACCAGGTCTTCAAGCAGATCACCGGTATCCCGCGTGCCTACCATGAAGAGCCCGTGCTCTTCGGCTTCAGCGCCGCTCCGCTGCTGCCTGACGGTCAACCGGTCACGTACCAAGCTGGCGGCCAGCTGTTCGTGTACCGCTACTTCTACCAGGTCTACGGCCTAGCGTTCGCGCTGACCAAGGTCCTTGTCGAAGACGGTGACCACATCCGTATCGGTGCGACGTACTCGCGCCACCTCGCTCAGTCCCTGATCGAGACCAAGGAAACCCTGTGCGCCAACGTGATCAACCGAGCCTTCAACAGCTCGTTCATCGGTGGTGACGGTGTCTCCCTCGTCAACGCAGCTCACCCGATCCAGAACGCGGGTTCGTTCAGCAACATCCTCGGCACAGCGGCAGCGCTCAGCCAGACGTCGCTCGAACAGATCCTCATCCAGATCCGCGGCGCGGTCGACAACAACGGCAAGAAGATCCGCCTTGAGCCCAAGAAGCTCGTCGTTGCCCCAAGCAACGTGTTCCAGGCTGAAGTCCTGCTGAAGTCGGTCCTCCGTACCGGCACAACCAACAACGACATCAACCCCATCAAGTCGATGGGTCTCCTGTCGGGTGGTCAAGCGAACCTGTCGCGTCTGACCAGCAACACCGCCTGGTTCGTCCAGACGGACGCCCCAGAGGGCCTGAAGCTGGTGAACCGCCGCTCCCTGCAGAAGAGCATGGAAGGCGACTTCGAGACCGACTCGATCCGCTACAAGGCCACCGAGCGCTACGCCGTAGGTTTCACAGACCCACGCGCGCTCTTCGGCACCCCGGGACTCTGATCTAGGGTCCAATCCGCGGAGTTACCCACCGAACTTGTAATCCGGTGGGTAACTCCCGGCCTCTTTTCTCCCACCAACCAGCGGTAGCTCTCGTCGACCCCGGAAGGCGCAGTGCAGGGCACGAACCGAAAAAGGTAGTAACTCTCATGCGTACATCCCTCAACGGTCCCGTCATTCTTTTCGGGAACGACAACCCACAGCAGATTTCTGACACTGATGCTGGCCCGAACATCGACTACCAGGCCAATGCGGTTCTGGACTCTCGCTACGTCTCCCAGGTAACTGCCGCTGGCGAAGGCGCCCAGGGCGGCGTCCTGTGCTGGTCAAACCCGGTCGAGATGGAGCTTCTGAGCTACATCCCGGCGGCTCCTGGCGCCGCGAACATCGCCGCCGCGCAGGCCCCCACCATCGGTGGGTTCTTCACGCTCGCCACCTCGCAAACCAACGCCGTCTGCGCGAACATCCCCCTCGTGCCGCAGGGCACCGCAATCCAGCCAAGTTCTGTCACCACCCCGGTGCTGGCGCTTGACTTTGGTTTCGCTGTGGTCACCACGACCACGGCGGCTGCAACCGCGAACATCCTGACGATCACCGGCCCCAGCCCGACAGGGTACACGGGCACGGCCACATACGGCTCGCGCTTCTTCTACCCGGGTCAGCGCATCCTGGTGGGCGGCGCTGGCAATGCGGCGGGCACGGTCCCGCTGTCGACGGTGGTCCTCGCGACCGACCGTTACGCGGCCCCGGGTTACGCGGTGCAAGCCGCTGGCACGGTGCTGATCGCAAACCCCGCGCTCTTCGCTGGTACCAACCTCCCGGTGGGCACGGCGGATCAAGAGTACGGCGTCGCCGTGAAACCGGTCGTCAAGGCCGGTGCGGCGCGCGTGTACGACCCCGCTCAGATGGGCACCCGTCAGGTGATCGTGACCGCCTCCGGTGCCTCCACGGGCACGGTGACGATTCGCGGTTACGACATCTACGAGCAGCCGATGTCTGAGACCCAGACCATCGTGGGCACGGGCGTCACGGCACCCAAGAAGGCCTTCGCGTACGTCTCCAGCGTGCAGCTGAACCTGGGTTCGACGCTGGCGGGCACGCTCTCGGTGGGCACGAATAGCACGATTGGGTTGCCGATCCGCACGGACGAGTTCGAGTACTCCTCGCTGTTCGTCAATGGCACGCAGATCTTAACCAGCGCCAACATCACGTTTGCTGACCAGACCCCAGTCGCGACCAGCACCACGGGCGATGTCCGTGGTACGTACGCGATGCAGACCGCACCGAACGGCACCACGAACCGTGTGGTGTACTTCTACCAGAAGCCCATCGCCACGGCGAAGGTCAGCACCAACATCGACTTCCGTGGGTATACCGGCGTCGTGAACGCGTAGGGCTGAGCCATGAAGCTCACCCAGTACAACGTCGTTTACACGGGCGTCACGGCCATCGGGGCCAGCGCGAACCCGGCTGTCATCGGATCGCAAGGTGGCGCGGCAGAGGCCGTACCGGTGATCCCTGTCGACAGCCGCTCGAACCCGGTCAACGTCTGGGGCTCGATCCTCAGCGCTGGCGCGACGTACGCTCTGCAGTACACAACCTCGGACGTATACGCTCCGGGGTACAACGCGGCCACCGACCTAATGTGGACCACTGTCCCAAGTGCTCCAACCGGTTCGACTGGCAACGCGCCATTCAACATCACAGCCCTAGGCATCACTGGCATCCGTCTGAACGTCACGGTCAACCCGACCGGCGTGACGCTGGGACCAGTCTTCCAGAGCGACAGCACAGTAGGCGCGTAACATGGCAGTCAAGTACGTCAACGAGTTCGAATTCCCTAGCGACTTCGGCTTCCAGAAGTCCAGCAAGGTGGGCACGACTGTGCCCGGCAAGCACGGCAGCAAGCAAGCCTTCAAGCACGGCGGGCACGCATCGACACCGCAGCCGTACAAGCACGGCGGCCACATGGACCCGAAGGGTGCCTCCACCTCGCGCGACACAGGCATCTCGAAGCCAGCTCACAAGCTCGGCGGCGCGATCCAGGGTCCGCAGTCCAAGTACGCTACCTACACCAAGAAGAATCCCGTCAGCCCGACAACTGGCGCTGGCGCGGACAACCTCAAGTACAAGCATGGCAACGACCACATCATCGCCAAGACCAAGGGCGAGAAGTCGAGTGGCGTAGAGGCCCCGGCGTTTAAGCACGGTGGCAAGGCCGAGCGCAACGCAGCCATTGCGAAGGCTCACGCGAAGCACCACCACGCCAAGGGTGGCTCGATCTCGGCGGACATCGCCGACGCACCGGTACCGATGGGCAAGAAGCCTGCCTGGAACCGCGACGACGCGACCAGCCCCGGCAGCGCGAAGCGCTCGCCCCCGAAGCAGGGCATGAAGAACAGCAAGGCCGCTAGCGACAAGTTCGCAGCCGATGGCGAGAACACCAAGCCAGCTACGAAGCAGGAAGGTGACGTCGAGCGCATGAGCGGCTTCAGCGACTTCAAGAAGGGCGGCAAGGTCAAGAAGGCCAAGGGTGGGCATGCCACGACTCCGCAGCGCTACAAGGAAGGCGGCCACGCCAAGGGCTGCAGCTGCAAGATGTGCTCCGGTGGCGCCGCGATGAAGGAAGGCGGCTACCTGGGAGAGGGCGTCAGCACCAAGGACACGTACAAGAAGGGCGGCCAGCACGACCGCATCAAGAACCTCGGTCACTACGCCCACGGCGGCAAGGTGAAGGACGCGAGCAAGTACGAGCACGCCGCTGGCACTCCGAAGAAGAGCCACGACGGCACGAAGTCCGAGAAGCCAAGCGCGAAGCACGTCCCTCAGCACCCGCACGCGGGCGCGAGCGTGCACTCCAAGGTGAAGGCTGGCCCTGAGTCGACAGCGAAGCCGCACGACGGCGCCGCGGCGACCCGCAAGGAAGTCAAGAGCGCCGAGCCGCACATGGCCGGTGGCGGCCTCACCCGCGGTACCTCGGGCAAGCGCAACGCCGCGATCCACGCACACGAAAAGATGAAGGCCCATGGCGGCCCCGGCCTTGGCGCCCTCGCGGCGGTCCTCGGCGGCGCAGGCCCCGGTGGCGCGATGAAGCAGCCACCAGGCCCAGGAATGGGTCCTCCACCTCCTGGGATGGCCCCAGGCATGGGATCGCCTCCGGGTGGTCCGATGGGTGGCATGGCACCTCCTCCGGGCGGCGCGATGGGCCCAGGCGGTATGGCGCACGGTGGCAAGGTCACTCACGTCATGCACCACCACGTGTCCTACAAGCGGTAATCTGCCGCGGAGCCTACCGTGGCACTGACAACCTCCAACACTTTCTCGAACATCAAGGTTGACACCCGCACGTTCATCGACCGTGCGTACGGTGCCCTGAAGCTGCGCCCGCAGCAGATCACCGCCGAGATGCAGCAGATCGGACTCGACATGATCAACCTGGTCCAGCAGGACCTCGTGAACGACGCGATGCCGCTCTGGACGCTGCGCAAGACCCTCCTGTCCATCGTGCAGGGCCAGAGCCGCTACCAGCTGCCGACGGCGACGAACGACGTCAACTCGACCTTCTACCGCACCCTGTTCAACGTGACCTCCAGCGCCGTGGTGACCCTGGGCGCGGCGAGCATCGTGTTCCAGTTCCCGCAGGCGACCATCGTCTCGACCCTGAACGTGAACTTCCCGGCTGGTTCCTTCCCGATCACGATCCAGACCTCGCCCGACGGCATCACCTGGTCGACTGTTTACACGGCTGACATCTACGACAACGCCGCGAACGGCAGCCCGACCGTCTGGTACGACCCGTTCATCAACAACGCGGCCCTCTACTGGCAGATCATCCCCTCGGTTACGAGTCCCGTGAACGGCACCTTGATCACCCCGGCGAACACGATGAGCGGCTGCAGCGCCCAGGTGTACAATACCCCTAGCGACATCATGATGTACCGCATGAATCGCGACGACTTCTTCCAGCTGCCGAACAAGGCATTCCCCGGCCGTCCGCTTCAGTACCGACTGGACCGCCAGATCACCCCGACGCTTGAGACCTGGCCGACTCCGGACCTCACGTCCTCGCAGAACGTACTCGTCTGCTGGCGCCAGCGCATGATCATGGACACGGGCTCGCTTCAGCAGACGCTGGAGATCCCGCCGCGCTGGTACCTGCCGCTGCTGTACCGCGTGGCCTCGGAGCTGGCGTTCTGCACGCCGGAGGCCGACGCCGACGCGGCCTCTATGGTCCAGGGCAAGGCCGACGCGATGATGCGCAAGGCGTGGAACGAGGAGCGCGACAAGTCGCCGATCAAGTACCAGACTCACATCAGCGTTTACACGGCGTAGGCCATGCCTCTTTACCTGGACACCACTGGAAATTCGAGCGTCGCGGTCGCCATCTGCGGCCGCTGCAGCATCAAGTTCCCCATCGGCGAGCTTACGGAAGATCCGAACGCTCCCGGGCTCCTGGTGTGCGGACGCCCAGGCCAGATGACCGGCAAGGGCACCTGGACCGGCGGCTACGGGTGCGCCGACATGATCGACCCGTACCGGCTGCCGCCGCGCGAGACTGAGGATATCACGATCCGCATGCCTCGCCCCGACACGCCACTCCCTCAACCTGGCTACGTCAGCGTGGCCCCTGGCGATGCCAACTGGCCACCATCGTCCTTCCCTGACGACGGCCTGCAGGCGAACCAGCTGCCATCAACCGGAAATAGCTCGTAATGCAAACCAGTCAAATCCAATCTCCTTCGCTCACCTCCAGCCTTGGCACGTCGGTCGCGACCATCCTCGCGGGCCCTCCGGCCTCGACGTACACCGCGGTAAGCGCGATCACGTTCTGCAACAAGAGCGGCTCGAATTGCTGGGTAACCTGCTCGATCTACAACGGCACAACCGACGTCTACCTAGCCTGGCAGGCAACTGTAGCGCCTGGCGACACGCTCGTCCTCGGCGGCGTGAACCTGAAGGTCCTCCTGTCGAACGGCTTCTCGCTCCGCGCGCTCGCGCAGACCGCCGCAGCCATTGACGTCACCGTCTCCAGCGTGCAGTTCACCTGATGCGTAACTGGGCCAATGCCATCGCTCAGTACTACGGCGCGCAGATCATCAACGCGTCGGTGGGCAGCGTTGGTCTAACGATCAATGGCGCGTCTGGCTTCAGCGCGCTGCAGATCCTCGGAACCGGCATGCAGATCGGATCGCCTACCGGCGGCGACCAGGGCGTAGGCTCTATCAATGCGGTCTCGATGTTCATCGGTGGTGTGCAGATCTACCCAGGAGCCCCGGTCAACACGTTCGGCAGCTCGAATCCGTCGATCACCATAGCGCAGGCGAACCAGGGCTGGGTAAGCTCGGCATCTGGTCTCACGATCACGATCCCGTCGAACGCCTCGGTCCCGTTCCCGAACGGCACCATGCTGACCTTCCAGAACAACGGTGGCGGCACTATGAGCATCGCGATCACTGCTGACACGCTGCAGCTTGTGAACAGCTCCACAACCGGCACGCGCAGCCTCGCGGCGAACGCCATGGCTACCGCGTACAAGGTCACCTCTACGAAGTGGATCATCTCTGGTGCGGGGCTAACCTAGTGAGCGGCCAGCAGCCTTTACTGGCTACTGACGCTACGTTCTTCCAGCCGGTATGGAATACGTACACAATCGGCCAGAGCGGCACAGAAACGGTTCCAGCCGGAGCCTCGAACTGCCTGATCGTAGCCGGTGGTGGCGCCGGACAGGGTAACGTGACCATCCCGACGACTGCCGGGCAGTCGGCCGGTGGTGGATCTGGAGCCTGGGTATCGCTCAGTATCGCAGTCACTGGTGGAAACACCATGTCGTACTCGGTTGGTAGCGGCGGATACAGCGGCACTATCCCAACGACAACCGGAGCCAACGGTACCGCTACCACGGTCAGCGGCACAGTCGCAGGCGGCACGGTCAACGTCAGCGCCGGAGGCGGTCACGGTGGCACGTTCTCGGCTGGCACAGGCACAGTCGGAGCCGGTGGAACAGCCAGCGGTGGCAACACGAACACCAACGGCAACGCTGGCACGAAGACAACCAGCGGCCAGGGTGGCAACGGTGTCGACGGATACGATAGCGCTGGTGGTGCCGGTGGCGTCAACAGCAACGTCAGCGGCGGTACTGGTGGCAATGCCACTCAGACCAGCAGCCCGACACACACATCCGGATCGGGTGGAGGTGGAGGCGGCACTGAGTCCCAAGCAAACATCGGTGGAGTCGGTGGTGGTGGTGGAATTTCGTTTTATTACACATAGGAAAATTGATCATGGCGAACACTGTAATTGTTCTTTCTGAGGAGTTTCTGAAGCGGGTGCAAGTTGCGCTGGGCGAGCTGCCAGCCAAGTTCGCGGTCCCGGTGATTCAGGAAGTTGAGGCATGGATCACGCTCGCCGAGAAGCAGCCACACAAGGTGGTGGAGCTGGTCGACAAGCACATGGCAGAGATCAAGGACAAGATCGCGCAGGAAGGCGCGAAGGCCGCGCTGATGGAGCACGCGATGAAGCTGGTGGCCGATAAGGCTGCGGCTGACGCGAAAGCTGCTGAGGCCGCGGCGGTCGCTCCGGTGGAGGCCGCAGTCGCTGACGTCGAGAAGGTGCTGTGAGTGCATCCTACGACGACTTCAACACCGCGTTCGCCAACGTAGTCGGCCTCGAAGGCAAGTACTCGTGCGACGAGAACGATCCGGGTAACTGGACCGGCGGTGCGGTCAACAAGGGTGAGCTGAAGGGCACGATGTACGGCATCAGCGCCGCCGCGTACCCGCAGCTCGACATCGCCAGCCTCACGCTCCAGAAGGCGAAGGCGATCTACCTTACCGATTACTGGAACAAGCTGCGCTGCTCGACGTTGCCGAGCCCGGTAGCCATCGCGCTCTTCTGCGAGGGGGTGAACCTGGGGGTGTCGGGCGCAGCCAAAGTCTTTCAGCGCTCGCTGAAAGACCAGCAGATCGACGGGAACATTGGCCAGATCACTGTTGGTCTCGCCACGTCCCAGCCGCCGAAGGAGGTTCTGTGCAACTTCCTGACGCAATGCGCGTACGACTACACGCAGATGGCGAACTTCAAGATCGACGGCAAGGGCTGGCTGTCGCGTGTAATCAAGACAGCTGTGGAGGCACAGCTAACTCCGGCTGAGAACGTCGGAATCACAGGGGTGAAGGCATGAGTATCGATATCGCTGGCCTTGGTGCCACTGCCACGGCGGCGCAGAAGATCCTTGGGATGATCTTCCCGGACAAGACCGCGGAGGAAACCCAGAAGCTCGCCGCATCGCTCGCGCTGATCACGGCCCAGACCGGCATCGACCAGACCGAGGCGGCGTCCACTGATCCGCTGGAGCACTGGCGCGGTGGACTTGGCTGGGTGTGCTCGCTCGCGTACCTGAACAACTTCATCCTGGTGCCGTGGGCGACCGCGTTCGGCCTTCACGTACCGGCCCTGGACATCGCACCGCTGTCGGCCCTGACGTTCGGTATGCTCGGCCTCGGTGGCATGCACGTCTACGAGAAGACACAGTCATGAGCGAGGACATGCGCGGCATGACCGACAACCAGATCGAACGGGTGTTCGGCGCGCTGGCTCGGATTGAGCAGAAGATCGACGGCCACACCACATGGATGGTGCAGCACGTCGCGGACGACGCCCTCATGGCGGCCGACATCGTGAAGCTCAAGGAGCGCGCGGCCAGACAGCGAGGATTCATCACCGCCCTGACGGCAATGGGTAGCGTGCTCGGCGCCATCGCGGGGTACGCGGTGGACCTATTCAGCAGAGGATCGCATCACTAATGCCCGTATCGATGACCTTCAATAGCCTGCAAAGCGATTTGCAGAACTACCTGGAGCGCGGGACAGTGCTCGACCCAATCGTGTACGCCCAGCTGCCGGAGCTGATCAACTTCGCCGAGCGCCGCATCGCTCGCGAGCTGAAGGTCGTCGGCTTCATCGTTCCCGCGACGTTCACCCTGCAAGCCGGTCTTGCGGTGTACGCCAAGCCTGACCGCTGGCGCGAGATGATCTCGCTCAATGTTGGGTCGAGTCCCACCGGGACCATCGTGCGCCAGCAAATCTTCCCGCGCAGCTACGAGTACCTGCGCACGTACTGGCCGGACGACACCGCGACCCTGCCAGGGCCGCCGAAGTTCTACGCCGAGTACAACTACCAGAACATCATCGTCGCCCCGACCCCTGACCAGGCGTACCCGGCCGAGATGGTGTACTACGAAGAGCCCGCGCTGCTCGACGCGACGAACACCACGAACTGGATCACGCAGTACGCCCCGAACCTGCTGCTGTACTCCTCGCTCCTGGAGTGCACGCCGTTCCTGAAGAACGACAGCCGCATCTCGGTCTGGCAGGGCATGTACGACCGCGCCGCGGCGGTGCTCAACAGCGAATCGAACGCAGGAGTGCTTGACCGCAACAGCACCCGTCAGGAAACCTAGTGACCACGTATACCAACATCTTCACCGGGGCGCTCATCGCGCCTGCGCTCGCTGCCTACAACCCGATCACCCTGACCGGGAACCTGGCGCTGCAGTGGCCGCTAGAAACCGCCCCAAACTCGAACCTGGCGACGCCGATCATCGACATCACCGTCGGGACCACAGGCGCGTACAACGTCACCCTGCCCCCGGCGAACAGCGTAGGCGTCGGCACGTTCGTCATCATCAACAATCTGTCGAGCTTCAACCAGGCGATCTACAACAACGCGGGCGCGGTGATCGTGGCCTCGCAGGCCCCTGGCTCGGTGTTCTTCTACTACCTGCAGAACAACTCCACAGCGGCCGGTGTCTGGTTCGCGTTCCAGTACGGTGCCGCGGTCTCGACCCCGTCGGTTGCCGCCATCGCCGGACCCGGGCTGCGCGCTGTTGGCGCCACGCTCGGTCAGGATATCGTCGTCCTCTCGGTCAACACCAACTACGTGCTCTCGACCGCGAGCCCTGGCGACCAGGCGAAGCTGGTCAACTGGACCGGTGGCGCCGGTACGATCACGGTGCCTCTCGCTGCCGTCGTTGGCGCGAACTGGTACGTCCAGGTCCGCAACAGCGGCACCTCGATCCTGACCCTGACCAACTCGGGCTCGGACACGATCAACGGCGTCGCCAACCTGTCGATGAACCCGTCGGACAGCCTCTTCCTGGTGTGCGACGGCACGACCTGGTGGACCATCGGCCTCGGCCCAATCGTGACCGGCACCTTCCACGTGGTGACGATCTCGCTCGCGGGCAACACCGGCAACTACGTGCTCTCGGGCTCGCAGCTGAACCAGATCGGGTACACCTTCACGGGTGCGATGGCTGGCAACAGCATCATCATCGTGCCGAACACGACCCAAGAGTACTGGCTGCGCAACACCACAACCGGCGGCACGCTCCAGATCGCGACCGCGGCGCAAGGAGCTGGAGGCCCAGCCATCGCCGCGAACAGCCAGGCGATCTTTTACTCGGACGGCGCGAACGTCTACCTGGCCTCGCCAGCCGGACTCATCTCGTCGGTCCCTGTGACCATCGCGCAAGGTGGAACGAACGCCACTACCGCTGGGCAGGCGCTGATCAACCTCGGCGGCACCACGACCGGCATCGGAGTGTTCACCGCTGCCTCGGCGCAGGCCGCCCAAGCCTCGCTACTCACATCCTCGAACGCTGACGCGCTCGTCTACGCACTGGTACTCGGATAATGCCAATCATCCCGCTAGCGTCCGCTCCGGGAACGCAGCGAGATGGAACGCTGCTTGCCGCGACCGCTCACACCGACGCACAGTGGTGCCGTTGGCAGCGTGGACTGCCGCGCAAGATCGGCGGCTACAGGGTGATCCAGCCGTACGCCAACGGGATCTACCGCACGATGCTCTCGCAGGCCCAGGGCGGCGCCTCGGGGCAGCTGCGCTACATGAACAACGGCCACCAGACCGGCATGGACGCGTTCACCATCGACAATTTCGGGGTGTGCTCCAGCGTGAGCCAGCCGACGTTCCCGTCGACCACGAACCCGACGACCGCCGGGGTCAACACGGGCGCGATCTGCAGCTGGCAGTTCGACACGCAGTACGACAACCAGACCAACTCGATGCTGCTGTTTGCTCACGCGAACAACAACCTCCTGGACCCGACCCGCAGCGACAACTTCCCCTTCTACTCGATGCCTGTTTACACGCCCGCGTCCGGCTTCACCCAGGTCCAGGGGTACGGCACCGGATCGGACGGGCACGGCGGCACTCAGCAGGCTCTCTTCCCGAACGGCATCAGCGGCGGGTGCGTCTCGCTCGCGCCTTACATGATCGTCTACGGGAACAATGGTTTCTTCGCGTGGAGTTCTCCAGGCTACCCAA
>Ga0182030_10002572_pt1 | contig 38608 bp, 46 predicted proteins | sample 812S3MmetaG_FD_121299 | JGI IMG/M metagenome (GOLD analysis project Ga0182030, IMG submission 121299) | Permafrost microbial communities from Stordalen Mire, Sweden - 812S3M metaG (Illumina Assembly) | ecosystem: Environmental > Terrestrial > Soil > Wetlands > Permafrost | place: Sweden...
CGTTCAAGCACTTTCTCATACGGAAGGCATTCAAGCTGTACCCGCGCGAGGCGCTTAGCGGTCTCTTCGATGGTTTCCGGGAGACGCTCAGGGTTCAACCCTGGCGGTTGGGCAACATGGCATTTGTAGTCCAGGCTGCGGATCAAACCCGCATAGGCGTTTTTCAAGAGATACAAGTGGCGCGCCGCCCGCTGGATGTCGGTGAGCGTCACCGGATCGGTCGCTTTGAGGACTTCATGCCATTTCCGACTCACGATGAGGAAGCGCGTATAGCGAAGCAACTCCTCGTAATGCTGCTGGCATACGCGAAAAAAGTTGACCATCTCGCCATCCAGGTCATTCAATACCTCGACCTTGGACGGCGCTTTATGGAAGAAAACTTGTGCTCCCCCAGCAAAGGGCTCCACGTAGGTTGTGTGCTTCGGAAACACTGCGATGATTTTGTTCGCAATTGCGCGCTTGCCGCCGATGTAGGGCAACGGTCCGATCATGTCAGGTTAAAGCTGGATTATCTTGAATTGCTGAATGGCGCTCCGATTCGACCTTGATGGATCGAAGCGTAGTCTCATCCTACGACCGGAGTGGAGGAATTGTAGGGTGGAAAATCTGCGTCCCACGCCGGGTCTTGGAAGGAACTTCAATATCTCGAACGAAGATCGAGAGTGCGAGCGGAAGCCTCGCAGCGGAAAGGATAGGCCGCTCGTCCTTCCCGAGCACGGGGCGAAAGCCCACAACCCTGAATGCAGGATTGCGTGGTTGCCATCTTCGCTCTTCGAATGGCAAGCACCCGTCGAGCGGCCCGAATTCACGATACGCCGGACACCGGGGAATCATAGGGTGGGTTTTCTGCATCCCGTGTCGCGTTTGCCGGAAATCCTGACAACGGCGCAGAATTCCACACCTACCCAGTACAACCGCTTCGAACGATACTCAGGCGCATGGAAGAACGAAAAGATACGCACGGCATGGCGTCAGTCGAGGAAATCGAGTATCAAAAAGGATGTCCGCTCTGCGAGCACAACGACCCCGATCTGGAGCGCGAACTTAACGCATGGGCGCAGTTGCTCTACGATCACTTTTTGTCCCAGCGCAAGTCCTCAGAGTTTCGCGACGCAAATCTCCATGTTGACACTGCGTGCTAATCCCCTACGCTGAAGGAAAGGTCGAATCAACATCAAAAACAACAAACATGAACGCAGTTATCTATTGTCGCGTCTCTTCGAAGGAGCAGGTTGACGGCACAAGCCTCGATTCGCAACAACTTGCCTGCAAGGAGTACGCGGCGCGCAATAACCTGACGGTCGTTCGCATCTTCGTCGAGCGTGGCGAGTCGGCAAAATTTGCCGACCGGCCTCAGCTGCTCGAAATGCTCGCCTTCTGCTCAAAGCGTGACCACGGCATCGAGCAGTTGCTCGTCTGGAAGGTTGACCGTTTGGCGCGCAACGTCGGCGACCATTTCAACATCAAAGCGGGATTGATGAAGCAAGGCATCCAGGTGGTTTCGGTCACCGAACCCATCGATGCAAAACCTGAGGGGAAACTGCTTGAAACAATCCTCGCCGGGTTTGCCCAGTTCGACAACGACATCCGCGCTGCGCGCTGCACCCAGGGTATGCGGCGCAAAATCCAGGAAGGAATATTCCCTTGGCGACCGCCACTGGGCTATAAGAACGCGAACCGGCCCGGCGCGAAGAAGTCCCTGCCGGACGTGCCGGATCAACCTGCATTCAGCGCCATTCAAAAGGGTCTCGAAGAATTCGCCGCCGGAAGTCTCACGAAGGCAGCCTTGCAACGGCTATTCGCCACACGCGGTCTCCGAACGCGGCGCGGCCAACTGCTTGCACCTCAGTCCATCGACAATATGCTCGGCGATGCGTTCTACGCCGGTATCATCCGCGATCCATGGAGTGGGGAGGATATTCAGGGAAATCATCTGCCGATGATCAGTCGCATGACGTTCAACGATATCCAACAGATCATTGGTCGGCGCAGCCGGTCGGTGCCTCACCGGGCCGCACGGAGCGAATTCCCGCTTCGCAGTTTCGTTCGGTGCGTCAACTGCGAAGCATCGCTCACCGGCTCGTTTTCGCGCGGCCGGTCGGCGCGGTACCCGTACTATCGGTGCTTCCGTCGGCACTGCGACAATCGGAGCAGCTATCCACTGACGGATGTGCATCGGGAGTTCGAAACATTTCTCTCGGAGACCAGCACTGACCAGCACGCATTTGCACACCTCAAGAACGCTGTTTTCCATGTCGGGGAAGCTTCTGCTTCCTCTGTTTCACTTAAGCTGGAAAAGCGAAAAGCCGCGCTGAAACGGGCCAAGGATCAGTTCCAACAGTTGCTGCGCCTCAAGATGGACGACCTTCTGACGGATGCGGAATTCAAAACGCAGAGATCGCTTCTTTCAAGCCAAATTGCCGAACTCGAAGGCGGCATCGACGAAGTCGAACCGGAGATTGAATCTGTCTTGTCACAACTCGAATCGCTGCGTGCGCCACTTGGAAATCTGCTGGAACTCTGGACGGAGTTGAATATCGAAAATCGCAAGCGGTTCCAACTCCTCACATTACCTCGGGGGTACGTCTTCGGAAGAATTGGAACCGCGCAGAAGGGCCGTCTCTTCTCACTTATCGGCGCTTCAGGGACTCCAAATGCAAGTTTGGTACCACCATCGGGATTTGAACCCGAGTTCCCGCCGTGAGAGGGCGATGTCCTAGACCAGGCTAGACGATGATGGCATACGGCTACCGAGAGATTATAGTAACAAAACCGTTATCCCGCAAGCGGATTTGGGGGCGTCTGATCTTTTATCTCCTCCACAATCTTATCCAACTCCATCGAGTGGGACCCCTTTACCAAAATGAGGTCGCCTTTTTTGATGAAGTCCTTGATCGGTTTCCGTGCTTCGTCGGCGGTATCGAACGAGAAGATCGCCGTGCGGCGCATGCCCTCCTCGTGCGCCGTCTCCGCAATGAACTTTGCACGCGGACCGATGGTAAAAAGCACGTCCGCATCGCGCGCCGCCAGTCGTCCCACCATCTCGTGTGCCTCCGGCGTATACTTTCCGATCTCCAACATATCGCCCAACACCGCGACTTTCCGCTTCGCGGGAAGTGCGTGGAGCGTCTCGAGCGCCGCGCGCATCGCGATCAAACTGGCATTATAGGAATCATCTATGATGGACGTATATTTGACGCCGGGGATAAGCTGCATGCGTGACTTCGGCGGCGCATAGCGCATGAGCGCTTCGGAGATCGTTACGAGGTTCATGCCAAACACGATCCCAATCGCGGCGGCGGCACCCGCGGCATATGCATTTGCACGCCCAAAGACGTTATCGATCCGCACGGGCACCACACCACTGCCGTGCTCCAGCTTGAAGGAAATGCCCGACGGCTGACCGTCTTTTACTTTATTCTCGAATCGCGAAATACGAACTTCACATCCTTTATCAAAACCGAACGTCATCACCCGCGCCCGGGTGCGCGTCTGCAAATTCATCACCACCGCGTCGTCACCGTTCAGCACCGCAAACCCTCCCACCGGAAGATATTCAATGAGCCGCCCTTTTTCCCGGGCCAGTTCCTCCGGGCCGTTATAATATTCCACGTGCACCGGAATGTCGCCGATGGCGGTGATGACGCTGATGTTCGGCCGCGCGACGCTTAATAGATATTTAATATCCCCCGGCCGGTCCGCGCCATACTCCAGGATCAATATCTCCGGATATTCGGCCGCCGGAGAAAATACGATCCGCCACGCGGATGTGCATATCACTTTTATCCAAAATCCTATTTTGCGGAACTTTGCCGTACCGGCGGGCGTTGCGCGACTCACGAGGGCAAGCTCCTCCGGGCTCCAATCGCCAAGGATCGTAAGCGGCACGCCAAGATCGCTGTTAAGATTCCCGAACGATACGCGAACACGCCGGTCACGTTCCAAGACCGCCTTGATCGCGAGCTTCGCGGATGTCTTCCCCGCACTTCCCGTCACGCCGATGACCGCCGGACGATATCGCCAGATCGTCAGCCGCGCCAGTTTGCGTAAAATTCTTCTTAATATCTCTACGAGCATATGAGATTGGGACATTTAGGAATGACGTCGGTCGTGGTGCGATCGGGTGGGATGTTGTAATAATTGACGATCCATTGCGCAAGCTGATTCCACGCGGGCACCACCGTCTCGGCCGCAAGCGACGTGACCGGGATCGTGTTCAAGCGGATGAACGCGACGAAGCGCGGGTTCGATGTGGGTCCGTACCCGATGTACGAATCGGTAAGCTCGTTCAAATATCCGCCGCCCTTTGGGTTTGGCATATATGCGCTCCCGGTTTTTCCTGCCATCGTATAGCCGTTGATCTCCGCAACCTGCGCGAGGTCCACGGCATCCACCATCATCTGCGTCACCTGTTGTGCCGTATTCGCGCTGATCACGCGACGGACCACCTGCGGCTGAAGCGAAGCGTTCAGATACGGCCGCATCATCACGCCGCCGTTCGCGATGGCGGCAATGGCGCTCACAAGCTCGATCGGCGACACCGCCACGCCCTGTCCGTAAGCGGCGGTATCCCAATCGACCATCGGCGCATTCAATTGGAGCTGGCTCACATTTCCCGAAACCTCGCCCGGGAGGTCGATGCCGGTCTTCTCGTCCAACCCGAATTTTTTAAGATAGCTTAAAAATATGGAATTGCCCGTGGCGTTCTCCGCCCAGATGGCACCGCTGTTGATGGAATGTTCTATCACCTGCGTCATGGTAGTGTTCGGGCCGTATGCGCCTTGGGTCGTCAGGTTATAGTTCGTGATATGCGCGCCGTCCACGTTCACGTATCCTTTATCGTCATACGTGGTATCCGGCGTGATCTTTCCCGAATCGATGCCGGCGGCCATCGTGATGACTTTCATGATGGAACCGGGCTCGTACACTCCTTGAATGTTGGTGTTGATAAAATCTGCGAGCGGCGACTGGCTGTAATTATTCGGGTCGAAGCTGGGGGTGCCGCCCATCGCAAGGATCTTCCCCGTCTTGGGATCCATCACCATCACGTCGCCGCCGGTGGCACCGGTGCTCGAAACCAATGCATCCAGGATCTTCTCCGCCTCGATCTGAATGTTCGGATCGATCGTCACGGTGAGGTCCGATCCGCCGGTATTTCCACTTGAAGAGCTTCCCTCAAGCAAGCTGTTGTAATAGCTCTCCAGGCCATACTTTCCGCTCTCGCCGCTATTCGAGGTGTTCGGACCAACATAGCCAAGCACCTGCGAAGCGACCGTACCGAGCGGATAGTATCGCTCCGGCTCATATTCGGTATATACGCCCGGCATCTTGATCGTGTCCACTTCCTGCGCGACGGCAGGCGATGCCTTATTGATCAAAAGCTCGTACTCGTCGCCCGAACGCGAGAATATGGTCTTGAGCGTCGAAGCCGGCATGCTCAAGATCGGCGCCATCGTCGCGGCGGTCTCTGCCGGATCCTTTACCGCCGTCGGCACCGCATACACGACGGGAAATTGTTGATCGGTCGCCGCCGGCAAGGTGTTTCCGTTGTTGTCCGTAAAATAAATCGCGCCGCGGTCGGCATTGTTGCTCGCCGCGGACGACTGTTCCGACTCCGCCTGTGCGTAGTAATAATCCCCTTTTACCAACTGCAGCTGATAGAGATGAAATCCTAAATAAGTAAAAGCAAGTACGAGCAATACGACTATTGTTGTGAAGCGATAGGCCATTGTTGATCGATCGTGAAGTATTGAGGGTTCTTATCCGCCACCAAGCCGTCCGCGGCGGCGAGCGATGTGAAGTCCGCTCCTCCCAACGTGGCGAGCGCCTGATTGTTCAGCGCGGTGTTTTGTGCACCAACCGATTGAAGTTTTGCTTTTAGTGAAACGATATCCTGACTGAGGTCTACCGTCTTATTATAAGCGATAACCAACCAAAATGTCCCGCCGAGCAGTACGACGACCAACAACGCGATGACCGCGTTCAGAATATTGATATGTTTTGTTGGCTGTATGAATGTCATTTTTTAAATAAGTCGCGCTGCGGTTACTTTATTTCCGCCGCACGTATCTTTGCCGACCGGCTCCGTGGATTTTCCCGCACCTCCTCCCGCGTCGCTTCGACCGGCTTCTTCGTGATGATCTCGATCTTCGATTCCTTCGCAAGCGCCTGGAATGCCCGCTTTACGATCCCGTCCTCTGTTGAATGGAAACTGATGATAACCACCCGCCCGCCGGGCTTTACTATCTCACCGAGGCTGTTCAATAACGTTTTAAGGTTCTCAAGCTCTCCGTTCGCGTAGATCCTAAAGGCCTGGAATGTGCGCGTGGCAGGGTCGATTCGTCCGTGCTCGTACTTTCCGCGGCTCTTTCCATCCGTTCCGCCCGTAAGCGCCTCCCGTACGACATCCGCCAACGCTCCCGCGGTCACGATCGGGGTCTTGCGCCCATGATCCTTGATGGCTTTCGCGATCCGGCGTGATTTCCGTTCGCCGCCGAATTCAAAGATGATGTTCGCGAGCGATTCCTCGCTTTCTTCCCGAAGGATCTGCCAGACCGGCGTCCGTGAATCGTCGTAGGTCATGAGCAAGGGTTCGTCTTTGAATGCTTCGCCAAAGCTGAATCCCCTTCCCGACGCTTCGAGCTGTTCGGAAGAAAATCCAAGGTCAACGAGCAATCCGTCAGCCTTAGCATTCACTGCCGCTTTGCCACTATTATTTTTAGCTTCGGATATTTTTTTCAAAATCTCCGGCAGCTCGGCATAATTGCCGTGAACCAACATCACATTTTTTTGACCGGCGTACCGCGCTTTGCACTTTTCGAGCAGGCGCTCGTCCCACTCGAGTCCAAGTAACGTTCCGCTCGATCCGATATGTTCCACGATCGCCGCAGCATGTCCACCGCCGTCTACCGTGCCGTCGATTACGAAATCACCCGGCTGGGGATCCAAAAAAGTTATTACCTCATTTAAAAGAACTGGCTTATGGAAACTGCTCTGCGCTCTGTTCTTCACTTCTTCGATCGCCGCCATGCTATATTCCCAATTCTCCTAACTGCTCGGCGATCGCTTCGGAAGAACTCTCGGTCTTCATCTTATAGGTGGCCCACGTCGCTTCATCCCAAATTTCGATCCGGTTATATAATCCCGCAACCACCACCTCTTTCTTTAATCCCGCATACTTCCGCAAATAGTCAGGGATCAATATTCTGCCTTGCGCATCCAATTCCACGTCGCTCGCGCCGGCCAACATCAGCCGCGTGAACGCCCGCGAGTTCGCCTGTGCGAGCGGGAGCGCGATCAGCTTTGCCGCCAATACTTCCCACTCGTTGTTCGCGAACACAAAAAGACAGTTATCGATTCCGCGTGTGATGATAGCGCCCGCCGTTAATTTATCGCGGAATTTTGCGGGGATCGCCATCCGGCCTTTGGGGTCTAAATTGTGTTTGAATTCGCCTAGTAACATGAAAATATGGGTTTCGAGTTATGCACAGAAAGTGGCAGTTATCCCCAGTTTCCTCCACAACCCACCACTTGTATACAATCATACTCCACTCCTATATATAGTCAAAGCATCCCCTTTCGCAGAGGTAATATGCCAGCTAACTATTGATTTTGCTAGGGTTTTTGAAAGCTAGATGCCGCCGAAAACCCAGGATATGCACAGGGCGGGGTGAATTTATAAAAATCCCCATTCCCCACTCTGTATTTGGATAAAAAAACCGCTCATAAAAGATAAATCTTACGAGCGGGTACACCTTGCAACTAGGTCGTCTTCTTTTTGCCTTCCCGTTCTGGATAGAGGCCCGGCCTCGAGAAATCGATCGCTTGAAGTTCTTTACGAGAAACTTCGAGCAATCGGATTTTTTCTCCCGAATGCCCCCAGGACTCTTTCCCTAACCAGAACATGTAGCTTGCGAGTCCATCGTGTCTGGGATGAAGCGCCGTATCAAACAACATCTTTTTATCGGGATAGCCAACATGCGAGCTAAATCCGAAATCTGATCCCGTCAATTTCATTACGGCATCCAAATGCGTTGAGCAGGTAGAGCTTTCCATTGCCTCAAACCCATCAACGGCATCCTTTATCTCTGCCGAGGTGTATCCGTCCCTACTGCCATCCGTGTCCTCGCCGAGGCACACAGACACTTCCTTCGTCAGCCCATGAGAGGCTTCGATGAGTAGGAAAAGAATTCGCTTGGTGAGATCCCTCCCGTCACGATTCTTCGCAATGAGATATTTCAATGCAGAAACTTGCTTCGGAGTGGCCATAGCTTCCTTCCCTTTCCGTTGTTCGAGGCATAGCAACCCAACAAACATCTGCGCACATACTAAAGATTTAAAAATATATTGTCAATCATTTTTTGTCTGCGCCCACACACAAAAAAGAATCCCTCTTACTCTTCGAGGGGCTTCGGAGCCGCGAAGGATGCTTTTATATCTTCACAAAAGAAATATGCCTGTGCTTTCTGGCGAATTATTCTTATCACGAGCCAGAAAGCACAGGCATATTTCTTTTGTGGGCGTTGCAGGGATCGGACCTGCGACCTCTCCGATGTGAACGGAACGCTCTACCACTGAGCTAAACGCCCTTCGTAAAGGTATAGTAATTGAATCCTTTCTTTTTTTCAACCGCAGAAAACAAAGAGGCCCCTTCTTTTTTGACGGTCACGTTCCTACGTGGCATTTCCGTCAAAAAAGAAGGGGCCTCTTTGTTTTTATACAATCTCCGCGACGCCACCTGCCTCTTCGATCTTCTTTTTGATCTCCGCGGCTTCGTCTTTCTTGACGTTCTCTTTGACCGTCTTCGGCGCGCCGTCTACGAGGTCCTTCGCTTCCTTGAGACCAAGCGTGGTGACTTCGCGAACAACTTTGATGACGTTCAACTTGCTGGCTCCCGAGGACTTCAGAACAACATTGAATGTGTCCTTCTCTTCCACGGCAGCCGCACCGGCTCCGCCGCCTGCCGCCACCGGGGCCGCAGCCGAGATGCCGAACTTCTCTTCAAGCTTCTTCACGAGCTCCGCGAGCTCAACTACCGTGAGAGACTCTATTTTTGAGATTAAATCTTCGTGATTTGCCATTGTATTTATTGTGCTTGCGTTAGCTCGACCTTTTGTTCAGGAGAATCGGTATCGGTGGAAGGGGCTTCTACTACCGTCGGCTCTGCGGCGGCCGCAGGCTCTGCGATCACTTCAGGGGCAGCCGGCGCTGAGGGTTCGGGAGACTGGGCAACCGGCTGTGCGCTGCCACCACCACCGCCCATCTTTGATTTCTCGTCCAGGATGTAGAGGAACGAACGGATCGGGGCCGCGAGCATGCCGAGCAACTGAGCCAGCACCACTTCGCGCGGCGGGAGCTTGCCGATGTAGACAACGTCCTCTGCCGTCATGGCCGTACCGGCGGTAAGGTTATATCCCGCAAGGATCTTCTTTACCCAAACATCTTTCGCCTCGCCCTCCGGAACCTCCATACCCGAGAAGAACTTGAATGCCGGTCCTGCGATGTGCTCGCTGTCCACTTCCGAGAAAATGGTTCCGACGGACGTCTTAAACTGCTTAAGATCAACGTCGATCCCCTTTTCCTTCAAAAGGATGCCGAGGATGCGCTTCTTGATGACGAGGAAATTCGCGCCCGACTTTTTGAGTTCGGTGCGCAACTTGCGGAGGTTCTCCGCGGTGATCTTCGTGAAATCGGCAAAAATCAACGCTTCGCTCTTTTCGAAGAGCACGCGCGCATTCGCCAATTCCGCCTCTTTTTGTGCCCGTGTTTTCATAATGATTATTTAATATTTATTGGACTGTCCTTCGCTACCCTTTAAAAACGCGAAAGCGGCCATCCAAGGCCGCGAGTAATGATCAAACTTGTCAGTTTTATCACTCCTCTCATAGGGTTTTTACTTGCACCGTCCGGCAAACCGCCAAACGAGGCAAAACCTATGGTCTTTGGAATTGGTCTAAGTATAGCCGAATAGACCCGGAAGTCAAGGATGCCCGCCAGGAGGCGTATAATACCTGCTTCTTCGTTGTATAATAGATATATGGGGAAAGTTGGTATTGCTATTGCATTCGTTCTCGTGGTCGCCGTGCTTGCCGCGGGGTTCTTTTGGGTGGCAAACGGCGGCAACCATGGCGGGACAATAACCCCGCAGGGCTCGCCCACCGACACTTCAGGCACTACGCCCCCGACGCTCGTCCTTGGCGCACCGAGCAGCACCGCCCCGGCCGGATACCAAAATATCGCCGACGGAGCAACGACGATCCTGTATCCGACCGCCGATTTTAGTGTAGCGACCTCGACGCCGCAGATGACCGTTCACTCGTATATTCCCCCGTGCGATCCCGACTTTGATTATTGTGTTTACTATATCGGAACCGCATACCACGGAACCAATTTCGATAGCGCCGGCATTCGCATACTCAACCGCACCGACCTCACTACCGAGACGGCGTGCCTTACTACCCCACCCACGGGCTATACGAACTTTACACCCACGAGCACGACCGGTAGCGATTATTCGGTGAGCGAGTTCGCTCCGCTCGGCGACGCGGGTGCGGGACATTTCGCAAAGGATGTGCTCTATCGGGTGGAATATAACGGCGCGTGCTATGAGTTCGAGACGCGCATCGGCCAAAGCCAGTTTGCGAACTACCCCGCCGGAAGCATCCAAGAGTTCACCATCGCCGACCAGACAAATTTGCAGGCCGAGATGCAGATGATCCTCGCGAACACGACGCTTCCGGGCGGAGAAACCATTACCTTCCCGAATTAATTTTTCTTCGTGAAGGGCGCAGACAGTACGGAATCCGGATGACGGATGTTTTGGAACATTGGCGTACTCATACCGTTAGCGCCATCTTTCCGTCCCATATGAAGATCCATATCTCCACCGAACCCCGCGAAGTCCAGCTCCGCGAATGAACTTGATCCGACGAGCGGGACGGAGAGATACGTCGCTTCGCGATCGAGCATGAGCCCGCGATATCCCCTGACCTTCATTGCAAACGCTCCCGGCGCGGTCGACCGTTCAATAGACCGATATCGTCCTCCCGCCGGAACGATGACAAATATATTATTCCCGATCTTTTCATAGTCACTTCCCGGAATCCCGGTCAACGCCGTACCCGACGCGGTGACGCCCGTATAGTTTCCACTCGCATCATATACACCGAACGCGATCGCATTCACCGCCGTGCCGGTGCCCACGCCATGTATGCCAAATTCTATCGTGGTGTCATTGCTCGCTGCCGCGCTCTGCGTAGCACAATCGGCGGCGGATGACGAGATCCCTTGCGGAAGCGGCGCGGGAGAGCCCGGCGCGACGGGGCCCGTTCCTGCGCCACCGGCACCCGCAGTTCCGGCTATGATACTTGTGATCAGCGCCACGGGGCGGGCGTCGCTCACAAGCCCGGTGTGGTCGATCCCCGTCGCGCCGCTCATCACGTAGTACGCGTGAGAATTATTCTCCCTGTCCATCGCGCTCACCTCCGGAACGGTCCCGTCCCCGCTTTCCCACTCCAGATCCACCACGCCGTTGTCGTACAGATCATATCCGGCGATCGTCGGCTTCCCGCAGCCAACAATCGTGTACACGTTCGGCGCGGCGACCGGCGCGGTATCGATCGTCAGATGGAACGCATCGGCGCGGGCGGCGAGTGCCGGATCGCTATTCGCGCCGGCGACGCCTGCAAGAAACCGCGCGATCGCCGCATGGTCCAGCGACACACTCCCACCGCCACGAAAATCATGCATATAGCTTCCCGCAACGGCGGCATACCGGGCGCTCGGCAATAATTCATACATAGCCGGCATGCTGTGCGCGATCCGTCTTACTTCATCCCGGCTTACGATCGGGATGCCGAGATCGTCGCCATAATCCAATATTTTGAACGCATACGGAGCACCGATCTCCGGCACGCCGGCCAGAACAAGCTTATCCAAGAACGAAGCGGGTGCTCCGGTTGCCGCCGCCACGGTTGCCAAATATTTTTTGACCAGCAAGCCGCCCATGCTGTGCGCGATGATATTTATCTTCCCCGATGATGCCGCCGCGCGAGCCCGTGCGATCACGCCGGCAAGCGCGGAAACAGAACTATCGATATCCAAACGCCAATCGTACGGTACGGTAAAAAGATCCTTACCCTCGACATACCCTTCGTTCGCGAATGCTTTTATAAGATTGCCGTAAAAGTCATCGCTCAGGACAGTGACGCCACCCACCACAAGCGTTACGGTTTTTAATATTGCCGCCGCGCGGATCGTGCTTGCTCCCACCGTGAGCGCGTCAAGATAATTGTCAGATGGCGAGACGAGCATTTTTTTGATGTTTGGCCACACCTCCGACCCGTTCGCGTCCTGCAATATCGTTCCCGCGATCCCCGGCACGATCACGATCGGTTCGCGAAGTGCGATCGTAAAGTCCGCACTTCCCGGAGCGCTGAACGATTGCCACGCGGAGGTTGCTCCCGTAAGCGCGCTCATCAGTCGCGCACGCCAGTGATAGCTCCCACCGGAAAGACCGGAAACATTAACAACACCGGTCTTTGCTAAAACCAAAATACCGCTCACCGCAGTGGGAATCCCCGTGAAGGACGTTGCAAGCGGGCGCACCTCCACCTGCAGCCGTAACGGAGTCGATATTGCCCATTCCCCTCCGGACAGCACCGCTCACGGCCAGCGGTTATTTTATGCTTCGATTAGAGCTCAAGCTTATCCGGGTATAGGATGGCAAGCTGGGTGATAGTATCGCCCCAATTGCGGTTCGGCTTGATCCATTTTTTCGACATATCGTCCTGCGCGAGCCACAAAAGCTTTTCGAGCGATTCATCATGCGGGAAGACGGTCGTCGTCTTCGTTACCTTCCTGAATTGATGGTTAAGCGACTCGATCGCGTTCGTCGTGTACATCGCCCGGCGTATCGCTTCAGGATACGCGAAGAACGGGGCGAGCTCACTCCACTTGTCCTCCCAGCTCTTGAGGTATGGCTGGTAGCGCGGCCATTTTTCTTTTACCCTCTCTAGTGCCTCACGCCCGGCGTCTTCCGTCGGCGCGGCGTAGATCGTTTTGAGATCCTCGCAGAAAAGCTCGCGGTCCTTATGCGGCATGAATTTTATCGTATGCCGTATTTGATGGACGATGCATTGCTGGATTTCGGCGTCGGGATAGATCGCCTTGATCGCTTCCGAAAAGCCCCGCAGGCCGTCAACGCACGCGATGAGGATGTCATCGACGCCGCGATTTTTGAGTTCGTTCAAAATTTGCATCCAGAATTTTGCGCTTTCCGTTTCCGCGATCCAGATGCCCAATACCTCTTTCTGCCCTAGGCTGCTGATGCCGAGCGCGATGTATGCACATTTGTTCACAATCTTCCCGGCATCGCGCACTTTGAAGCGTAGGCCATCGAGGTAGACGAAGGCGTAGATCGAGGCAAGCGGTCGCGCTTGCCATTCTTTGATGAGCGGATACACCTTGTCCGTGATGTTCGAGATCGTAGCTTGCGATATCTCGACTTTGTGATGCTCCTTGATATAACCCATGATGTCGCGGGTCGTGAGACCCTTCGCGTAAAGGGCGATGACCTTCTCCTCAAGGTCGTTGCCCGCGAACTCTCTCCAGCTTTCGTTCGAGGACGGAGCGGGCAAATCAACGAACTTCCGCGGACGTCCGCCCGGATGCTTTTTTACTATCTCCTCGCCTATCGCATACTCTCTTACGAAATTGGTGATTTCTTCGGGCGTTCTGAGCGCGGCAATCTGCTTCTGATATTCTTCTTGGGTTATTGTTTTCATTATTTTGTTTTTAGGGTGCTGACCGAGCCCGCGCCGTCCGGATTGGGAAACGGTGGTTATAGCGTAGCGATCGGGATTACGAATTAAAAGTCGCGCCTCACAAAGACGGCGTTTCGAGTTATAATTATCTTATTGATGACGATGTCCATGACCCCAAAGGTCGGCATCGTCATTTTTTATCCCAAAAATATGAAAAGTAAAAAAGGTGAAGTTTGGATCGGGCTTATAGGCATGGGCTATGCCATGTGCGCCGAAGATATCCACGAAGACCCGGACGGGTCGGTTACGTTCACGCGCCACGTCGAAGAAAAAGGCGGAGGCAAGAGAACCGAGCTGATCAAGACCCGAAAGGAACATATCGTCTTCATTGCGGAAACGCTGGAATCGGACTAAAAGGGCTCCCCTTATATATTTGCGTTTTTATCCACACATAGGACTGGTCGGCTATTGACGCGCAGCGTTAAAATGAAGGGAACAGGCGTCGCGCCCAATTAGAACGAGCGCACGCAACCTTCCCTTCATTTTAAATGGGGAGGACTACTAACGCGCACAAATATGACGATGAAAACGTTTCTCAAAAATTTCAAAGGGGAGGTTCTACATTTCGCCGAATATTGCCGGGCGATCTTCACGAACCAAGCAGTCATCCTTTCCCTGATTTTCACGATAGGAGGGCTGGTCGGCTGGAGCTTGGCCGTTCTCCTTCGGATCGGTGCATTCTTCGCATGGGGGTCGATTACCCTTCCCTACACGCAAAGCCCTCTCACTGTGGCCGCCGCCGCATTCTTGGGAGGATTCGCGGCACTCATCATCTCGCAGAGCATCGTAGCGATTCGCTTCTTCCGTAAAGAAAATGAAACCTTGACCCGCAAATTCCCATACGTGATTCCCGCCGGAACGATATGGGAGCAAATCATCATCCAATTTCATGACAACGAGAATGTGATCGTGCGCGTCGGCCAGTTCAAACATACCGCCAATTACATCGAATTCGGATTGTATGACGGCAGAGGTAAGCAATTCCGACCGAGCGAGCAGTGGAATTTTTTAAAGGTACTAGCCAAGCTGAACGGCGAAATCAGGATCACGGATTCCGATGCCAAAGACGCATACAAGAAACAAAAACAAATCCTCGCGCAGAAGCTCAAGGAATATTTCGGCATCGACTACGATCCTTTCCATCCGTACCGGACGGAGCACGCCTACCGAATCAAAATGACGCTCGTGCCGCCGCCCGATATGCCGGGAGCGGACGCCAAGGAGGACCGTTCGACTTTCCTCTCGTTCGATGACGATATCCGCGAGTCCTACCTCGAACAGACACCCTTCATGGACGATTCCCGGTGAAAAACACCCCTCGTCAGTGAGTAATGCATAAATGACAGCCGTTTTAAACCCCTCCGAAAATGAGGGTTTTTTGTTTTGATTGAGGAATTTTCGCCATCAATGGGCAAAGGTCGAACAAAAAGACCACCCATGAAAATGTACGATTCCGATTTTTTCTTCAAAACTTCCGACCTCGCTTTGGCGACGGCTATTTCCGTTTTGGGGGTTGCGATCGAAGCGATGCAGCAGACGGATTCCGAACGGATGAATTTCATCTTCACGAAGTCCGACAAGCTCACCGACATCGTGAACCGCTTTTGGCGCGGCGAATTACTCGTCGAACCGCAAAGCTACTTCAACCAGCTGAAGGTCTTAAAGACGCGAATCTACCGCCACTAAAATGGTTTCGGCCGTGGCATTGGCGGAATTCAAACGCATCTGGCTCGAGGAATACGGCGAGGAGATTTCCGATGAGGAGGCGATGCCGAAAGCCATCGCCCTCCTCACGCTGTTCGACACGATCTATCGCCCGATCACCAAGGCGCAGGCGGAAAAATATGGCAATGACAAAAATGGAAAACCTCTTTGACGGAAACTACCTCAACAAATTCAGAAGGCAGATGGATGAGCGGCGCGAAAAAATCGCGCTGCCCGTCCGTCCGCGGAACAAAAAGACGCGCTTGTGGATCGACAACGAATATTTTTCTGAACACTACGGCGCGGTCCTTCCGTTAAGCGCACTTGCCGTCTACGCCGTGCTTTGTAAGTACGCGAACGCTCGGACGCAGACCTGCTACCCTGCCGTAGCACTCATCATGCGGGAGTCGGGCGTCAAAAGCGAAAAAACGGTGTTCTCGTCGCTCAAAAAGCTCGAACAATACCGCATCATCGAGATCAGCCGATCGAAAGGCAGGAGCTCGAACAAGTACACCCTGCTCGCTTCCGATATCTGGCTGAAGCCCAACCCGGTAACCATTTCCGGCGAACACCCGCAATCGTTACACCTCAACCCTGTAACGATTTCCACCCAAAGTCATATATCTGAAATCAAAGAAAAAGAAATCATGGAAGAAAAAGGAATTTCCTTTAATAAAAAAGGCGGGGGCGGTGCTTTTTCAGGAAAACCGCTATGATACCGCAAAACGCATGACGATGAAGAAAGAAACAGAAATACGCTATTTTATCTACGCACGGAAATCCACCGAGGACGAGGATCGGCAGGTGTTAAGTTTGGATTCCCAGGAGAAAACGCTTGGCGAATTGGCCGCGCGATTTGGTTTGAAGATCGCAAAGACATTCCGTGAATCCCATTCGGCAAAAGCGCCGGACGCGCGTTCCGTTTTTGCCGAAATGATGACGCGGATCAAAAGCGGCGAAGCCCGTGGTATTGTCTGTTGGAAATTGGATCGCCTTGCGAGAAATCCCGACGAAGCCGGACGCATCATCGGGATGTTGCAACGCAGAGAAATTTCCCACATCAAAACGCAGGAAAAAGATTATTACCCCGAAGACAATTCGCTTTTGTCATATCTCGAATTCGGCATCGCAAACCAATATATCCGCGACCTGAGCAACAACGTGAAACGCGGGCTTAAAACAAAACTTGAGATGGGCTGGTTCCCGTCGCGTGCGCCCTTGGGTTACATCAACACAATCAACCGCGAGAAGGGGCGAAACGTCATTATCCCCGATCCCGACCGCTTCGACCAAGTGAAGCGTATGTTTATGATGCACATCGCAGGCACGCATTCCATATCGCAGATCCACCGGATCGCGACGGACGAATGGAAATTCCGCGGGCGCGACACGAAGCGCTGGACCGCAAAGCCCTTATCGCTCTCCATGGTCTACAAGATTTTCACCAGCCCTTTCTATTACGGCTGGTTCGAGTACCCGAGGAATTCCGGCAAATGGTTCAAGGGCCAGCACCAACCGATGATTACTAAAGCGGAATTCGACGAGGCGCAGCGACGGCTCGGCAGGTATGAAGGCAAACCGCGACAAAAGGTCAATAATTTCCCTTACGTCGGCATCATGTCATGCGGGCGGTGCGGTGCGGCGATCACGGCGGAGCAGAAATGGAAACACCACAAGAACGGGAATTCGCATCATTATATTTATTACCACTGCACGCGAAAAAAGGACGGAAAATGCCCCTGGAAATTCCTCGAGCAGAAAGAGTTTGAAAAACAGATCGACGATATCCTTAAGTCATTCCAGATTTCGGAGGCGTTCAAGGATTGGGCGATCCGGTTTGTGAAACTGCCGCGCGAGGATCAGGAAAGCCAGGCGGAGGAATCGGCAAAACAGAAAGAAAAGCGCATCGTTGAGATCGGGAAGCAGCTCGAGGCGATGTTTCTGAAATACACCTCCCCCGTGAACACCGATGGCTCGCTCATTACAGATGAAGAATACCGGACAGCCAAACTCAAGCTCGAAGTGGAAAAACGCGACCTGGGCGAAAATATAGCCGGTGCGGATGAGCGCGAAGCCGAATTGGCAGAGCTTACGGAAAAAACATTCCAATTCGCCTGCTATGCCAGGGCACGGTTCAACGAGGGCAGCCAAAATGACCGCCGGGCCATATTTCTCTCGCTTGGCTCGAACTTCGTTTTAACGGACGGAAAACTCAAGATTGACCTGCATTTTCCATGGAAGGTTATAGCTGAAAAGAAAAATGACGCCGAGCGCGAGATTGCGAAGGTTCGGACTTCCGAAAAATCAATCACTACCAATCAAACATGCGATTTGTCCCGAAAATTTCTAATACTGCGGGGGCAGTAGGAATCGAACCTACGTCGGCGGTTTTGGAGACCGCAGTCCTGCCTCTGAACGATGCCCCCTTTTTCTTACCTTCCAATAATAATACAGATTAAGAAAATGCGCCTACCCGGACGGGCAAGCGCATTTTCTTTGATCGGTTTACTTTCCGGTGATCCTTGCCTCTTTGTGTAGCGTTTTCACGCGGCACCAGTCGCAGAACTTCTGGAGTTCGATCTTCCGCTCCACCAACTTCTTGTTTTTATTGGTGTAATAATTACGCCGCTTGCAGACGCTGCAACGCATCGTAATAAGCCTGTCGGCATGTTTGATCTTGGCCATGGGAACGATGATACTATATTCCTGGCCTTATTGCAAATCCACGCTAGGCGCTTTCCGGATGGTCATTTTTTGATTTGATCGGCCCTATATTGACATTATAAAGTATTCATGTTATTATCTATTCAGGCTGGGTAACCAACCTATTCACGTCAACGTTATAACAACCATGAAACGCTACCACCTTGGTACAAATACTATGAATCCGACCTACGATTTTTCGTGGGCTCATTCTCTTTGTTTGGCCAAGGCGATGCTTATCTATTCGTAACCATCACATTTCTTATTTAAAGGAACGCCTCGGCCAGACAGGTTGAGGCGTTTTGCTTTTATCTGGATCTGGAAATTCGTTCTTTGAGAGGAAAATAGCATGCAGAATGATCAAGACGCCTTCGGGGCCGCCCTCGTGGACTGCCTCAACGGAAATGAAACCCACTACATCGTGGAACGGGACGATTCGTTCGCCGATCCGGGATCGCTCACCCAGTACTTCACGGATTTTCCGGGTTGGTCCGCGATCGAGAAGCGAATGCCGGAATTCGTTCACGGTCGCGTACTCGACGTCGGTTGTGGTGCGGGACGTCATTCCTTGCACCTTCAGAGCCTCGGCCATGAGGTGGTAGCAATCGACCGCTCACCGCTCGCAATCGAGGTATCCAAGCGCCGCGGCGTGAAAAACGCCTTCGTCCTCTCGGTTGATGAATTGGCGGACGACGAGGCTAAGCTGGCGGAACTCGGCACCTTCGATTCCATCATCATGATGGGACACAACATCGGACTTCTTCACGGATGGGATGAGGGACGGAAAATACTTTCCGGACTGCATCGCATCACAACGCCCGGTGCAAGGATCGTCGGCACCACGCGCAACACCAAGCTGACCACGAGCCCGGAACATCTTGAATATCAAGCCGAGAACGTGCTTAAAGGACGGATGCCGGGGCAGATCCGCTTCCGCATCAGACACCGGAGGCTTATCGGCAGCTGGCTGGACTACCTCTTTGTTTCCAAAGAGGAACTCAGCCGGCTCGTCGACGGAACGGGATGGCGCCTCGAAGCGGCGGTCGATGGCGACGGCGGATTCGGCGGCGAGTCGTATCTGGCCGTTCTTTGCAAAGAGTAAAACGTAAATGGCGCGACTTTGATCGCGCCTTTTTTTATCTCCCTTTTTTTAGCGAACGAGCCACCAGCGCTAGCCCCAGGATATTTTCGAAACCACCCGTCTTCTGCGTGGTGAGAAAATATCCTGGGGCTAGCGCTGGTGCGAGTGAGCCGTTGGCCGGAATTGAACCGGCGACCTACTCCTTCATTGATACCTCACTTTCGCAACAACATGCTTATATGAGGATTAGACTGTATCTTACGCATACCGCTTGTTACGGCTTAGCGTCCCTTGTCAGTCGTTCGGGCGATTCACGCGCTATTCGCTGATTCGCCACGGTCTCTGCCATCTCTGGCCTTTGACCGTAATTCGGGGTTCGCGGACGGGTTTCCCTTTCCGTGGGCATGACCCTGTGGGTCCACCATGGAGTTGCTCTACCAGCTGAGCTACAACGGCACGCTATATAGGGTACTGTAAATCGAAAATTTGTTCAATGTTCCTACGGGAGAAACTTCATCGAATTCAATATCCCGGCAAAAGCCGAAATGTGTGCATTCGCCATTGAATCGTTGACGGGGTATGAAAAATAAATCTTCCACAGCTCGTTACCACGAAGACAGTAGATCGCCGTGTCCTGTGAATAAGACCCGGCCGCATAATTTGCCTGAAATGATGCCTTATTACAGGCCACGGCATCCACCGTTATAGTAGAAGTAACCAACGAAAGTGCGTTTGAGAGTTCCGTAGTCATAATACTATCCAGGTCGCCGATGGCAGTCGTTGTTGCGATATCCACTTCGACGCCTCCCGCAGGAAGCGCCCCTCCGACCGGATACTTGCCACCGAAGCTATCCATGGAAAACGGTACCATCGAAGTTATCGTCCAGGCATTTGGATAATCCAGCGAAAAAGAACTGCCGACATAGTGACTTTGCAGAGTAACCGTCGCAGACGAGCCGGACGGAGTTGTGGTGCCAGTAGGCGTGATTGCCGTTGAAGTTGCTTGCTCGCCGGTACTTGTTGAAACGGCAATATTCGACACTTCCGGCGCTTTAGCGACGCGCCCCGTGAATTCCCCGACACCCACCACGATAGCGATGAAAACCACCGCGATAATAACGGTAATGACCAGCTGTTTTTTATTCATTATTCCACTATACTATTTTTTTTTGTTATATAAAACCCTATGTGACGATCCGGGCAATTTCGGTAAAACTGCACTCGCACGGAGCCTTGTGGCAGACGTGGCAATTATTGCCGTACATCGCCGCAAGTTCGTGGGCAAGATCGAGCGGGATGGAGTTTGCGATGCCGATAAAGCACGAAATACAGTCGGCGATTTCGAGCTTCACTTCGTCGAACTGCTTCATCGCATGAAGGCCAAGATAATTATGGATTGCCTCACTGACCTCGCCCACCTCTTCGGCAAGATGGATCCCCTCCTCGCCAAGCGTCCGCTTTTCCGCCGGATAGATCCGTTGGAACATCGCCTGCATCTCCGCAAGGCTTCGAGGTCGCGCCGAGTCCTTATGCTCCAATTTCTTTCGCGACGATGGCTTTATCTTTTTACACGCACACGGGCACTCGCCGCAATACGAACAGACTCCCGGGAATCGTTCCCACACTTCGTCGTCCACATTGATATGCAGACGATTACTGATAGACATCAGCCACGAGAACGCGATGAGCAGATTCTTCTTCAATTTTTCCTGATCCTCTTTGCGTATCCCTTTCAGGGCACGCATGGCGAAACGCTGTTCCTGCGAAAGGAGATCCCACAGCGAATACAGGCGATCATCCGGCGACGCGTACACCTTCTCAATGAAGGTCTGGAAATCGAAAAGGCTGTCCTGCTCCTTGAACGCCAGTTGCATGACTCCAGTGTACTCCTGTTGTTTGAACCCTTTCAAGCGCTTACCCGGCCAGCTTTCCAATGGCCTGTATCCAATTCCTTCTTCCTGAGTGAGCAACGCTTTCGTAGACGATTTCCAATCCCTCGTGGGTAAGATAACTCTTTATTTCCTCGATAGTAAAATAGCTGAAAAAACGTTCGTATTCGTAGCCGTAGTCGCTTTCTTTTACCACCTCCTCCTCTTGCTCCTCCGCTCGTTGTTCTTTTACCGCGACATAAAAGAGTCCACCCGGAGAAAGTTTTGCGGTTAAAGAATGAATGACACTAACAATATCTTTTTTGGGAACGTGGAGAAGGACCGCCTGCGCGAATATGGCGTCAAATTTTTTATCCAATCCAGAAATATTGTAAAGGTCAATGAGCCGAAAATCCCCCGTGGGCATCCGACGCCTCGCTATATCCAAAAATTTTTCCGAGAAGTCGATGCCGGTTACCGCGAAACCTTTTGCGTGCAACAGCTCTGATTTAACCCCACTCCCACAACCCACATCGAGAACGCTCGAACCCCCAGGAATTAAGGAGGTAAATTTGTTCACTCCATCCTTCCACCACGTGTCATTCGTGTGATCGTTATCCCAATCCTCGGCGATCCGATTATATGTCGATTTAAGATCCATGAGCCACCTCCCGGACTCGGACCGGGGACCTTCGCTTTACAAAAGCGTTGCTCTACCAACTGAGCTAAGGTGGCTTCTTTATTAATCCCTATTTAAGACTCCCCTATATTATAGTTAAAAAAAGATTCTGTAAACGATGCCACGCGGCTATATGCGCAAGGATTCTTCGGGTACGCTTCGCCCGTCCAGCGACGGACTCGCTCATGTCCTCGGCGGTTCGCCGTCAGCGGGAACGGACGGACCGTGCCGAACCGCCTGCGGAGCCCCTCATAACCCTTGCGCATATAGCCGCGTGGCTTTTGTTTTAATCGTTTTTTAACTATAATGGAGGGGTCAAATAAATGTTCTGCATCCTCGCTTGCGGGGGCAACAAATAGAACAATGGAAACACCCAAATTCACCCATTTACATACGCATTCGCACTATTCCCTTCTCGACGGACTCACGAAAGTTCCCGAGATGGTTGCTCGCGCGAAGGAGACCGGCATGGACTCCATCGCACTCACCGATCATGGCGTCCTCTATGGCGCCATTGAATTTTATAAACTGGCAAAGAAGCATGGCATCAAACCGATACTCGGCGTAGAGGCATACATCGCGCCACGCGATCGCTTCTCCAAAGAAAACGGCGAACGGTATTATCATTTGATCCTCCTCGTCGAGAATCAGATCGGCTGGAAGAATCTTATCAAACTCGTTTCCAAAGCCCACCTTGAGGGTTTCTATTACAAACCCCGCATGGATAAGGACCTCCTGCGCGAATATCACGAAGGGCTCATCGCGCTTTCCGCATGTCTCGGCGGCGAAGTGGCGCGCTCGCTGACCGCGAACCAGTATGAGGAAGCAAAACGGATCGCGCTCGAGCATCAGGAAATTTTCGGCAAGGGAAATTATTTCCTGGAGATCCAAAAACATCCCAATATCCCCGAGTCGGAAAAGATAGAAGCGGACCTTGTGCGTCTTTCGGAAGAGACCGGCATCCCGCTCGTCGCCACCCAGGACAGCCACTATACCCACTCCGAGGACGCCGAATATCATGACGTGCTTCTTGCGGTGCAAACGGGCAACAAGCTCGATGATGATAACCGTATGAGCATGCGCGCGGAGGATTTTTCCATCCTCTCGCCGGAAGCGATGCTCGCGAAGTTCGCGGGGATCCCGGGCGGCGCAGAGGCCGTGGCGCGGACGCACGAGATTGCGGAGCGATGTAACGTGGAACTCGAACTCATCCCTCCGTACGGACATGGAACCTATCTCCTGCCCGAATTTCCCAAGCCGGATGGCAAATCGGCGAATGATTATATGCGCGAGCTCGTGATGGAACGCCTCCCGAATAAATATCCGCCGGAAAAGCAAACGAAGGAAATGCACGACCGCCTCGCATACGAACTCGGCGTCATTGAAAAGACCGGCTTCGCCGATTACTTCCTTATCGTGCAAGACCTCATTCATTGGGCCAAGGTGCACGGCATCGCGGTCGGCCCGGGCCGCGGCTCGGCCGCCGGCAGTATCGTCTCATACGTGCTCGACATCACGGACATCGATCCCCTCGCCTACGGATTGCTCTTCGAGCGGTTCCTGAACCCGGAGCGTATTTCCATGCCTGATATCGACATCGACTTCGCGGACAGCCGGCGCGAAGAAGTGCTTGCCTACGCCCGTCAAAAATACGGCGAGGATCACGTTGCGCGTATCATTACGTTCGGAACGATGGCGGCCCGGGCCGCAATTCGCGATGCCGGTCGGGCGATGGGATACTCGTATGCGTTCTGCGATCAGATCGCAAAGCTCATCCCCTTCAATCCCACGCAAGGGATGAAAGAAGGCTGGCTTGATGAATGTCTCAAGAAAGTCCAGGAGCTCAAGGCGCTCTACGATACCAATCCCGAAGCAAAGAAACTGATCGACACCGCGCGGCATTTGGAAGGCGTGGCACGTCACGCATCCGTGCACGCATGCGGCACGGTGATCGCAAAAGATCCGCTCATAGAACGAGCACCGTTGCAGTTCGCACCGCAAGAGAACGACATCATCATCACCCAGTTCGAGATGCATGCCGTCGAAGACCTCGGCCTGCTCAAGATCGACTTCCTCGGGCTCAAAAACCTGACCATTATCGAAGACGCGATTCGCATCATCAAAGAGTTGCGTAACGAGGTGGTGGACATCTCGAAGATCCCGCTCGACGACAAGAAAACGTACGAACTCCTCCAGCGCGGCGATACTACCGGCGTGTTCCAGTTCGAATCGAGCGGCATGCGGCGCTACATGAAAGACATCAAGCCGACGCACCTTGAGGACCTCATTGCCCTTGTGGCGCTCTTCCGCCCGGGACCGATGGAAAATATTCCGTCGTTCATCAAGCGCAAACACGGCCAGGAAAAGATCACCTATCTCCACCCCAAGCTCGAGCCGATCCTCGGCACGACCTACGGCATCGGCGTCTATCAGGAACAGATGATGCAGATCGCCCGCGACCTTGCGGGCTATACGCTCCCCGAAGCCGATACGCTCCGTAAAGCTATCGGCAAGAAGATCAAGTCGTTGCTCGACGAACAGAAAGCGAAGCTGACCGGCGGTATGGTCAAGAACGGCATTCCCACAAAGATCGCAAACGAGATCTGGGAACTCTTTCCCGCCTTCGCGCGCTATGGGTTCAACAAATCCCACGCCGCGTGTTACGCGATGATCGGATATCAAACCGCATACCTTAAGGCCAATTATCCGGAAGAATTCACCGCCGGCGTGCTCAACTCGGAAATGAACGATATCGAGCGCATCTCGTTCCTTATCCAGGAGGCCAAACAATCCGGCGTGGAGATCCTGCCACCGGATGTCAACCGCAGTTTTATCAACTTTACGCCGGAAGGAAAACAAATCCGCTTTGGACTGCTCGCTATCAAGAACGTCGGCTCGGAAGTGACCCGCGCGATCATCGAAGAACGCGCTCGTGGCGGTCCGTACGAAAGTTTTGAAAACTTTCTGAGCCGCATCCAACACAAGGACCTCAATAAGAAGTCGATCGAATCGCTGGCAAAAAGCGGCGCGTTCGATTCGTTGAACGTCGAGCGCAAGCAGATATTGGAGAATATGGACGAGATCCTGCGCTTCGTGAACGCCCTCAAGCGCGGTGGCCTCGATCATGCCAATTCGCTCTTTGGCATCTCTGCGCCCACGATCACGCTCAAACTCAAACCGGCCGCCCCGGCGACGAGCGGTGAAAAGCTCATCTGGGAAAAAGAGCTCATCGGCTTCTTTATCTCCGCACACCCGATGACGGGCCATGCGACAACGATCGAACGTTATAAGTGCAAACCGATCAGCGAGATCCTCACCATCACCGACGAGAAAAAGATCTACCGCACCGCCGGACTCGTTTCAAAGGTTAAAAAAATATTCACCAAGAGCGGCCAACCGATGATCTTCGCCACCATCGAAGACAACTCCTCCGGACAATCCATCGAAGTCGTCGTCTTCAACAGCATCCTCGAGAAGACCTCGGCCGCATGGGTGGAGAACGCCTGCGTTATCGTGGACGGCCGCGTCTCGCACCGCGATGGCGAAACGAAGATGATCTGTGAGAACGCAAAGAAGTTGGAATAGCCCATACCGAAGGTAAAAGCGGATGCTTACCCGGCTACGAATATATTTTCTACTTGACCCCGACGACCACTCTCACCTTAAATTTCCTTTCGATCTTCCCGGTTCTTTTTTTAAGCTTCTTAAAATATTCTTCCAGCCCCGACAAAGCTTTTGGTCTTAGATCCTCGGGCACGGTTTTCCATATGGATATTGATTGTACATAAATAAGGGCTTTTTTTATGCTGGAAACCACTTCCGCCCTCTCCCAATCGTTGCTCCGTATATTTTTAAATTTATGACGCTTTAAATTTTGTTTAGGCTTGAATGTATTTTGTATAAAAGTTGCTATCTCTTGGCCGATGCTTTTTATGATCGCCTTCCTATACCCCTCGCCCCAATTCTTCCACCCGGCCTTGTTGACCAGGAATATAATTCCGCCTGTCTTTAAAACACGTTTTATCTCTCCGATGCTTTCATCATTGTTAAACCAATGGAAAGCTGAAAATGCCGTTACCGCATCAAAACTATTATCTTTGAACGGGAGCTTCTCGGCAGAACCCAAAACATATCTCTCGCCATTCACCCTTTTGTGCTTCCGAGCGGCTTTAAGCATTATTGGATCCGGATCGCAACCAATAACCTGACCGGTTCCGGCCAATTGTCTGGTTGAGATACCGGTACCACAACCCAAATCTAAAATCTTCGGATTTTTATTGGGTAATAGCCTTTTTAAATAGGTAAAAACTTCCCGCGGATATGGCCTTCTGGCTTTCTCGTATTCTTTTACAAATTCCCCAAATTGTCCAAGTTTTACAGACATGCATTACATGGTTAATTCTCAGCCTATTGCTTCGCTCTCATCAGCGGAAAGAACACCGTCTCCCGCACGGGCTTATCCATGAGCACCGCGAACAGCCGCTCGGAGATGCCGAATCCACCGGCCGGGGGCATGCCGTACTGCAAGGCCTCCAAGAAGTCTTCGTCCAGATGTTGCGCTTCGGCGTCCCCTGCCGCGCGAAGCTTCATCTGCTCGTCAAAGCGCGCGCGCTGATCGTCCGGATCGTTGAGCTCCGAGAATCCCTTGCCGAGCTCCGTGCCGCAGGCCACGATCTGGAACCGTTCCACAACCCCCGGATTCGCGGGGTTCCGCTTGGCGAGCGGCTCGATCTCCACGGGCGGATTGATCAAGAAGCACGGTTCGATGAGCAGGGGCCGTACGGTCTTCTTATAAATTAAATCTATCAAGCGACCCTTGCCGGCACTCTTATCGGCTTCCAACTTTAATTCTTTTGCCTTCGTGAGCAGTTCTGCGTGGCTCGCGGTGAGCGGGTCGAGATCGTTCGCTTTGACGAAGGCCTCCACATAATCCACGCTCGGCCACTGCTTTGACCAATCGATCTTCTTGCCGCCGAACTCTGTGACGAGTCCGCCGCAGGTCTTCTCGATCACTTCTTTATACACTTTTTCCGTCAGCTTCATCACATCGTGATAATCGGCGTACGCCCAATAGAATTCCAACTGCGTGTAATCCTGCAGATGGTCGCGATCGATGCCTTCATTACGGAAGATGCGGCCGATCTCGAATACTTTATCAAACCCGCCCACGAGCAAACGTTTCAATGGCAACTCAAGCGAGATGCGCAAATAAAAATCCTCATCAAGCGCGTTGTGATGCGTGCGGAACGGCTCCGCCTCGGCACCCCCGGGAACGTTTTCCAACACCGGCGTCTCCACCTCTAAAAATCCGTCGCGCTTGAGTGCATTGCGGAATGTCTCCCAGAAAATGGTTTTCTTTTTGAAAAGCTCGCGCAGGTTGTCGCCCGCAATGAGGTCAAGGTACCGCTTGCGGAAGCGAATATCGTCATCCTGCAATCCTTCCCACTTGTCCGGCAACGGCAAAAGGCTTTTTGACGCGAGCTGGAGCTCGTGCACCTCGATGCTCTTCTCGCCGCGCTTCGTGGTAAACAAAAGCCCGGTGACGGAAACAAAATCGCCCATGTCGAGCACGGAACGCCAAAACGGGAGGTCGCTCAAAACGTCCTCCTTTAACACTGCCTGGATCTTTCCCGACTCGTCCTCGAGATCGGCAAAGATGATCTTGCCCATATCCCGCAGACTCCGCAGGCGGCCCGTAAGCGACACTTTCTCCCCCGAAGCCGCGATGGCATCGAACTCGCCGAGCGCGTGCGCGATCGCAAACGACCGCTTTACCCGCGCCGGATATGGGTCAATACCAGCCGCCTTGATGGCATCCAACTTCTTCCGCCGCTCCGCGATGATCTCATCTAGCATTGCTTAATAATAGCGCGAAGATCGGGTTTTGAGAACCGCCGGAAGAGCATAGGAAATTTAAGGCATTTTTAATGGTAGTTATGAAAAGATGGCTGGGTGAACATTCCAAACGCCGATAGCTATTACGAAACCACAAAGCGAGAAGCAAAAAAGTACTACATTCATATTGGCCGCATTTGGTGCCCATCCCTTAGCGATTATACAACTTTCAACGCTATGGGATTCCATCACTTGATGCGGAAAAAAGGGATATTGCGGAGTGAAAATGAGCAAACAAATCGCTTCCGGCTCCTTCCCGATGTAGTTAAAATTATTACCGATTCAAGCACTCTGTTTCTTCCCGAACATAGTAAAACTTTTCCCCGCGCAGAGTTTTGGGTATGCAAGAGAAGTCGGAACAAAGAAATAATTACTATCATTGTCCGGAGAATAGGAAACGGGCAAAAACATTTCTTTAGTGTTTTTAGTAATAAGAAATAAAAAAATCTCTCTGAGCGAGAGATTTTTTATGTGCCCGTACCAGCGCTAGTCCGGCCAGGGGCTATTCACCCCGCGAGCATAAACCCATTGTATGCGTGTGGAAGAAACTGTCAAACCACTTTTAACCTATTTTTAATATCTCGTACGTCATCTGCCCTGCCGGCGTCGTGACCTTGATGCTATCCCCCACCTTGTGCTTCAAAAATGCCTTTCCAAGCGGCGATTCGTCGGATATCTTTCCTTCCTCCGGCTTTGCCTCGTACTTGCCGACGATGGTGTAAACCGAGGTCTTTTCGCCTTTCTTGATGGTAACGACCGAACCGACCTGGATCACGCCGTTATCTTCCGTCTTTTCGATGATGACCGCGGACTTCAATAGATCTTCCAACTCAAAGATGCGCGTCTCCACGTTTGCCTGTTCGTCGCGCGCTTCCGCGTATTCCGAATTCTCGGAAAGATCGCCGTACTCTTTTGCCTGCTTCAGCCGTTGGGCGACCTCGTTGCGCTTAATGTTTTTCAGCTCTTCAAGCTCTTTTTTGAACTCCTCCAAACGCTCTTTTGTGACGTATTGCTTGCTCATTAGTTAATAATAGCCGCTACAGAATAGCGGTTATATGGGGTTTAATTGCTTAATTAGATGAGATTCTAGTGCTTTAGATGATATGCATCCATCCACAACCTCCACCGAATTGTACACGTTTCGGCCAAAAATTGCAACCCGCCCGAAACCTTCATATGAGACCGGGTATCGTTCACCCAATGGACCGGGACCTCCTTGATCCGATACCCCATACGTTTGGCCAACGCCAGGCTTTCGACGTCAAATGCCCATCCCGTCGTCTTTGCGATCAAAAATATCTTCTCGGCCGCTTCGGCCGTATACGCCTTGAAACCGCACTGGGTATCCCATATGCCCGGCAGAATAAATAACTGGACCAGGAAATTAAGTGTCTTCCCGATGGCTTGACGATAGGCCGGTTCCGGCGGATCGAGCTCCGCGCCGGGGACAGCGCGCGATCCGATCACCACGTCGTATCCTTCCTTGAAGAGCGGGGCCATCTTTCCGAACTGATCGATCGACGTTGAGTTGTCCGCGTCGGTAAAAAGCCGGATGTTCCCGGCGGCGATCAACATCCCCTGCTTTACCGCGCCGCCCTTACCGACATTGTCTTTAAGCTCCACCACGCGGAGATTCTTCACCATCTTTGCCATGTTCCGCGCCACCGATGCGGTGTTATCTTTCGAGCCGTCGCTTACCACCAGGATCTCGTATGAATAATCAACGCCGCTCAGACGCTTATCCATGTCGATCAACGTAGACGGAATCCGCTCCGCTTCGTTATATGCGGGGATGATGATTGAAAGATAGGGCTGTGCCATTACCAATATATAATACCACGCGAACGGCGCCCACGGCAGACCTTACACCCTCGTTAATATCACCGGTCCTTTTTCCGTGATCGCCACCGTATGCTCGAAATGTGCCGCCCAGGTGCGGTCGGCAGTGCCGTAGCCTTCATCCTTCAGCTGAACGATCGCGCCGCCGCCGATCGTCACCATCGGTTCGATAGCGATCACCATGCCCGCCACGAGCTTCGGCCCGATGCCACGATCGCCAAAATTGAATACGGTCGGTTCCTCGTGCAAGGTCCGCCCGATACCGTGGCCGGTCAGTCCTTCGGCGATGGAAAAACGATTCTTATGCGCCACATGCTCGATGGCGTAGCCGATGTCACCGAGCGTCCGTCCGGGTTTTGCTTCTTTGATTCCCGCATAGAGCGATTCCTCCGTGACGGCGATGAGCTTCTTCGCCTCGGCGCTCGCGTGTCCGACGGCGACCGTGATCGCCGCATCAAGATAAAATCCTTCGTGCTTCAATCCGAGATCGAGTTTGATGATATCGCCTTCGCGCAGAACATATTCCGACGGCTGACCATGCACGACGACGTTGTTCACAGAGGCGCACAACGTATAGGGATACGCGTGGCGCGCGCCTTCGGGGCGATAGTTCAAGAACGCCGGGACGTCCCCGCCGTCAACGATAAGGACGCGCGCCACGCGGTCCAGCGCGAGCGTCGTCACGCCGGCCTTCACTTCGGCGCGAAGCTTCTGGAGCACGACGCCCAGCCGTCGGCCGCCTTCGGCCATCACCTCAATTTCTTGCGGAGTTCTTAGTTCCATGGTCCAGCTTTTTTGCGTGATCGTTAATGGCGGCCTCGATCTTTTTTGCCACCGCCGCTTGGGTTCCCATCCCCGAAATATTCTTAACCGTATACCGCGACGCGAAAAACGCGACCACCTGCGTTATCTGCTCTTTATAATACTTTTGCCGATTCCGAAGCCCGCGGATGCTGTCGTCGTCGCGCTTTACGAGTTTCCCGTTCACGTATACGCGCCGAGCTGCAGCACGCTTGAACATTTCGGCGGCAGGGATCTTAAGATAGATGACGAGCGGATCGGTCCGGTCCGCCCGCGCGAGCTCGCGCGCCACCAGCTTGGCTTCGTTGATCATCTTTGGCGTGCCATTGAAAAGTATCCCTTTCTGCGCCGGCGCCGCGGCGATCACCCGCTTGAAGATGCCCCGCACCACGGCAGTGGGCGTCAGATGTCCGATCGCCGTCGTCTTTTCGTAATCGTACTGCGCGAGGGCGGCCGGCTTCTTTACCTCCTGTCCCATGTCAAGGTCATAGAAATGATATTTCTTCGCGAGGCGCGTAGCCTGGGTTCCCTTGCCGGATGCGGGATCGCCAAGGAGGATCAGGTTAAACGGGTTTTTAGTTTGAACGGACTTCATTACGGTATACTACGCGCTATTCCACCCCGAGCGCTTTATTGATGTTCGCCGCAATCTCGTCGGGTGTCGGCGTACCGTCTATCGTGAAGAACGTCGTCTGCCCCTTCAAATAATCCATCGCGGGCTTTATCGCTTCATCGTAATCCCGGAAGCGTTGGGCCATTGCCTCGGGAGTATCGTCCACGCGGGATTCATGCTGAGCGCGCAACAATAAGCGTCGTACGCACTCCTCGCGCGGCACGTCGATGAAGATGGTCGCCATCTTATCCATACCATGCTCTTTGCAATATCCCACCAAAAATTGCCCTTGAACGAGCCGGCGGGGCACGCCGTCAAAAACAATTCCCTGTCCGATGGGAAGCAATGGAAGTTGGTCTTTCAATACTTCGATAATGAGCTCATCGGAAAGCAAAACTCCGTGGTTCATCACTGATATTTTTTCCCCCAATTCCGAGCCGCTCGCGAGAATTGCGCGCAAAGCTCCGCCCATCTCCCAAAACAAAAAACCCAGCTTGTCCGCCAGTTTTCTCCCTTGCGTCCCCTTGCCTGATCCCTGCGGCCCGGCAACGAAAATGATGTTGTATTTCATTCGTACCTGTATTATAACAGATGTTTTGAAAGAATCAAAATATCCACACCCGCGCTTGATTTGCGGGACGTAAAGGCCTAAACTGAATAACAGATTCAACGTCACGGGCCTGCTCTGGCCCTTCTCCGCGACAATTGAGCCCCATGAGAATGGAAAGAACCTCAACTGTTGCCGCCGCAACACCCACGCGTCGCACACGCACACTCCACCGGGAAGCAACCTCGTTACTTCGCCAGCATGGCCTTACCGCCGATGGTCGGCCTCGCACCGAAGCGCGCATTGCCTGCTGTAACGATGTCCTCCACCCTCACAACCTGAGGTGGCAACCACCCCGAAAGCGTTAATGCGACGCACAACACCAACCACCCCTTGAGGAAGATCACCCGATCTTCCTTTTTTCTTTCTTCTTAATCACCCTTCTTTTGAAATCACCCCGCATAGAATAAAACACCCTCCCCTCGAAAGGTGTCTCGGAGCCGCGAAGGCGGCGCTCTCTTAATCACCTAGAATTGAATAACACCCCTTCTCTTTGAGGGGCTTCGGAGGCGGCGAAGGCCGCCGAGAGGGAGCGACCGACCAGCAGGTCGGTACGCGTACCCTCAAAGAGAAGGGGTGTTATTCAATTCCTTCATATTCCCGCACCGTCAGCTGCGAATCGATCTGCCGCATCGTCTCGAGTGCCACAGCGACGACGATAAGCAATGCAGTACCGCTGATCGTCACCACGGAGATGCCCGTGAACGCTTGTACAATGATCGGAAGGATCGCGATGATACCCAAGAACGTCGCACCGAACAACGTGATCCGATTCACGATCCCGTGGAAATACTTCTCCGTGCTCTCGCCCGGACGGATGCCCGGAACGAATCCCCCGCTCTGCTGGAGATTCTTTGCAACTTCTTCTGGATTGAAGGTGATGGCGGTATAGAAATAGGTGAAGACGAACACGAGCAGGAAGTAGAACACGCCGTAGTAAAGCTGGTTCGCCACGAAGCCCTGCGCGAAATTGCTTATCCGAAGCCCCCACGTGGGCGAGAAGAGCACCACGAGCTGTGCCAGGAACTGCGGGAAGAGCAGGACGGAAATGGCAAAGATCAGCGGGATCATGCCCGCCTGGTTCACCTTGAGCGGAAGGTAGCTTTGTGCGCCGCCGTACATTTTGGTACCACGAACACGCCGGGCGTATGCCACCGGGATCTTTCGTTCGCCTTCGTTAAGGTATACGATGCCGAGGATAAGCAGTAATCCCACAATGATGAAACCGGCGTACGCCGTCAGAAGTTGCGCGGTGTACGATGCGAGCGCCAAGCCCACGGCCGACGGGATACGGCTGATGATACCGGCCAAGATGATGAGCGAGATACCGTTACCAACCTTCTCTTCGGTGATCAGCTCGCCGAGCCAGAGCGCGATCATGGAACCGCAGGTGATGACGATGACGTTACGGATCAAGCTGAACGCATCCGGACGCGGAATGACGCCTTGCGACATGAGCAAGCTCAGGAACCCGTACGACTGCACGAACGCGAACGGCACGGTGAGCAGGCGCGAGTACTGATTGAACTTTGCCTGGCCACGGGCGCCCTCTTCGTAATACATCTCCTTCATCTTCGGGAAGATGATCGTCATCAACTGCATCACGATAGTGGATGTGATGTACGGACCAACGCCAAGCATCACGACCGAAAGGTTCGCGAGCCCGCCGCCGGAGAAGAAGTTGAGGAATCCGAGAAGCTGGTTGGAATTGAAATAGTTCTGCAACGCCTGCGCATTTACGCCCGGGATCGGGATCGCCGCGAGCACGCGGTAGGCCACCAAAAGACCCAACACGATAAGTATCTTGTTGCGCAATTCTTTTACTTTAAATATCTGCAAAAATCTTTCCATATCTTTATTTTACACTAAAATAAATGGTTGTGGGTAAGCGTAAGAATGAACATGAAGCAGTCCTTTGCCGAACTATCATCTTCAAGGAGGCAAAGGACTGCTTCATGTTCTTATTTTACCGTACCACCAGCCTTTTCGATCTTCGCCTTGGCGCTGGCAGAAACCTCGAATCCGCTGATAGCGATCGGGAACGCGATCTCCCCCGTTCCGAGGATCTTTATCTTGCCCTTGTAGTCTTTCTTTATGAGCTTTGCGGTCTTGAGAAGCGCGTACGATACCTCAAGCGGCGTGCCGGCTTTGGCGTGCGACTTCAATTTTGTGGAAAGCAGCCCGAGGTTAAACGTCTCCGGAGCATCCGCCTTCGGCTTATTGCGGAAACCGCGCATCTTCGGGATCTTCAAGATGATGTCGCGCTCCGCCGGACGGATACGATGTCCGGAACGTGACCGCTGTCCTTTCTGACCGCGGCCGGAATAACTACCGCGCTTGCCGCTGCGGCCGATGCGCTGGAGGAGTTTGTCCCGTAACGGGGTTCGTGAATGAAGTTTCATGGTAGTGATGTTCGTCCGTTATGCCTTGAGTTTCTTTAATGCCTCGATGGTTGCCATCGCGTTGGTCAGCTTGTTCGGGGTGCGGCCGAGGATCTTTGCCGTCGCATCTTTGATGCCCGCGAACGCGAGCACGAAGCGCACCGAGCCGCCGGCGCGAAGACCGTGCCCTTTGCTGGCCGGCTTGATCATCACTTTGGCGGCGCTGTACTTTGCGATCACTTCGTGTGCGATGGTACGGCCATCCTTAAGGCTCACGGTGAGGAGATGCTTCTTTGCGTCGGTCTTTGCCTTCGCGACCGCCTGCTGGACGTCGAGGCCTTTTGCCACGCCGATGCCCACGCGGCCACGCTCATCGCCGATCACGATCGTGACGCGGAAACGGAAACGCTTACCTCCGGCAACGACGCGGGTAACGCGGCGATTGTCGAGAACGCGCTCTTTGAATTCCTCGCGCACCACCGGGCGCACGCGGTCCGGCCGTCTATTGAATGTCCTTGGGGATGATGGTTGTTCTGCCATGATGTTATATAGTGAGTCCGGCTTTTTTTGCTCCATCGACGAAGCTCTTTACGCGGCCATGGAACTTATAGGAACGGCGATCGAACACCGCGGACTTGATGCCTTTCTCGAGAGCTTTCTTTCCGATGACCTCGCCGATGAGGAATGCATTCGCCGTCTTGTTCTCTTTGGCCGGCGCCTTCGCGTCCTTCTTGATGGTAAAGCTCGATGCGGAAGCGAGGGTGTTCCCCTTCACGTCGTCAACCAACTGGGCATAGAAATAACGATTGCTGCGGCGCACCGTAAGGCGCGGGCGCTCGGCGGTTCCGGAAATCACCGCACGGGTGCGTGCGACGCGACGAATCCTTTTTTGGTTGAGTTTCTTGATAGCTTTCATGATAGATATGATATGCCTTATGCGGCGGTGGCCCCGGCTTTCTTGCCAACCTTTCTGCGGATGACCTCGCCCTGGTAGTGGATCCCTTTGCCCTTGTATGGCTCCGGTTTCTTGAGCGCGCGGATCTCCGCGGCGGCCTGTCCGACCGCATCCTTGTCGATCCCCGAAACTTTTATGGTGTTCTTATCAACCGTGATCGTGACCTTCTCCGAGATCGGCACGCGCACCGGTAAAGCGTATCCAAGGAACAACACCAGCTCCTTGCCTTCCACCGCCACGCGGTAGCCGACGCCTTCGAGCTCGAGCACTTTCGTGAATCCGGTCGTCACGCCTTCGATGGCGTTCCTTACGAGCGCCCAGACGGTTCCCTGGATCGCCGTCGTCTTTACGTCCGGCGTCGTCGTGATCCAAAAATTCTCGCCTTCGTTCTTTACCTCAACGCCGGGTGGTACGGTGATCATAAGCTCACCCTTCGGTCCTTTGACCAAAAGCACTCCGCCGTTCTGTACGAGCGTGGCTCCCTTGGTGATCGCAATCGGTTTTTTGATAAGTCGGCTCATGGGATTATGATAGATAAAATTAACGTTCTTACGTTACCAGATTTCAAAAAGATATTCCCCGCCGACCTTATTTTTCTTCGCTTCGGAACCGGTCATGATCCCTTTGGAAGTGGAAAGCATAGAAAGGCCGTGGCCCTGCTTGATGGTCGGAAGGCTGCGATAGTCCGCATAGGTGTGACGGCTCGGTTTGCTCATGATCTTAAAATCGTTCACCGCGGCCTCTTTGTTCTTGTACGCGAGGCGCACCGTAATCGTGCTCTTCTTTCCTACGGTCTCCTTTTCAGCGCTCTTCAGATAGCCGTTGTCCACGAGCTTCGTGAGGATCGCAAAATCCATCTTCGTGAACGGGAAGGTTATCTTATCTTTCTTTGCCCTGGTGGCATTTTTAACTTCTGAAAGGATGTTGTAGTGCATATGATTACCAGCTGGCCTTTTTTATTCCCGGAATCTCGGCTTTGGTGGCCATCTCACGGAAGCAGATGCGGCAGAGCCCGAAGTCGCGCATGAATCCCCGCTTGCGTCCGCAGCGGAAACAGCGGCGCACGATGCGGGATGAATACTTTGGTCGCTTTTTGCTTCGCGCGATGACGGATTCTTTTGCCATATTACTTTCGTTTCTTTTTGGCTACCGGCGCATCTTTCTTCATTGGTACGCCGAACTCGGCGAATTTCTCCACCGATTTGACCCGGTTGCGGACCTTCGGCACGATGCTTACCCCGATCGAGAACGAGACCGGCGATTTCTCCGGAGAGATCTCCGGGAACACCAGATGGTCGCGGACGCCCACGTTAAGGGTGCCGCCCTGGTCGATCGCGGAATGTTCCAACCCGCCGAAGTCCCTGACACGAGGTAACACTATTGTAATCAAACGCTCAAAAAAATCAACTGCTTTCTCGCGGCGGAGGGTCACGCGCAAGCCGACGATGGCTCCTTCGCGCACTTTGAATCCTGCGATGGACTCCTTCGCTTTGCGCAATTGCGGCTGCTGACCGGTGACGGCGGCGATGTCACGCATCACCTGAGGCAGAATTTTCTCCTCGAAATTCGGCTGCTGGCCGAGACGGCCGACGCCCGCGTCGATCACGACCTTCTCAATGAAGGCGCGCATCGCTTTTCTATCCGTATGTGTTTTTTTGGTTTCAGCCATGGCCGTATATATTAGAGGGTTGCCTTACACTTTTTGCAGTAGCGAACCTTGCGGTTTCCTTCCATGCGTCCGCCGATCCGGGTCGGCGTTTTGCAGGTGGGGCAGATGAGCATCACTTTCGAAGCGGCGATCGGACGGGAGACCGCCACGACCTGGCCTTTCTCTCCCTGCTTGCGGGGCTTCGAACGCTTCTTGAAGACGTTCAATCCGTCGATCGTGATCTTCTCGTCCACGGGCGACGCCTTCAAGACCACCCCGGTCTTCCCGCGATCCTTGCCCGACAATATTTTTACGTTATCTCCTTTTTTGAGTTTCATGACCAGAATAATATTAGAGTATTAAACGATTTCTTCCGCCATCGTCATTAATTTTTCGAAGCCCTTCTCTTTGAGCTCGCGCGGAAGCGGACCGAAGATACGGGTGGCCGTCGGCTCTTTCTTGGCGTCGATCAACACCACTGCGTTCTCGTCGAAGCGAACGTACGAACCGTCCTTGCGGCGAAGGGCGCTCTTTGTGCGGACCACGAGCACCTTGACGACGTCTTTCTTTTTGACCGTCTTGCGCGGCTCGGCGCTCTGCACGGACGCAACGATGACATCGCCTACTCCGGCATAGCGGTGATGGGTTCCGCCGAGGATGCGGAAACACCGCACCACCTTGGCGCCGCTGTTATCCGCAACTTTGATTACCGATCGTTCTTGTATCATGGCTCTATAATTATGCGATCTTGTTTATAATGCGCCACCGTTTCTCCCTTGAAAGCGGGCGGGACTCCTCGATGGTCACCTTATCCCCCGTCTTATACTCGTTGTTCTCGTCGTGCGCCTTGAACTTGGTCGTCACCTTATAGTACTTGAGGTACTTCGGGTGCTTCTTAAGGCTGGCCACGGCAACCACGCGGGTCTTCATCATCTTGTCAGAGACGACGGTACCGATGATCTTCCGCTTTTTGATCTGTTCTTTGGTGTTAGCCATTTTTTTGGTTGATGAATGTCTTCGCACGCGCGATCCGCTTGCGGGTCTGGTGAAGCTCGTTCACATTCTTCACTTTTCCGGCAGCCAGGTCAAATCGCAAGGCACGTAGCTTCTCTCCGCTCTCGATGACGATGTGTTCGAGTTCGCCGAGCGGCTTGTTTTTTAATTCCTGGAGTTCGCGTTTCTTCATGATTTTATAATGAAATTATTTGACGATGACGCGGGTTTTTACCGGAAGCTTGAATGACGCAAGACGAAGTGCTTCCTTTGCGCGAACGAGCGTGACGCCGTCGATCTCGAAAAGCACGCGGCCCGGCTTTACCGGAAACACATAGTGATCCACCGAACCCTTTCCGCCTCCGAGCGTCTTCTCGGGAGCCTGCATAGTGATCGGCTTGTCGGGGAAAATACGGATCCAAAGGCGGCCGTCGCGCTTGAGGTAGTTCGTGATCGTTTTGCGCGCCGCTTCGATCTGACGAGAATTGACCCACGCCGCTTCCAAAGACTTCAGACCGAAAGAACCGTAGCTCAATTCAAGCCCGCGGGTTTCAACCGTGCGCTTACGAGAGCGTCCTTTCTGCCACTTACGATGTTTTACTTTCTTAGGAAGAAGCATGGTTTAGGTATTAATAGTTGGACGAAGGTTTGCGGCGGGCGCGGCCGGACTCTTCCTCTTCTTGTTTGGCCGTCTTTGCGAAAACTTCGCCTTTGTAGATCCAAACCTTGATGCCGATGGTGCCATAGGTCGTGAACGCGGTGGCGGTTCCGTAATCGATGTCGGCGCGAAGCGTCTGCAGTGGGAGAGAACCCTTGGAAAGATGCTCGTTGCGCGCGATCTCGTTACCATCAAGACGCCCCTTCATCAAGATCTTTGCGCCTTTGACATCCCGGTTCTGAAGGATCTGCTCGAGATACTTCTTCATGGTGCGGCGGAAGCGGATACGCTTTTCCAAATCCCACGCGATCTGCTGGGCGGTGTAGCGGGCGGAAACATCGGAGCGCTTCAATTCCTCCA
>Ga0182030_10002573_pt1 | contig 38606 bp, 31 predicted proteins | sample 812S3MmetaG_FD_121299 | JGI IMG/M metagenome (GOLD analysis project Ga0182030, IMG submission 121299) | Permafrost microbial communities from Stordalen Mire, Sweden - 812S3M metaG (Illumina Assembly) | ecosystem: Environmental > Terrestrial > Soil > Wetlands > Permafrost | place: Sweden...
CTCCGGCCGTCCCTCCGGCCGTCCCTCCGGCCGTCCCTCCGGCCGTCCCTCCGGGATTCCCGCCGGACATCCCCTCGGCCGCCCGGTTTTCACCCCGCACGAACCGGGCGCCCGACAGGTGGTCGGCATGCATCACGTCCAGCAGTCCGGCGGTCCCGCGCAGCAGATCGGACAGCCCACGACTGTTGTCGGCGCGCAACCGATGCGCCAGCGACGGCCGCCTGATGTCGCAATCGATCAGCAGTACCCGCTCCCCGCTCAACGCGGCCGAGCGGGCCACGGCCAGCGCCAGCGTCGACTTGCCCTCGGACGGGCGGGCCGCGGTGATCGCCACCACTCTGGGCCGCTCCACCCCAAGCCAAAGCCCCGCGCGGACGGCGCGAATTTGTTCGGCGAACGCGGTCAGCGGCCGGCGCAGCACGAATTCCTCGATCGGCGTCCCTCGCAATTCGCGGCGCGTCAGTTCGGGCACCAGGGCGTAGCAGGGCAGGTTCGCCAACGCGCGGACATCCTCGCCACTGCTGAGCGTGGCGTTCATCAGATACAGCACGTGCACCAGCAACAACCCGAGCACCACGCCCGCGGCCACCGCGCCTCCCATCATCGGCACCGTTCGGGGCCAACTCGGCTGCCGCGGCGCCAGCGCCAGCGAAATCTCGTGCGCTTCCGACGTTTCCAACGCGTGCTGCTGCGCGGTCTGCTGGATCCTCTCCAGCACCGCGAGCAACTGGGCTCGCGAGGCCTCGGCGTCGCGTTGCATCGCGTTCAGCGGAATCTGCGCCTTGGCCTCGGCGTCCGCCTCCGTTTGCGCGGTCCGCAGATTACGTTCCAGCGTCGTCACCCGCTCATACGCCGCGCGGCGGTCCTGATCGGTCGCGGCGACCACGCGGGCAACTTCCGCGTCCACCGACCGGCGGGCGTCCTCCACCTGGCGGAGGCTGCTTCGGACGTCCGGATGATTGGCTCCCAACCGCGATGTCTGCGCCTGATATTGCGCGGTCAGTTGCTCCAGGCTGGTGCGCAGCGGCACCACCGAGGACGCGATCGCCGCCTGCGCCGCGGCGCCGGCCCGTCCCCGCGCCGCGTCCAGTCGCGCGTCGGCGGCCGCCAGCTCCGCCCGCGCGCGGATCAAATCCTCGTTGAGATGGGAGATCTTTTCGGCGTCGAGCCCCGCGTGCATGCCCTGCGAGAAATTATGCTCGGCGCGATACGCGGCGATCCGATCCTCTTGCCGGCGCACCTCGCCGCGTAACGCGTCGGCCCTTTCGTCCAGCCAGAGCGTGGCGCGCCGCACCGCCGCGGCCTTCGCGGTGAACTGGTCCTTGATGTAGACGTCCATGGCGTTGTTCACCGCCGCCGCCGCGACCAAAGGGTCCCCCGCGGTGAACGAGACCTCCAGCACCCGGGACGAATGCAGCGGCGCGGCGCGCAACGCGTCGTGCACCGCCTGCACGGTCGCGTCACGCCCAGGATCGGGCTCGGGACCGTAAACGGTGGAGGGAGGGTCCTCAGCGGGGCCGAAGAGCGCCCGAACCCGCGCGATCAGGCGGATTATCCGTCCGGGGGGACGCAGCGTCGGGTTGAACTCGGGGTTGGCGTAGAGGTTGCCGCGTTCGGCCACTCGTTGCGCGACTTTCAGGCTTTGCAGAATTTCCGCCTGCGACGACATCACCGCGTCGGTGATCGGATCGCTGCGCAATATGCTTTCCAGCTCCCGCGCCTTGTAATCGCTCGGCTCGTAGATCAGCGAACCGGAGGCCGTGTAGCGCGGCGCGGTCCGTTCGATCGCGATCCAGGCGCAGCCGGGCACCAGCACGACCATGGCGAGAAAAGCCCAGAGATATCGGCGGAACACACCGATCGTGGCACGCATATGCATGACCTCACTCAGGGGTGCGCGGCGCACGGGCGGTGGCGGCGACGGTTTTTCCGCCAGAGGCGTTGGCGATGGGGGCTCGCGTTGGGTGGTCCTGATCGACGTGGCTTTCCGGGTCTCTTTCCCGCGGCCCGCATGACGGTTCATCGGCGCCTTTGGGAACACGAGTGTCTTACCGTCCGCGCGTGAATGGCGGGTTAACGGGTGAGCGAAAAAATCACGCGCGATTTAACGGTTCTTCCATGACCTGGCGTCAGGATGTCCCTCGGTCATCGATACGATCGGGATCGGGCTCTCTTTGGCGGGGCCCGGTCCGTCCGTGCCATCGGCGCGCGTGGTGCCAATGGCCGGCGAGGCAAGCCGTGAAAGGAGGGCGTGCCGTGCATCGTCTGGTTCCCTGTTTTGTTCCGCGGCCGGGTTTGGTTCGGCGGCTGGGCCTGTTGCTGCTCCCGCCGATGCTGTTGTGCGGCTGCTCGCCTGGCCGCGATCTGCCGCCTTTGCCGCCGGCTTCCGCCGGGGAGTATCGGCTGGCGCCGGGCGACGTGGTGCGGATCATCACCTATGGTGAGGACCCGCTGACCGGCGAGTTCCGCGTCAACGATCAGGGTGCCCTGGCGTTGCCGCTCGCCGGCCCGGTCAAGGCCGCCGGACAAACGCCGCGCGAACTGGAGGAAGCGGTCGCCGGCGCGCTGAAAAAGGGCGACATGCTGCGCAAGCCTTTGGTCTCGGTCGAGGTCGCCACCTACCGACCGATTTACGTTCTTGGGGAGGTCAACAAGCCAGGCCAGTATCCCTATCAGCCCGGCATGACCGTGGTCTCGGCGGCGGCGGTCGCGGGCGGGTTCACCTATCGCGCCGTCGAGGACTATGCTTCGGTCGTCCGCACGGTGGACGGCGATTCGGTCGAGGGCAAAGCTTCTCGCCAGGCGCCCGTGCAGCCGGGCGACGTCATCACGGTGTTCGAGCGCAAATTTTGATTTTTGTCAGGTTGCTGCTGATTTCTCTGGTCTTGCTGTCCGCGCCCGCAGCCCGGGCGCAGTATGGCCCGATCGGACCGCCCGCGCCGGGCCCCCTGCGCATCATCGGCGGCGGCGCGAATGGTGGCTGCATCGCTGGCGCGGTGAACCTGCCGCGACAGGGGGAGTGGTACCAAACCATCCATGGCCGCATCAGCCATTTCTGGGGTGCCCCCGTCACCATCCTGGGCGTTGAAACCCTCGCCCGGGAGGCCCATGCGAACGGCCTGCCGCCCCTGCTGGTCGAGGATATCTCCCGGCCGCGGGGAGGACCGATGCCAGGCGGTCACGTCAGCCATATGGTCGGGTTGGACGTCGATGTCGCCCTCGACATGCACATGCGCGGTTATCTGACCGAGGACCAGCGCGATTCCATCCAGATCGCCAGTCTCGTCCGCCCCGACATGCGGGATATCGAGCCGTCGATGTGGGGCGAACCCGTGGTGCGCCTGTTATGGCTGGCGGCCACTCTGCCTGGCGTGGACCGGGTGCTGGTCAATGCCGCGATCAAGCAGCAGTTGTGCCGGACGGTCACCGGCGATCGCTCGTGGCTGCGCTTCGTCCGGCCGTGGTACGATCACTCGGCGCACATGCACATCGAATTCAAATGTCCGGCGGGTCAGCCCGATTGCGTGGTGCACGCGCCGCCGCCGCCCGGCGATGGGTGCGACGCATCGTTACAATGGTGGTTCGACCAACTGAGCGCGCCCAAGCCGCCCCCTGGGCCGCCAAAACCGCGGCCGCGTTTGCCGGAAGCCTGTTATCCGTTGCTGGGTTGGGCTCCTTAAGCAGCGAGCACGGCGCCGCGGGGAAAGCGCGCGCCACGACGATTGGATAGCGCCATGCTTCAGCGGCGGCCGGTCGGGCTGGCGCTTCCCGTCAATTAATAAGGTTCGTTAATACCGCGATTTTGACGGCAATCATGGCTTCGGAAAATACCGATGAGGATTCGGAATATACTCAGGAGCGCCGCGGAGCCTACAATGACTCCTTATGATGCCTAGAATGACTTCTTATAATGCGAGTGTCCACCTGATATAAGTGTCCGCATAAGCGTCTGCCTGGAAACTTACCGTGTGGCGTCCTCGGCCTTTCCCGTTCCATACTCACTTCCGACCGCGCAATGACGATGTCAGGCCGAACATCGAAGGGTCCGCACCTCGCGCCTTGTCGTGGTTTTGAGCCAACTTCACGATGCCGTGTCAACCTGCTACCTTGGATCCAATTTTTTCGACTCGATCGACTCGGGGCGATCAATGAGGACGGAAGGTCTGAAGCGCTCGATCCCGCCAACCTCTGGGTATGTGGGCACGGCCCCAGGAGTACCCTTCATGCCGGACCTGCCCACCCCGTCGGACCGGCGCGCCGTCGAGGTCGCTCCCACCGAAGTCCCAGGTTTGCATGGGCTGCTGTTCGTCGTCGTGGCGGTTGTCGTGGTGGCGGCCCTGTACCTCGGACGCTCGGTGCTGATTCCGATCACGCTCGCGATTCTGCTGTCGTTCCTGCTCGCTCCGCTCGTCACCCTGCTGCGGCGTCTGTATCTTGGCCGGGTCCTGTCCGTCCTCATTTCCGTGCTGCTGGCCCTCACGGTCATCCTGGCGGTTGGCGGCCTGATCGGCACGCAATTGGCGGGGCTCGCTGAAGAAGTGCCAAGGTACGCGCTCACGATCCAGCAAAAGGTCGATACACTTCAGCAATTCATGGCGTCACGCATCACTGGTTTCACTCTCAGGCTGGGCCACACGCCGCCGCCGGTCGATGTCGCGCCGAAAAACCGGCCCGGTGCTCCTTCTGGGGCCGGCAAACCATCCACCGACGCGCAAAAGCCAATCCAGGTTGAGGTGCATCAGCCGGACATGACCGCGATCGAACTCGCGCGGCGTATCGTCACCCCGGTCGTCGAACCTCTGTCCACCACCGTGATCGTGTTGATCGCCTCGATCTTCATTCTGTTGCAACGCGAGGATTTGCGGGATCGGATGATCAGGCTGTTCGGCTCCTCCGACCTGCATCGTACCACTCTGGCGATGAACGACGCGGCGCGGCGGTTGTCCCGCTACCTGTTGACCCAGCTCGCCGTGAACATCTCGTTCGGCGTGGTGATCGCGATCGGGCTCGAGATCCTCGGGATCCCCTCGCCGGTGATGTGGGGCATTCTTGGCGCGTTGCTGCGTTTCGTGCCCTATGTCGGCGCGCCGCTTTCCGCCCTGATGCCTCTGACGCTGGCGGCCGCCATCGATCCCGGCTGGTACCTTCTGCTGTGGACCGCTTCCCTCTACTTCGTGGTAGAGGTGATCCTTGGCCAGGCGGTCGAGCCGATGCTCTATGGCCACGGCACCGGCCTCTCGCCCTTCGCCGTCGTGGTGGCGGCCACCTTCTGGACGTGGCTGTGGGGGCCGATCGGGCTGATCCTGTCCACCCCATTGACGCTTTGCCTGGTCGTTCTGGGGCGGCATGTCTCGCGCCTGGAGTTCCTCGAGGTGCTTCTGGGCGACCGCCCGCCGTTGACGCCCGTGCAGAGCTTTTACCAGCGGATGCTGGCTGGCGACCCCGACGAGGTCTTTGAACAGGCCGAAATCCTGCTGAGCGAGCAGTCGCTGTCGTCCTACTATGACGAAGTCGTGCTGAACGGCCTTCGGCTCGCCGTTATCGACGCCGAGCGAGGCGTTCTGACTCCGGTTCATCTGGCGCGGGTCAGGCTGTCCATCCAAAGCCTGATCGAGGATCTCGAGGACCATCTCGAGGACCATGAGGACAACCAGCCGCCCCTCGCCGAAACCGGCGAGGCCATGACCGCGCCGCCGATGCGAGGCGATCCCGCCGCTGCTGGCGGGGTGCTGTGCATTGCTGGCCGGGGGCCACTGGACGAGGAGGCTTCCGCGATGCTCGCGCAATTGCTCAGGAAGCAGGGACTGACGCCACGTGTCGTGCCCCATGCCGCGACCGCACGAACCGAAGTTGACCGGTTGGACGTCAGCGGCGTGGCGATGGTGTGTATTTCCACATTGGAGTTGACCGGAAACCCCTCGCATCCACGGTATCTGATGCGGCGGCTGCGCGGGCGGCTGCCGCGCGACGTACCGGTGCTGATCGGGTTTTGGCCCGACGGGGAAGCGGTTTCGCATGACGAACGGCTGCGCGCGGCAGTGGGTGCGAATTACTACACCAGCTCACTGCGCGAGGCAGTGGAGACGTGCCTGAAAGTCCTGCATCGGACGAACGTTGGCGATCAACCAGACATGACGGCGGCGTAGGGGGTTTACCGGGTGGATGTTCGCGGTCGGCTTGTCGAGCAACGCCGCGTTTCAGCCAGGCGAACACGGAGCAGACAAACGACCGTCGCCAACGCCGCCCCTGACCTGGAATGCGTGCCGCCGGCCGCATCGCCCGGCTCCGCGCGTCGATTGCTGGCCGCGGCATGCTCGGTTTGAGCGGCGCGTGCCGCCGAAAATTAAGGTTCCCGAGACGGTCGCGGCCCTCCGCCGCAACCCGGCGGTCCATCGGGAAGCCGCTTCAGAAACATTAATCTCTTACGAGATATCCGAAATGGCTCTGGTCAGCCACATGCTGACCTTTCCGCTATAACAACAAAGTCGTACGAAGGGGCCCGGCGCTTCAGCGCCAAGGCCTGCCTGGGTATATTCCGAAGGTTGACGCCTTCCGTTCGGTTTTTGACGATGCGCGGGCGATGGAAGTTTCCCCCCTTCGTGAACCGGGTTACCGCGCGATCTGTTCAAAATTGCACGTCAGCGGGATTTGTGGTCGCTCCGGCGCGACACCGAAAGGGGGTTGAGGCTGGAAACAGCCTGGCCTGGATCCAACAGTCGTGTCACCAGGAACGCGCGTGGTGACAACGCCATCAAAGCCGATGGCTGTAACCCCGCGTTCTGGTTCCAGGCTCATCTGCTGGGGAATGTCGCTCAACCGGCGGTGGCCCGTGAAAAAACAGGCACGCTTCTGAACGACAGCCTGTCTGATCATTCCTCTCGAAAACCTTGATCCCGGAAAGGCAAAATTAACATTTCGCGGCGATGCTCGCGGTGTGGCCACGGAACGGTACGCCACGCCAACGGAGTCAATCGCGTTGTTTAACAGGCGGAACGGCCTTGGCCTTCAGGGGCGCTTCATGGTGATCACCGGCGCGGGTCTGCTGGCCATCGTCCTGTGCGTCATCGCCCTGGTCGGCTGGTTCGAAACCGGCAAGCTCGAGGGAACGTTGCGCGCCGCGTCGGAGAGCGAACTGCTCTCGCTGAACGCTCTGGTCTCGAGCGCCATGGAACAACGGCTCGGCGACAAGAACGACGTGGCGATCACTGTCTTCAATCGCTGGTTCGAACACCGCAACGTCGATTATCCCGGTAAGCTCTGGAGTGCCTGGGGCCCGCAGATGACCGCGTTCATGGCGGACGTGGCGGCGAACCAGATCCCTTCGTTCGGGGAACAGGGCCAGCCCAGACCGGTCGTGACGAAACCACCGCGCGACACGGTCGATGAGGAGGCGTTGCGCACCGGACAGCCGGTCGGCCGCTTTGTCGACAATACGTATCGGTACAGCCTTCCCATCGTCCTCGGTGTCACCGCCGGAACGAATCAAAAGATTTGCCGCGACTGCCATGGCGCGAGCATGAAGCTGACCGACGGGCAGGTGCTCGCCGTGTTCTCCAGCAGCCTTTCGACATCGGCCGGTATCGCCGGGCTGCGCCGCCTGCTGACCTGGATGGCCGGGGCCGCCCTGGCGGGGACATTGATCCTGCTGTTGGTCATCCATCAGATCTTCGATCGCGTGATCAGCCGGCGGCTGACTGGCATGACGCTGATCATGCGCCGCCTGGCCGAAGGTGACCGGTCCATCGAAGTACCAGCCCGGAACCGGTCCGATGAGATCGGCGACATGGCCCGCGCCATTGAGGTGTTCCGGCATAACGCGATCGAGAAGGAACACGCCGCCGAACGGGAAGAACGGCACAACAAGGCGGTCGCGGATACGTCCGCCGCCTTGCGGGACATGGCGGAAACCATCGAGAACGAGACCAGCATCGCGCTGCGCGAAATTGGTGCCCACACAACCGCGATGGCGGCGACCGCGGGCAGCATGGACGCCTCGGCGACGCGAACCGGCGCCGCGGCGCGAAGCGCCGCTGACGCGGCGGATCAGGCCGTGGTCAACGCGCGGACCGTGGCCGGCGCGGCCGATCAACTCGCCGCGTCGATCCAGGAAATCAGCGGTCAGGTCAGCCAGTCATCGGCGGTGGTCCGGCGGGCCGTGGCCGCCGGCGAGGAAGCCCGCGCGACCATCGAAGCCCTGAACGGCAAAGTCGAGCGGATCGGCGCCGTGGCCGAAATCATCGGCGACATCGCCGCGAAGACCAATCTCCTGGCGTTGAACGCCACGATCGAGGCGGCCCGCGCCGGGGATGCCGGCCGCGGCTTCGCCGTCGTTGCGAGCGAGGTCAAGCAACTGGCCACCCAAACCGCCCGCTCCACCGAGGAAATCAGTCGTCACCTGACTGAGGTACGCGCCGCGACCGGAGCGTCGGTGGCGGCGGTTGGCGCGATCGAACGGACCATTTCCGAGATGGACGCCATCGCCGGTACGATCGCTTCGGCCGTGGAGGAACAAGGTGCGGCGACCGCGGCGATCGCCCGCAATGTCACGCAAACCGCCGACGCGGCCAACGAAATCACCGGCCGTATCGCGGAGGTCTCGACCGAGGCGCGCATAACCGGAGAGCATGCCGCCGATGTTCAGATCGACGCGGCCGGACTGGCGGAACTTGTCAGCGACCTCAGAGGCACGGTGGTGCGGATTATCCGTACCTCCACCGCGGACGTCGATCGTCGCCACGGACCCCGGCTCGACGTGGACATCTCGTGTCGCCTGAGCACGGCCGGCATGGCCCCGGTGACCGCGCGCGTGATGGATCTCTCGGAAGGCGGCGCCAGAGTTGAAAGCGCGACCCCGCTGCCGGTCGGGACCCGCGGCACGCTCGGCGTGGACGGGGTCGCGATGGGCCTGCCGTTCACCGTGCGCGACGCGCGCGGCCGCTTGCTGGGGCTCGCGTTCGAACCGGATCCGGCCGCGGCGGCGGCTGTGCGCGCCATGCTGGAGCGCGCGCCGGCGCGGACCGCCGCCTGATCGATGACCAAACGCCCCGGGGTGCCGCCGCGGCGCCCGCGATTTCATATCTCCACCGAAAGGAGTGAGCCCCGATGCCACTGATGACATGGACCGAGAAACTCAGCGTTGGGGTTGGCGTGCTGGACGAGGACCACAAGCGACTCGTCGCCATGGTCAACGACCTCTATGAGGCGATGCAGGCCGGACACGCCAAGGATTCACTCGGCCGTATTCTGGATGAGCTGGTGAAATACACTCAGGTGCATTTCGCCCGCGAAGAAAAATTCTTCGAGCAAACCGGTTATCCGGCCGCGGCACCGCATAAGCAGGAACATGACACGCTGACCCGCCAGGTGCTGGACGTGCAGCAAAAATACATGGCTGGAGCGACCGCGACCTTGTCGATCGACGTGCTGCGGTTTCTCAAGAACTGGCTGCTCAACCACATCCAGGTGAACGATCAGAAATACCGCGCGCATCTGAATGCGAAGGGAATTCATTAACCGAGCACGCATGGGAGCCATCAAGCGAATGCGAATGGCGGCCATGCGCCCAAAAGGTCAGGACCCCACCAGCAGTCTGACCCCGAGGAGAGTCAACAGCCCGGCGTTGAACAACAGCACGGCCGGCGTCAGCACCGCGACGCCGCGACGAAAGCGGTGGCCGGCCGCCGCGCCGAGCACGCCCACCGCGACCAGAGACGGCACCGTGCCCAATCCGAAGCAAAGCATGGCCAGTGCTCCGTAAACCGGCGACCCGGTCGCGGCGGCGGCGGCCAGCGCCGCGTAAAGGATGCCGCACGGCAGGAAGCCCAACGCCACGCCCAGGGGGTAGCCGCGTAAGGTTCGGGTCAGTGGCAGCGCGAAGCCGGGCCGCAACCGCCGCGCCGCCTGCAACACCAGCAGCACGGCGCCGATCAGCAGGAAAATCCCGGCGCTGCCGCCGAGCCACTGAATGGCGAAGCCCCCGCCGCCCGCCGCGAAACCCAGGGCGGAATATGTGGTCAACCGGCCGAGATGATAGCCGGGCAGGGCGGCCGTGCGCAGGCGATGACACTCGCTGAGATGCGCGGAGGGCAGGCGTGCCATGCGGTCGCTGACCTGGCCCAGTACGAACCCCCCGCACATCGGCGCGCAGTGCAGCGGACTGGCGGCGGCGCCGGCCACCAGCATGCCCAACGCGATGCCGCCGTCCGCCGCGCCGCCCATCGCGGCGGGCGAGACGCACCACGCGGCGAATTGCCAAAGAACCTGGTCCACTGTTCCGCCTATGCCTCCGCCGGCCGCGCCGCGTGTTGATCTGGGTCAATGCCGCGGCGCCGCATGACATTCAGTTAACGCACACTGAGACAGTAAGGAGAAGGACATGCGCGGAATCCGGGCCGCTGACGCGGCGGTCGGACTTTTGGTCGCGGTGCTTGGGCTGATTGGATTGATCCAGGCGGCCGGAGCGACGGACAACGAAATCTACATCTTCGGACTGTCGTTGCTCGCGTTCGCGGTGGTGTTCGATTTCGGCCTGCTGAAGCGCCATTTCGACACCGTCGGCCAATGGCCGGAGGACGGCTATAACGAGGTGATCGTCAAGAAATTCCTGATCGCGGCGATCTTCTGGGCCGTGGTCGCGTTTCTGGTCGGCGTCGTTCTGGCGGCGCAATTGTCGTGGCCGGCGCTCAATCTGGGCATCTCGTTCACCAACTTCGGACGATTGCGGCCGGTGCATACTTCGGCGGCGATTTTCGCGTTCGGCGGGTCGGCGTTGTTCTCGACGTCGTTTTACGTCGTGCAGCGCACCTGCCGGGCGAAGCTGTTCGGTGGCGAAACGTTGGCCAACTTCATCTTCTGGGGCTACCAGTTTTTCATCGTCATGGCGGCGCTGTCCTATGTCATGGGGTTCAGCCAGGGCCAGGAATACGCCGAGCCCGAGTGGCATCTGGACCTGTTCCTGACATTGATCTGGGTGCTTTACGCGCTGGTGTTCATCGGCACCGTGGTGCTGCGCGAGGAGCCGCACATCTACGTCGCCAACTGGTTCTACATGGCGTTCATTCTGACCATCGCCGTTTTGCATATCGGCAACAATATCGCGATGCCGGTCAGCTTCTTCACCGCCAAAAGCTATAACATCGCCTCGGGCGTGCAGAACGCGATGATCCAGTGGTGGTATGGCCACAACGCGGTCGGCTTCTTCCTGACCGCCGGCTTCCTGGGGATGATGTACTACTTCATTCCGAAGGCGGCGGGCCGGCCGATTTACTCCTACCGCCTGTCGATCGTGCACTTCTGGTCGTTGATCTTCATGTATATCTGGGCTGGCCCGCATCACCTGCACTACACCGCGTTGCCCGACTGGACCCAGACCCTCGGCATGGCATTTTCGATCATGCTGTGGATGCCGTCCTGGGGAGGCATGATCAACGGCCTGATGACGCTGTCGGGCGCGTGGGACAAGTTGCGCACCGATCCCGGCCTGCGCTTCTCGGTCACCGCCGTCGGCTTCTATGGCATGGCGACGTTCGAGGGCCCGGTGATGTCCATCCGTCCGGTCAACGCGCTGTCGCACTACACCGACTGGGGTATCGGCCACGTGCACTCCGGCGCGTTGGGCTGGGTCGCGTTCATCAGCTTCGGCGCGATTTACTACCTCGTGCCGGTGCTGTGGAAACGGCCTGGGTTGTACTCGGTGCGGCTGGCGGCGTGGCATTACTGGATCGCGACGTTCGGCATCGTGCTCTACATCACCTCGATGTGGGTCGCGGGCATCATGCAGGGCCTGATGTGGCGCGCTTACGACCAGTTCGGGTTCCTGCAGTACTCGTTCGCCGAGTCGGTCAGCGCGGTGCATCCGTTCTACGTGATCCGGCTGTTGGGCGGCGTGTGCTTCCTGAGCGGCGCGCTGATCATGGTTTACAATCTGATCCGTACCGCTCGCGCGCCCGTCGTGAACGTCGTGGCCGGTCTCGCGCCGGTGGGAGCATAAGACGATGTTTATCCGTCACGAAACTCTGGAAAAAAACGCTTTCCTGTTCGTCGTTTTCACGGTGCTCGTGATCGCGATCGGCGGTCTGGTCGAAGTCATTCCCCTGTTCACCATCGAAACGACAGTGGAACATGTGAAGGGCATCCGGCCTTACTCGCCGCTGGAGGCGCGCGGCCGCGACATCTATGTTCGCGAAGGCTGCTATGTCTGCCACAGCCAGATGATCCGCGCGCTGCGCGACGAGGTGGAGCGTTACGGTCACTACTCCATCGCCGCCGAGAGCATGTACGATCATCCGTTCCAATGGGGTTCCAAGCGTATCGGGCCGGATCTGGCGCGGGTCGGCGGGAAATACTCCAACGACTGGCACTACGCGCATCTGACCAACGCGCAGAGCGTGGTGCCGGAATCGCTGATGCCGCATTACGCGTTCCTCGAGGAAACGCCGTTGGATCTGAACGATCTGACGATGCGGCTGAACGCGCAACGGACCGTGGGCGTGCCTTATACCGACGACATGATCGCCAACGCGAGGGCCGATCTGATGGCGCAGGCCAACCCGGCGGGCGACAACGCGGAGTTGTTGAAGCGTTACCCGCGGGCGGTGTCGGTGCCCGGCAACGGTCAGTACGTCACGGAAATGGACGCGCTTGTCGCGTATCTTCAGGTGCTCGGCACGATGGTCGACTTCGCCGATCCCGCCAACGAAAAACTCCACCAATAGGAGGCGGGACATGTGGATCGTCCAATGGCTACGCGACTATTCCATCGTGCTGATGCTGGTCACGTTCGTGCTGATGATGGTTTTCACGTTCTGGCCTGGTCGTCAGCAACGCTTCAAGCGTGACGGCGATATTCCCCTGCAAGACGATCGCTGAGGAGGCACCACGTGCCAACGAAAATCGAAAAGGACGACGTCACCGGCCAAATGACCACCGGTCATGAGTGGGACGGCCTTCAGGAACTGAACCGCCCGGTACCGAGATGGTGGCTGTATACGTGGGCCGCCTGTTGCGTCTGGGCTTTGATCTGGTGCGTGCTGTATCCGTCGCTTCCGGGCATCACCGGATATTACCATGGCCTGATCGGCTATTATCAGCGCGACGCGGTGGATGCCGATGTCGCGAAGGTAACGGCGCAACGGGCCGGCGCGATGGATAAGATCAAGGCGCTGTCGTTCGCCGACATCCGCAAGGATCCGCAATTGCTCGCGGTGGCGGAAACCGCGGGTCGCATCACATTCGCCGAGAACTGTCAGCCGTGTCATGGCGCGGGCGGCGGCGGCAATCCGGGCTATCCGGCTCTGGCGGCGGGCAACTGGCTGTGGGGCGGCACGCTGGAGGACATCCAGAGGACCGTGACGTTCGGCATTCGCAGCGGACAGGACGATGCTCGCAACAGCCAGATGCCGCGGTTCGGCGCCGACGCGATCCTGAAGCCGGCGGAGATTCAGGCGGTGGCCGATTACGTATCGACGCTGTGGGGTGTCCCCGGCGGCACCGGAACGAACCCCGCCGAGGGCAAGCGCGTGTTCGCCGAGAATTGCGCGGTGTGTCACGGCGAAACCGGCCAGGGCAACCGTGAGGTTGGCGGCGCGAAACTGGCCGCTCACACGCATCTGCATGGCGATGACCGCGCTGCCATCCTGGCGCAGATCAACAATCCAAAAATGGGCGTGATGCCGAACTGGAACGCGCGGCTCGACGCGGCGAAAATCAAGAGTGTCGCGATTTATGTGCACTCTTTGGGCGGGGGAGAGTAAGCACCACCATGTCCTTCATGGGTAAAGGCAAGAAAGCGGTGGCAGCGGTCTCGGAAGACAGCCTCTACGCCGACCGCGTCAGGGTCTACCCGAAATCGGTGCACGGGCCGGTGCGCCGATTTAAGTGGGCGGTGCTGATTTTCTGCCTGACGCTGTATTACGTGTTGCCGTGGGTGCGCTGGAATCGCGGCATCGGCCGGCCCAATCAGGCGGTGCTGCTGGATATTTTCCACGAGCGCTTCTGGTTCTTCAATCTGGAGTTCTGGCCGCAGGACATCTTCTACCTGACCGGGCTGTTGATCATGGGCGCGATCTCGCTGTTCCTGGTCACCAGCCTGTTCGGGCGGCTGTGGTGCGGTTACGCCTGTCCGCAGACCGTCTGGACCGATCTGTTCATGTGGGTCGAGCGGGAGATCGAAGGCGACCGTAACGAACGCATGAAGCGTGATTCGATGCCGGTGAACTTCGACAAAGTCTGGCGCAAGGGATTGAAGCACGCCGTTTGGTTCGCGGTCGCCTTTTGGACCGGCGGCGCGTGGATCATGTATTACGTGGATGCTCCAACGGTCACGGTGGAGTTCTGGAAAGGCACCGCCTCGTCCGAGGTTTATCTGTTCACCGCCCTGTTCACCGCCGCGACCTATTTGCTGGCGGGCTGGGCGAGGGAACAGGTCTGCACCTACATGTGCCCGTGGCCGCGCTTCCAGGCGGCGATGCTGGATGAGCAGAGCTTCACCGTCACCTATCAGGCATGGCGCGGGGAGCCTCGCGCTCAAGGCAAGCGGGTGTCCGGCGCCGGTGGCGATTGCGTCGATTGCGGAGCCTGCGTGACCGCGTGTCCGACCGGCATCGACATCCGCGACGGCATTCAACTGGAATGCATCAATTGCGGCCTGTGCATCGATGCCTGCAACCATGTCATGGAGAAGACGGGGCGGCCCGGCTGGTTGATCACGTGGGATACGCTCGCGGATCAGGCGGCGAAGGCCACCGGCATTCACGTGCCGTTCCGCGTCTTCCGGCCGCGCACGATCATTTATCTGTCGGCCCTCGGCCTCGCGGCGGTCGTGATGATCGTCGCGCTGATGCTACGCCCAGGACTGGGGCTTTCGGTACAGCGTGACCGGGCGCCGCTGTTCGTGATGCTGGCCAGCGGCGATATCCGTGATGGCTATACCGTGAAGATCGTCAACAAATCGTCGACCCAGGCGATCTTCGAGATCAGCACGCAGGGCATGCACGGCGCGACGCTGACGGAAACCAACGAAGAACTCGGCCCGGCGGAGACGTTGGGTCTGCCGGTGGCGGGGGACAGCGTCGGAACGTTCCGCATCATGGTGACCGGACAGCCGGCGGCCTTGGTGGACGGTTCGCAGCCGATCGACTTCTCGCTGCGGGATACCGCGACGGGCGAACTGACGGTGTATCATTCGGTCTTCATGGGACCGGTTCGGCGGAGATAATGTCGATGGGTTCTCGTTATAATACCGCGGCGGCCCAGCCTCGGAATATCTGGCGGTTCTTTCCATGGTTCATCGCGGCGGCGATGTCGGTGGTGATCGTCGTCAACTTCGGCATGGCCTACACCGCGCTGCACACGTTTCCCGGCATTCCGGGCGGTGGCGACGGGTTCGATCTGTCCAACCACTACAACGCCGTCCTCGACCGAGTGAAGCAGGAAGCGGCTTTCGGCTGGGAGGTTCGGGCCGAAATCGACCCGGCGGGCCGTCCGGTCGTCGTGCTGACCGACAGGTCCGGCGCGGCGCTGTCCGGCGCGGGGATCGAGGCGACCGCGCAACGCCCGCTCGGCGACCCGCGCACCACCGATGAACGATTTTCCGAAATCGCGCCTGGCCGTTACGTCGGCACCGGCGCGCTGGAGGAAAAGGGCCAATGGGATCTGCTGCTGTCAGCGACCGCGGGCGGCCATGAGTTGAGCGCGACACGGCGGATCGTGGTGCGGTGACAACCCTCGCGCTGGACGTGGCCGCCCCCGCGGCGGCTCTCATTGGTGCGAGGTCCATTGGTGCGAAGTCCAGCGACGCGGGATCAAATGGCATGGCGCGTTCCGGCGCGGACTTCGTCGCCGCTGACCCGGTTGACGCCGTTCCAGACACCGCCTGCGCTCATTGCGGACTGCCCGCCGCCGCGGGTCGCCGCTTCTGTTGCCCCGGTTGTGCCGCCGCCTTCGACACCATTCAGTCCCTGGGCCTCGGATCCTACTACGAACGCTGCATCGCCGAGCGCCCGCCGCGTCCCGAACCATCCGAGCCTTTCGATCTGACCCGGTTCATCACCGCGCGTCCGGATGGCGCCAAGGAAGTGGTGCTGGCGATCGACGGCCTGAGATGCGGCGCCTGCGTATGGCTGATCGAATCCGTCCTCGGTCAGGAGAGGTCGGTGCTGACCGGCCGGGTCAACATGACCAGCCGCCGGTTGAAGTTGGTCTGGCGCGGCTCCGAAACAGACGGTGAGCGGCTGGTCGAGCGGATCGAATCGCTTGGCTATCGCCTGGTACCGTTCGATCCGGCGGCCCTGGCGGCGGCGCGGGACGATACCGACCGCGCCTTGATCCGGGCCCTGGCGGTCGCGGGATTCGCGGCGATCAACGTGATGCTGATGTCGATCGGCATCTGGGCTGGCGATGCCTCGGGGTTGCTGGACACGATGGGGCCGGCGACGCGAGACCTGCTGCACTACGTGTCGGCGATCATCGCGCTGCCGGCGATCGCGTATTGCGGCCAGCCGTTTTTTCGCTCCGCGCTGGCGGTGCTGCGGCACGGCCGCACCAACATGGACGTCCCGATCAGCATCGGCGTCGTTCTGGTCACGGGACTGAGCCTTGCGCAGACCATGGCGCACGCGCGCGACGCGTATTTCGATTCCGCCATCACGCTGCTGTTCTTTCTGCTGATCGGACGCGTGCTGGACCACCGCGCCCGAGGTCGCGTGCGCGCCACCGTGGAACTGCTGCTGACCTTGCGCTCCACCGAGGTGACGGTACTGGGCCAGGACGGTACGGCGACGCGACGGCCCGCTCGCGCGCTGGTTCCCGGGGAGCGCGTGCTGGTCGGCATGGGGGAACGCATTGGCGTCGATGGCGTGGTGGAACGCGGCGAGTCCTCGGTCGATACCAGCCTCGTCACCGGCGAGAGCCTCCCCGTTACCGTCGCCCCCGGCGGCCAGGTCTTCGCCGGCACCATGAACCTGGGCGCGCCGCTGACGGTGGTCGTCACCGCGGCCGAGGATGGCACGTTGCTGGCCGAATGCGCCCGCCTGATCGAGGCGTCGGAGGCCAGGCGCTCTCGTTTCGTCGTGCTGGCCGACCGGGTGGCGCGACGCTACGCCCCAGCGGTGCATCTGACGGCGTTGGCGACGTTTCTGGGCTGGTATTTCTGGGGTGGCGCGTCGTTCACCCAGGCACTGCTGACGGCGAGCGCCGTGCTGATCATCACCTGCCCATGCGCTTTGGCGCTGGCGGTGCCGGCGGTGCAGGTGATCGCGACCGCCCGGCTGTTCCGGGCGGGCATTTTGTTGAAGTCGGCGACCGCGCTGGAACGGCTGGCCGAGGTCGATACGGTGGTGTTCGACAAGACCGGGACGCTGACGGAACCGGCTCTGGCGTTGGTCCGGGACGGCATCGACCCGCTGGTGTTGCGCGAAGCGGCTGCGTTGGCGGCGCACAGCCGGCATCCGCTGGCGCGCGCGCTGGTGGTCGCGAGTGGGAATGTCCCGATGGCCGAGCGGGTCGAGGAACATCCCGGCCAGGGCGTGTCCGCCGGTGAGACGCGGTTGGGATCCGCGGCGTTCGTTGGGGCACTCGCATTCCAGACGTCGGCTACTCTGGTTGGTTCGGGGACGGCACCGCGCGCGGCGGGGGCACCGTCCATGCTGCCCGAAGACCGCTCTCCGCCGCTGGCGTCGACCATCGGGACCACGACGCCAAATCCTCGTCATGGCCCGGCTCGACCGGGCCATCGGTCGAGCGAGGGATCTGGATTGACTGTTCCCCCGGTCGAGCCGGGGGATGACGGAGTATCAGGTCCAGGGGCCGTCGGGGTGTGGCGACCGGGGGACGACGCGGGGCGAGGTTCCATCTCTCGCCGTCATGGCCCGGCTCGACCGGGCCATCTCCCACCGCGCGAAGTCCCGCCGAGCGACCCGATCGTGTCGGACCACACCGCGGCCGGCCCCGAACTCTGGTTCGGCCGCCCGGGCCAGGAGCCGGTGCGCTTCACCTTCGCCGAGCGACCCCGTGTCGATGCCCTCGAAACGATCGCCCGCCTGCGCCGAATGGGCCTGAAAATTCGGCTGCTGTCGGGGGACCGAGAAGCGTCGGTGGCCCGGATCGCGGCGGCGGCGGGCATCGACGATTGGCGCGCGGAATGTTCTCCTATCGAAAAGGTCGCGGCGTTGCGGGAGATGGGAGGGCGCGTGCTGATGGTCGGCGACGGGTTGAACGACGGACCCTGCCTGGCGGAGGCACATGTATCGGCGTCCCCCGCGACGGCGGCGGATATCAGTCAAACACTGGCCGACGCGGTGTTCCAGAGCGCCGGACTTGGCGCCATCGCCGATCTGATCGTCACGGCGCGGCGGGCAAGGGGACTGATGCGTGGCAACATCGGGCTGTCACTGGCGTATAATTCGCTGATGGTGCCTCTGGCGATCGCGGGGATGGTGACACCATGGCTGGCGGCGGCGGCGATGTCGGGGTCATCTTTGTTGGTTATCGGCAACAGTTTCAGGGCGCGCGCATGACCGTTATTTTATGGCTGATCGCGGCTTCATTGTTTCTCGGCGGCTGCGGGCTCGCGGTGTTTCTGTGGTCGCTGCGCACTGGGCAATACGACGATCTGGACGGCGCCGCCAACCGCATCCTGTTCGATCACGATACGAAACGCTGAGACCGGAACGCGTTGAGTTCCTCGGGCAGCTCGCCCTTCAGGATCGCCGGCGCCAACGCCAGAGCGTGCGCGCCGGCGAGGGTCACTCCGCTATGACAGGTCGCGGCGAAGGCGCCCGGATATCGCTCCGACTGTTCGTAAATCGGGAAGCCGTCGGGCGACATCACGCGCAACGCGGCCCAGGCGCGGACGATGTTGGCGTCGCGGAGGTGCGGGAAGACCTGAACGTTGCGCGCGGCGATTTCCGTCAGGGTCGAGACTTTCGTGGTGATGTCGAAGCCCACGTCCTCCTGGCTGTCGCCGAGCATCACGCTCCCTTCCTCGGTCTGGCGCACGAGGTGCGTGGCGTAGTCGAGGAAACGCGGCAGTCGTTCCGTCACGATGATCTGCCCCTGTAACGGTGTGACCGGCATCGACAGCCCGACCATCGGGGCGAGGTCCCTTGAACCCAGGCCCGCCGCGATGACGACTTTGGGCGCGGTGAAGCGGTCGGTGCCGCAACGAACGGTGAAGTCGTTGGGCGCCGCGTCGATGGCGTCCACCTTGCGGCCGGGGTGGTAGGCGACGCCGCTTTGCTGGCCGTGCTGGTGCAGCGCGCGCAACAAATAAAGCGGCGAAGCGTGGCCGTCGATCGGGCAGAACGATGCGCCGACGACTCGATCTCCGAGGCCTGGGACCATGGCGTGGACTTCCGCGCGATCCAGCATTCGCGTGCCGATGTCGCCGCTTTCGTTGTGCATGCGCCGCACGATGGCGGCGCGATTTTCCAGTTCCTCGTCGCTGAGGCAGAACATCATCCCGCCTGGCTGGCGCAGCGCCGTATCGACACCGGTTCGGTCTTTCAGGGCGGTGGCGAGGGCGGGCCAGAGTTCCGACGATTTGCGGGTCCAATGAGCGTAGGGCGGCATGCCGGCGCCTTTGCTCTGCACCCAGACGAGGCCGAAATTGCCTCGGGCGGCGCGGAAGGCGACGTCGCCTTCGTCGAGCAGGGCGACGGAGGCGCCTTCCCGCGCGGCGCCCCAGGCGATGGCACCGCCCACGAGGCCTCCGCCGATGACGATCAGGTCGTGGGTTGGCAATGGTCGGGGTCTCCTGGTAGGCCGGTGCGCGCGGTGGGGTTCGAAAGACTCTACCACGGAGAACACCGAGGGCCACTGAGGGCCACTGAGGGTATGAACGCGTCAGACGATGAAACGGCGGAGACCGTCTATCAGGCGAATCGCGTGAAAATTGATCAGCAGGCCGACGCGGATTTTGCTCAGGCGAAGGTAGGTCAGGATCTGGGCTTCATGCGTTGGGAGCAGGGCGGCGACGGCTTTGATTTCCAGAATGATGGCGTTTTCAACAATCATGTCGGCGCGAAATCCCATGGGGACCGTGGTGCCTTTGTACGTGACGGGCACGGCGACCTGACTTTGAAAGGCGATATTGGCCCGGATTAATTCCAAAGCGAGAAATTCCACGTACACCGATTCCAGAAGGCCTGGGCCGGTATTTCGGTGAACCTCGATCGCGAGGCCGATGACACGTTTCGTGAGATCGGGATGTGGGAGCACCGTTCTTCTCCGTGGCCCTCAGTGGCCCTCGGTGTTCTCTGTGGTAAACCTTGCGAAAGATTGAACGAACACGGGCCTCGAAGTTTTCCCATGAAACCGGCTGTGCGCGGTCGGACACCCTGACTGATGCCCGCGCTCACTCCAAAGTCCGTCGCCGCCGCGCGACAGTTGACGCCAGACCCGCGCCGGGGAACCTTGCCGGCGGGTAGTCGAACAAGGAAACATCCAATGTCATTGCGCGAGGCGGGCGCCGTCACCGGCGTCGGCGAAACGAAATACATGCGCGGCACCGATCGCACGCCGGTGTCGCTGGCGATGGAGGCGTCACTCAACGCGATCGCCGACGCCGGCCTGAAACCGACCGACATCGACGGCCTGATCCCGTATGGCACCGGCGCGGTGGCCGAAGACTTCATCACCAATTTCGGCATTCCCGACCTGCGCTTTTCCGCGACGACGCCGATGGGCGGCGCTTCCGCCGTGGCCTCGATCCAGTGCGCGCTCGCGGTCATCCAGGCGGGCATTTGCAAGCACGTGCTGTTGTCGTTGGGCCGAACCGGTTACTCGGGTGGCCGGATTGGCACGCGCGTGCAACAAATGCCGCAGTTCCGCGCCATCGGCGAGTTCGAGATGCCGTCCGGCGCCATCGCGCCGCCGCAACTCTATGCCGTCATGGCGCGCCGCCATTTCGAACTCTACGGCACCACCTCCCGCCAGTTGGCCGAGATCGCCGTCACCACGCGCCAGCACGCGATCCGCAATCCGAACGCGACGATGCAACGGCCGATGACGATCGAGGATCACCAGGCCTCGCGGATGATTTCCGATCCGTTTCGTTTGCTGGATTGCTCGCTGGAGAGCGACGGCGCCGCCGCGGTAGTGATCAGCGCGCCCGAGATCGCGAAGGACCTGCGCAAGAAGCCCGTGCTGGTGATGGGTGTGGCCGAGGGTCACCCGGACTCGCCGTCGGTGATTTCGCAACGCCCGGATATCACGACATTGGGTCTGGCCAAGGCAGCACCCAAAGCGTTCGCGATGGCCGGCGTGACGCACGCCGACATTGATGTCGCCGAAGTGTACGACTGCTTCACCTACATCGTGATGTGCCAACTGGAAGACATGGGTTTCTGTAAAAAAGCGAGGGCGGCGGCTTCGTCGAGAACGGTGCCCTGGGCATCGATGGCCGCCTGCCGGTGAACACCCACGGAGGCTTGTTGTCCGAGGCGCACATGGCCGGCATGAACCACATCGTCGAACTCACCCGCCAGTTGCGCGGAGAGGCCGCGGTGCAGGTGCCGGACGCTGAAATCGGCCTGGTGACCGGCTACGGCGATCTCGGCGACGGCTCCATCGCCATCATGCGGAGGGCGGCATGAGTTACGACAAGCTGGTCCCCGAGCCGACCGCCGACACCAAACCCTTCTGGGACGCGCTGCACGAGGGAAAGTTTCGCCTGCAACGATGCGCCGATTGCGGCAAGGTGCGGCACTATCCTCGCCCGGTGTGCGACGCGTGTTACTCGATGAAAGCCGAATGGGTCGATGCGTCCGGCCGCGGCACCGTGCATAGTTGGACCATTACGCACCACGCGTTCCATCCCGGATTTAAGGCGGACCTGCCGTTGATGCTGCTGACCGTCGATCTCGATGAGGGCGTGCGGATGCAAGCCCAGGGAAGAGGGATTGAAGAGTCGGAACTGCGGATTGGGTTGCCGGTGAAGGTCGGCTTCGCGCGGGTGAAGGACGATCTGACGTTACCGGTGTTCGAGAACCGGTGACATGGCGCGCATCGAGCCGCGCCCGTATGCCGCGTGCCCCCCGGCCGGTCCAGGTTCGCGCCCAGTTTCGTGAAGATCTGGTGCGCCCAATCCGCTCATGATTGGTTGCATCCGAACCGGGGGCGCCTTGGCGACGAACCCCGCGGGAACCAACGGCGCCCCCGCGCGTAACACCATTCCTCGCACGACGCCCGCCAACCCCGTCGAGCCGCGCCAGAATTGGTAACGATGATGTGTTTTTTTGGTTGCGTAAACACGATCGCATGTCCACGGTTTCGAACCATCCATTGAATCAGGGAAGAGACGCGATGAAACGTCTGATCACTCCGGTGTCGCTCGGCCTTGGCGCCCTGCTCTGCCTTTCCGCCTGCACCAACCCCTACGATCCCGGCCAGCGCGCCGTGGGAGGCGCCTTGCTCGGCGCGGGCACGGGTGCCGCGATTGGCGCCATCGCTGGCGGTGGGCGAGGGGCCGCGACCGGCGCCCTCATCGGTGGCGCGGTTGGCGCCGCGGGCGGCGTCGCGACCACGCCTCCGCCTCCAGGCTACTACGCGCAACCGCGGCCAGGCTACTACGCGCAACCGCAGCCGGGCTACTACACGCAACCGCAGCCGGGCTATTACGAGCCACCGCCGCCTCCGGGCTATTACCCGCCACCGCCCCCACCTGGCTATTATCGCTGACCGGACACGCGATCCGCCTGTGGCATCAAACGGGCACGCGGATCGCGCATTGCTCCGGACGAAACCGGGGCCGCTCGCGTCGCCGAGTGGTTACGCCGTTCGCACCAAACCGTGCAAAAGCTGAGCCCGAGCGCCGCCCGGGAACACCGCCGTGAGCGCGCTCTGGCCGAGCCCCAGATGGGGACCAAGTATGCCCATGGCGACCGAGCGCAGATCCGTCGTCGGCGCCAGATCGCGGTTCTCGAATAGCTGACCCTGCGCCAGGCCGGGCCAGTTCGCGATCACCCGGCCACCCGCCACCGCGCCGCCGGCGACGAACGCGACCGTCGCCGTGCCATGATCGGTGCCGTTGGTGCCATTCATCCGAGCGGTGCGGCCGAACTCCGTCATCACCAGGACCACGGTTTTCCCCCAGGCGTCGCCCATCGCCGTGCGCAGGGCCTCAAGCCCGATATCGAGTTGCGTCAGCGGTTGCACCAGCCGGTTGTTCTGCGCCGTATGCGTATCCCAGCCGCCGAGTTCCAGCGCCGCGATCCGGGGTCCGTCGGACGCCCTCAGCATCGTGCCCGCCGCCGACGCAAGCGCCGGGAACGCGAACCTCGCGCCGCCCTTTGGTCCGTCCATCGTATCACCGCCCATCACCTGGGCGCCAAAGCCGCGATCGCGCATGCCCGCCGCGATGGCTGGCCCGGTAACCGGATCCCCTTGGTTCAGTGTCAGTATTTGCTGGTACAGCGCCTGTTGCGGCTCGGCGAATCCGTGTGGCGCCCAATTGGCGACGGCGTGTTGTCCACGCAGGAGCAGGGGAACCGAGGGGCCGATCGCGATCGCGTTGGACGACGCGTCCAGTTGGCCCGGCGCCTCGGCCGGCATCGCTGTGACCGCGCGGTTGAGCCAGCCGCTGGTCATCCGGTGGTCGGCGCCGCTTTCCAGGTAGTCCTGCGCCTCAAAATGGCTACGCACGCGATAATTGCCGGCAACGGCGTGCACCACCAGCAACTCGTTCGCCTGATACATCGCGTGCGCGTGGGTCATCGCCGGGTGCAACCCGAATGTACCGCCCAGATCCAGCAGTCCGTTGCCCTGGCCCGGTTGCGGGGGCACCAGCTCCGGACGCAGCGCCGCGAGGCCGGGATCGCCATAAGGCACGACCGCCGACATCCCATCCAGCGCGCCACGCAGGATCACCACGACAAACCGCCGGTCGGTCGGCGCCGACGCCAAAGCCAGCGAAACCTTCCCCAGCGTAACGACCGAGGTCAGGCCAAGCAGCGCCGCGCGCCGGGAAACTGTGTGCATCATCGCCTCTGGAATTCGGGGGAGGTGAACAACAGGGTCAGCGCCTCGCGCCGCGATCCGGCCCGCGCCATCGCCTCATGCGTTTCCTGGCGCATCAGCGGTCCGAGCGAGGCCTCCGCGATCGTCATTGGATCCCTCTCGCCGATCCGGGCGGAAACGGCGTACGCCCAATCGACCCGGCGCATCATGGCTTCCGGTCCGGACCAATCGGCGGCGATGTCGGACCAGCCGTTGGGGGCCGGAGCGGTCCATAACGGCATGCCAAGACCGCTTAGAATGCCCAGATAAGGCGGCGGTGGATCGGCCGGCGCGTCCAATGCCCGAAAACTGGCGACAACAAGGTCCAGCGGCGTGCGCAATTTGGTGCCCGGCGCCCAGGTGTCGTTCAGTGAGACAAGTCCTGCCGCCGCCGCGCCCAGATCGCCTTTTGTGTCGCGCAGGATGCCTTCGATGTGGCGGATCGCGCCCGGCGGCGGCGTGTCGGCGGCGAAATGGCAGACCAGTCTGGTGGCCAGGAAACGATGCGTCGCGGGATGGTTGGCGAGGAATTTCAGCGCCTCGACCCCGCCCGCCTCGCCGTCGGGGAAGGTGCGTCCCATCAGGGTTTGCTCGCCTGGCTCGTGAATCCGTGGGCGAAATACAAATCCCATCGGATCGTTTTTAACCTCGATGGACCAGCCGGTCAGGATCCGCGCGAACGCCGTCACATCCGCCTGCGTATAGTCGGACGCCGGACTGAGCGTGTGCAGTTCCATGCACTCGCGGGCGAGGTTTTCGTTCAGGCCGCGATGCGAGCGCATGCCGCCCTCGCTGTCCGGTCCGACCGATTGCGCGTTGTCCAGATACAGCAGCATGGCCGGATGACGCATGACCGCCAGCACCATGTCCTGGAAACGCCCGGTGATATGCGGCCGGATCGCGTCTTGCACGAACGAGCCGGCGAGGGCGGCGCATCGCCCATGCCGTAGCGAGACGGTGAAGTGATTGGTCCAGAACCACACTAGCCGCTCCCGGAAGGGCGTCGTCGTTGTCACCGCGCGGCCGACCGCCGCCAGCCCCTGCGCCTGATACAACGCGCGGGAGCGGGACTGACCCGGCGGTGGTTTGTTGTCGCGATCCTCCCGCAGCGCGGCGAGGCCCTCGGCCAAATTCGGCTCCGGCCCGGCGGAGGGAGGGTCGGGTTGATGGAGTTGGTTCAACAGCCAGGCGGATGGGTCGGCCGGCGGCGTCTCGGCGCCGGCCGGACCCATCCCGAAGCGTATCAGAGCATGAGCGGTTCGAAGATCCATGGCGAAAGAATACAACGGAACATCATTTCGAAAGGTCACAAACAGTGAGGCCGCATCGCGGCGATGGACGATTGCTCGCTGAAAGGCAGCGTGAGGGCTCTGCTCACGAACCCGCCAGGGCAGCGCGTTGGTCGGGGTTCGGGGTGAAACCCGATTGGCGCCGAGATAGTGTCGCGGATTGGACGGCATCGCCATTTACGTCATGGTCCGGCTCGACCGGACCATCGGTGTGCCCAAAATCATTCTCACCGGTGTGATTGTACCGATGGTCCGGTCGAGCCGGACCATGACGGGGGATCGGGGACGGGGAATGGGGGATGGAAGGTGCAAGTTCGCTTTCCGTGCGATCTTAATGCCAATGGGGTGAAACCCGGGCGCTTCCCTCCCTCATGCGATTGCCCGTGCCCGGCGTTTTCGCACTTGCAAAACCACGCCTGAAAGCGCATTTGACGGCGCAGATAGACCGGCCCGGAATCGGGTCGCGATGAGGACACGGGCGCGCGGGTGCAAGACCGCATGTGGCGCCCGTTTCCGTTTGCCCCGGTTGGATGGAGGTCCAAAGTGTCAGATACGCCGCATACGCCGCTCGATAAACTTCGCAACATCGGTATTACCGCGCATATCGACGCGGGAAAGACCACCACGACCGAGCGGATCCTGCACTACACCGGTGTCTCGCACAAAATCGGTGAGGTGCACGACGGCAATACCACCACCGATTACATGGAGCAGGAGCGCGAGCGGGGCATCACCATCACCTCCGCCGCCGTGACGTGCGAGTGGAAAGGCGTGCGCATCAACATCATCGACACGCCCGGCCACATCGACTTCAACATCGAGGTGAACCGCAGCCTGCGCGTGCTCGACGGCGCGATCTTCATCATCGAGGGCGTGGCCGGCGTGCAGCCGCAGTCGGAGACCAACTGGCGCCTCGCGGACCGCTACAACGTGCCGCGCATCATCTTCATCAACAAGCTGGACCGCACCGGCGCCGACTTCTACCGCGCGTTCGACACGCTGAAGGAGAAGCTGGACATCGTGGCACTCCCCTTGCAGCTGCCGATCGGCGAGGAAGACAAGTTCATCGGCGTCGTCGATCTGGTCGAGATGAAGGCGATCGTCTGGGAAGGTGGCGACCTCGGCGCGAAGTACCACGACGAGCCGATCCCCGCCGATCTCGCGGACAAGGCCGCCGAGTACCGCCAGACGTTGCTCGACACCGCCGTCTCGGTCGATGAAAAGGCGATGGAGGAGTACTTCGAGAAAGGCGACGTCTCGGTCGAGACGCTGAAGGCCTGCATCAAGAAGGGCACCATCTCGGGCGAATTCCGGCCCGTGCTGTGCGGCACCGCGTTTAAGAACAAGGGCGTGCAGCCGCTGCTCGACGCGGTCATCGACTATCTGCCAAGCCCGGTCGACGTGCCCGGCATCGCGGTGGCGCTGGAGGAGGGCGTGGATGAGACGCTGCACCCGAATCGCCGCCGCATCCCGGCCAATGCGGATGCGCCATTCGCGGGTCTGGCGTTCAAGATCATCAACGACAAATACGGCACGCTGACCTTCGTGCGCGTTTATGCCGGCAAGCTGAAGTCGGGCGATACGGTCATGAATACCACCAAAGGGCATCGCGAGCGCATCGGCCGCATGTTCCAGATGCACGCCGACAAGCGCGCGGAAATCAAGGAAGTCGAGGCCGGCGACATCGCCGCCTTCGTCGGCCTGAAGGACACCGGCACCGGCGACACGCTGGCCTCCTCCGACGATCCCGTCGTGCTGGAGCGGATGGCGTTCCCGGTGCCCGTGATCGATATCTCGGTCGAGCCGCGCACCAAGGAAGCCGTCGAGAAGATGACCCTCGGCCTGCAGAAACTGGCGGGCGAGGACCCCTCGCTGCGGTTGCGCACCGATCAGGAAACCGGCCAGACCATCCTGTCGGGCATGGGCGAACTGCACCTGGAGATCATCATCGATCGCCTCCGCCGCGAGTACGGCGTCGACTGCGATATCGGCGCGCCGCAGGTCGCCTATCGCGAAACGATCTCCAAGCCGCATACCGAGATCTACACCCACAAGAAGCAGACCGGCGGCTCGGGCCAGTACGCGGAAGTGAAAATCGTCTTCGCGCCGATGGAGCGGAACGGCGGCGTCGTGTTCGAGAACAAGGTCACCGGCGGCTCGATCCCGAAGGAATACATCCCGGCGGTGGAAAAGGGCATCAGGGTGCAGGCCGATACCGGCGTGCTGGCCGGCTTCCCCACGGTGGACTTCAAATACACCCTGATCGACGGCAAGTACCACGACGTCGACTCGTCCGCGCTGGCGTTCGAAATCGCCGCCAAGGCCTGCTTCCGGGAGGGCATGAAGAAAGCCTCGCCGATTATCCTGGAGCCGATCATGGACGTGGAAGTGACCACGCCGCAGGATCACGTAGGTGACGTCGTGGGCGATCTCAATCGCCGCCGCGGCCAGATCCAGAACCAGGAAAGCTCGGGGTCGACCATCATCGTTCGCGCCCTGGTACCGCTGAAGGAAATGTTCGGCTACATTTCCCACCTGCGGAGCATGACAAAGGGTCGCGCGTCCTTTACCATGCAGTTCCACCATTACGACCCGGTGCCGCGCAACATCGCTGACGAGATCATGAGCAAGAGTGCCTGATGGGGGCTCCCTAATGACGGACGCGGTTTCATGAGTGGTTCCCGCCTCCATTGGAAGCGGGGACGCCAGGAGGAAGGTGCCGGGGTTTCGCCCCGGACGCTGGAGTGGGTCGGTTACAATAACGCGGGCGAGCCTATCGCCCGCGTTATTCGCGTACAGGGCCCGCTGTCACTCGGATGGCGTTCCTTCCGCGCCGTCGCATTGGACGAAGCAGCGTCAGTCGTGGAATTGCGCCCGGAATGTCCGCCCGACGGCGCCGGCTGGCTCGCCTGCGTCGGTCCTCGCGTCGTCGGCCGCGCTGGGCAGCCCCTGCAAGCCGTGCGCGCGGTCGAGGCGACGCTGGACGACGAGTAGTCCGTCACGGCCTGGCTCGCGCGTGGCCTGACCCGCCTGACTGGCACCGCGCGTTGGCCGCATCCAAGCCGCCTCGCCGAGCCGCGCGCATGCCGTCGGATTTGGGCCCAGAACGTTCAGGCCAGGCTTTTCAGGCCGCCGCGAGTTCCGCCTCGATCCGGTTCCATAATGAGCGGACCATCGCCATCATCTTCAATGACTCCGCCCACCGATCCGACAGTTCATACCCATCGGCGTCGGTAATCGCGTAAGTGGGCGGTCCGAGCTCGCACAGGAATGTCAGCACCGCGTCCGGCCCGGCCCGCCGCCGCCAGGAGCGGAAAGCATACTCCCACCACCCCATGAACAGCCCGACCCAGCCTTGATGCCGTGGAAAATCCAACTGCACCTGGATCTGTTCGCGCGACGCCACGCGGCCGTGCAGCCCCCAGCAATGATCGAGAATTCCGTGCATCAGCGCGTGGTTTTCCACCGACACCGGCCACGCGAATTCCCGTCCCACCAGATAGTGCGAAATGTCACCGGTCAGCCGCAGATCCGGAAAACAATCGAGCAACCGTAACGTGAAAAACAGATCGGTGGTCATCCGGTCGCGATGCGTTTCAATGTGTACCGGGATCTTGGATTGCGCCGCCAGACGGCGCCAGCCCTCAATGTAAGGGATGCACTCCGACAGCTGATACGGCCGGACGTCCGGCTGCAAATTGACATGATCGGCCCCGAGTTCGCCGGCCAAAGCGAGCACCGGCTCCAGATCGGCGACCGTCCCGGGATAACATTGAGCCTGCCACGTCATGCCATTGGCGCGCAGGAACCCGGTCACGTCGCGCGCGAAGGCCGGATCGACGAACCGCACGCCGGCGCCGTCGAAGCCGGCGTCGCGAATCATCTCCAACTGAAGCTGTAACGGCCATTCCGCGCCGTCCGGCCGGCGCCGCTCCATGGCCCAGAGCGATTGATAGACCAGCAGCCGTTGCGCCATGTCCGCCTCCCAAGTTGCTCTTCGGCCGGCAGATCAGGCCCGCTGTGACGCGAAGGTCGATGTGTGCCGTCCTGTTGATCGGCGTGGCGCGAGCCGCCCGGGGCCAGACATATCGCACCCAGGCCCGCGCCAACTTCACAGCGCGGAGTGCGCGGCCGCCGCTTGTTCGCAGGGGAGATTGGGAGGATGGCAGGGTACGTGACCCCGCCCCATCGCTGTTTCGGCATGAACCATTGTCGTGATCGCCGCCAGATACCGCTCCGGTTGCTGGTAAGTTAAGGCGGGAGTGCCACGAAACGGCGATTGTCCCCGTGTCACCTCCCATCCTCCCCACCTTCCAATCTCCCGATAAACGCCACGTTGACGCCAGACCGCCCCCCGGCCCGCGAGGCGTTTTCCGGCCGCCACGAAAAATAACTCTGATTGGCGGGTTGATTCTCCCAATCAAGATTGACCGTCATCGCGATCCGCATAGGCTGACCCGCGGGGAGAACCGAGAGGTGAGCATGATCACGCCACAATACATCCGCGTCATGGCACGCTACAACGCCGAAATGAACCGGCGGATTTACGCCGGCGCCGCGCGGCTGTCCGACGAACAGCGTCGCGAGGACATCGGCCTTTTCTGGCAATCCTTGCACGGCACCTTGTGTCATCTGCTGTGGGCCGACCGGCAATGGATGTCGCGCCTGGACGGCTGGCCGCCCAACACCATTCCCAACCCACTGAGCCCAACCCTGATCGAGGATTTCGCCGAACTTCGCGCCGAGCGGGCACAGGCCGACGCACGGATAGAATCCTTCGCCGATCGTATCGATGAGGCGTGGCTCGCCGAGGATCTGACATGGTATAGCGGCGCCGCGAAGAAGACCCTCAGCCGGGAAAAGCGCGGCCTGATGGTGCATTTTTTCAATCACCAGACGCATCATCGAGGCCAGGCGCACGCCGCGCTGACCATGCGCGGCGTCGATCCGGGGGACACCGATCTGTTTCTGGTGGTGACCGATATCTGAGCTGCTGGTCCGGCGGAAACGTGTCCATGCGGTCACGATCCGCGCAGGCATCATGGCTGGCTTTCTAACACGGGCGCGCCGTTGAAACCGGCGCGCCCGTGTTAGAAAACGCATGCTGGTACCTCACGATCCTCACCGATAACAAGCAAAAATCTACCCTGCTCCAATATGATCCGCTAAATCCGCCGCCGAGTACGTCTCCCCAAAGCTGTCGGGAATCTCCGGCAGCATTGTCGCGTTCCACGCATACCAGTCGATTTCCATGCGAGCGAACACCTCCGGCAGAACGGTCTTTAAATTCGCCCGCTCGCGCGGATCGTCAGCGACATTGAACAAGAACGTGTTCTCCCTGATCTTCAGATATTTGAAATCCCCATCCCGCGCCGCCCGCTGCGCGTTGGTCTTATAACGCCAGAACAACCGCCGCGGTGACACGGCCCGGGTCCCCGTCAAAACCGGCAAAATGGAACACCCATCCGGAGGATGCCCCGGATCGGGCGCCACGCCCGCCGCCTCCAGCAACGTCGGAAACCAGTCCATGGTCATCGTGACCTGCTCGCTGACCTGTCCCGCCGCGACGGCATTCGGCCAGCACAACATGGCTGGCACGCGCAGTCCGCCTTCCAGCAATTCGGTCTTGATGCCGGTGAACGGCCACGTGTCGGAGAAGCGCTCGCCACCATTATCGCTGGTGAACACGACGATCGTGTTGTCCGCCAGCCCGTGCGAATCCAGCGTTTGCAGAACGCGGCCGATTTGCAAATCCATCGCCCGCACCATCCGCGCGTAAGTCTGTTGCGTCCCGCCATCGAAATGCCGCAGCCGCGTCCCTGACAGCCGCTCCGACACCGCCTGATCACCCGGCGCTTCCCAGGGCCAGTGCGGCGCGGTGAAATGCAGACTCAGCAAAAACCGCTGTCCCGACCCGGCATATCCCTCGATCGCTCCCACGGCCCGGTCGCCCAGAAGATCCGTTACGTATCCCGCCTGATGGATATTCGTATCGCCATCCCAAAGATCGTCCTCGCCCCGGGGGTTCTTGTGCGAGTAATAGTCGATCGCCCCCGAGCGGATCCCCCAGAAATGATCGTAACCACTCAACGACGGCCCGAACGACGGCAACATCCCCAGATGCCACTTGCCGATCAGCGTCGTCCCGTACCCCGCCGCGCGCAGCAGCGAGGGCAACGTCGGATGCTCCGGCGGCAACCCGACATCGATTTTTCCCGCCAGCGGCTCCTCCAGCCCCAGGGGTAACCGGTACTGATACCGGCCCGTGATCAACGCAAGCCGGGTCGCCGAGCACACCGCCGAATTGGCATAACCCTGCGTGAACCGTACACCTCGTTGCGCGATACGATCTATGTTCGGCGTCTCGTAATCGCGCCTTCCATTGCACGACACATCGGCGAACCCGAGGTCGTCGGCCATGATGAAGACGATGTTCGGCGGACTCATTCGGCGACCAGATGGCAGTTCTTGAACTTCTTGCCGCTGCCGCACGGACACGGATCGTTACGCCCGACATGGCGCAGCGGATTGATGTAAGGCTCTGGCGCGACGGCTTCCTCATCGTCGTAATCGTCCGGCCAGGGCCATTCCGCCAGCGAGTCGATGACGTCGTCGAAAGGCGCGACTTCTTCCGCCGCCAGGCCTTGCTTGCCCTTCGCGTCGCCCTGCGCCAGCAACTCGGGAAATTCGGCCAGGGTCAGCCATTCTTCGGGGACCAGCCCGTCCTTGATCAACTTCGTCGATTCGGCGGCAAGTTCCTGGTACCCGAGGATCGCCGCCACGACGACCCAACTGTACCAAATGAAATCCACCTCGCGCGGCTGCATCGTCATCAACAACCGGAGCATGTACTCGCGAAACTCTGGTTCCGGACAGCGTCCGTCGCGCGCCAGCCAGGCGTGCGCCAGCAACGCCTCGCCGCGGGTGATCGATTCGGCATCGCTCGACTCGATCACCTGACGCAACGGACCTACATCGCCGTCGAAACACTTGATCACCACGCCTTTCAGGGTATCGACGCAGGCCTGTTCGCCCAGGGCGCCCAACAGACGCTCTTCATTCAGCATCAGGCGGCACAATGCGTGGTAGGCGCGCTTTTCCCCTCGATCGCCAAACAAATGGATGATGAAAAACAGCGCGTCCGTCGTTCGTTCCGTATCGTCCGAGCCGTTCTCGTAGGCCTCCAGCATCTCCAGGAATCGCGGCGCCGCCTGCTCCCAATGACTTAACGCCCACCGCAGCGCATCGTTCGGCGGTTCCTCCGACGCGAGGGCGAAGGCGTCGATCGCGTCATCAATCGTAGTCATTGCAGTCTCCATCAAAAAAATTTGTCGAACGCGGTCAGCAGTTCGCCCGGTGCTTCCTCGGCGATGTAATGGCCCGAGGCGACCGGCCCACCGGTGACGTCACCGGCGCAGTACGCGCGCCAGATCGCCGGCGCGTCGTACCACTTCGCGATGCTGCCCTTCGAACCCCAGAGCACCAGCAGCGGACAGCGGATTTTCTCACCCTTGGCGCGGCTCTCGCGATCGTGCGCCAGATCGATGCTGGCGGCGGCGCGATAATCCTCGCACATGCCGCGCACCATCGCCGGTTGCCGCACCGCCGCGAGATAATCCGCCAGCGCCTCGGGGTGGAACAGCGCCGGCAGCGACGGATCGCGCGCGGTATGTTGCCGCCACCATTCCTCCGGTGCCTTATTGATCAACCATTCCGGGTAGGGATGTTTCTGGGCCAGCCAGAACCAGTGATAATACCCCATGGCGAAATTCATGTCGGCGCGCTCGAAGTGTTCCAGCGTGGGAACGATATCGAGCACCGCCAGCCGTTCCACCCGATCCGGATAATCCAGTGCGATCCGATGCGACAGCCGCGCGCCGCGATCGTGGCCCGCCAGGCGAAACCGCTGGAACCCGAAATGATCCATCACCGCGATCATGTCCTTGGCCATCTCGCGCTTGGCGTACAGCGTATGATCCTCGGTCGCCGGCGGCTTCAACGAGAACCCGTAGCCGCGCAGATCGGGACAGATCACCGTGAAGCGCCGCGCCAGCGTGGGCGCCACCAGATGCCACATCGCATGGGTCTGCGGATTGCCGTGCAACATCAGCAAAGGCGGGCCCGATCCGCCATGCCGCAACCGCATGGTTCCTCCCGGCACCGGCACATGCTCGAGCGTAAAACCTTCGAAAAACATCCTGACCGTTCCTCATATGCCTCCAGCGACGCGCTCATATACCGCGACGTTGGGGTCGCGCGCGACCTCCCTCCAGGCGGGCGTGACCAATGCGCGCCGCATCGCCTCGCTGGCGGCCCTGCTGGCGTCGTCTTGTTCGATCAACGCCAGCACCACCCGATGCCAGGAACCCAGCCGGGCGCGGATTTGCTCCGGCGTGGCGCCGGCGGGGATGAGCAGCAAGGGCAGGGCAGGGGGGGCCTCGATCGCGAACGCCCCCACGATGCCTACCCCATCGTTGCCGCGAGGCAATAACACCACGCCATCGCCAACCAGCGCCGCGGCCGCCCGCGCCGCCGCCCGCGCCGGCTGCATTGTTCGCGGCGCCAGCATCAGCCCGGCAAGCGAGGCCGCCTGCACCGCCAACAGGACCGTTCGCCACCATGGACCGAGAGCGCCCGCCAGCAGCAAACCGACGAACGGGGTGGAGAAGGTCAGATAGCGCACTTCGATCGGCGTATTGTTGAACAGCATCCCCAGAAGCAGCAGCCCAACCCCGGGCGCCAGCGCCGCCAGCGCGAACATCGTCCGGGCCGGCGCCAGCCCGACCGACCGCCAGCGCCAGGCCAGGCAGAAGATCAGCCATACCACCAGCAGCCCGAGCCCGCCGGTCACGGCCACCGACGCGATGCCATGCACATACAGCGGCAGTCCACCCAGAATGTCCCCGGTAAACCGGATCGCCAGCCGCGCGAGGCTCCCCCCAGGCGAGAACGGCGGAAACTGCCCTTGCCGGCTGCCACGCTGCGCCAGAAACCACCAGAGATCACCCGGAACAAACACCAGAAACCCGCCCAGAGCGGCCAGCACGTGACGGAACGGCGGCGGATGGCGTGGATGCGTGGCCTCACCGCCGATAAGGGAAGCCGCCGCGGCATCGTTCCCTTTCGGCAAATCCGATGCCGCGCGACGCGGGCTGAGCCCAGTCCGGACAGACTCCACGCCGAACGCCAGCAAGCAGGCGCCGGCGGCGAACAGCGCCAGGTAATTGCTCAACGTCGCGGCCCCGAACAGCGCCCCGGACAACGCGAAATGCCACCAGCGCCGGCCCGGAAGCAGCCCCACCACGCCGCCCAACAGCAGCACCTGCGCCAGAGCGAACCCGCGCGCCACCACGCTGGTATACGCGAACCCATAACAGCCCAACGTCAGCGCCATGGCCCAGACCGGCGGCACCCGAGCCGTCCGCGCGATCACCCCGGTCAGGCCCAACGCCCCAAGCCCCAGCAGCACCGACAGCAACCGCGCCACGACCAATCCATGCCCGAACGCCGCGCGCCACAACGACACCAGCCAGAAATACAGCGGCGGATGCACATCGGTGACCCGCAAATCCCGCGCGATCGCCCCGAGGCTCGCGTCCCCCGATTGCAGCACCCGCGCCAGACCCGCCGGAAACACCACCACCGGCCACGCCGGCCGCGGCACACCCGACGTCAGGAACAGCGTGTATTGCTCATCGTACTCCGCCCCGCGCAGCCACGCGGCCAGGCACAGCACCACCGCGCACGGCAACAAAGCCCACAGAATCGGCCGATAATTCCGAGCGCCGTTAACCAAGAATTCATCCCTCGGTGTCAGGCTTCCGAGGGTAACGCTCAAACGTTAACGGACCTTGCCATGCTCGACGTCCTGACGCCGCATTTTCTGCCCCAGGCCCGCCCGACATTCTCCGTCGTCGTCCCCGCCTTCAACGAGTCAGACGGCCTGGTCGCCTTCCATCAACGCCTCGTCACGGCGATGGAGCCGCTCGGCGCGTGGGAGGCGATCTATGTCGATGACGGCAGCAACGATACCACGCGAGACATCGTCGAACTGCTGCGCCGCGACGATCCGCGCATCGCTTTGGTCGCTTTGTCGCGCAATTTCGGCAAGGAAATCGCCACCACCGCCGGCCTCGATCACGCGCATGGCGAAGCGGTGATCGTGATCGACGCCGACCTGCAGGATCCGCCCGAGGTTATCCCCGAACTGGTCGCCGCCTGGCGCCAGGGCTTCGACATGGTCTGCGCCCGCCGTCGCGCTCGCCACGGTGAGACCGTCGTGAAGAAACTGACCGCTCACATCTTCTACCGCCTGATGCGTCATACCGGCCGGGTCCGGCTGCCGGAAGACACCGGCGATTTCCGTCTCATGAGCCGCCGCGTCGTTGAAGCCGTGTGCAAACTGCGCGAGCACCATCGTTTCATGAAAGGACTGTTCGCCTGGGTTGGCTACCCGGTCACGACAGTACTCTACGACCGGGCCCCGCGCGGCGCCGGGCAGACCAAATGGAACTACTGGAACCTGTGGAATTTCGCGCTGGAAGGCATCACCAGCTTCACCGTCATGCCCCTGAAGATCGCCACCTACCTGGGTCTGATCGTGGCATTGCTGTCGGTCGCGTTCGGCGTCCAGGTGATCGTGAAAACCCTGCTGTTCGGCAACCCGGTCGCCGGATACCCGAGCCTGTTGACCATCATGCTGTTCCTCGGCGGCATCCAACTGATGACTCTCGGCGTCATCGGCGAATACCTTGGCCGTATCTTCAACGAAACAAAACGCCGGCCGCTGTATCTCGTGGAACGGTTCCTGCCCAGCCGGGTGCGCGTCGAGGCTGGCGAGTAAGGACGATCGTTCGGGTCTGGGAAGCGCGAGGGCTCCGCCCTCGGACCCGCCAGGGGCGCTGCCCCTGGACCCCGCCAAAGGGCGAGGCCCTCTGGACTCTATCCATTGGTGGGTTGCAGGAGAGGGGCCGACCGTGGCCTCGCGAGGTCTGAGTTGGCCCCTCTCCTGCAACCCACCAAATTAATGGTTCCAAGGGCGAGCCCTTGGCGGGGTCGAGGGGCAGCGCCCTCGTGGGGTCCGGGGTGAAACCCCGGCGCTTCCCCAGACCCGAACGATGGTTCCTGCTCACCGCCCTCCTCGCGCTCCTGCTTTGGCCGGGGCCATCCCACGCGGGTCTGCCGGTCGCGTTGTCGCGCGGCGTGAACATCACCGGCTGGTTTCGCTTTCCCGCCTCGCGCGATCCGGCCACCTTGCGGGCCTGGCTCAGCGACATGGCGATGGTGGATCTGAAATCGGCGGGCTTCACCTTCGTGCGCCTCGCGATCGACCCGGCGATCATCGACGGGTCGCCGATGCGTGGAGCGCTGATCGAGCAGATTCGCCGGCTGCAACGCCATGGCCTCGCCGTCGTGGTGTCACCGCATCCCGTCGGTTGGGCGATCGACACCAATCCGGCCGACCGAGCGAAACTCGCCGCCTTCTGGGCCGATCTCGCCCCCGCGTTGCGCGCCTTACCGTCCGCGTTGACCTTTCCCGAGCTGGTCAACGAACCTGTGTTTCACAATGACGCCGCGTCCTGGGCGCAACTTCAGGAAAGTCTGCGCGCGACGATCCGCGCCGCGTTGCCGAACGTCACGATCGTCCTCACCGGCAACGATTGGGGGAGCATCGCCGGCCTCCTGGCCCTGACTCCGAGCACCGACCCGAATATTGTCTACAGCTTCCACTTCTATGATCCGACCGAACTCACAACCCTCGCCGCCTACCGTCCCGGCCTGGACACAGCGGCACTCGCCCGCCTGCCATTTCCGGAAACCGATCCCATCGCCTGCCGAACGATCGGCACCACCAGCAGCGATACCACCACGCGCGATCTGATCCTGTTCTGGTGCGCGACAACCTGGGACGCCGCCCACGTCCGCGCCAATCTTCTCCGCGCCGTCTCCTGGGCCAAACGCCACGACGTCACCTTGCTGGCCGGTGAGTTCGGCGCCAGCATCGCCCTGAACGCGCCCGCTCGCCTCGCGTGGCTGAGCCTGGTGCGAGAAACCTGCGCGGAAAACGGCATTGGCTGGGCGCTTTGGGGGTACGACGACGTGATGGGCTTCAACATTCGCCGTCCGCCGGAAAATAAACCGCGACTGGATCGTTCCGTTCTCAAAGCACTCGGCCTGCCCTGAAAGAACGGTACAAATCGTGAGAGAAACAGTTGCACGCCCCGCGAAGAAAAAGCCCCCGGTCCATGGACCAGGGGCTAAGTATACAGGGAGGCTTCACGTCTGGGAGACGCAGGGGTCAGAGACCCCCTTCCAACCGCTCGGGTTGGAACTCTGACGATGGCAACAACAGGTTCCGCGAGCGCCGCTCGATTTATCCCCGTCACGACCACCGCCGTATTCCGTGAGATTGTTTTATCGCCGTTGTGCGGTGCGGGCCATCGCGAAAACCCGGATGCCGCCATGTCGCAGACGCATAGCCTCCTGGAGCGCCGCGTCTTTCATGCAACCCAGTAACATTCTTGTGACAATGTGCCGCGCTGTTCGAAACGGCCGGAATTCCGGGGCGTACGGCTCGGCGGACCGCGCACTGCCGCCTCAGCAAGCACGAACGCGCTGCCCGCCCAATTGTTCTCCGCGATGCGGGCAGGATGCCATACCAATCCTGGGTGTTTCACGGCACCTCAGGACGATCGAGGCCCCAGGTTGGTCGATGCCCCGGGATTTTCGGGGGCACACTGGAAGCGATATTTGCCTTCGGTCAATAGCGCCAACGGTGTATTCGAGCGGAGCCAGGAAGGAACGTGACGACCGGTCAAACCTCGCCCCGAGCCGGGACAGCGCCTAAGCCGTCCCCGTCGTTCAGTGCAACTCCGCCAACCGGGCCAGCAGGAAATCCCGGAACACCGCCACGCGCTTGGAGTTCCGCAGTTCCTCCGGATACACGAAGAACACGTCGATCTTCGGCCCCTTCACGTCCGTCATGATTCGCACCAGATCGGTATTGTCGGACATCGCGTAGTCGGGAATCGCCCCGATCCCCGCGCCGGAGCGGATCGCCAGCAGGATCGCCTGCAGACTGTTCACTTCCAGCACCGCGCGCCGAGGACTGCCTGGACGCCGCCCAACCTCGGCCAGCCAGTTGATGTCCGGCACCGGCATGTGGTGGGTGCCGAACAGCACCAGCCGATGCGCGTCCAACTCCTCCGCCCGCTTTGGCAGCCCGTGCTTCTTCAGATAATCCGGCGACGCGCAGATATTCCATTGCATCGTCATCAAATGCCGCTGGATCAGGTCGGGCTGCTTCGGAGCGTGCATGCGGATCGC
>Ga0182030_10002574_pt1 | contig 38603 bp, 36 predicted proteins | sample 812S3MmetaG_FD_121299 | JGI IMG/M metagenome (GOLD analysis project Ga0182030, IMG submission 121299) | Permafrost microbial communities from Stordalen Mire, Sweden - 812S3M metaG (Illumina Assembly) | ecosystem: Environmental > Terrestrial > Soil > Wetlands > Permafrost | place: Sweden...
CAGGCGTGGTTTCCGAATTGGGGGAGTTTTCAGTCAACACAGTCACTGCTTCTTAACTTGAGTAAGCTGGGTGCCCCAGGTCTGGATTTTCAGACCTGGGAAAGCACAGATTCTCATGATAGGCTCGCGGCACTCACCGCGGCATCTGCATCGCGGCGCGCACCTCAACCATGGTCTGCTCTGCCCGGACACGCGCACGTTCGGATCCATTTTCGAGAATATCCTTGACCTCCGCCTCGGTGAAACGAGCGCGTCGTTCCTGAATGGGATTCAACACCTGCACCAGCGCATCGGCCGCCCAGCCTTTGCACTCAATGCATCCGATGCCCGCCGACCGGCACCCGTCGTACACCTTCGCCAGCGTCTCCGGCGTCGAAAAAACTTTATGCAAATCGCCCACCGGGCACTTGTCAGGGTCACCAGGATCGGTCCGCCGCACACGCGCGGGATCGGTCACCATCGTCTTCAGCTTCTTCCGAACTTCTGCCTCCGGATCGGAAAGCAGGATCGTATTCCCGTAACTCTTCGACATCTTGCGCCCGTCGGTGCCAGGCAGCTTGGGAGAAGGCGTCAGCAGCACATCCGGCTCCGGGAGTACTTCATCGCCTTCCCACCGCGCCACTGCGACCGGTCGAATGTCCGGATGCTTTCCAGCGTCCCTCGCTCCTCGTCCCCCTCGCGGGTAGAAGAAGTTGAACCGCCGCGCCACCTCGCGCGTCAGCTCCACATGCACCTGCTGGTCCTGTCCCACCGGCACAAACTTCGGCTGATAAAGCAAAATGTCCGAAGCCATCAGCACCGGATAGCCCAGAAAGCCATAGGTAGTCAGATCCTTGTGCGACAGGTTCTCCTGCATCTCCTTGTAGCTGGGCACGCGCTCGAGCCACCCGACCGGTGTGATCATGCCGAGATACATTGGTAACTCAAAATGCTGCGGCACATGGCTCTGTACGAATAAAACGCTCTTTGCGGGATCGAGGCCCGCGGCAAGATAGTCGAGAATTACCTCCCGCGTATTGGGGGCAATGTTCGAAGTGTCTGCGTAGTCCGTCGTCAGCGCATGCACATCCGCAATAAAGAAGTAGCACTCGTAGTCGTCCTGCAACTTGACCCAGTTGGCCAGGGCACCCATGTAATTGCCGAGATGAAGCTTGCCGGTAGGGCGCATCCCGCTCAAAACGCGCGGGCGAGATTTCGAAGTGAGTTGTTCAGACATTGCGTCGATCGGTTCCCGTGGGTTGCCAGAAGAATGAAGCCAAATTCAATCAGGAGATCGAAGGAAGGCTCGTTCCATTGTACCGGCAAGCGCTGAAGCTCTATTACTACAGTTGCAGGCAGTCGTTCCGGAGGGAGCAGGGGGATTTATCCCCCTGAAAACCAGTGCAAAACTCGGGGCCTTTAGGCCCGGATTTATGTGATTCGAGTTAAGTGCAACTGTAGCTCTATGCCCGCGCGAGCACGAAAAGCACGAACCCCAGCGTGGGAATGAGCAGCAGCCGCAGAATGTAGCCGCCAACGAAGATCATCAGAAGCCAGCTTACCCAGAAGGGAATCTTGTCATAGGTCTGTACGGCGTTATAGGGCAGCAGATTCCGCAGCAAATGGCTGCCATCGAGTGGCGGCACGGGGAGCAGATTGAAGAAGAAGAGCGAGAGGTTGATCAAAATCCCCGCCACGCCCAGCAGCGCCACCGCCTGCACGGTGGGGTCGACACCGGGCAGAAGGCTCTCGTGGAAGGTATAGAGCACGATCTCGCGGCCGCCCGGAACCACGTGGGCCACAACCAGCAGCACAACCAGAGCGATCAGTGCCAACGCCAGATTCGACGCCGGTCCCGCGAGTGTCACCAGATTCTCATCGCGCCTGATCTTGCGGAAATTGCGGCTGATCACCGGCGTCGGTTTGGCCCATCCGATGAGCATTCCGCCAAACATGCCGAACCCGATCAGCGGTCCGAAGATGGCGATTGCGGGAAACAACAGAGTGCCGACGGGATCGACATGGTACATCGGGTTCAGCGTCACCCGGCCTTCGAGCCTTGCTGTCTGGTCACCCAGCCGCGACGCCATCCACGCATGACAACACTCATGAACGCTCAGAGAAAAGATGAGCAAAACAAACTCGAACAAGGCAAAGGTGAAGGCTGCGGATTGCAAAACGAGCGCTCCAAATAAGGCTGAAAGCTCAGGTTAGCATGTGCGGCCTTGCAGAATTTACGCCCGGTCTGCCGGGAAGCTGCCCACCACCTTGCCATCCGGAACCGTCGTCCCTCCCAGCAGAATTTCGTGGCTGCCGATCCGCGCGCCCGCGCCAATCGTCGTCGGCGTCAACTTCACACGATCGATATCGTCAGGCAACGAGCTATGCGAAAAGATGCGCGCAAACGAGCCGATCACCGCGCCTTTGCCGATTCTGATTTTGCCGCGGTCGTTCAACAGCACCCTCTGCCGGATGGTAGCGCCATCATCGATCGACAGGTTGTAGCCATACGACAGATCGACCCCGTGATAAATCTTCACGCCCGTGCCCATGTGTTCGAAGAGATGATGCCCCAGCATGCAGCGAAACCGAATGCCCAGCCAATGATTGAGCCCGATCGGCGAACGGTCGAACATCTGCCAGAACCACAACAGAGGCTTGCGTTCGGCGAATCGCTTCATATCCACGTCGCTGAAGTGCTCCGCCTCCAGCGTCACATTCTCAGGATCGAGCGACATGCTCAACACATTGCCCGGCAGCTCGCTGGTGAGTGTCAAATTCAGCTTGCCCCCGTGCGGGCGGCCCAGATAAAGCTGGTAGAGCTGGTCGCGCACAATCTCTGCCCGCCGCTCCGGCGAGCAATGCCGGATGAACTCGTCATCGAGAAACTGGAGCCAGCGGCGATAGACTTCCTCCGCTTCGAGCGTGGGATGGGGAACACTGGCCGTCGCGTTTGCCATATGCATTGGACGATAAACCAGCGGCAGAAGATGCGCCACTGCGATGCGGCGTGATCCGTGAGCCGCGCATTATCCCAAGCAGCCTTGAGCGTGATCCTGAACAGCCCTGAGCGTTATCCTGATATGTCCGGCACACCAGCTTCGTTTCCGTCTCGACCAGAAGAGCCAGGGTGCCCCATCCTTCAAGCGTTCTTGCTTGAAGGGTGGGAGACCACGCCGCCCAGAGAGCCTATCCACATGTCTGAAGAAATCATCTCCGCCGCATCGACACCCGAAGCACCCAAGCCCGCCGCTCCCAACGCGACCATCGCCGCACTCGGCCAGCATGAGGGCCAATCCGTCACCCTCCACGGATGGCTCTACAACTCGCGCGAAAGCGGCAAGCTCCTCTTTCCCATCTTTCGCGATGGCACTGGCACAGTGCAGGGTGTGGCTCACGTCAAGAGCGTGCCGCCCGCGGTTTTCGAGGCACTCAAGGGCCTGACGCAGGAATCGAGCGTCATCGTAACCGGCAAAGTCCGTGCAGACAAGCGCGCCCCCGGCGGCTTCGAGCTCGATGTCGAAGACATCCAGGTGATCCAGCGCGTTCCTGAATCCGACCCCTACCCCATCACGCCCAAAGAGCACGGCGTCGATTTCCTTATGGAACGCCGCCATCTCTGGGTTCGTTCGCCGCGCCAGTCCGCCATCCTTCGCATCCGCGCGGAGATCATGCGTTCGGCACAGGAGTACTTCGACTCCAATGGCTTCATCCGCACCGATCCGCCGATTCTGACACCCGCCGCCTGCGAAGGCACATCGACACTGTTCCCCGTCGATTACTTCGGCGACCCGGCATTCCTCACCCAGTCCGGCCAGCTCTACATTGAAGCCACTGCTCTCGCACTGGGCAAGGTCTACAGCTTCGGACCAACATTCCGCGCCGAAAAATCGAAGACCCGCCGCCATCTCACCGAGTTCTGGATGATCGAGCCCGAAGTGGCTTTCTGCGATCTCGACGGCTTGATGGAACTCGCCGAGAACTTCATCTCGCACATCGTGCAAAGCGTGCTGAAGAATCGTGCTCCCGAACTCGCCGTCATCGGCCGCGATCCGGAAAAGCTCAAGAACATTCTGCCGCCGTTCCCGCGCTTGCGCTACGACGAAGCGGCGGCAATGCTCAACGACGCGCACACAAAAGGCGAACTCGAGCAGCCATTCGAATACGGCAACGACTTCGGCAGCCCCGACGAAACTTGGCTCAGTTCCCAATTCGATCGGCCCGTCATGGTCCATCGCTATCCTGCGGCAGTGAAGGCGTTCTACATGGAGCCTGACCCGAAGGATGCGAACTTCGCCCTCTGCGTCGATGTGCTCGCTCCAGAAGGCTACGGCGAAGTAATCGGCGGATCGCAGCGTGTTTCGAGCTACGAGCTGCTCAAGAGCCGCATCGAACACCACAAACTTCCCCTCGAAGCCTTCCAGTGGTATCTCGACCTGCGCCGCTACGGCTCGGTCCCGCACGCAGGATTCGGCATGGGCATTGAACGCGTCGTCGCCTGGGTCTGCGCCCTCGACCATGTGCGCGAGACCATTCCGTTTGCGCGGACGCTGCACCGGATTTATCCGTAACATCAGATATCAAGGAGCTAAAGCAACGCGGCAGCCGGAGTCAGCAAGGTCATCAGGGTCAGGGCAGCGATCGCCAGACGAAGAAAGGCTGAATGGATTTGTTTTGAACATTGTGTCGGCTCTCCTAAAGGTTCAAATTGCGAAATGTCCGGCTGGCCACGGCGGTTTTTTCCGCCAATTGGTTAAGTTCGTTGGCACATTTCTCATCCCACTCCCTCGGGGGAGCACCATCCACATTCAAGGCTCGGCACAGACAGTCCCAACAGGACGAGCAAAAGAACGGAACGGCAACGATGAGGTCAATTGCAGAATCCCACAAATTTGTAAACCGACTGTTACAAAACGAGCTCCAGCGCCGGGCCCGCGGCATGCATCGCCGAAAATTAATCTGCGCTCAAATCGTGCCTGGGAGTCTGTGTTACAACAACTTTTTCCCTCGCAAAGATTCCCTCAACCCGCTTCTGTAATCAAAAACCTGCACTTACCAACCCGCACCTTTCGATCGGAGTTTCCAGTCATGACGCTTTCTGCCTCTGAGGTTGAACAGCTGAAGCAAGCCCCTGCCACGGAAGATGTGCTGCCCGTGTTCCGCACCCGTTGGAGTCCACGGTCTTTTTCAGACCGCGAAGTCAGTTCCGCCGAACTGAGAAAGGTCTTTGAAGCGGCACGCTGGGCCCCGTCGTCCAACAACGAGCAGCCGTGGCGTTTCATCGTCGGCCGGCGCGACTCCGACGCTTTCCAGAAAATTGCTTCGTCCCTGGTTAGTTTCAACCAGGCTTGGGCGCCCAAAGCGCCGATCCTGATTCTTGGGATTGCCAAGAAACAATTCAGCCATAACGACTCGCCCAACAACTTCGCCCTCTTCGATCTGGGTGCCGCCACCGGTTTCATTACCCTGCAAGCTGCCGCGCTTGGCCTCCACACCCATCAAATGGCCGGATACGACCAGGACGTAGCTCGCAAAGCCTTCCAGATTCCAGACGAATATGCATTCGGTTCGGTCATGGCCCTCGGCTATCAGGGAGAACCATCGGCTTTGCCCAGTGGAAAGCTCCTCGATTCTGAGACCTCCCCGCGAACCCGAAAGCCTCTGAGCGAGATCGTCCTTTCCGCCTGGGGTGAGCCCGCGAAGCTCAGCTAGTCAGGCGGACAGCTTCTCCTCTTCACGCCTCGATAGGTCGCGGTAAAGTTAAGGTTGGAGAAGCTCTTTGCCTGGTCTACCCCCGCCCCGGCCACTTCGGAAGCAGAACCCTGCGCGCAGACGACGCCGCAAGCGCCATGCGCCGCCTACTCGATCAAAGCCGAATTGGCGTCGGTACGCTGTCCTGGCCTCGCTTTTTCTGGCTGCAGCCCTACTCGCATGGGGTGCACTGACTCGCGAATTCGCGCCGATTTCGAATTCCTCTCTCGGTCGCTTCGACGCCATCATCGTCCTCGGCTATCCAGCCGATTCCGACGGCAATCCGACGCCCCAGCAGTTGGCGCGGGTCACAGAAGGAGTGCGCGAGTACATGCGCGGTGTCGCGCCGCGACTCATCCTTACCGGAGGACCCGCTCACAACCAGTTTGTCGAAGCTGAAGTCATGGCACGAGTCGCCCAGTCAGAAGGCATTCCAAATTCGGCCATTTTCCTCGAGCCCCGCGCGCAAGACACCATCCAGAATGCCTGCTTCGCCACCCAAATCATGCAGGCCCACAACTGGCGATCAGCCGAAATCGTGTCGAGCGCCTACCACCTGCCGCGTGCGGCCATGATCTTCGGCAGTCTGCCAATCAAATGGAGAATGCACGCCGCGCCGCCCCTCGCACCCCAATCGCCCTTTGTCTCCGGAATCTTAAGCGCCGGGGAAACCCTGAAGACCGTCCGCTATCTCATTTACGCCGACTGGGCGGACCGCTGTAGGCATTAGCCTCGTCGGAGCGATCCTCATTTCGTTGCAAACCGTCTCCGCCGCCGACCGTCTACCACAAAGGCATCCAATTGCAACCAACTCCGAACTTCCTTCGAATTGATTCCATGCCCCCTTCTGTCGCCGCGCACTACACCAGCCGCGTTGTCCGCTCCAAGCGCGGTCTTGTAAGCTGGATGGTGATGCGTCTTCCTGTAAGTCTTTCTGCCCTTGCTGCGATTGCAGCGCTGATTCTGTCTTTCCCGTCCTGCTCCCACGCCCAGGCCCAAAGCCAGACCGCGCCACCCCAATCTCCCGTGAACGGGACCTATATCTCCACAGATCCGCTGGCGAATATCCATTACGACAACCGCTACGATCTGTCCCTCGGCCTGGCCTATGACCACATGAAAGCTGGACCGACGCTGCTGCAGGGGTCCAACCTCGGCGGTCTCGATCTCTCCGGCTCGTATTGGTTCAGCCGGCACTGGGCTCTCGAAGGCTCCGGACGGGCCTACCTCGGCACCAGCGGCGCCGCTCCGAATGCTTACGCCATTAACGGGCCATTCGTGAGCCAGTATCTGTTCGTCGCCGGGCCGGAATGGCTTGGACCGCACAATAAGCACGGTGCCCTGATTGCCCATGCATTGGTCGGCGGCGCCTATGGCAACTTCGACACCGATCTGCGCGGCCAGTCCCCCTCGGTCGTTGACTTCTACAATAACCAGCTCGCTCTTGGCGCTATCCTCGGCGGCCATTTTGATTTGAATCGCTCCGCTCATTGGGTTTTCCGCATCACACCCGATGCGGTCATTACCCGCTACGGCATTAACTACGGGAACAAGGTCACCCAGACCGATGTGAATTTCGCCATCTCCGTCGGCGCGGAATACCGGTTCAAGAAAAAGCGCTAGTAGCCTTCATCGCGTTATAGAAGTTCGGGACGTTTCGCCCGATCAAGGCGGGCGTCTCTTCAGCTGGATCTTGGTTACCTCAGGCGGAAGCGCCACGCATCGTTTGCAATTTTTTGTTTTTCACCGGAGCCAGCACCGTCTAAATTGGATTGGCTGCGCGTCTTACTCTTTGCGTGGTATCCTCCCTCGTTCGCCTCCATGTGTCTTAATGGAGCGACCGGCTGGATCGTGGCCCCTGGGGCTCGTAAGTTTTAGAGAGCGGTTAGGCACAGCGGTTCTCCAGTTGATATAGTGGGAACCCACATTCGTCGAGTGGCTTTTTCATTAAGCCGGGGTCCCCAGCGACAGGTCTTCGTCGTTGGGGTGGAAGAAAAAGCCACCTTGCACGATGCGGAGACACCACAGGAACTGGAGAACCGCTCTAGAACCGCAGAAGGCGGGGTTTCTACGGACATGAGGGACACACTCGGCGTTTTGCTTGCAGGAGGCGCAGGGGAACGACTCTTTCCACTGACTCGCGACCGTGCCAAACCGGCCGTGCCTTTCGGCGGGCACTATCGCATCATCGACATCACCCTCTCCAACTGCATCAACTCCGGCCTGCGCAAGGTCTACGTCCTCACACAGTACAAAGCGCTCTCGCTCAATCGCCACATCCGCGAAGGATGGACCGGCATCGTTGGCCAGGAACTCGGCGAGTTCTACGAGCTGTTGCCGCCCATGCAGCGTACCGGCGGCAACTGGTATATGGGCACCGCCGACGCGGTCTACCAGAATATCTACTCCATCGGCAGCGAGCAGCCTTCGCACGTCATCATTCTCTCCGGCGATCACATCTACAAAATGGACTACAGCCGCATGATGGAGTACCACCGGGAAAAGCACGCCGAGGTCACCCTCGCCACCCTCCCCATCTCACCCGACGAGGTCAAGCAATTCGGCGTAGTCGAGGTGGCTCCCAGCGGCGAGGTTGTGGGATTCCAGGAGAAGCCGGCCAGCACCACCATTCGTTCTCCCTTCAACCGCAACGCAGTCGATGCTTCCATGGGCATTTACATCTTCGACACCGAATGCCTGCTGAAAGCGTTGATCGCCGACGCTGAGGACCCCAACTCAAAGCACGACTTTGGCCATAACATCCTGCCCGGCTTGCTGGGCAAGAAAAAGGTGATGGCCTACAGTTTCGTCGATGAGAATAAGCAGCAGGCCCTCTATTGGCGCGATGTCGGCACGTTGGACGCCTACTACGACGCCAACATGGACCTGTGCTCTGTTTCGCCAACCTTCAACCTCTACGACAAAACCTGGCCCATGCGGACGCGCGTCCGCCAATATCCACCGGCTAAATTCGTCTTTGGCGAGCCGGGCCGCACCGGCATGGCCGTCAACTCGGTCATCACCGCAGGCGTCATCATCTCGGGAGCATCGGTTTCAAACTCCGTCCTCTCGCAGGATGTGCGCGTGAATTCGTATTCCGATGTCGACGCAAGCATCATCTTTTCGCACGTCAATATCGGCCGCCACTGCCGCATTCGCCGCGCTATCATTGACCGCGATGTCCATATCCCCGAGGGCACAGTAATCGGTTACGACCCAGTCGAAGACAAGCGCCGCTACTTCGTCACGCCATCGGGATTGACCATCGTGACCCGCGACGCATCGCTCTTCGAGAACCCCGTCGATCCGGATTTTCTGGAGCGATATTAGAGCTCAGGCCATCGAAACCACGACGTATATCGCTCACGGCGGCGGCGATCCATATCTGCGCACTGATGCGCAAATCGATCACTTGTGCAAACTCTCAAGGATCGATCTCCGAAGTGACCGAAAACAGGGCATGGCGGAACAAACAAAGCAGAATTGGGCGCGCCGGAATACCCTCCAAACCCCAAAAACAACCCGCAATCGAAATCTGACACGAAGGCCGAGCTTGATCAGACGTTCCCTAAAGTTTGTGAGAGTGGTGGAATGCCGCAACAACGTTGTCCCTTCGAGACCAAGTTTGCAGGGCAAGTCGAAGGAATCTTCAATGAATCTCTTTCCGAAAGAGCCTGACCGATCAAATTTGCTTAAAGGAGAGACATCTAATCATTCTTTTGCCCGCTATACTGTCTGGCATGAGAAGCAGCGACCTTCGCATCGGTGCGTTCAAATCTCGGGGCATCGTACTTGAGAAAGCGCCTTGGGTACGAGGCCTCGTTTGCCTGGCTGTAGTCACGTCTTTGCCGCTCGCCGTGGGTTTTCCCCAATCGGGGAACGGATTGCCCTATCCGCCGCGTGAGCCGGGAGTGATCCCGATGAATCAGACTGCTAATCCAACGGCGGACGCTAACCGGCTCATGGAAGATTCGATGAAGCACCAAGACAACCTTAAGCGGTTTGAATTGATGAATGTGCAGCGCCAAAAAGATATGACATCGGACACCGCAAAATTGATTGAACTGGCCCATCAGTTGAAGATCCAGACGGACAAGGGCACGCCAAATGCGCCTTCAATGCTTGAGATCCGGAAGGCTGAAATGATTGAGAAGCTGGCGCACAGCATTCAAGGCAAGATGAGGGCGTCCGTTTCGAATTAGCTGCCTTGCTGACCTGGAGGTTTCCTATGAGGGTACCGTCATGGTTTCGTTCCTCGTGCCGGTTGGAGGGACGGATCCGTTCTGTACGAAATTTGGCTTGCCTGGCTGTCTTCGCCTTCGGCTCAATTTCACTAGCTGCAGCTCAGCAACCCCCTCAGGGCAGCGCGGCTCAACCACCCGTGGCCCAGCCGCCAGCAACTGCAGCGGCGACAGCGGACACTTCCAAGCCCACAACTCCGCAACAGAAGCAACTCGCGGACGACACTGCGAAGTTGCTGACTTTGGCGAACGAACTGAAGGCAGAACTTGACAAGAGCAACAAGGACACGCTTTCACTGAGCGTTATCAGGAAGGCCGATCAGGTTGAGAAGCTGGCGCACAAGGTTCGCGACGAGATGAAGGCCAGTCTGCAAAATTAGATTGCCAATGTTATCGACCTGAAAAAACCCTTCCTTGGCTCGTTTCTATGGTGTCCATGCGCGGCTCGGACAGCTGCGTGCACGATATTGGCCGAGTCGATCTGGAGTCCGCCGGTGCTGCTCATGTTTTTGCTTCCGCGGCGGCGCTATCTACTCCCCACTTCCTGCATTTATCACTTTTGCGCGAACTGGTAGTTTTTGTACTCGGAGGTGAAGAGGGTGCAGCGGATGGAGGTGCCGCCGTCGCCGGATATGCCGTTGGGAACCACCTCGGTAATGGTGACGGCGCGGACGGGAAGGACGAGGGACTTGCCGCCAACGGTGACGGGGCCGTAGTCGATGCGCTCGTCGTCCTGGTGGACCACGTCAGAGATTTTCTCCTCGGTCTGCGTGATGAGGCGGACGACGACGCCGGAGCCAGGTTCGATGGAGATTTCGCCGTGATAGGGGACGCTGTCCTTTTTGTAGAGTTGCCAGTTGGTGCTGGTCTGGAAGTTGCCACGCCCGGGCCCCGGAGCGCCGAATGGATCCGTCCCCCCTGCGACGGGATAAGACAACCTGCCGGCCTGTCGGATATCCGGGAAGCAGCACACATGCACTCCCATGTGTGTCTCTTTTTTGCCGACGGTATAGGAGAAGACTGCGGCGGGCTTGCCGTTGATGGTTTCCCAGCGCACAAACTGAATGCCGCCGGAGGCCTGCGCTTCGGAGATCACGGTGGCGAGGTTGGGATCGGGGTCCATGACCTGGATCATCTTATTGCGGCCCCACTGAGTTTTGTCCTCGGGAAGGGTCTCCTGACCCTTGTTCAAGGTGATCGGGGTGTCGGCGGCGTTGATGTAGCGGATGTAGTCGTGGGGCTTCACGCTCAATCCGGATCCCATGGTGGCGTCCTTGGCACCGCTGCTCACGCCGGAGGAATCTGCGAGGGCTTCGAAATTATCCTGGAAGCGGAGCGAGGTTCGGTTGGCGGCGAGGGCGGGAAGTTGGGAGTAGGTATTGGAGGCGTAGGCGGCTGCCCTGGCAAGCAAGGCAGCGGTGTCAGGGGCCGGGTCGGCGGGTATGTCCGCGACCGGAGGAGGGAGCAAGGCGCTGCGGGCTTCGAGGATGTAAATCTGCTCGGTGGAGAGCACGCCGGCCGCGCCGTTGACTGCGGGCAGGTCCTCAACCAGGCTGTTCAAGGCCGGGAGGGTGAGCTGCTCGCTCAACTGCACCTGCTCGAGTGCGGTGGCGACGTCGGCATCGTTTTTCTTCTGGTCATGCATGGTATGGAGCATGGATTTCAGTTCGGCGACGGTGATCTTTTTGTCGGCAGGCCAGGCCGGGAGCGAGGCAAGCAGGAGCATGGCGATGCAACCTTTGATTTTCATGGACAAATTCCTTCGTATGATTAGGATGGAGAAATTGTATAGCGCGTTAAGGGGGAAGGGCTGTGACAGACGGACAAAGGGAGCGCGCTTTCACCTGAATTGATCTAGCACGGATTCGGTGGCTCGTCTTGGCAACCAACCTCCGCGGTAATTCGTGCCCTGCGCGCTAATTCAGCAGCAGGGTTTCGATTGCGTCGCTGGCCTCGCCGAGGCCGTCTTCGGCACGAACTTGTTCCCCAACTCGAGCGGCCCGTTCTGAAAATCGCTTCTCCGTAAGAAGCCGCCCTAACCCCGCTGCTGCAGAGTCAACCGAATATGCGCTCCGCGGCAAATGAATTCCTGCCCCGAGCCGCTCAACTCGAACGGCGTTGTCCGGTTGGTCCCATCCGAAGGGAACGATCAACTGAGGTCTGCCCGCGTACAGTGCCTGACCGGTTGTGCCCGACCCGCCCTGATGCACAATGACTGCCGCGCTGCGAAAGATCTGCGAGTAGGGCGCGTAAGGAAACGCGACGATTCGAGACGACGGCGCACCGGGCACGGCATCGGTACCGACCAGCAGAGCGCGCCGCCCTAATCTTCTCGCTGCCTCCGCGCTGACCTCATAAAAATCTCCTGGCGAATGAACGGCCGTAGATCCCTGCGTAAAGACAATCGGCGGGTCTGGAATCGCCAGAAACTCGGCCAGTTTCCGATCCGCTTCTTCGTTGGATTTCTGCTGATCGAAGAAGACGAAACCGGTTTGCTGCGTCTGACGAGGCCAGTCCGGTTGCGATCGCGCGAGCAATGGAGAAAACATCGCCAGCACCAAATCGGGCGAGAATTTATCCCGGAACAAAGGATCGCAATCGGGCCGAAGTCCCTCGTCGCCCCGCAGCTTCCGCACAGGATCCCACCAATGCCTCGTTCCGCGCCGGCCAAGATTGAAGACCGCGCGATAGGCGCGCCACCCGGCCTTGCGCACATGAATCAGCCAAGGAACATTGACCATCACCGATGGGTCGTGCGCCGAAAAGAAAGACGCCGGTGAAAGGATCGCGGACACCCAACGAAGACCCAGCTTCTCTGCCACGAGAGGAGCCGCATAGTTCAACTCCCCGGCAACCATCAAATCCGCGCCTGCAGCCGCCCGCAGCAGATCCTGATATGTCTCTCGCAGATGTGGAAGGACGATCTTCCGAAACAGGATCTCCGGCCCGCGCTTCAAATCCTCGCATTGGCGGATCATCTCCGAGTTCGTAGGATCCATGTTGGGGCCGATGGGATGGAACTGAAGGCCGAGACTTTCGACCTTGGAGCGGTAGAAGTCGATCGTTGCGATTGCCGGAACATGTCCGCGGCGCTGAAGCTCCAGCGCCAACGCGAGGCAGGGATGAAGATCGCCAAGCGATCCGACAGTCGCGAAGAGGATCCGCTTCGGATAGGCATTGCGTGTCAATCTGGTTTGGGGCACCCGATCCGTCACTGTTTGAGAATCCCGTCGATCCGGATTTCCTAGAGAGATTCTTGAGCGATACTAGACCAAAAGAGCCCGGCGCAATGCCGGGCTCTTCCTTTGAGTGGCGCACCAGCCTACTGAATCGATCACGATGAGGGCACGAAGCCGGTCGCGCAAAAAGCTCTGCCCACGTAAACACCCGTCACCACGACCGCCTTGTTCACATAGGACGCCATGCTCCCCGGATCGAAGTTGTTCGGCGCGCACTTCGATATTCCGAAATCCGAGTCGGTGTAGATATCGTGGAGCAGGTATACCGTCGCGTGCGAGGTTCGATTCTCGATCGTCGTGAGCTGTCCGCGGATTAGATACACCGGTGGCTGCACGTAGAAATTCGATGGCAACTTGCCCGGACAATTCACGGTCGTGCCGGCGTACGCGAATCCGTAACGGTCGTTGCCCCTGGCAGAAAACTGGACCACCTGCCCCGCCGGAACATTGCCAGTCGCTGGATCGGCTCCTATCACAGATCCGTTCGGGTCGAACGTACAGGTAAATCCCGCGAATGCGGGGCCTCGAGGCGGCATTGGAACAGTCGGCTCGTCAACCTTCTCGACAAACCCGGTCGCGCAGAACGTCTGGCCCTGCGTCCACCCCGTCACAGTTCCCGTCTTTCCCGCGTAAGCGAGCATCGTCTGCGGCTTGAAACTCGTCGCACTGCATGCCGGCGGTTGAGTGATCTGAATCGTGACCAAGAGTCCTTGACCATACGTCTGGTCGGTAATTGAAACACCCGTCACATTGCTCCCCGATTTCACCGCCGACACCTCACCCAGCCACATCGTCATCTGACGCCCCTTCAACCAGGATGAGATGGGCACGGTGAGAGGGCAATCTGTAGCCACACCCGAAAACGACACAAAGACGAACGTATGCTTCGTGTCGCTGGGCGGGTAATTGTAGTTGTAGTTCGAGTCGGAAAAGTGCCCGGTATTGTCATACCAGCATGCGGCCCGTGCGGGCAGGGCGCAGATCGCGCAGAACACAAGACAGGTTGTAGACCAGAATACTTTGTTCATCGCAGATTCTCCGGGGAAAGGGGAACATCTGTTCTCTGCTAAGTGCACAGAGTTTAGTGCCCGACCCACCGGCCTGTAAATCTATTTCGATCTAAGTGACTTCACTTTAGCTTCTCGTTGCCCGTCAGCTCTCTCGCTGAGTCATGGGCTAAGTCAACGTGGTCGATATGAGGTTATTACTTAATAAATGAAGAATAACTAGGCGGGTGTCCAACCGTTGCACCACTCGAGTAGGCAGCCGACGCGTTCGTACCATCGAGGTATAGAAAGAATCTTACTTGTGCGAATGCTCTTGAAATAACTCCGGAAACTGCGCCTTCAGCGCTTCTATCTTGGGCCGGTCGCACACCAGGATGTACGGATTATCGGGATTCTGATCCGCATAATGCTGATGGTAAGATTCGGCATCGTAGAACCCCTTCAACGGCACCACCTGCGTCACAATCGGCCGAGGAAACACGTGCGCAGCGTCCAGCTGCGCGATATAAGCCAAGCTGAGCTTCTTCTGCTCGTCGTTTGAATAAAAGATCGCCGACCGGTACGAAGTGCCCACATCCGGCCCCTGCCGGTTAAGCTGCGTGGGATCGTGCGCGACCGAGAAGTAAATGCGCAGCAACTGCCCATAGGTGATCTTTGAAGGATCGTAAACCACGCGCACCGATTCGGCGTGGCCCGTCGTCTCCGTGGTCACCTGGTCATAAGTCGCCGTCGCAGCCGTTCCGCCCGCATACCCCACCGTCGTGTCGATCACGCCTTTCACGCGCTCAAAGACCGACTGCGTGCCCCAGAAGCAGCCTCCCGCGAAAACCGCAGCCTCTTTTCCCGGCTTCGCAGCCAGCGCATCGTCGCTCGTCGCCGGGGGAATCGCTACCCCGCTCGCTGCCTTCACGCCGCGCGTGGCTACAAACACCGCAGCAAGAACAAAGACCCCAATGACACCCAAAGCGACAAATCGCGACATTCTCATCCCCCCGCGCCAGCGTCCCGCATGCAAGTGCGCCACCACTAGTCAGATGGATTCCCAGTGCAAAGGTTACCGCACAGCCCGACTTCGCCCTCATTTTTGGCTCGAACAAATCCGCATGTTTCCCGATGGAACCATCCCACAAAATCATGCGTATAGCTCCCTATGGCATGCGCGGGTACATTAAGCTGGAGCATGATGGGGCTGGCAGCCCCGCCCAAACCTCCACGGCGACTGGTCCAGCCCAGCGAGGCGGGCGCCTCCCAACGCGGCGGCCCGCCCAAGGCTAATCCCGCTGCCGCTGATTTGGCGCCCCGGGCTCGCGCGGCGCGCGAGGAGGTTAGACCGCTGGAGATCGATTGGTCCCAGGTTGTCCGCCGCTGCATGGACGGAGATTCCGGCGCATGGGCCGAGCTGGTCCGCACGCACCACCGCCGTGTCTACGGACTCTGCTACCGCTTTACCAACAACGCCGCCGATGCCGAGGATCTAACCCAGGACGTCTTCCTGAAGATTTATTCCAACCTAGCCAGCTTCGACTTTGGCCGCGGCAGCCTCCAGGTGTGGATCACTACCATGACCCGCAACCTGCTGGTCGACAACTTCCGCCGCACGCGCAACCTGCGCGCCACCGGTTCCCTCGACGAGGGCTGGGATGTGACCGACGAGCTACGGCCGATCGACCGTCTGACCTCCGAGGGTCCGTCGCCGCACGAGTCCGCCGCCCAGAAGGAACTGGCCAAGATGGTGCAGAATGCGCTGGCCCGTGTCAGCGTGGAGTTGCGAGAAGCCGTCATTCTAAGAGATTTGCAGGACTTGGACTACAAGGAAATTGCCCAGGTTCTCGGCATACCCGAAGGTACTGTGAAGTCCCGCATCAGCAGGGGCCGCGCGGAACTGGCGCGCCTCCTGGAACGTACTAAACGAGAGGTGATGTAATCATGGCTGGCAGCACACACATTCCGAATTCCCCCGCCTGCGGGCAGTGGGAAACGCTTCTGGCCGACGCCCTGGATGGACTGCTGCGACCCGAGGATGAAAAGACCTTCTCCGGGCACATGGCAACCTGCGCCGCCTGCACCGCCTTGTTTGAGGAGTCTCGGCGCGGCCGTGAGTGGCTGGAGTTTCTTTCCACCGAACCGGAAGTCCCGGAAGGGCTTTTAGATAAGATTCTGGCCGCAACGGGCCCCGGACAGGTGGCTGGGTACGGCCTGGTCACCGGCAGCAGCGACGTTCTGCCAATCCCGCAACCCTGGCAGCGCCCCGGCTTCATGGCGCGCGTGCGCCGCTTCGCCGAGCCCCGGCTGATGATGACAGCCGCCATGGCATTTTTCTCCATCGCATTGACCCTCAATCTCACCGGCGTTCGCCTCTCCGATCTGCGCATTGCCAATCTCCGCCCCACCGCCATCCGTTCTTTCATGGAGCGGCGGTTGACCATGGCCTCAACGCCGATCATTCGCTACTACGATCACCTCCGCCTGGTTTATGAAGTACAAGCGCGCATGCGCGAGCTGCGCCGTTCCAACCAGGGCGAAGGCACTCAGGACCAGCAGCAAAGTAACCCTCAACCTGCTACACCAGGGGAATCCAAACAGAATCCCCCGCACAAGGATGGAGGTTCACGCGTCGATCCCCCGCAACAATCCGGAGTACCGGCGATCGATGATCCCGACTACCTGGAAACCTCTCTCACGTTCATGAATGAATCTACGCAGTCCAGGCACGATCAAACTGCGCTTGCAGCATTGGAACCCGGCATCCACTTCAACGGCAGCTCTGCTTTCGCTCTAGGCGGCTCCGCAAGAACAGCACGGGAAAGGAGCACAGTATGGACTGCGTAAATCACAAGGATGTCGCTGCAACGGCGTATTGCCAGAATTGCGGCAAACCGCTCTGCGCCAACTGCGTTCGCAATGCCCCCGGAGGGCAGGTCCTCTGCGAACCCTGCTCCGTCTCGTGGCAAAGCTATCAGCAGCCGTTTATCCCGCCTCCCGCAGGCGCGCCCAACCCGGTCGCAGCTGCAGTCCTGGGAATCATCCCCGGCGTCGGCGCGATGTACAACGGCCAGTTCTTCAAGGGCCTGATCCATGTCGTCATCTTCGCCGTCCTCATCAGCATTACGGATCACTACGGCATCTTCGGCATCTTCATCGCCGCATGGGTTCTCTACCAATCCTTCGAGGCCTATCACACCGCAGTCGCGCGCCGCGACGGTCAGCCGCTCCCCGACCCGCTGGGTCTGAATGAAGTCGGCAACTGGCTCAACCTCGGCAGCCGCCCACAATATCCGGGTCAGCCGCCGATGGGAACGCCACCTTCGGGCGTACCTCCAGCAGGCACAGCTTCGGGCCCCTATCAGGCACCCTACAGCGCACCGTACTCCGCGCCCTACACACCTCCAGCAGCGGGAGCCTATCAGCCACCGTCCTATACGCCGGTCTCGGGATACGCCAACCCTGGTTTTACGAGCCCTGGTTTTACGGACCCCGGTGCGCCCCCCATCCCGCCGCCGATCCCACCCGTTCCGCCAGTGCCGCCCATAGGCTGGCGCCGCAAGGAGCCCATCGGAGCGCTGATCCTCATTGGTTTCGGGCTGATTCTTCTGCTCAACCAGATGGGCTATCTAGCCGAACGTTTTGTCCACTTCCTGTGGCCGCTGATCTTTATCGCGCTCGGCGCGTGGCTCATCGTTCGTCGCATCAGTGACACCAAAGGGGGCCCTCAATGAACCGCTACATCCTGATTCGCCGGCTCACCGGCCCATCCATTCTGCTCCTCTTGGGAGTCGTCGCTCTGCTTCACCAGGCCGACCTGGTCAGCTGGAACATCTTCCTTCCGCTCTTCCTGATCCTCATCGGCGTGCTCAAGCTGGCACAGCGAGCTGCACTCGCCGCCGCAGGCGATGAGCCGATGTATCCCGGCAGCCCTTACCCCTACGGCGTCGGGGTTCCGCCTGCCCCCACTGCCCAGCCGACTTCACAGCCCTCTGGGCAGACCGGGACATCGATCGTGCCCGCTCCGCCGCAAGACTTTGGCCCAGGTTCGGGAGGACAGTCATGAGCAGCCAGCCTCCTTACACCCCACCCGGCGGCATTCCGCCTTACGATCCGCGCACCCAATACCGCGCCTATCGTGAACAGCAAAAAGCCGCATGGCGCGCACAGCGCGAAGCTTGGAAAGCACAACGCCATGCATGGAAGGCCGGTTATGGCAGTGCCTACGGCCCCCACGTCCCATCGGTTGTCGGCCCCATCATTCTCGTCGGCATTGGCATTGTCGGCCTATTGATTTATAGCGGCCGCATTGCGCCGTCCAATTTCTGGTCTTGGTACGGCCACTGGTGGCCTCTGCTTCTCATCGCAGCCGGGGTTGCACTCCTCGGTGAGTGGGCGCTCGATTTGCGCCGCCCGACCCCTGTACGTCGCGGCGGCGGGTTTGTCGGCATCCTCATCCTGCTTGCGTTGCTGGGCATGGCTGCTTCCGGATGGAGCGGCGTCTGGGGCCCAATGCGCGCCCAGTGGGGCGACCACGACGATGGCAATTTCTTCAACCTCTTCGGCCTGCCCGAGCGCGACCAAGATCAGCAGCTTCTCAACGTGCAGGTCCCGTCCAGCGCTATCGTGCAAATCGAAAATCCCCGTGGCGATGTAAGCGTCACCGCGGGCGACAACTCGAATGTCGAAGTGCAGGCGCACGAAGTCGCCTTTGCCAACTCCGATACCGACGCCAAGCGCATCTTCGACGCCGAGCAGGCCCACATCACGGTCAGTGGCAACACTGTTCTAGTGAAATCCGACAGCAACAACAGCGGCCGTCTCAATCTTTCAGTCACCGTTCCCAAAGGCGCGCAAGTGACCGTCACCTCCGGCCATGGCGATGTGACAGCGGCCGGCCTTGGCGCAGGCGCGAACATCTCCTCCAGCCACGGCGACGTGCATCTGAGCACGATTCAGGGCTCCGTGCAGGTGCATTTCTCCAACGACCGTGGCGATTTCTCCGCCCACGAAATTGGCGGCGACCTCACGGCCGACGGCAACTGCAACGACCTCACCTTCTCTGAAATCAAGGGCAAGGTCACTCTCAACGGCGAAATCTTCGGCGACGTGCATCTGGAAAACATCGGTGGTCCCGTGCATCTGCACACATCCGTCACTGAGTTGCAGCTCGCCGCGTTGCCCGGCGACATGACGCTCAACTCCGACGACCTGCGCGTCACCGAAGCCAGGGGCGAAGTGCGCGTCACTACGCACGCCAAAGACGTCGACCTCAGCCAAATCTACGGCGACTCCTACGTCGACGACAGCCGCGGCCAGATCTCCGTCGAACCGGCAGGCAACTACAGCATTGAGGCCAAGAGCGGCAAAGGCGATGTCGAAGTGACGCTTCCACCCGAAGCCTCAGCCAACATCGAAGGCCACACCCATAACGGCGACATCGTCTCCGATTACCCGCTGGCCATTAATGGCGACGAAAGCAAGAGCGTAAGCGGCCGCATCGGCTCCGGCCAAGCCAAAATCACTCTCATCGCCGACGTCGGCGACCTGCGCATTAAAAAAGGCTCAGGCTTCACGCCAGCCCCGCCGAGCCCTCCCGGTGCACCGGCCTCTCCCAACGCGCCTCACTTGAAAGCTCCGAAGGCGCCACCGGAGGAACCTGTCACGCAGTAGAGCAGGGAACAGGGAGCAGGGCAATCGCATTTTAGATTCCTCTGCGAGCAACGCTTGTCATCCTGACCCTGAGCCGCGCGAAGGGGAAGGATCTGCGGTTGTCTTTCTCCGTTTTACTGTGAAGGCTGGCGAGGCCAAGATGCCAGACCCGCGTCGTCTTGGAGGAGACAGGCCGAAAAGCAACCGCAGATCCTTCGTCGCTGCGCTCCTCAGGATGACAAATCGATGGGAGTGCAGTAATAAATCCAATTGCGATTGCCCTGGAACAGGGAGGGCGCACGCTTAGGTTTTTGTGCTAACTCTGAGCTGTGCGTCGGCGGCAATTCTGTTTACAGCAAAGTAATTGCCGTGTAGGCCACGATACCGGAACGCAAGTTCACACTCGCGTTGGCGGATTCATTTCCGCAAGGTCGCTTTGTATAGGCCGATTCCTATATACGCAAAAGTAATAAATCAGTGCTCCGATGGTGCTTGTGAAGACCAGGAGAACTAGCCACAACCCCTTCGACCAAATGGGCAGATTACTTGAAACCGCGCAATCCCAAATCATTCCGAGCCAAGCTACAGTAATGCCAATTGCGAAAAACGAGCAAATCAGGCAAGGAAGAATCCAGACGGCCACCGGCCACGTTTCGACCGCGTTGAAGGTGTCGAAGCCGCACAGGACAGCGAGCACGTTGAAGGCTAGCATTATTCCTAGCAAGGAAAGGGTGCCAATAAACACAATCCGGTAGAAGGTTCGCAGTGCCATTTAAGTTCTCACTTGTTCGGCGTCGATTGTATAAGAAATTAGCTCGGATTCAGCGGAACTCGGGGGCGTATTACCTTCCAACTGTCAATCACTGGTTGATCCGCATCTCGGGCGCCTTCGCCATGGGTGGCCTGCTCCGGGGTCGAACACGCGCTAGCAAGATTTTGGGCGCCTACCGCGCGCCCACTTCCTCTTCTTCGACGCACTCTACGACCGAGTCCCCAAGCGCAGCCTTCTCGTCCCGCAGCGCCTTGAACGCCCGCCAAACAAACGACCCCATATACCATCCATCGATAAACTTGAACGGCGTCTCGCCCGTCGTATAGTGTCCGCACGGCAGCACGCGTAACTCAAAATTTAGCCCGATCCGCTTGAACGCTTCCACCACCTTCAGCGAATACTCTTTGGGAAACGTCAAATCGTAATTCGCATACACCAGCAGCACTCTCTTTGCGGCGCCGGCGACTTCAGGCCGCATGATCTTGTCGTAAAAACTCACCGGACTCACTGCGGCCCACAACGCCCGTATGCGATCCTGTGTCAGTCCCGCATCGGCCAGCGCCTGCTTCACATGCCGCGTGCTCTGCCCCGCCCACACCACATCGCCAAACGCCGTCGACGCATGATTAAACGCATTCACGCGAATCCGCTTGTCGTGCGCGCTCGCCAAAAATGCGTAACACGATCCGAGACTCGTCCCCAGCACGCCGAAGTGCTCGTAGCCCTGCTCCTCCAGCCAATCAAGGCAGCAGCGAATGTCCACCACCGCCTGCCGGCACGCCGAAATCGTCCGACCGATGTTCGCGCTCACCGCATAGTCCGACCGCTCCAACTCGCTCGGCCGCCGAATATCGTGGTACGGCTTCGAAAGCCGCAGCGCCGAAACACCAAACCGGTTGAACATCGTACACAGCGCATTGTGCCCGAACGCATCTGAATTCCACTGCGGCAGCACCACGATCGCCTGCTTCGGCCGCTTCGGGGCCTTGTGTTCTGGTGCTGGGTACCACCGCGCATTCACCAAATCGTTTTCTGGATAAGGCGTCCGCTCCGGCGATGTGAAGCGCAAAAACTGCGCCTTCTCGATTCTTCCTGCGGCGGCCAGCGCGCGAATCTCCGCTTCCTGTGCCAGCGTCTCCGGTCGCACATTGGTTGGAAACAGCATCGGATGCCGCTCTTCCAAACGAAAATCCGTCGGCCGGTCATAGGAAAAAAACACATCGCTGTTCCGAATCAGCAGTTGGTTGATCCGCACCATCGCGGCCTCTGCAGCCGCATCGTCCCGCACGCTCTCTGGGTCTGGCACAGCCGCGCCATATCCATGCGCCGTGAGAAACGGCTCAACCCACTCGAATCCCCACTCGAGCGGCCGCACTACCCGATTTTCATCGCGCGTCGTAAGCCGGTATTCCCAGTCGTACATCCAGCGCCCGTATCTCTTTTTCAGCATGAGTTCTCTTCAATTTTATCAGCGCGCGGATGCGTCAATCTGCACACACATGGGTGCCCCAGGTCTGGATACCGGGGTCCCCGGCGACAGGTCTTCGTCGCTGGGGTGGTTTGAGGCCTGGGAAAGCACGAACCCATCCCCGCAGGAATTTTTTGGCCTGTTTTACGCAGCCGGCCCATTCCCACGCTTCAACCCAAAATACTCCGCCGTCAACCATCCCAAACTCAACAGCGAAATCAAAGCAATAATCCCCTGCGAAATCACGCAGTAGAGACACCACACCAACAAATCGAACTCCTCAATAAACGTAAGCCGCAGCGCAAAAATCAATGCGACCAGCGCCGCTACATGCAGCAGAAACCGCTGCCGCGTCAACGCGAGCACGGCCAGCGCCAGGTATCCCACGATCCCAATTGCAGCCACCGGTACAGGACCGACCACCGCAAACGGGCTGTGATTTACCACGCCGCAGTCCCACTTCTCGTTGATGGAGCAAGGCTCCGTAGCAGTCGAATAGTGCACCTGCAACGCCAGCGCCGAAACCACCGCACCGGCCACCGCCAGAATCGCAATCAAGAAACGCATCATCGTATCTCCGATGGTAGGGCATTACCATGAACCCATGCCTCCCGCCCCTCATGAGGTCCCGCGCATCGCCTTCTTCGGCGGAAGTTTTGATCCGCCCCATTGCGGCCATCTCACCATCGCGCACGCGGCACAATCTGCGCTCGCCCTAAACACCGTCCTGTTCGCACCCGTCGGCGCGCAGCCTCTCAAGCCCGATGGTTCAACCGCCAGCTTTGAAGACCGCGTTGCCATGACGCGCCTCGCGATAGCCAACGAGCCCGCTTTCGCTCTCTCCCTCGCCGACGCACCCAAGCCGGCCAACACGCCAAAATACAACTACACATACGACACCCTGCTCGCCCTCAAGCAGGAATTGCCCGACCACGCCACACTCTTCTGCCTCATGGGCGCCGACTCGTTCCTGGCTCTGCGTCGCTGGCATCGCGGCGCAGAAATCCCTTTCATCGCGCCCCTCATCGTCGCTTCGCGCCCCGGCCAGAACCTCGAAGACCTCGCCGACTCCCTCCCCGCAGGCCTCTCCCTCGAACCCTGCTCCTCCTCACAAGCTGCCGCCCCAGCCGTCGAACTGCGCACCTGCACGCTGCACAACACCAGCGGCGCCACCGCCCCGTTCCATCTCCTCCCCGGCCTCTACATCGACATCAGCGCCACCGCCATCCGCGAAGAAGTCCACAGCGAGGTCGCGCGCATCCCCGCCGGCGAGGGCCATCACAGCGATCTCCCCGACCGAGTCTTCGATTACATAGCCGCCCACAACCTCTACCGGTAAAGCTGTTCATAGTACAAAGCTCGTGGTTACTGTTCCTGCGGCAGCTCCTTCCGCAAGTCCCAAGTCCCTTGAGCGTGTTTCAAAAAACCGTCTTGTAACAGGGCACGACTTCAGTCGTGCCGAAAAGGTGGTATTGAGGATGGGTTTTAACCCCTGAAGATCGTTGCCGGTCTTCTGACTCATTTTTGAAACATGTTCTTAGTTAGGACCAAGGCTTCGAGAGAGCGCGCTTAAGCCATGACTGCCTTTCGTGGAGCTAAGCGTCCAAGACTCTGCTGGAGAATCGCGATCTGGCATCTCGGGGCGAGCATGTCGCCTGGCTGCGCCTCGGCCAGATACAATGGACTGACGCACGATCGACTCGCGGATATAGAATTTTTAACTGAATTTCTGCGGGAAGATGACGCGGCATAGTGCAGTTTTTCTCAAGATTTGGAGCAGGTGGACGTGACAGGATTGATGGGCCGCAGCTTGCGGCTGGAGTTGGTTGCAGGACTGGGTTTGGCACTGGCGTTGCCGGCGATGGCTGTCGAAAGCCCGCGCGGTGTTGCCACGGAAACGACAGTGACAGCAGAGACCCACGACCTGAATGGGCATACGCAAGCTACTCTGACGCTGCAGGTGACCGGCCAGGATGGACAGCCGGCTCACGGCGCAGTGGTGATTGCGGACCAGGGCAAGACCCTGGCGGGTGTCGCGCTCGACGCCGAAGGACATGCGACGACGGTTCTGACATTGACGCCGGGCGAACATGGTTTGACCGCCGAATACACCGGAGATACGACCCACCAGGGTTCCCATTCGCAGGTAGCGCCGGTGCGTGCGGTCACGGGCACCACGCCGGATTTTTCGATTGCTGTATCTCCGGCGACCATTTCGCTGACCCAAGGACAGTCGGGGACGGTGATCGCGTCAGTGACACCGGTGAATGCCTCGTCGCTTACGGCTCCCATGTTTGTGACGTTGTCGTGCGCAGGGTTGCCGGATCAGGCGTCATGCACGTTTACGCCGGAGAATATCGAAATTCTGCCCAATGCAACGGTTGCAGTCACGAGTTCGATGGACTTGGCGACTGCTGCACAGGGTGTACGAAATCAGGCGCCGCCTTTTATAGGAAGAACGCCCCATCCGATCGCTTGGGCGATTCTGCTGCCGGGAACGCTGAGCCTTGCTGGATTAGCCTTCGGCGCAAGGCGGCGGCGCTGGCTCATGCGGGTCTCCCTGATGTCGCTGGTGGGCTTGTTCGCGATCCTTGGAACCACCGCCTGCAATCCCCTCTATTACTACAAGAACCACGGACCGTCTTCGAACCTGCCGACACCCGCAGGCACCTACACGCTGTCCGTAACGGCGCAATCGAGCAACGGAATTACGGCCACCACGCACTCGACGACGATGGTGCTGACGGTGAAGTGAGAAGTGCAGGGAACAGCGATAAGTACTGCAGTTGCAGTTCAAAGTTTTCGGGAGGGAGCAGGGCGCTTTAGCGCCCTGAAAAAGGGATAAATTTGCGCGGCCTTCAGGCCCGGAATCCCGACTATAACGGCGATACGACTGTAGTATCAGGGAAATGTTTTCACTGTGCAGTGGACAGTGACTTAGAAACTTAAGAAGAGCCCGACAGAACGAAGAGCGCGCCTCGATGGGGTGCGCTCTTCGTTTTTGCTTCGGAGGTTTATCGTGGCCTGGGCCGACGGTGGTACAACGGTACGGTGCGCAACGCGCGGGAGATCCGGGGGGCGAGCACATGCTGAGAAAAATCGCTTTTTCTGTTGGTTTGGGACTGGCGGTCTTAGCGGCTGGAGACTTGTGCGCAAGCGCGCAGACGGCGGATCAGGCGTGGCTGAAGTATCGGCCCTTGAGCAGCCCTCTCAGTGTACCGATGCGTGTCGAAGTCCTGGGACAGAATCGCATCGAGCGCTCCGCGGCCTCCGAACTTATGCGCGGACTCCGATCTCTTGCCGGAGAGTCAAGCCCTGAAGTCGGTCCCGACTCAATTGTTCTCGCCACGGTCGACGAATTAGGCCCGGAGAAGAGGAAGTTGATTGTGCCCGCGCTGGAGCCAGACGAATTCCAGATTTCCTGGAGCCGCGACCAGTCGCTTCGCGAACTCGATATCGTGGGGGGCAGCCACCGGGGCCTGCTTTACGGCGTCTTCGCCTTGCTGCGACATTTGGCTGAAGGCGCTGACATGAGCCGCGCCGTTTTGCGCGAACGCCCGGCGATGGCGATCCGCTGGGTGGATCAGTGGGACAATGCCGATGGCTCCATCGAGCGCGGCTATGCGGGGCGCAGCATTTTTTTCGAAGGCGGAAAAGTGCGCGAAGATTTGAAACCTGTTGCGGAGTACGCGCGGCTGTTGGCGTCGGTGGGGATCAATGGATGCAATGTGAACAACGTGAACAACGCCGCCCCGTTTTTGGATTCGGCCATGATTCGAGGCTTGGCGAAAGTAGCCGACGCGATGCGGCCGTGGGGTGTGCGGGTAGCGATGAGCGTGGATGTGGCGAGTCCGCAGAAAATCGGCGGATTGGCGACGTACGATCCGCTGGACCCGGCAGTGAAGGCGTGGTGGAACGCAAAGGTGAGCGAGATTTATGCGCTGATTCCGGATTTCGCGGGATTCACGGTAAAGGCGGATTCCGAAGGGCAGCCGGGACCGGCGAGCTATGGGCGCACGCCTGCCGATGCGGCGAATACGCTGGCTGCGGCGCTGGCTCCGCATGGTGGAGTGGTGCTGTATCGCGCATTTGTCTACAACCATCATCTCGATTGGAACGATCCGAAGGCAGATCGAGCGCGCGCGGCGTACGACATCTTTCATCCGCTGGATGGGAAATTCGCGCCGAACGTGATTGTGCAGACGAAAGAGGGGCCGATCGATTTTCAGGTGCGTGAGCCGGTGTCGCCATTGTTTGGCGGGCTAACGGAGACGAGTCAGGCGATGGAGGTGCAGATTACACAGGAGTACATGGGGCAGCAGCGGCATCTGGTCTATCTCGCGCCCATGTGGAAAGAGGTGCTCGACTTTGATATGCGCGTGGATGGACGGTCGACGACGGTGAAGGAGATTATCTCTGGCCAATTGTTCCATCGGACTCTTGGGGGAATGGTGGGCGTTTCGGGCGTCGGGCGCGATGGATGGCTGGGATCACCGCTGGCGATGGCGAATCTCTACGCGTTCGGGCGCCTGGCGTGGGATCCGAATCTTGCGCCAGAAGAGATTGCGCGTGAGTGGGCGGGGCAAACAATCGGCAATGATCAAGAAGTGGTTCGAACAGTGGCAAAGATGCTGATGCAATCCTGGCCGGCATACGAGGACTACACGGGGCCTCTTGGCTTGCAAACACTGACGGACATCGCAGGAAGCCACTACGGCCCGGGGATCGAAGGCAGCGAGAACAACGGCTGGGGACAATGGCACCGCGCCGATCGTGAGGGCGTGGGCATGGATCGCAGCGTAGCGACGGGAACGGGATTCGCGGGACAATATCCTCCGGAGATCGCGAAGGAGTATGAGTCGGCCGCGACGACGCCTGATGACCTGCTGCTGTTTTTTCATCATGTGCCGTACACGTACAGATTGCGGGGCGGCAAGACAGTGATCCAGTATTTGTACGACAGCCACTATGCGGGCGCTGCGCAGGCTGCCGAGTTTGTGCACGACTGGGAGACGCTGAAAGGGCGCATCGATCCGGAACTCTACAACAATGTGCTGTCGCGCCTCGAGTATCAGGCGGGGCATGCGATCGTGTGGCGCGATGCGGTGGTGCAGTACTTTCTGAAGCTGAGCGGGATTCCCGACGAGCAGGGCCGTGCGGGGCATTATCCAGGTCGCATGGAAGCAGAGGATGCGCGACTCGACGGATATCAGGTTGTCGATGTGAAGCCGTGGGAGGACGCTTCGGGAGGGAAGGCCATTACTTGTGCCTCCGCAGCGGAAGGGGCTGCTCAACGCAGTTGTTCGGCGGAATGGACGTATGAGGGAGCAGCGGGACGCTTCGATTTGGCCGTGCAGTATTTCGATCTCCAGGGCGGCGTGGCGAAGTTTGTGCTGACGGTGAATGGACAGGCCGCGGGCGCGGATGCAACCTGGGTTGCGGATGCAATGTTGCCAACGCGTCGGCTGCATGGCGACAACTCGACGCGGCACGTAGTGGAGGGTGTGGTGCTGAAGCCGGAGGATGTAATTCGCGTGGATGGAACACCGGACGGCACCGATCCAGCAGCGCTGGATTACATTGAAGTGATACCTGCGGGAAAAGATCCGCATTGACGTTGGTTGGGCCGCAGCTGCATGGTTGCAGCGTGAGCCGCGATGATGTGGGCTGTGCCATGGTAGGAGAAAGCATGATGCGCATTGCGATGGGGCTGGTTCTGATTGCGGGAATGGCGGGCGCAGCGCTCGGCCAAGACGCAGCAAAGTCGACGGAACCTGCTGTGAAAGTGCGGAAGCTGACGCTGGTGGCGACGGATCTCCCGAAGGCGGATTGGCAGCCGATCGAGGCTTCACTCGAAGGCGGCACATATGGCCTGGGGGAGCTGGTGGAGCGCATCCAGCAGAATCTGCGGGATGACGGATACTACTTTGCGGAAGCGCAGAATCCGCGGCTGACGAATATGCGGCAGGAGGGCGCGTTGCGCTCGGCGGATGCGGCGGTCACCATCGAAGTGGGCGCGCAATACAAGATGGGGGAGATCACGTTCAAGGGCACGACGCAGTTCAAAAAGGAGCAGCTGCGAAGCCAGTTTCCGATTGCGGCGGGAAACCTGTTTAACGGAAGCACGGTAGCAGCGGGCTTGGAGAAGCTGAAGGCCCTCTATGAGGCGCAGGGGTTCGCGGATGTGGGCGCTGTGCCGTCGATGGCGGTGAACGAAGCGAAGCACGTGATCGATGTTTCGATCGAAGTGGAAGAAGGGTTGCCGTATTTATTTGGGCAGCTGACGCTGGATGGCGCGGAGCCGACTCCCGGTGAGGGCAAAGCGCTGCAGACAGCGTGGAAGGAACTCGAAGGGAAACGCTACAGCCCGGAGTTGTTGAAGAAGTGGCTGGCAGCAAATGGTCCCAAGTCGGCGAAGGGCGCGCCGGCACTGCATCCGCGGGCCGAGGGCATTGCCGATACGGAAGCACACTTGATGAATGTGCGCCTGATCTTTCAGTAGCGCATTTATTGGGTCTGCTCTGCGCTCTTGACCATCTTGACCACCGGCATCGCTTCGCCATTGTGCAACGATACCGCGATGCGTTCGACCTCGACGTAGCCTTTCAGTCGGTAGAGTGGCACGCCGGTGAGCGTAGAGCCCATCTCGAAGCGCCGGAAACCTGCGTCGCGTGCGGCGTTTTCTACCGTCGCGAGAATCAACGATCCCAGCCCTTGTCGCGCGAAATCGGGATGCACAAAGATAGCTCGTACCTTGGCTGCATCGGTGGCGGGATCGAGCAGTTCCGGTGTGCGGCCCGGGCCCCGATCGGCGCCGAAGAGTGTTTTGCGTTTCGACCATCCGCCACAACCTGCAAGCTTACCCTCGTTCATATTTTGGACCAGAGATTCGGCAATGAAATAGGTCTTGTCGCGAATGAGCTGGGTATCGAGGCCAAGCACGGTGCCGAGCGCTCCCTCGATTTGCGCGGGCGTGTAGTCATCGGACTGCAGGCCGCGCACGGAGGCTTCAATCAATGCGTGGAGCGCAGGGATATCTCCTTCGGTGGCGAGGCGGAGAGTGAAATTGGGCGCCATGAGCGTCCAGATTACATGGTTCTTCCGCTGACAATCTTGAAGGCACGCTCGTAGGAGCCGAGGATGAAGACGTTTTTGTAGCCGATATGGAGAAGGATTTCCTTGGCTTTCTTACTGTTCAGACCGGTGCGGCAGTGCACGAGGATAACCCGATTCTTATCCTTGATCCGCTCGGGAAGAAGGGTCTTGAGGTCATCCAATGGAATATTGAAGGCTTGAGAAAGATGACCGGAGTTGAAATCGCGCGCCGAGCGCACGTCAACCACGGCAGCGCCGCCCTTGACGTAGTCGATTGCCTCTTTTTTTGAGATCTGCCCGCTGCGCCGCATCACCATGAAGGCGATGAGACAGCCGAAGACGAGAGCATAGACACTCCAATAGGTGCCGTTCATGAAGCGCTGTCTCCCTTCCTTCGTTTGCGTCTCTTCCAGAACTGCGATAACGCAGCCGGAATCTACGCGCTTAGCAGGGGCGGAATACCCCCAGCCGCTCACCGGGGCGACACGGTTGAAAACAATTCGCGTTGTTGAAGGAGACTGCAAGGGAGGAGTTCGAGGGGGCTATTCCCGAGACCTGCTCAGCACAGCAAATAATTCAAATCGTTCGAGACGAAACAGGAACGATTTCACTTCCTATCCACTTTTACGCTTAAGGCCAGCTTACGCGCGATTTTCCGAATGAGGAAGACGGTAGGGGCGAATAATTGACGCTCCGGTTCGGTCAGGCTTTCGCCACTTCAACAAGCGTTGAATAAAAGGTGGCTCCCGCGCCGAGGTCCGTGAGCCGCTCGCTGGTGAGCGCATTGACGTTAGCGTTGTCGTTGCTGAGTTTGGCCCAATCGAGCTGCGCCGCGACCACGCCTGGCGGGAGGCTGCCGTTGACGTAGGCAGTGAGCCGCAGAGAGCCACGGTCGTTGAAGACGCGAACGGATTCGCCGTCAGCGATGCCGCGGGATTGCGCGTCGGTGGGATGCATTTCGAGCTTGTGACTCTTGCGGGCTTCCATCTTGCGGTGCCCGTCGAGGTTCGCAAAGGTCGAGTTCATGTAATTATCGGCTTTGCGGCTGAGGAACTCGAGTGGGTAGCGCTCCGCGCCTTTACTCCAACGCGACTCGGTGGGAGGGACGAAGGCCGGGAGCGGGTCCAGACCCTGCGGGGCGAGAGCCTCAGAGTAAAACTCGATTTTGCCGGAAGGCGTAGGCACCGGACCGGAGACGTTGGGCATAAATGGCTGCGTTTCAGGGTTGCGATGAAACGCAAGCGGAATGTGGCCCTCGCGCTTCAGGTCGTCCAGCGTGATGTGCTCCATGTTGGGATTGGTAGCGTGGCCGCCGTTGCCTAAGTTGCCGTCGTTGTCAGACGCGATGCCGAGTGCCTGCCGAATGATTTCTTCCGGCGTGTCGTGGAAGCAATCCTCGGCGAAGCCCATGCGCTGGGCTAGTTGAGAGAAGAGCCAAACATTGGAGCGCGATTCGCCGGGAGGATCGATGGCCTGCTGGGAGAGCTGCACAAAATAGTGCCCGTACGCGCCCTGAATATCGGTGTGCTCGAGGAACGTAGTGGCCGGCAGAATATAGTCGGCGAAGTCGGTGGTGTCATTGAAGAATAGGTCGTGAACGACGGTGAATAAATCGGGGCGCAGGAATCCACGGCGCACAGTGTTGAGGTTGGGAGCGACAGCACCAGGGTTCGAGTTATAGACAAACAGTGCGTGAACGGCCGGGCCGTCCTTTGGATTTGAGCCGAGTTCCGTAAGCGCGTGACCCAGTGCGCTCATGTTCACGACGCGTGCCAGGCGCTTGATTGGCGAGGCGAGCGCGAGATCGGGACGTTCGACGGCCTTTTTGTTCCACTGGAATGCGCCGGAAGTAGAAAGCTGCGCGCCGCCGCCCCTATATTTCCAGGCTCCGGTAAGAGCGGGCAGCATCGCGATGGCGCGGACCGCGGTGCCGCCGTTTTCAGACCGCTGCACGCCGTAGTTGAGGCGCAGAGCCGCAGGACGCGTGGTGGCGTACTCGTGCGCGAGCTGTTCGACTTCGGAGGGCGTCATGCCGGTCCAGGCAGCGACGCGTTCCGGCGTGTAATCGCGCGCGCGCTCGGCGAGTTGATCGAAGCCGTGCGTCATTTCATCAATGTAGGCGCGGTCTTCGAGGCCGTCGCGCAGAATGACATTCATCATGCCGAGAGCCAGTGCCCCGTCAGTACCGGGGCGGATGGCGATGTGCCAGTCAGCGAGTGCGGCAGTGCGTGTTTTGTAGGGGTCGATGACGATGAGGCGCGCACCGTTGCGTCGAGCCTGCTCCACCATGGGCCATAGATGCACGTTGTTACCGTGGATGTTCGCTCCCCAGGCGAGGATGAGCTTGGCGAGGCGGAAATCTTCGGTCGGTGTGCCGAGCTTTCTGCCGTAGACGTAGTTCCACGCCACCCCGCCGGCCTCGGAGCAGATGGTGCGATCGAGCTGGCTCGCGCCGAGCCGATGAAAGAAGCGACGATCCATGGAGCCGTAACCGAGCACGCCGATGGTTCCCGCGTAGCTGTAGGGCAGGATCGATTCGGGCCCGTAGGTATCGGCGGTCTGCTGGAGGCGCGCAGCGAGGGCGTCGAGAGCTTCGTCCCAAGCGATGCGCTCGAAGGCTTCGTGCTCTTCGCCCCTTTTCAGAGGGCCTTTCGCCACGCCGGGTTTGCGCTTGAGTGGATAAAGAATGCGATCGGCCGCGTAAACACGATCAAGATATTTGGCCACCTTGCCGCAGAGGAATCCCTGCGTGACAGGGTGCGATGGATCTCCCTGCACCTTGATAGCGCGGCCGTTGCTGTCGACGGTGACAAGGACCGCGCAGGAGTCGGGGCAGTCGTGCGAACAAACGGTATGCACGACGCGAAAGGGGGAATTGGCTGTGGAGGCCATGCGTTCATTGTAAGCTGGAGCGGTATTTCCGAAGAGATGGAGGTCGTGCGATGAGACGAGTGATTCTCTTGGTGCTGGTGTGCCTTTGCGCGGGTGTGATGGGGCAGGCAGAACCGCCTTCGGCGGACGAGACGGCAATTCGAGCGGTGATCGCAGCGCAGGCGGATGCGTGGAACCATGCCGATATTCCGGCGTTCATGAAGGCCTATGAAGATTCGCCCGAAACAACGTTCATTGGTCTGACTCTGCGCAAGGGATACGAGCCGATTCTAAAGCGCTACCAGGAAAACTACACCACGCGCGAGCAGATGGGTACGCTGACGTTCAGCGATCTCGATGTGCGGTTGCTGTCTGGCGGATGCGGCAAGGCCGAGATCGCGCTGGTGACAGGGAAATTTCATCTGGAACGCGCCGCGAAGGGCGACGCGAAGAAGGACGATGGGATTTTCTCGCTGGTATGGCGCAAAGGGCCGCAGGGTTGGAAGATTGTGCTGGACCATACGAGCTGACGCGCAGCGACGGTGCTGTGCAGGCTGGCTTCGAGCAGGCCGGCACGCGACGATTGGGGGGCACTTGGACCCTGGATAATGGGTGGAGCATTGTTCTGACGGGACTCTTGCAAAAGGTTGGGACCACTTGAATTCTGCAATTGCCGAGGCGCCAATCGAACCACAAGCAGGCATGTGGGTTGCATTGCGCGGCGCGCTTGCCGCAGCCATGGCATTGGTGGTGGCGCTCCACGCGGTTCTGATTTTGGCGCTGCAACCCCATGCGATTGCGGCGTCACGCTATGCGACGGTTGCGATCGTGTTGCTTGCCACGACGTCTGTCTGGCTGCGCGGACAGAGGGTGCCGCTGCGCGAGCGCACCATGCTGCGCTGGCTAAGTGCGTCGATGTTCTTGTGGGGCTTGGCGCACCTGGTGGAGACAGTCCTGGGGCCACCGGACGCGGCGAGCAGTCTCGCCGTGGATCCGTCCGATCTGATCTACGTAGTGGCAGCGTTTCCGCTGCTGCTGGCGCTCTCAACCACACGGGAAACCGAACCGCATCGATCGATCTTTTTTCTCAACTGCGGCCAGATGGGGCTGGCGACACTGCTGACCTACGTTCTGCTTTTCCGGACGCCGATGACGCCGCAGGCCGCCTCGACAATGATGGGCACCATTTACGCGGTGGATTGCGAACTGCTGGTGGCGCTGACGTTGCTTCGCTTCCTGGTGTGGACTTCGAGAGAAGAGCGGCGCGTAATCGGGTCGATCCTCATTTTTCTCGCTGCGTATGTACCTGTGGAAGTGGGCATGGACTACGCGACACTGCACTGGAATCTGCGCGCGGGAAATTTCTTCGATTTGTTATGGAGCGTTCCATTCGGCATCGGCGGATGCCTGGCGCTCTACCTGCAGCTGGACACGGAAGCGACTGAGCCTCATGCGCGTCCGGGACGCAATCGCATGCTGGTGGGAACCATGTCGCCGCTGCTGATTACGACAGGCGTTTTCGCGCTGGCGGCAGCGGTGGCGCCGCATTTCCCGGTGTTGGCGCTTGGATCGGTGTTTCTGCTCCTGGTAGTGCAAGGCCTGGAAGCGGGCGTGTTGCAAAGGAAATATCTGACAGGACAGACGCAATTGCAGGAGCGCGAGCGGGACCTGTGGGAAGCGAATGCGGCGTTGGAAAAACTGTCGCAGATCGATCCGCTGACCAATGTCTCGAACCGGAGGCGATTTGACTTGGCGCTGGACCAGGCGGGGCGGCGCGCGATGCGGGAAAAGAAGCCGATTGCATTGCTGGTTATCGACCTGGACTTTTTCAAAGGGGTCAACGATGTGCACGGACACAGCTACGGCGATGTGTGCCTGGTGAGCGTGGCGCGCATGTTGGGCATGCAGGCGGGGCGGCCCTACGATCTGCTGGCGCGCTATGGCGGAGACGAATTCTTTCTGCTCCTGCCGGACACCGGCGCGCACGGAGCAGCAGCCATCGCGGACCGCATTCATGCGGCGGTCCGCAAGATGGATCTAGAGAACCGCGCGTCGCCGATGGGGGGACGACTGACGGTGAGCGTGGGCGCAGGCGTGAGCGACGCCGAGTTTCGCATCGGCGCAGCAGCCCTGGTTGATCTGGCCGATCGTGCGTTGTATGAGGCGAAGAAGCACGGACGGAACCAGACATGCCTGCGAACCCCTGTGAGTGGGCCCGAACTTGTGGGCGGAGCGAACAACGCTCCTGGGTAGGCTTGAGGTGCGCCAGGGACCTACGAACTGAAGCTCTCATACGATTGGGCAAGGGCGATGAACGATCCAATCCGTGGTTTCTACGATCCGCTTGCGGAACACTATCACCTGGTCTTCGAGGATTGGGATGCGTCAATCGAGCGGCAGGCGAACATCTTGAACGCGCTGCTGGCTTCGCAGGTGCACGACGGGCCGCTGAAGATTCTCGATTGTGCTTGCGGGATCGGGACGCAAACTTTGGGGTTTGCGAGTCGCGTGCACCACGTGGTGGCCTCGGACCTGAGTCCCGAAGCGGTGGCGCGTGCCAAGCGTGAAGCGGAGCGCCGTGGCTTGGAGATTTCATTTCACGTTTCGGACATGACTTCACTGGCGGAGATTGAGGATCGCAACTTTGACGTTGTGGCGGCGCTGGATAATGCTTTGCCGCATCTGACGCGCGCGCAGGTTGCAGCGGCGGTGCGAGCGATGGCCTCGAAACTCAAGCCAAGCGGGCTGCTGCTTGCGAGCATTCGTGATTATGACTCGCTGATCGTGCAAAGGCCGACGATCCAGGAGCCGGCATTCTATGGCGAGGCTGGCAGACGCAGAATTGTGCACCAGGTCTGGGACTGGATCGACCAGGAGAGATATGCGGTTCACCTTTACATCACAATGCAAACCAACGAAGGCTGGAAGGCGCACCACTTCGTTTCGGAGTATCGCTGTCTGCTGCGCGATGAACTTTCGACGGCGCTGGCGGAAGCGGGCTTCCGCGAGATTCGGTGGCTGATGCCGAGCGAGAGCGCGTTTTATCAGCCGCTTGTGCTGGCGCGTAGCGGAGAGAGACCGCGGCTGTCGAGATAGGATGCGATGTTGGCTGCACCACCATCGGCTTCGGCAAGCCCAACGTAACCGTCCGGCCGCAACAGGTACGCCGCATTGCGGCGCAAACCGGCGTCACGCGTTACGACACTGTAAGGGAAAACATGCAACGGCAGCTTGCGCTCGCTGCACAAAGCCTGCATCTCCGGCTTGGCCTCGCCATACACATGCACTTGCCAATCGAGCGATTGCAGCGGCGCGAAGTTGTCGCCGTTTGATTCCATCTTGACCCAGGGCAGGCGATCGCCGCCGCGGACCGCGCCGGCCATGCCGCGGCTGAGACTACTATGCCGATATTCGATGGAAGTTTGGGAGACGGTGCGAAAGATGAGGCGGCGCGCGGTTTGGAAGGAGAAGAATAGCGGCGCGAGGAGTGGGGCGAGCCGCTGGCGAACAAAGCGTGCGGTTGGACGAGAGCTGGTCACCTGAATAAAGGCACGGTCCGTGGTCTCGACCAGGCGGCGCGCGAAGGCGATACGCTCCGGTTCGTAGGTCTCGATCAGCGAAGGCTTGGCGCGATTGCGGAGCACAGCCGCCAGTTTCCAGGCGAGGTTGACCGCATCGCCAATGCCTGTGTTCATACCCTGCCCGCCGACTGGACTATGGATGTGGGCGGCATCTCCCAGAAGAAAAGCACGGCCCGAACGGAAGTGCCCGGCGACGCGATGGTGGACACGGTAGGTCGAGAACCAGTTGACCTTCTCGACGCCGATGCGCATACGTTCCATGATGTGTTTGCTGACGTCGTTCCAGGTGAGTTGGTCGTTCGAGCGATTCGGCGGGTCACGAATGGTGCCGATAAAGCGGGCGCGGTTTTCGCCCTTGAGCGGGAAGACGACAAGGAAATCGCTGCGGTCGAATGCGATGTTCAATTCGCCATTGATGGCTTTGCTGTCCGCCTCGACGTCGGCGACATAGAAGAGATGCTCGTAGGTTCCGCCGGGGAAGCCGATGCCGAGACGCTCACGCACGATGGAATGCGCGCCGTCGCATCCGGCGAGGTAGGCGGCGCTGCAGAGTTCCGTTGTGCCGTCGGGTTTGAGAGTTTGCGCGCGTACCGAAAGATCGTCTTGCTCGAATCCGATGAGTTCGGTGCGGCGCTCGACGGTGATGCCCAGGGCTAAGAGGCGCTCGACCAGGAAGCGCTCGTGTTCATCCTGGGGATAGATGAGGGCGAAGGGAAATGGGCTTAGTCCGGCCCCTGGAGCGCCAATTTCGATGTGTGCAGCGCGATGGCCATTAGTCCAGAGATTGGCAGCAGTCGCCGATCGGCCTTGCTGGACAACCGCATCGGCGATGCCAAGCTGGGCATAAAACTCGAGGGTGCGCGCCTGCACACCCAAAGCGCGCGAGGTTGTGCCGGGCTCGGCAGTTTTGTCGATGATGCGGACGCGGATGCCGAGGCGTGCGAGCCAGAGGGCCAGCACCAGGCCGGTGGGACCGGCGCCGACGATGAGCACGTCGATTTCGCAATTTGGGGAAGTAACCATGCAAACTCATTTACGCAGGGTGGAGCGAATTGGTTACAGCGGGCCCTTGCGCTCTATCCAGCTTTGATGCTGTTTTCAGATTTCCACCTACAGCGTGCTGGGCTTTTGGAACTGATTTTCTCTTTGGAAGCCATATCGGGCTGCGATCGTTCTCAAGCTCTGGTCAGGCCGTGCGGCGGGCTACGAGGCGCTCCTGTACACTGTTTCGGTTATGAGCTGCCTTTTTTGCAAGATCATCGATGGAAGCATTCCGTCGACGGCGGAGTACCAGGACGACCGCTGTTATGCCTTCCCGGACATTCATCCCCAGGCGCCAGTGCACTTGTTGATTGCACCGCGCGAGCATCTTGTTTCGCTGGCCGAAGCAGGCGAGGAGCATCCCGCCCTCTTGGGGCATCTGCTGTGGGTTGCGGCGAATCTCGCGCGCAAAAAGGCGCTGGCCAAAGGCTACCGAGTCGTCATCAATACGGGCGACGATGGCGGGCAGACGGTCGATCACCTGCATGTGCATCTGCTGGGGGGACGGGAAATGACGTGGCCGCCGGGGTGAGAAAAGCAGGGAACAGGGACTGGTGCCTGAGGATTCGTCATCCCGCGAACCCTCCTTCGCTTTGAACATGCGCAGAGGCGCCCGGTGCGACAATTCAAGAATGGGATTCATGGTCGAACACAACGGAAAGACACTGGGCCCCTATTCGCGCGATGAAGTCCCGCGGCGCGTGGCGGCTGGAGACATCGCACTCACCGACTTGGCATGTGACCAGCACGCCGGGCACTGGATGCCCCTCTCGGAATTGCTTTTGGCTGATCCCGTCGAACCTCTCACGATTCCGAACACGATTGCCAACAAGCGCAGCAGTCTTTCCGCCATCGGATGGGGCGGAATCCTCGGCATCGCCTACTTCTTCTATCGTATTGCAAGGCTGATGCACGCCTGCGCCCGGGTTCATCCATTGCAGTGACGGCCCCCCGCGCGACGTTCTCTTGATTGACAGCAGAATCCAGATCCCGTGAACCGGGCTTAGCTGCATCTGACGATTGCCTAGGCTTCAATCCTGTGTTTTGGAAATGCGATTTTCTCTGAGAACTTCACAGGCGGAGCGGTCGCCGGATTGCCGTAGAATTTCAACTATGACTGACCGCATGGCTCTTTCTCTTGCCCAAGCCGATCCTGAAGTAGCTGCAGCCGTGGACCACGAAACACTTCGCCAGCATGAAGGCCTGGAAATGATTGCGAGCGAGAACTTCGTGTCGGAGGCGGTTTTAGAAGCGGCCGGCTCGGTGTTCACGAATAAGTACGCGGAGGGTTATCCGGGGCGGCGCTACTACGGCGGGTGTGAGTACGCCGACGTCGTCGAGAACCTGGCGCGCGATCGCGCGAAGCAGATTTTTCGCGCCGAGCATGCGAACGTGCAGCCGCACTCGGGCTCGCAGGCGAACGCGGCGGCTTACATGGCGGTGCTGCAAACGGGCGACACGATTCTTGGACTGGACCTGGCGCATGGCGGACACCTGACGCACGGGCACAAGCTGAGTTTCAGCGGGAAGCTGTATCGGACGACGTTTTATACCGTGCGGCGCGATACGGAGCTGATCGACTACGACGAGCTGGAAGCGATTGCAGAGCGCGAAAAGCCAAAGGTGTTGATCGGCGGGGGCAGCGCGTATCCGCGGCTGTGGGATTTTGCGCGGATGCGGCAGATCGCCGACAAGGTGGGAGCCACCTATATTTTTGACATGGCCCACGTCGCGGGCCTGGTGGCAGGTGGGGTGCATCCTTCGCCGGTGCCGCATGCGCACATCACGACAACGACGACGCACAAGACGCTGCGGGGCCCGAGAGCGGGACTGATTTTGTGCGGCAAGGATTATCAGGTGGGCGCAAAGCCGGAGCAGACGATTGGCAAGGCCGTCGACCAGGCGGTGTTTCCTGGACAGCAGG
>Ga0182030_10002576_pt1 | contig 38581 bp, 29 predicted proteins | sample 812S3MmetaG_FD_121299 | JGI IMG/M metagenome (GOLD analysis project Ga0182030, IMG submission 121299) | Permafrost microbial communities from Stordalen Mire, Sweden - 812S3M metaG (Illumina Assembly) | ecosystem: Environmental > Terrestrial > Soil > Wetlands > Permafrost | place: Sweden...
GGCAGAATGCTCTGCACGTTGGCGTCGTCGAGGCACACGATGGCGGCGCCGTAGAAGGGCACTTTGTTGACGAATTCGATGAACGCCGCGCGGATGGCGTCGAGCGACGGGTAATGGTCGAGATGCTCGCGGTCGATATTGGTGACCACGGCGACGATGGGCGCAAGCTTCAGGAAAGAGCCGTCACTTTCGTCCGATTCCACTACCAGGAAATCGCTATGCCCCACGCGCGCGTTGGATCCGCCCATGGTGCCCACGCGGCCGCCGACCACTACGGTGGGGTCGAGTCCGGCGCTGTTGAGGATGGTGGCGGCCATCGATGTGGTGGTCGTCTTGCCGTGACTGCCCGCCACGGCGATGCCGTATTTCAGGCGCATCAACTCGGCCAGCAGTTCGCCGCGCGGGATGATGGGGATCTGCAGGCGGCGCGCTTCCAGCAGCTCGGGATTCTGTTCGTCCACGGCGGAGCTCACCACCAGCGCGCGCGCGCCCGTCACGTTGGAGGCGGCATGCCCCTCATAGATGTGAGCGCCCATGCCGGCCAGCCGGTCGGTTATAGGAGAGAGTTTCACATCGGACCCGCTAATCTGGTACCCCAGGTTGAGCAGCACTTCAGCGATGCCACTCATCCCGATTCCACCGATCCCCGTAAAATGCAAGTGCTGTGGACGAAAAAACATTATATTAGTTTATTGTTTCGACTCAAAGGGCTGGTGTCAATTAAAATCCGCCGCTTCACTCTGAGCCACCTCCTCTAAGATCTCGGCTGCGCGGCGTGCGGCGCCCGGTTTGGCGAGCGCGCGGGCGGCGCGGGCCATACATTCCAACGACTTCGGCTCACCGGCCTCGCCGATCGCGGCGAACAGGCGGTCTCCAGTCAAATCCGCATCGCGGACAAGGCGCGCCGCACCGCCGCGCTCCATGGCCTCGGCATTGCGGGTCTGGTGATCGTCGGCCGCGAAGGGGAAGGGCACCAGGATGGACGGCTTGCCCGCGGCTGCCAGTTCCGAAACGGAGCCGGCGCCGGAGCGGCAGACGATCAGATCGGCCTCCTCGAAGGCTGCCGGCATATTCGTGATGAAAGGTACAATCTCGCCGTCCAGCCCCGATTCCGCGAAGGCGCCGCGCAATTCTTCGTGGCCTCGCGGACCGGTCTGATGCAGGATGCGCACCGGAAATCCGGTCTTGCGGAAGAGCGGCCAACTGGCGCGGGCGGCTTGGTTGAGCGTGCGCGATCCCTGGCTGCCGCCGGTGATCAGAACGTTCAGCACGTTGCCGCGGGGTCGCTCGGGAATGCGGAAGAATTCCTCGCGCACCGGCAGTCCGGTGGTTTCGGTCCTGCCCTTCGGGAAGTAGGACTCGGTCGCGGCGAAGGAGATCAACGCGCGCGTGACGAATCGGCTGATGATGCGATTGGTGAATCCCGGGATGGCGTTGGGCTCCATCACGACTACCGGCTTGCGGCGAAGAAGCGCCGCCATCACCGGCGGCCCAGCGACGTAGCCGCCCATGCTGAAGACGGCAGAGGCTGTGCGAACGAACTTGCCGCACGCGAATGTGGTGAGCGGCAATTTGAGCAGGGTGGTGACCTTCTGCTGGATGGTCACGCGATTTAGGCCGCCGATATCGATGCGCTGCAATTCGAAACCTTCCGCCGGAACGAGCTTGGCTTCCATCCCTCGTTCCGTTCCTACAAAAAACGCTTCATGCCCGCGGGCGCGAAGTTCGCGGGCGACTGCCAGCGCCGGAATCACATGCCCGCCGGTCCCGCCCCCGGCCATGAGAAAACGCCTAGCGGGCATCCGCTCGCCCGTTCTCCGAGACGAGGTCCTGCTGCTCCTCGATGTGGCGCAGACACTCGTGTCTGCAGCGCCGAGACTCGTCTCGGCGTTCCGGGACGCCTGGCGCCGTTCCAAAAGAGGGTCGAGATGAGTCTCGAACCGGCAGGCAAGAGTGCCTGCGCCACGTCTCCGGCGGAGCTAACACCCAAGAGCTGAGAGCTGACAGCTGATAGCCGATAGCTTCTTCCGTCATCCCGCGTGCTCCGACACATTCATCAAAATCCCCAGCAGCGCCAAAGTACTCAGCAGCGAACTTCCGCCGTAGCTGATCATGGGCAAGGGGATGCCTTTCGTGGGCATCATGCCCAAGACCACACTCATATTGATGAAGCCCTGCACCACGATTACGACCGTCACACCGAGCGCCAGGTAGCGCCCGAAATCGTCCGTCATCCGCACCGTGGCGCGCAGACCGCGCCAAAAAATCAGGCCGAAGCCGATCAGCAGGCCGACCGTCCCGAATAGTCCGAGTTCCTCGCCAACCACCGCGTAGATGAAGTCGGTGTGGGCTTCCGGCAAATACATCAGCTTCTGGCGGCCGTCGCCCAACCCCACGCCAGTCGGGCCGCCGGCTCCCACGGCGATTTGCGATTGCTGCAGTTGGTAGTTGGTGTCGCGCGTGGCTAGCGATTTTTCCATCTGCGCTTTGATATTCCCCTGCGGGTCGAAGCGGCTGATGAAACTGAACTGCGGGTCGAAGAACTTCACCACGCGGGCCAACCGGTAAGGCGACATCACGATGCACAGCACCACTCCGACCGAAGCGACGGCGGCGGCGATAGTCACGTAGCGCCACTCCAATCCAGCCACGAAGAAGATGACGGCCGCCACCGCGCCCAGCACCACCGCGGTCCCCAGATCGGGCACCACAACGAGGAGGATCACGAGTCCGACAGCCAGGGCGGCGGGCGCCAGGGTGTAGCGCGCGTTGTTGATGGCGCGCCGTCTCCACGTCACGAAAAACGCAAGAAAGACGACCAGTGCCGGTTTGGCGAGCTCAGAAGGTTGCACACCGAATGGGCCAGTGAGACGCAGCCAACGGTGGCTCTTCGCGTCGAGAAAGTACACGGCGATCAGCAGCATCATCACCACGCCGATGGCGCCGAAAGCCACAGTGGGAGTCTGGAAGCGGCGATAATCGGTACGTTTCAATGTCATCATGACGATGATTGCCACGAGCGCCCATCCCAACTGGCGGGTCACGATATGCAACGAGGACTCGAAATGGGGGTCTAGATTTACGGCGCTCTCGGCCGGTTTCACGGCAGCGGTGATCGACGACGCGCTGTAGAGAATCAGCAGTCCGAACACCACCATCACGAGGACGGTGCCGAAGAGAGTCCAGTCGGTCTTGAGTTGTTGTCCCATATCAGTGCGCTGTTCCAAAACACAACTGGACACAGATGAACACAGACAAACACAGTAAGAAAAAGCAAGCCAAAGCTTGACCGCCGACCCGCGGGGCAGACTTCAGTCTGCGGCGTGCTTCAGCCTGCCTTCCCGCGAACGGTGTCAAACTCGCGGCAGGCGGACTGAAGTCCGCCGCAGGCTGAAGCCTGCCCCACTGAAGCTCACAGTTGGTTTTATCTGTGTTCATCTTTCTCGCTTAAGCTACGCACCAACCCCTTAAAGACTTCTCCGCGATGTTCGAAACTCTTGAACTGGTCGAAGCTGGCGCACGCCGGCGCGAGCAGGACCGTGTCGCCGGGCTTGCCATGGGCGTACGCGTAAGCCACCGCCGCATCGAGCGTGCCAGATTGCACCAGCGGCAGCGCCCCTTCGAGCATGCCCGCGATCTTTTGCGCCGCCGCGCCAATCAATAGTGCGGCGTGCGCCCGCGCGGCCAGCGGTTCGCGCAGCACCGAGTAATCCAGCCCCTTATCTTTACCGCCGAGAATGATCCACAGGCCGCCCGGAAACGCATCGACAGCCTTCATGGTGGCGTCCACACTGGTGGCTTTCGAATCGTTGTAGAAATCGATGCCGCTCACCTTGCGGACGAACTCCAGGCGATGCTCCACCGCCTGAAAAGTCCGCACGGCTGCGGCGATCGTCTCGCGATCCACACCCGCGCGCGCAGCGGCGACCGCGGCCGCCAGCACATTCTCTACGTTGTGGCGTCCGCGAATAGGGATCTCGCCCGCTTCCATCAGCAGCTTGCCATCGAGGATCAACTTATCGGCGCACAGGCTCGCGCCTCGCTCTACTTTGTGCCGGCCGCTGAACCATTCGACGCTCGCGGCCGTGTGCGAAGCGTAGCCGACACACACCGGATCGTCGGCGTTGAGGACGGCTATGTCGTCGGCGTGCATGGTTTCGAAGAGACGGCCCTTGGCGGCGGCGTAGCGCTCGAAGGTGTGGTGACGGTCGAGGTGATTCTGCGTGACGTTGAGCGCGAGCCCGATATTCGCTCGAAACTCATTGATCGTCTCGAGCTGGAAACTGGAGAGTTCGAGCACGTTCCATCCGTCGGCGCGCGAGGTTTCCACCATGGCTGTCACCGGCGTGCCGATGTTGCCACCCACCTGCACGGGTAGGCCGGCGTGCTGCAGAATGTGGCCGATCAGGCTGGTGGTCGTCGTCTTCCCATTCGATCCGGTAATGCCGATGGTGCGGCCTTGCAGAAAGGGCGCGGCCAGCTCCACTTCGCCGATCACCGGCGTGCCGCGCTGGCGGGCCGCATCGAGCTGCGGCAGGTCCGCGGGAACATCCGGCGAGAGCACGATGAGGTCGTAACCCTCAAACGTCTCGGCGCTTTGACGACGGAAGGGAAGCGCCAAACGGGAGACGAATTCGTAGGCGCCGGGAAGTTCGTCGAGCCCTTTCAGGTCGGTGAGGGACACGCCCGCGCCATGACGAAGCAGAAGCTCCGCCGACGCCATGCCAGACTTCTTCAGTCCGACGACCAGGACTTTCGCGCCACTGAGTGGGACACTCATCGTAGTTTCAACGTGGTCAGTGCGAACAGCGCCAGCACCAGGCCGGCGATCCAGAAGCGCACGATGATTTTCGATTCGGTCCACCCCAAGGCTTCAAAATGGTGGTGAATCGGGGCCATCTTAAAAAGGCGTTTGCCGTTACGCAGGCGGTAGCTGCCCACCTGCAGGATCACCGAGACGGCTTCGATAATAAAGACTCCGCCGATGAACGTCAACAGGATTTCCTGCTTGATCAGCACGGCCACCACCGCCATCGCGCCGCCCAGTCCGAGCGCACCGACGTCGCCCATGAAGATCTCCGCCGGGTGCGCGTTGTACCAAAGGAAGCCGATGCTGGCCCCGGTCATCGAGCCGCAGAAAATGGTCAGCTCCGACGTGCGCGGATTGCGCGCCAATTGCAAATACTCGGCGAGCGTCGCATGGCCGCCGGCATAGGTGAGAATCGTGAGCGCTCCGGCGGCGATCACCATCAGGCCGATGGCGAGCCCGTCGAGTCCGTCGGTGAGGTTGACCGCGTTCGAGCTGAACACCACCACCAGCGCCACGAAGAGGCAAAAGGGCAGGGCGCCGATCGCGTAGGTCCAGGGATTGTGCATCAGCGACTGAATCAGCAGCGAGGGTTGGAACTGCTTCACGAACGGAATGTTCATGGCAGTGTTGAAGTCGCCATAGGCGCGCATCACCAGCAGGATCACCGCGAAAGCGAATCCGAAGATGAATTGATAGATCAGCTTAGCGCGGCCGGACAGCCCGAGATTGCGCTTCTTGGTGACCTTCGCATAATCGTCCATGAATCCGATCCAGCCGTACCCGAGCAGCGCGGCGACCGCGATCCACACGTAACGCGATCGTAAGTCGGCCCACAGAAGGGTGGGGACCACAATCGAAATAATGATGAGCACGCCGCCCATGGTGGGAGTACCGGCCTTCTTCTGATGCGACTTCGGCCCTTCTTCGCGGATGTACTGACCGATTTGAAATTCGCGCAGCTTATGAATCAGCCAGGGCCCCAGCGCGATGCAGAGGAACAACGCCGTAAGACTCGCAAACGCGGTCCGGGCGGTCACATACGAGAAGATGCGAAAGGGACTGAAGTGCCGATACAGCTCTTCGTACAGTAAGAAATAAAGCATGAAAAATTAGGTCAGAAACCTCTCCAGCGCACGTTCCACGTGCACTCCACGCGACCCCTTAAATAAAATCGCATCGCCGGCGTGCGCCGCCTGCCGCGCGAAATCGCCGGCCTCCGCAGCCTCCTCAAAGAAATGTCCGGCGTGCGCGGGAAGACCCGCGGAGATCGCCGCGTCCACCATGTCTCGCGCCGCCCCGTGTACGCCGATCAGCACATCCACACCATGTTCGACGGCGTATTTCCCGACCTGCCGATGGAGTTGGATGGCCGCGTGACCGAGTTCCCGCATTTCGCCCAGCACCGCGATTCGCCGCGACGCGGGCGATTCGCCCAGCACATCGATCATCGACTGCGCCGCTTCAGGGTTCGAATTGTAGCAGTCGTTCCACACCAGGATACCGCGGTGCTCCAGCCGCTCCCCGCGCATCTTGCCGACAGTGAAGTTACGGACCGGCTCGCGCAGACGTTCCGCCGGTATTCCGAACTCGCGCGCCACGGCGATGGCGGCCAGAAGATTCATCACCGAATGGCGGCCCACCAGGCCGGTCTCATAATCCACGCCATCCACGCGGAAGCGCGTGCCGTCGGCGTGAAACTCCGCAGTTTCCGCACGCACGTCGGCATGAGGCGCGAAGCCGAAGGTCACCGACCGTCCCGGGTGCCCGTCGCGGAATCGCAGCACGCGTGGGTCGTCGGCATTCAGTACCGCTACGCCATCGCGCGGCAACCCTTCGATCAATTCGCGCTTGGCCGCGGCGACGCCGTCGATGGAATCGAAGAACTCCACGTGAGCGTACCCCACGTTGGTTACCACGCCCATTTCGGGACGGGCGATGGCCGCCAATTCGCGAATTTCTCCCGCGTGATTCATTCCCATTTCCAACACGCCGACTTTGCAACTGTCGGGCAAACGCAAAATCGAAAGCGGCACGCCGACGTGGTTATTGAAATTGCCCACCGTCTTGCCTACCGGCAGTTCCGTCTCCAACACATGCGCGATGGCATCCTTGGTGGTCGTCTTGCCCGCACTGCCTGTCACACCCACCACCGTTCCAGCCCACGCATGCCGCGCCCACGCGCCCAACGCTTGCAAGGCGCGCAGCGTATCGCTCACCACCAGTTCCCCGCCCTGCCCCGTCGACTGCTCCACTACCACCGCCGCCGCGCCCTTGTCCCGCGCCGACGCCACGTACTCGTGCCCATCGTGATTGGGCCCGCGGAGCGCAAAATACACGTCGCCGATATTCTGTGTCCGGGTGTCCACGCTCCACCCAGCGACGGGAATCGCGGGAACATCGCCCGTTGCCTGCATCGCCCGCGCAATCTGCTGTAAATCCAGGGTCATGGTCTAAGGGCTCGTTAAGAAATAACCGTACCAGTTTGCAGCGACCGCTCCCTTTGGTCGCGGCTCAGTGTCGGCACCGAACGCTTCCGAGCCGCGACCGGAGGGAGCGGTTATTTCCTGGCAGGCGCTAAGGGGTCTTGTGATACCCATACCCTCTTAGCACGTCCCTAGCCACGGTCCGATCGTCGAACGCAATGGTCCGGTCTTTCAAAACCTGATATGTCTCGTGCCCCTTCCCTGCGAGAATGACGATGTCGCCCTCGCGAGCCTGGTTCAGCGCGCGCGCGATGGCAGTAGCGCGATCCGGCTCGACGATATGCGGCTTGTCGAACCTGCGAATTCCGACAAGCGCATCGTTCATGATGGCCAGGGGGTCCTCGGAGCGCGGATTGTCGCTCGTCAGCACGACGAAATCGCTGGCCTCAGCCGCGGCCTGGCCCATGAGCGGCCGCTTGGCCCGGTCGCGATCCCCTCCGCACCCGAACAGCGTGACGATGCGCTTGGGATTCAGTCCGCGAGCCACCGCGATGGTGTTGCGCAGGGCGTCATCGGTATGCGCGTAGTCCACCGCGACCACGAAAGGTTGGCCCTCGTCGACGCGTTCGAAGCGTCCCGGCACAGCTTGCAAGTTGGCGATTCCGCGCGCCACGATCTCGGGCGCGATTCCGTAGGAGAGTCCGGCGCCGCAGGCCGCCAGAATATTGTAGACGTTGATCTTTCCAAGCAGCGGCGATTCCACCGCGAAGCGCAGCTTGCCGAACTGGACGTCGAACCGCAGCCCTTGAAACGTCGACGCGATGTGGCGCGCCCGCAGATTCGGCTCAGGGCCGAGACCATACCAGTAGACCTCGGTCTTGGGATCCAGCTTGATCTCGCGGGCATGCGGGTCGTCGCGATTGAGGACCGCGAACTTCGGCGGTGGACCACCGGCGCCGGCGAAGAGCAACTGTTTGGCGGCGAAATACGCTTCCATGGTGCGGTGATAATCCAGATGATCGCGCGTCAGGTTGGTAAACACCGTGGTGTGAAATTGCAGGCCGTAGACGCGGCCCAAGTCCAACGCGTGCGAGGAGACTTCCATGGTTACGTGCGTGCCGCCGGCCTGCTCGAGATCGTTGAACAGACGGAGCAAGTCGAGCGATTCCGGCGTGGTATTGACGGCCGGAAGCACCCGCCCTGCAACGTGATATTCAATGGTGCCGATCATGGCGGTAGTCTTGCCTGCGGCGCGCAGCACGGAGTCGATCAGATACGCCGTAGTGGTCTTGCCGTTGGTGCCGGTGATACCCGTCAGCCCCAGACGTTCGTCCGGCTTGCCATAGAAATTGCGCGCGGCCATGGCGAGCGTCTGCCGCCCATGGTCCACTTCAATCCACTTGGCGGACAATTCTTCAGGCGCGGCCGATTGCGCCACTACCGCTACCGCGCCGCGCGCCAGAGCATCCTGCGCGAAGCCGCGGCCATCGGCATGAGCGCCTGGAAATGCGAAGAACAGCTCGCCGGGATTCACGCGCCGTGAATCATACGCCAACCCGGTGACCTCGGCAACGGCAAGCTCCGGCGTCAGAGGCTTTCTCAGCCGTTCGCCCGGGAGTATCGTGCCTAAGATCATCTCGCAAACTGGACGCGAATGCGTTCCCCCTGATGCAGCACCGCTCCGGGCGGTGGACTCTGTACGCGGGCGACGCCGGTACCGTCGGGTTGTATGGGGAGGCCTTTCGCCGCGGCTTCCATGAGCACCGCGCGCAGGGTCTTGCCCTTGAAGTTCGGCACCGTCCCGGCAACGGGGGCCGCGGGCGGTGCGGGTGGCGTGGTTCCCGGCGCTCTCGGTCCCACGAAGGCAACCGTCGTCGCAGAGACGGACTCATCGTCGGTGTCTTCCAGAATGTTGGGGCGGTCCGAGCCCAGGTCGGCAATGGCGAGATCGTTCACATTCTGATCCTTTTGGTTCTGCGCAATCTGTGTCGGCGTCGGGGGAGTGTCGGGCAAGTCCTTCGGCACATCGAAAATGCGCAAGGCCTCGGTGACTACCGCCTTCCAGGCCGGAATGGCAACTTCCGCGCCGAATCCGCTGTTGCCGTGGGTGCCGTTCAGGGTGACCACGGCGACCACCGCCGGGTTTGTCACCGGCGCGAATCCCATAAAGGAGCCGTTATAAGTATGCGTGTAATGCTTGGAGGCGAAGTCGAAAATCTGCGCTGTCCCGGTCTTGCCGCCGGCGGTGTAGCCATTGAGGCGCGCTGTTTTGCCCGTACCGGTGAGCACGACGCCTTCCATCATCTGCCGCATGGTAATCGCGGTTTCCGGCTTGATGGCGCGAACCGGCGGTTCCATGGGAGGGGCCTGGTCGCCCATCTTCATGACCAGGCGGGGCTGCAGCAGGAGGCCGCCATTGGCGATGACAGACACCGCGCGCGCCAGCTGCAGAGTGGTGACGCTGACTTCCTGCCCCATCGAAACCGATTCCAGCGATGTGCTGCCCCACTTCGGCAGGCCGCGCACGCGGCCTTTCGATTCGCCGGGTAGAGGGATGCCGGTCTTGTCACCGAAACCGAAGCGCTTCACGTATTCGTACATCTTCTCGCGGCCCACCGTGCGCCCCACTTCGATGGCGCCCACGTTGCTGGAATGCGCGAGGACATCGGACATGGGCACCACTCCCATACCCGCGTGCGAATCGTGGATGACGCGGCCCCCAGGGAGGCCGGTCAGCACACCGCCGTGGCAGTTGATCATGCTCTCGGGTTTCAGCCTGGTCGTTTCCAGCGCCGCCGAGAGAGTGATCACCTTGAAGCATGAGCCTGGCTCAAACGGGACGGAAACGGCGTGATTGCTTCGTGCTTCTATGTCCTTCTGGTTCTCCGGCGGATTGTTGGGATCGAACGTAGGGTAACTCGCCAGCGCCAGGATCTCTCCGTTGTAGGGATTCATCACCACGATGCTGCCACTGAATGCGCCGTGCTCCTTGACGGCCGCGGCGATCTCGCGTTCGGCAACGAATTGCAGCCGCTCGTCAATCGTCAGGGTGACCGTAACCCCGGCGCGGGCTTGTGTGGAGACCAGTTCGAAGATGCCGTGACGATGCACGTCGGTCAGGATGTCCGCCTTACCGGGCGCCCCGTGGAGCTCGGGTTCGAGCGCCTTCTCGATACCGCCGTTGCCCTTGCCCTCGAAGTCGACTCCGCCGAGCAGGTGCGCCGCCAGCCCGTTGTTCGGGTAATGGCGCTCGCTGGCGTCATCCACGTGGATCCACTCGGCCTTCAGATTACGAACGTCCTCCGCTTCCTGCGGGGTCAGGCCTTTCTTGATGAGATAGAATCCGCGGCGCTCGTCATGGGCCGCCTGAATGCGCTGCAACAAGTCAGCGGGTGGCAGGTGCAGTTGGCGCGCCAGCAGGTCGGAATCGAGTGAGATCGAGGGCACGTTGCGCGGGTCCACGGACACCGCTTCGGTGGGAACGCTCATGGCCAAGGGATGGCCCGTGCGGTCGAGAATGGCGCCTCTTTGCGCGCGCAGTTGGACCACTTCTTCCTGCCGCGCGCGCGCCTTCTGAACGTATTCCTGGTGATGCACTACCTGCAGAGCAACCAGCTTAGCGAAGATTGCCCCGCCCCAGACGAGGACGATCCCGGCGAGCCAGATTAGACGTCGCTCGACCATGCCTTGCGTCCTCCAATCGCACCCTTACGCCGCTTACTTCCGCACCATGGCGACTTTGCTCTCGCCGGTGTTGTCCAGGTGCACAACCTGACTAGGCGATGGCGTGACCAGATGCTGATCCTGCGCCAGGCGGTCCAGCCGCTCGGGGCTGAGCAACTGCGCTTCCTGCAGTTCCAGCGCGCGCCGCTCGTCGGCAAGTTTCTGCGATTCCACGCGCAGCGACTCGAGCTTATAGCCGGCCACCGTGTTGGCCACGCTGGGAGCGAGCACACCGCCCAGTAATGCCAGCGTCAGGCAGGCCGCGCCGATCACTTTCCAGCAGGCTCCGCCGGCATGCGGGTCAGCCTCTCGGACCAATTTCGAATTGTCCATCTTCTTGGGACGGAAGTAGACGTCTTCAAACGGCAAGGCACGCAACTGGAAAAGGTCGATTTCCTGCGGCACGACTTGCAGCCTTTCTTCGGTGGTCTGTATGCCCGCCAGTGTTTGTCTGCTCAAAAATTCCGGTGCTGTCGCCATGGCTATTCACTCACTCCGTCGATCGTCACCGCGCGCAGTTTCGCGCTGCGCGATGGTGGGTTATGGCTGATCTCTTGTTCACTGGGCTGCAGCGGATGCTTGGTCAGTATTGCCGCCCGTCCCTCACGTCCCAAACTCTTGAATCGTTCTTTCACTTTGCGATCTTCACTCGACATGAAACTGATTACTACCATCCGGCCGCCGCTACTTACTAAGTCAGGGCCGATTTCCAACAGCCGGTCCAACTCTCCGGGTTCGTCGTTGACCGCGATTCGCAAGGCCATGAATGTCTTCGTGGCCGGGTGCAACCGGCCCGTCCGGGGCACGGCCCGCGACACCACATCGGCCAGATGCAGTGTGCTTTTGATGGGCCGTGCACGGACGATTGCTCTGGCTATCTTCCGCGACCCCCTTTCTTCGCCGAACTGATAGATCAGGTCGGCGAGTGCCTTTTCGGCTGTATAATTGACTAAGTCGGCCGCCGTCATGCCGGCATCTTGCGACATCCGCATGTCCAACGGCCCATCCGTCAAGAACGAGAAACCCCGGTGAGGCGCTTCGGTCAACTGGAAGCGGCTTACTCCCAGATCCGCCAGCAAGCCATCCACTTTCTGAAATCCTTCCGCTTCGATGGTGGAGCGCAACTCGCTGAAAGTCCCCTGGCGGTAGCGGATTCGATCCGCCCATTGGCTGGTATTGGCCCGCGCCAACTCGAGCGATTCCGCGTCGCGGTCGTTCGCGATCACGATACCCGTGGTCAAACGCTGGGCGATCAATCCCGTATGCCCGCCCATGCCCGCGGTGGCGTCCACATAGACTCCGTCGGGACGGACTGCCAGCAGCTCCAACGCCTCGTCCGCCATCACCGGGATATGCATAAGGCATCCGTTCAAACCTCATCAGTTCAAACCAGCGGCCTCCAACTTACCCACGTCGTCCGCCGCGGTCTGCGCGGCCTCGCGCTTGCGCTCTTCGTAAATCGCTTCGGTCAAAATTTCGATCCGGCCGCGGTAGGCGTACAGACGCACGGGCTGGTTCTCAATGCCCAATTCGCGCCGCAATTCCGGGGAAAAGAGGATCCGGCCCTGGCCGTCCATCTCGCTCTCGGAGCCCAGATCGGCGGCGTTAAATGCTACGTGGCGCGCCAGACGGACATCCTCGCGATAGCCCTCAAAAAACTTCTCGTTGCCGCGCCAGACTTCCATCGGGTATATTTGGGCTGTGCGACGGTCCAACGACGTGACATACAGCTTCTTCTCGCGCAACGCGGAAAAGTATTGCTGGAAGGCCGCGGGAAGCTTCAGCCGGCCCTTATCGTCGAGTCGGCTAGGGTACATACCCCTAGGCGGTTCGACCATCAGCTGTTGTTGCGCCAGGATCTCCACTTTTGATCCCTAATCGGACCGAATCTGACCATCTATTAACCAGATTCTGGCCACAACCAATGGTGCCACAGCATCCTGCGCTTGTGCAAGAGATATTTGCAGGAAAGATTTTCGAATCAGTGTGTTAGTGTGCCACTACCGCTTCGGCCTTAATTGCGGCTCATACCACATATAGACTGCGAGGCGAATAGAACACGAAGGAGGGGGATCAAGAGAGGCGGGCGACCAAATGAAAAGGGGGGCCGAAGCCAGCTGAAGCTTGGCCAAAGCCCCCCGAGAGGAACGTGAAAACTGACTTGAAAAGCTACTGCCCGACGGGGATGGTGCTATTCGGGGCGTAACTCGGCGTGCTCGTCGATCCGGTGGGCGTGATCCCAATGTAGAACGGTACGCTATTGCCGATGGGCGCGCTAGATGGAATCATGACCTGGATTTCGTACACTCCGATCTGACCCGGCGCCTGCCGAGCGCTGACAATGGTCATCGCGCTCGATCCCACGAAACCGGCGGTTAACGTACCCATCACATTAGCGTCGACGGCGTAGAGGTACGCGTTGGGATTCTCAATGCTATCGGTATCCACTTCCGGATTGGTAATGCCCAAACCGGTCATGTAGAAGCGAACAATTTCACCCTGCCTGATGGGGTTGTTCGGGTCGTAAGAATCGGGGTTGCCGATGTCGGCAAACGATCCGTCCGAGCGTACCGCTACGGCGCGGATGGTCCCATCGGACATTACTTGTTGGAAGACACCGGGGCTGACGGCGTAAATCGGAATACTCGTGGTTGTTTTGCCACCGCCATTCACGTTGACGACTACCGGCACGCTGGAGGCGGGTGTGACTTCGCACGGCACCTGCAGGGTGACTTCAGGATAGGCGGCACCCATGGCGACCGATCGGATCGGCGCCGGGATGCCTCCGAAAGTGACGCTCAGGTTGTTCACCGACTTCGGCCAGCGGCCAAAGACCGGACCAGTGGTCAAGTCCGCGGCGCCGTCCGGGGTCAGCCCCGAAGCAGCGAGAATGGCCAAGCCACAGGGGGAGAGTTGACCGGCCTGACGGCTGGCGGCGTTGAGGAAGCTCGCTGCTGTGACCAGCGGACCCGGAGGATTCACAGTCAGGGTAAACGTCGTCGAGTAACCGGTGATGGAAGCGGTGACGACAACTTGGCCCGACGCATTGGCGGCAGTTGCGTTGATGGTAGCCTGGCCATTGCTATTGGTGGTGGCGGCAGCGGTCGAGAGACTCACAGGCCCGGTGGCTGTGAAACCGACGGTGTATCCCGAGACCGGTCCTGCGGTGCTGTTCACTTGCACCACCAGCGGTTGCGCGAATGCTGCACCTTCGAGGGCGATTTGCGAATTTCCGCTGACGATGGAAATTCCATTGGGAGCAGGTCCCACGGGCGTGCTGGTGATTGTCAAAGTAAAGGACTTCGTCAAGGCTCCCGCCACCGCAGTCACAGTGGCAGTGCCGGTAATGTTTCCGGCCAACGCCGTCACGGAGGCTTGTCCGTTGGCATTGGTGTAGACCGTCGAGGCGCTCAGGGTGACCGGGCCGGTGACAAGATACTGAACGGGATAGTTCACTGCCGATCCAGTGGCATTGAGAACCTGCACTTCCAATGCTGCCGTAAAACTGGTTCCCTCCTGCGCGCTCTGGTTATTGCCGCTGACCACGTTCATGGCAGTGAGAGTACCCAGAACGGTCTCCTGGAATGTCGCCGATATGTTCGGATTACTCGATAGCGCAACCGTGATAGTGGCACCCGCCGCCGACGCCAAGGAGTCAAGCGTAACAGTGGTGGAAACTTCACCGTTGTTGTCGGTGACAAACGGGGCATTGCTGAGGGCGACCGCACCGACAGGAAGCACAGACCACTGCATAGTCTTGCCTTGCACGGCATTTCCGGCGGCGTCGACGAGTTTCGCGACCAGCGCGTTCAACGGCGTTCCAATGTTACCCACCTGGTTGTTCCCGCTGACAATCTGCACCGCGGCCGGCGTGCCGGGATTCGAAGTGAATTGATACGGGCCAAACGACTGCTCGTAGAGAGCCGTGCTCAGACTGCTCCCAGTGCCGGGCATACCGCCGACCAATATATAATAACTTCCCGATCCGCTGCCGCTGAATACGGGATAACAATTGGTGTATCCTTGCGAGTCACTGAGCACCGACCCGGGGTCGGCATATCCCCCCTGGTAGACGCAGGAAAGCGTCGGTGAACTCTGCAGGTTATAAATACGGATTGAGACGTTCGCCACACCGTTGCTGGCGATATCCAGACCGGTCACCCGTGTCTGGATTGGCGTGGAAAAGGTAGTCCCGACGTTGGCAGCGAGAGTCGCATCGGCGAGACTTTGGCCGTTAAACGTGGGAATACTCAACACCGCGATTTCGGGCGCCGGCGATGTCTGATTCTCCAGGCTTTGGGTTTCGGTAAATGTGACCGAGTTACTATTGCACGTTGCCTGGATGGTATTCACTAGGTACGACGTGCCAGCGCTAGCCTGGGTCTGGAAGATCTGCTCGGTGAGGCTCTGCGTGGCGGTTCCGTCCCCGCCGGTAGTACTCGTCGTGCTTCCCAGCGTAATCTGCCCGCTTGTTACGCTCCAGGAGACCGTTGCTCCTGCAACTGGATTCCCATGAATATCGGTCGCTTTCACGGAAATCGGCTGCCAATTCTGTAGAGTGCACTGAGGCAATATGCAAAGCACCTGGCCGTTGCCGCTCTGCACAGCCAGGTGTGCCACGGCTGAAGTCTGCGCCAACGCCATGCTGGCTCCTGCCGAGGCCACGATCATACCGGTAAATAAAAGGGTTCTCAATCTAGACAAAACTACCTCCTGGTTCCGGGGGAACGGGAATTGATTTGGATGGACGCGGAGAGAATCTCAGTGTAGCACCAATTATCGCGATTCGGACTAGCCCGCGAGTACCAAAAAAAAGAGGAGGGCCGAAGCCCCCCTCCTTTTGTTCTTACTGCTAGCCGAGGTCTAGTGAGCCAGAACTTCGATGCTGGACACACCGGTACGCCCGCTACCGACGCCGTAGGGGCCGAGCTCCAGGGCGAGATAGCTGGACCACAGATTGCGGATACCGAGGTCACTGACCGCTGCATATCCATGAGCATACTGGAAGTTGCAGACCGCGATCACATAACCCTGGAAGCCGGGGAAGAGGCCCGATGCCAGCGCCGTGCCGACAGTACCTGCGGCGATGACGGGGGAAGTACCCGCGCCACCGTAGCAGTTCGTACCGCTCAACGGATTGGCGATTTGGTCGCAACCGGGAACGACCGGTTGAGAAGCCGTCGTGCCGGTAGTGGTGATGGTCACACCGTAACCATACAACTTGCAGGAGCCGGTCTGGTTGACAGTCCCGAACGGATCCATGGAAGTATTGGCTACCGCGATGCCCGTGTCAAAGCCCGATGCTCCAGTTACGAACGGATAGAGCAAAGTGGTCTGGCAGAGCTGGATCGTGGTCCACGGGCCTTGCTGCGTCTTGATTACCGCGAAGCGAGGTGTGGGTACCTGACCCTGAGTTGCGTTGGCTGTTGTGAATACGCCGTCGCTCGGTTCCGGACCGAAGCTCAATGCCACGTTATTAGCCGGAGCTCCCAGTGGCAATACCGTAATCGGCAGGCCATAAGGATTGGCGGTCGTAGCGCTGGTAGCGGCGTAGCTGATATAGACGCTAAACTTCAACACGTCTTGTGCCGACGGATTGGAGTTGGTGACTTCCCAAACTGCGGTGGCCACACCACTCGAATTCGGGGACAGCGCGATGGCTGCGAGTCCGTCGGCGGCACTTACCGCGCTGGACGTGATTGGCGTGAACGGGTTATCCTGTTGAGCGTCGCTGCTGGCGCTGGTGCCAACCAGAACGGCGTACGGCAGAACCGAGGTGCCGCCAGGAATGAAGCCTGTTCCCGGGCTAGCGGAGGTGGTCGAAACGTACATCGTCAGGCCAGCCGGAATATTGGTGAACACCGCTTTCAGGCGGGTACCATAATCGGCCAGACCGGCAGTGTAGTTGAGGGCGCCAGAGCCAGTGTTGGTCGTGACGAGAGCCGGGAAGATGAAACCGGACTCGGAGTTGGCTGCGAAACCGCCATACAAACCGCCAGGAATATTCTGGATGGCTGGCGAGGTATTCGTCAACTCAGCTGCGTAGGTGGTATTCCCAGTAGCATTATTCAGGAAGCCGTTGTTGAAGCCGCCCGGCACTACGCGAGTCTTGAAACTGGTCGCGAAACCCTCGGTGAAGACAAGGTTGGCACTCAGAGACAAGGTCTGCGGTTGGCACTGTTGGAACGGATTCGCTTTGGACGGGACAACCGCCGCGCTCATGGCCGGACCGACCACGCCGATGTTGATGGCGGTGCCGCCAACCGGCAAGGTCTGGTTCGGGCTGGTGGAAATGATCGCCTGCAGCGTACCGCTGAGGTTGCCGCCGGGGACCGGAACGCGAATGTTGGTGATGCGGAAGGTGCGGGTCACACCGCTGGTGGCCGGCGGAAGAACCGGAACGTTGTAGAACGTCACGGAGTTCACGCCGAAATCACCAACTTTGCCCTGGAAGACGTTCGGGGCGTTGGTGAAACCGGTGCCAGTCGGAATGGCTACTTCGTAGGGACCGCCGGTCGTGCCGGGATCCGAGCCTACGACTACGTTGCATATGCTACCGTTAGTGCCGCCATTGCCCTGCTGTTGAGAAGTGCTGCAGAGCGTTTGCGGAGCTTTCGGACCGTACATGCCGGCAACACCGGTGGTGATGTTGGAACCGGCTTCATCGATGATCAAGAGTGCTTCCGAAGCTCCGTTCGAGCTGAGGAAGCGGCTGGTGATCGGTACAGCCGGAGCCATGTAAATTACAATGTTGGTGGTCGGAATCGCGGCGCCCTGCTGAAGGACCGGACCGCCGGTGCAACTGATGACGATGTCACCAGCGAGTTCCGTGTAACCTTCCGGCCGGAGTTCAGGGGTGCCGGCGGCGGTTGCCACGCAGGCGAGCAAGCTGTTTGCGCTGCCAGTCGCCACACCGACCTGTGCACTAGCTGAAAACGCCAAGACGGCGAGAACGGCTAGCACGGTAAACCATCTGCGAAAATCTGCCATTTGCTTCTCCTTGTAAAGTGCGAAGTTGAATCGGTCGAAGTTCTCTTTCAACCTGAGCCTCAATTGGGTCTCAATACTACTTTCACCTTGGGAACTTCTCCGTGTCGGGCGGAGAACTTCTTCCAGCGGCCACCAAGCCGGACGCCGGAATTTGCTGCTAAAACCTTGCCCGCGGCACGTGTTTTTATATCTCTCCGTGCTCTTCGGACACAAATACAAGAATACACACTACAACTGGACGCGGTAAAAGATAGTCTTAGCTGATTGCGCACTCTGTGTCAAGGGAAAACACCTGGGTTCCGTGACCAGCTGTACGCCTGCCAGTTTAACCATTTATAGCTTTAAAGAACTGATCTCGCCCGATTTAACCACGCGTCGCCGTCCGCCGTCAATAGTTTCACACCGAGTGGTCCCATTTTTTGTGAATTAAAATGCCATAATTACTGGGTTTGCGTCGTTGCGGCCCCCAAAGATCGGGAGAATACCCGGTCTAGACAGCTCCCCGGCCGATCTTCTGGCTGCAACCTGATTTACCCGCCCAGACACATGCCAATATCCCGGCGGTACCCAACAGATACAGCAGCCACAACCCGGCCAGCACGGCGGCCGGCACGAACATCGCCAACCGCTCCAACCCTCCCCCGATCCCAGTACCTTGGAATGCCGCCCAATGCAACGCCTCGACGCTCCCATTGCTCCGATGCCGGATCATCCCCGTGTAGTACGGAATCGCCACCCCGTGCACGGTGTAAAGGTCGAGCAGCGCAAACATGGCGGCGCCCCCCGCGGAAATCCACCGCGATGCGGTTGCCGGCATGAGACTTCGCAGCCCCGCCACGCATAGCGTCACCTCGGCGCCCACTACGGCGTACATGTACCAACCCATCGACCCCGCCAGCCCCTTGCTTATGTAGAGGATGGTGACGTTATAGAGCTGCCCCAGCCAGAAGCATAGATACACGGCCAAGAGCGTGCGGATGGCTGGTTGCTTGAAAGCGCGTACCAGTCCGGCGGCGGCCGCCAGGATCGCGACATAAAAGAGGTGATACATCCAACTCCGCACGGTAAGCGAACTCCAGCCGCCAAAATAGAGGTGCGACAGGAAAATGGCGTCGATTGCCTTGCCCCAATGGATGCCCGCCGCCTGGCGCGCCAGTTCGCCTGGGCCAATTCCCCGCAACATCACCGATTCGCTCAATCCCGATAGCGTTCCGGTGGTCCGCAGATTGCGGAGGTACCACCAACCCGCCACCAGCGTGCTCAAACCCACGGCGAACAAGGCACGGAAAGGGGAGCGCTTGCCCCACAGCACCACCAAGATAGCGGGAATGGCGGTCAGAAAGTACGCCTTGGTGAGCAGCCCGAGCCCCAGAACGAAGCCAACCGCCGCCGGACGGGCCAGCTTCAGGGCCAACCATGTGAGCAGCGTGAAGAGCACCACTGCCAGGCAATCGTTGCCCACACGCGCCACATCCAGCGCCAATCCCGGCATCAGCGCGACGACTGCCGAACTTCCCAGCGCCAGCCGTCCGTCGCCCCACACTTCAAGCCCAATCAGGAACACCAGAGGCACCGTGCAAGACGCTATCAACGAGCTGAAAAATCGCAGCGCCAGCACCTGTCCCAGGAGGCCGGCGCCGAACCCGCGGCAGATCCATAGGACCGGCGCCACGATCCAATAATAAAGAGGGGGCTGCAGTCCTTCGTAGGCCTTGAGGGCGCCCGTACCGTCTTCCCTGCCCCACTCAACCGGCAGCGTCCGGAGGGCCGATTCGCGCCGCTCCCGCTCCTCGCCGCTCAGATTCCAATATTGATCGCGCGTGACGGCAGGCGGCGGGAGCGAACGCAATTCCCAGGGCACGGGCGCGAGTTGTAACGACGCCTCGACATCGCGCGGGACGGGCGCATCGCGCGATACCAGCAGATGTCCGCCGAATGCCACGTGCCGCACCACCGCTAAGTGGGCCCACTCGTCATACCCCTCCCACAGCGGCATCATGGCGGAGTAGAACAGGAGGCGCGCCAGGAAACCGGCCCACACTACGGCTATCCATCGTCGGCTGCGCACGGTAGCAATGATAGCGAACCGCTACGTTGTGGCGCATGGCATCGCGATGACTCTAACCCGCATTTCTCACCAGCTTTCTGCTGCGGCGCGCGAGAAGGCCGCGTCTACGTCGTTGCGCTTGGTCACCGTGCTCAACATACTGTCCAAGTATGCTTCCGCGCGCTGACCGGCGCGCGCCTCGTAGCCACTGCCTTCTCACGCGCCTCGCGACGAAACCTGATGAGAAATGAGGGTAAGGAGACGGGCAGCCATCGCCGACGCTTCCCGGCACGCGATCACCGGACAACCCTTGAGGTCTTTTGGGGGCGCCGCCCTGGCCCGCGGCCCCCGCCCGCGTCAGCCTGTCTCGGAGATCCGCCCTCGTCGGCCTCTCGGAGGTCCGCCCCACCACGCTCTCGGTGGTGCACCAGACCGCGCGGCCTTCCGTTCACTGCTGGCGCAAAGTCTCGATCGGATCGATGGCGGCCGCCTTGCGCGCCGGCAGATAGGTAGCCGCTAGTCCGGCCAGCGATAGCGTCACCAGCACTGCAAAATATGTCATCGCGTCCAACCGGCTGACCCCGAAGAGATACTGGCGCAGCAGACTGGACGCCAGGAACGCCCCCACCATCCCCAACGCCAAACCCACCGCCAGGGAACGGACCGCCGAGCCGAACACCGCTCCGATCAATTGCGACGGCCGGGCGCCGAGAGCCATGCGAATGCCGATTTCGTGGTTCCTCTGCTCCACGGAGTACGCAAAGACGCCCGCGATTCCGATGGTGGCGAGCGATAGGGCAACAACGCCCAGCATGCCGGCAATGGCCGCGCCTATACGGGAGGCCATCAGCGAGCGGTCGAGATTCTGACTGAGCGGGGTGGACGAGACGCGCGCGCGCGGCTCCATCGCGCCCACCAGCGCCTTTACCGCCGCCAGCACATCCGGCCGGTTGCGCACCAACAACGTCGGAGCTATATCGAAGAGCAGCGGCACGTAGATCATGGGGTCGACCGCGTCTAGATCAACCGTGTGAGCGTTCCGCACGATTCCCACGATCTGTCTCGGAGTGCCCGCAACAATCGTCTTTCCGAGGCCCTGGCCGTCGGGAAAATATTTGTTCACGAGGGCCTGGTTGACCAGCACGACGGAACCCGGAGAGTCTGCAGGTCCGAAATTGCGGCCCGCCAGAATGGGAATACGCAGAGTCTCGAAAAATCCCGGCGATACGGCGGATTGCAGCACCATCTTCGCCTGCCCCGCACTCTCGCTCGGCAGGCGGAAGCTGGTGAATGCCCGCCCATTCACCAGCGGCTCCATACTGGACCATCCGAAGGGTTGTGCGCCCGGTACCTCCTGCATGCTCTGCGACAGAGTCTGGAAGAACGCACGGGTGGCCGGTATGGGATAAGCATTGGCTGGCAAGTCGATGGATACAGTCGCGGTGTCCGCGACCGCAAAACCGGGGTCCTCGGTCCGTGCATGTTGGATGCCGCGGACGAGCAGTCCCGCGCCCACCAGCAGGATCACGCTCACGCAAACCTGCAGCGCCAGCAAAGCGCTGCGCAGCGAAAGACGCCGTTGGCGAGCCGCACCGGTGACCGCCAGAGCGGGCGCCAGACCGCACGCCAAACAAGCCAGCAGTGACAGGCCGAGCGTGAAGGCCAACACCGTGGTGTCCGGCTGGAGCCGGAAGGAAACCTCGCCGACCGCGCCCCGCAGGATCGGCCCGGGCAAGATCCAGGCGAGCGTAATACCGAGCCCTCCAGCCAGTACCGCCAATACCAGACTCTCCGTGAGAAGTTGCCGGACCACACGCGGACGGGCGGCGCCGAGCGACACACGGACGGCGATTTCGCGCCGGCGCGCCGCACCGCGGGCCAACAAGAGATTACTCACGTTGGCACATGCCAGCAACCACACCAGCATTACGCCCGCGAACATGGTTCCGAATACCGCATAAACCTGTCGCGATTCCTGGCCCGGCTGCATGAGCAGGGCCGTGCCGGCCAATTCCACGCCATCGCTTTTCTCATTCGACTGACTGGCAAATTCTCTGGAGAGCACAGAAAGCTCAGCTCTGGCCTGCTCGCGGCCGAAACCGGGCGCCAGTCGCCCACCGATGTCCACACAACAGATGTTTGCCTCGCGCAGGAGGCGGTTGGTCCAGGAATCGCTGGGATAGAGAATCCCGGTGCTAGCCAGAGGGAGCCACAAGTCCGTAACTTCCGGCGCGGTGCCGGCGAAATCGGGCGGAGTGACGCCCACCACCACAAATGGCGAATCCTGCATCTTCACCCTGCGCCCGATGATGTTCGGATCGCCACCGAAGCGGTTTTGCCAGACAGAGTAGGAAATCACCGCGACCGCCTCGGGAGCGCCCGCCCGGTCTTCGTCCGGCAGGAATCCGCGCCCGCGTTCCATGCCCACACTTAATACCTGAAAGAAATTTCCGCTCACGAAGACATAATTAGCCTTGCGCTGTTCCAGCATCAGGCCGCTTTCCCCGTTGGTGAAAAACAGCCCGGTCATCGACTTACTGTGCTCCGCCAGATACCGGTATTCCGGCACCGAGAAGCCGCTATAGTTGTCGAGACCCTGGGGCGGATTGCGAACGAAGCCATAAACGCGCACCACGCGTCCGGGATCGGGCACCGACCACGGCCGCAAAGCCACCGCGTTGTACACCGTGAACAAGCTGGTATTCAATCCGATCGAACAGGCCAGCACTGCGATGGCGACCAGAGCGAACCCCGGCTGGCGGCGCAGACTGCGCGCCGCATACACGACATCCTGCGCGACGCTTTCGAGCCAGGGCCAGATCCAGACCGCGCGCGACGCTTCACGCATTTGCGTGGAGGCGCCCATCGCTCGGCGGCCAGCCAGCGCGGCGTCGTGCGGCGCGAGTCCCGAAGCTTCCAGATCTTTCTGCACCATGGCGCGGTGGAAATCCATTTCCTCAGCAAGATCCTGCTCCATCCGCCGGTTCCGGATCAGATACTGCAGGCGGCGAATGATATTCATTGGTAACCTCAGGCTGTCTCCAGCACCTTCTGAATGGCGCCGACGACGCGCGCAAACTCCTCGCGCTCCACGCCCAGTTGCTTGCGGCCGGCCGCCGTAATCGCATAGAAGCGCGCTCGCCGATTGTTCTCCGACGCACCCCACTCGGCCTTCGCCCATCCCTTCAGCAGCAGCCGTTGCAGCGCCGGATAGAGCGAGCTCTCGCCCACCTGCAGCACGTCCTCGGAGACGCTCTTCAGTCGCATGGCGATGCCGTAGCCATGCATGGTCCCACGCATGAGCACTTTGAGAATCAGCAGGTCCAGGGTGCCGGGAAGGAGTTCGCTCGCTTTGCTTTCCATTGTCTATCGTTCCATCGTCTATCGATGGGACAAGTATGCGGCAGGTTCACACCGCTGTCAAGCCCCATCGATAGACGCAGGGAGAGGCTCATCGTCGCGCATGCAGAACGGCGGCCTGAAAGGCCGCCTGCAGGCACGATTGCCTGCCACACGAAATGCATACAATAGATGAAGCATGGCGACAGAAACTTCACGGCGCGCGCTGTTACTGGCCTCGCTCGCGGCCTTCCCGGCGCTGGCGCAGCAGCCTTACGTCCCCAAACAGAGCGACCGTCCCGCGCCGATCGAAGGCGACGAGACCGGCTTCGTCAGTATGTTCGACGGCAAGAGCCTCGACGGCTGGCAGGGCGATCCCAAATACTGGCGCGTCGCCGCCGGCATCATGACCGGCGAAATCACGCCCGAGACCGTCATCAAGAGCAACACCTTCCTCATCTGGCAGGGCAACGCTCCCGAGGATTTCGAGCTGAAGGTGGACTACCGGATCTCGGCGGGCGGCAACAGCGGCATCAACTATCGCAGCGTGGTAGTTCCCGACGCAGTGACGCCCTCGAACAAGTTCGCCATGCGCGGCTATCAGTGCGATATCGACGGCGCGAACCGCTACACCGGCAACAATTATGAGGAGAAGGGCCGCCTGTTCCTGGCGCAACGCGGCGACGTCACGCACGTCACCGGCACGCGAATTCCTATCGTTCTTTCGCGCGTGGGCGACAACCAGGAACTCGCCTCCCTACTCACCGCCGGCTGGAATGCCATCCACCTGATCGTCCGCCGCAACGTCCTGATGCACAATATCAACGGCCACCTGATGAGTGTGACTATCGACGACGATCCCGCCCGCGCGCGCAATGGCATGATCGGTGTGCAGGTGCACGTCGGGCCGCCCATGACGATCGAATACCGGAACTGGCGGATCAAGCCGCTACAATAGTTTGTTCCACTGTGAAATCTTCAGGCCTCTTCATCACCTTCGAGGGCATGGACGGTTCCGGCAAGACCACGCAGATGCATCGCCTCGCTGCCCGCCTGCGGGCCCAAGGCCGCACCGTGCTCGAAACCGCCGAGCCCGGCGGGCCGCCCGTCGCCATGCAGATCCGCCGCATCCTGCTCGACTCGGCGAATCAGGAACTCAGCCCCATCACCGAAATCCTGCTCTACTTCGCCTCGCGCGCGCAGAATGTCGATCAGTGGATCCTGCCGGCGCTGACGCGTGGCGAGATCGTCCTCTCCGACCGCTTCACCGATTCCTCGCTGGTCTACCAGGGCGCCGGCCGCAATCTCGGCGCCGACGCCGTCGCTGCGCTCGAACGCATCGCCTGCCGCGGCCTGAAGCCGCACCTCACTCTGCTCGTCGACGTCGATGCCGAGGCCAGCCTGGCGCGCGCCCGCGCACGAAATGCCGCCGCACCGCACTGCGAAACCCGCCTCGACGACGAATCCCTCGAGTTTCACAACCGCGTCTGGGTGGCGTACCACGAGCTCGCCCGCAACCAACCGGAGCGCGTCAAAATAGTCGATGGCCGCGCCGACCTCGACACCATCGAGCGCGCGGTCTGGGAGATCGTCAGCCAGTATGTTTGAGAATTTCTGGGGCAACCGCCACATCACTGACGCGCTGGAGCAGATGGTCGCGCAGGATCGTCTCTCGCAGACGCTGCTCTTCTCCGGGCCCGAGGGCGTGGGTAAAGCCACGCTTGCCAGGCGACTGGGCGCGCGCCTGCTCGGCCATCCGGAAAAGATCGAGCACGACGACCTCAGCCTCCCACACAATCTCGAAATCGTCGCCGACCGGGAAAAGTGGACCTCCGAGAAGCGCAACGACGATCCGTTGTTCTTCTCCACGCACACCGATTTCGTTACTTTTCCGCCCGACGGTCCGTTGCGCCAGGTCTCGATCCCGCAAGCGCGCCTCATCAAGGAGCGGGCGCAGTTCCTGCCACACCGTGGCAGCCGCCGCATCTTTCTGATCGACCATGTGGACCGCGCCAACGATCAGGCCGCCAACTCCCTGCTGAAAACTCTCGAAGAGCCGCCGCCGCACCTCATCCTGATCATGACCGCGGAAAACGCCTACGACCTTTTGCCGACCATCCGCTCGCGCGCCGTACCGTTTCAATTCGCGCCGCTCTCGCCCGAGGAAATGCGGCAATTCGTGCGCGGCCGGGCGCTCGATCGGGCGGAGCGCCGCACTGCGCTTGCCGCCGGCAGTCCGGGAGTGGCCGTCTCGCTCGACCTCGAAATCTACGACAAGCGGCGCGCCGCCATGCTTCTCCTATTGCAGGTGGCCGCCGGGGCCGTGCCGTTCGCGAACTGGATTCCCGTGTCGGAAGCCATCGGCCGCAGCAAGAGCGACAAGCTCGACTTCTATCTCAAGGTGCTCTACGAACTTCTGCGCGATCTGATGCTGCTGCACGAGGGCACGGGCGAGATCCGCAATGTCGATATTCGCCGCGAGTTGGAAACGCTCGCCGCGAGGATTCACTTCGCGTGGATTCGCAAGGCGGTGGGGCTGGTCGACGAGATCGTGCAATTGATTCGCCGCAATATTCAGCGGACCATCGCGCTCGACGCGCTGATTCTCGAGCTGCGTGGCGCGTGAGGTGCCTGCGCCGCTGAGACTCCGAAGTCCTATTAGCGGCAAAAACCTTACTGGCCACGGATGAACACGGATGAACACGGATAAGAAAGCGCCTTGTTTTTATCCGTGTTCATCCGTGGCTGATAAGATTTGCTTTTCGTGGAGTAGTGGCTCCCCCCGATTCTGCAGCGCCGCAGGGGCAATTCAACTCCCAAAAACGTCGGCACGAGTGCCTTCCCCCACACCTTTACTCCGTGCAGCGCGCCAGCGTATCCCAAAACTCCGGGAACGAGACCGACGCCGCTTCCGCACCCTGAATCACCGAGTCGCCATCGCCGCGTAGCGCCGCCACCGCGAACGCCATGGCGATGCGATGATCGCCTAACGAATCGAGCGTGGCAGCGTGGAACTTCTGCCGTCCCGGAATGATCATGCCGTCGGGGAGTTCTTCCGCCTCCACGCCCATGCGGCGCAGATTGTCGACCACCGTGCGAATTCTGTCCGTCTCTTTAATGCGCAGTTCGCCCGCGTCGCGCACCGTCAAGCCCTCCGCCGTGGCTGCGCCCAGCACCGCGAGCACGGGGATCTCGTCAATGAGCGCCGCCGTCAGACCGCCGTCGATCGTGCCGCCGCGCAACTCCGAGTACTCCACTTCAAGGTCGCCGATCAACTCGCCGTTCTGACTCTCCAGGTTCGGCACGCGAATGCGCGCCCCCATGCCGACCAGAAAATCGAGCAGCGCCGACCGCGTCGGGTTCAGCCCAACTCCGGAAATATTCAGATGCGAGCCCGGTACCAGCAGCGCCGCCACAATGAAGAACGCCGCCGAAGAAAGATCCGACGGTACCACCAGGTCGCGCCCCTCGAGTCGGGGCCGGCCAGAGATCGTGATCTTCTGCCGCGCGACTTCGATCTCCGCGCCGAACTCCCGCAGCGCGATTTCCGTATGGTCGCGCGACCGCACCGGTTCGGTAACGGTGGTCTCGCCTTCGGCATAGAGTCCCGCGAACAGCACGCACGTCTTCACTTGCGCGCTCGGCACCGGAAGGGTGTACTCGATGGGCCGCAGTTTGCCACCCTCGATGCGCAGCGGCGGGAATTGGCCTTCGCGCGCAGCGATGCGGGCCCCCATCTGCCCGAGCGGCTTCATCACCCGCTGCATGGGACGCCGCGAGAGCGATTCATCGCCGAAAATGCGTGAAGAAAACGGCTGCCCCGCGAGAATTCCCGAGAGCATACGAATCGTCGACCCCGAATTCCCCGCGTCGAGGTCGCCCGCCGGCGCGCGCAGTCCGTCGAGCCCTTTGCCATGGATCACGAACTCGGTGCCTGAGCCTTCCACTTCGATACCCAGGGCGCGCACGCAACCCAACGTGGAATGGCAATCCGCGCCGGTGGAATAATTCGCGATGCGCGTGTCGCCCTCGGCGATCGCGCCGATCAGCGCGTAGCGGTGGGAAATGGACTTATCGCCGGGCAAAGAAAGAGTGCCCGAAATGGCCGTGGCCGGTGAGATTCGCTTGGTGGTTTGCAATCTCTTATTCTATCTTCCCCGGCTCCACCTTCACCTGTGTCGCACCTCCTGCCGGAAGATCGACTTCCTGATAGCGAGCGCGCGATCTCCACAGACGGCCGATGCTTTCCGGCGACGGATCGATCGCCCGGTCGGTCGCCACCACGTAATACTTGCCGGGCGGCAGAGTCTGCGTGGTGTATTGTCCAATCTGGTCGGTCTGCCCTTGCAGCAGGCGCGCGGCCAGTTCGCCTTCGGAGCGCACCTCGCCGGGGATCACCAGCGCCCACAGATCGACGCCGGGGTTGCCGTCCGTGTCGCTCACCTGAACGATGAGGGTGCCGCCGTCGTGCGCCATCGCCACGCGCAGTCCCGACCCGTTCATCGCGGCCGCGGGACGCAGCGGCTCGTACATCACGCTTCGATCGCCGAAGGTCACATCTTTGACATAGATTCCCGGCGCGTGGAACATTGCGGTGAGCGCGTACTCGTCGGGAAATACGCCGTCGATGGTGAATGTCCCCGGAACATTGTAGCGCCCGCCAAGATAGCCGGTGCGAAACAGCGGACTCAGGGAAATGGACAGCTTGTTGGTGACCGGCGTCTTTGGTGGATCGCCGTCCCATACCACTTCTCCATCCAGGCTTCTCGAAGGAACCGCGTTGGCGCGCACGCCTTGCAGATCCTGGTCGCTAATTGTGATGTCGATGTGGCCGTAGTTCTTTAGGGAATTGCCCTCGCGGTCCTCGGCCGACAAGCGGTAAACGCCAGGATACAAGTCGCAGATGCGGAACGCGCCATCGGCCGCCGTGGTGCCGCCCGGTGTCATCGTGTACGTTCCACCACTGCTCGACATACCGCTCGAAGGCTGCATTGCCTCAACCGAGAAGTGCAGAGCCGCCGCACCCAGGAGCCCGAATGTCGTACCCTCCACGCAGTAGGAAGGCGACTTTTTCATTTCGATAGTTACGCCATCGCGCTTCTCTCCCGGACGCAAGATCATGGCCTCCGCACTCTCCCGGACGGTGGAGGACGGATACCATGTGCGCACTGGGACGCGTTTCCGCAGCTTGGGATTCAGCGGCGCCTCGGAATGCGCGGGAAGCATGTAGTCCACTTTCTCCGCCATCAGATAATACGGCTTGCCGGGTTCCACACCCGTGAGAATGAATTCCCCCCGATCGTCGCTGCGGCCGGTCGGGAAGCCGTAATAGTAGCCGACATTGCCCATGAAATATTCGCGCTTTACCAACTCGACGGTTATGTCGGGAACCGGCTCTTTGTTTTCGTCCAACACCTTCCCGGTGATCGTCCCCGCCACCAGGACCAGGAAATCGAAGTTCTCGACGTCGCTCCCATTCACTGCCACATGACGCACGAGTTCCCGTCCGAAATGCTGCGCGTTGCGGGCTGCGAGCCGATACCCGCCCGGCGGCAGATCCATTAACTTGTAGTGGCCGGACGAATCGGTGGTCGACGTGACGTCCTTGTCGCGGCCCTTCACAGTCGTCGACACCGTATAGTTCGCCAGCGGTTGCCCGGTGACGGAATCCTTCACCATGCCGCTTACTGAGGCATTTGTGACAGCGGTCTGCGCCGCCGCAACACCCGCTGTTAGAACGGCGACTTGTAGGACACGCTTCAGCTTGTCCACGCGAACAGAGTTCGCGCAGGGGCGGCCTAAGAGGCTGCCTGCACGGTCGAAAGCCCCTCCCAATCGGTCGAAGAGGCCCGCGCGCACACCTGTTAGATGCAGCCAGGATTCAGTCACTTCGAGGAGCGGGCTTTCATCCCCCTTGGTGGCGCGAAGCGCCATGAGGACAGCCAGGATTGGCTGCCACACATGGCGTCCAGCCAACACCAGAAGTGTCCGTATCATTGCGCGCCTCCTTTCGACACCGGCAACTCCATCTCGGTCGGAGTTCCAGCGGGAACATCGAGCTCGATCATATGCGCGATGTCCGATACCCAGCGTGCCTTCGCCCCGCTGGCGGCCAACTGCGCCGCGATCCGATAGTGCCCGGGAGGCAGTCCAGTGAACTCAAACTTTCCGTGCTCGTCCGGGAAGGCCAACCGGTTCGCCTCGTCGCCGATGAGCATCACCGCGAACTCTTTGGCATTCGCCTCTCCCGCAAGCAACGTCCCGCGAATCGACCCCGCCTGCGCCAGTTCTATCGTCGCGGGGCCGCCGGAATCGCGATTCAGGTCCACCACCGGCCGATTCGCCTGATAGCATCCCGCGCCCAACCCACCCGCCCACAAGGCGTAGCGCGCCGGCGCCAGATCGTGCACGGTTTGCGGCTTGTCGAAGTTGGCTTGTACCTGATTGAGCGCCAGCAGCCCCCAGGGCTCGAGCAAAGTCAGACCTACAGCCGCGGTCTTCGGACAGCTTTCTTTCGCCCCGTGAAGAATCACATCCAACGTCCGGCCGGCACTCACCGGCACGTTGATGCCCTCCAAATTCTCGGCGATCACCTGAAGGCGCTGACGACCGTATACCGGATTCGCTCCCACCATCGAATCGAACTCGCCATAACCGCCGGTCGGCCCCGCGACAAAAAGATCATACGCGCCGGGCGAAATCCTTTCCAGGCGGAAGGTGCCGTCTTCCTCGGTCCAAGCTTGCGCCACTGGCATGGCGGGCAAATCGGGCAATCCCAGAGCGATCGAATATTGCGCCTTGGGCACAGTCCCTTCGATCTTGCCGCTCACCGAAAAGCTCGCGCCGGACACCACCTGAAAATCGATATCGCGATAATCTTCCCCGCCCGCTACGTCGAAGAAGCGCGGGTGCGCGTTGTCGGGATAGATCTGCGCTCCCGATCCGACAGCCAGCCCGCTCCACCACAGACCGATCGCATATTGCCCTGGAGGCAGATTGTAGATCCGATACCTTCCACCGTCTCCGAGGGGCTCTTGCCGCACCGCTTTCAATTCTTCCGTGCCAGGCTGATTCACCAGCACGGCGATGCGCGCGCTTCCCGAAGTCCGGCCGCTCGGAATGATCACCCGCCCCGGCAGCGGATTGCCCTCGGTGTCGCGCACCGTACCAGCGATCACTGCGTAGCGCACCAACCGCACCAGAATGCCGGTCGCGGGGACACTCAGCTTCAGGGCGGTGGCGATGTGATTGGGCTTCGATACGTCCACCGTGTATTCGCCGGCAGGCAGGCCGGAAGCGTGGAAACGGCCGTCGCGCTCGGTCTCCAGATCGGCGGCCAACTCGCGGATGCCGGATTTATGGAAGCGAAGTTCCGCGTTCGCCAGCGGCTCGCCGGAGCTGTCTTCCAGGACTCGGCCATCGACGTCCTGTGACAGCGCAGGGACCGCGAGGGCCAACAATGCAAGCACTACGCGTTGGAACATCTGAACCTCAATTCTCGGTCGGCGTCTTCTCCATGTGATCGACCACCAGCAGCTCGGCCTGGCCTTTCTTGCGATCGAGCCTGAGGCCAAGTTGCGATTGCACCTCGCGAATCAGCGAGTCGGCGGAGGCTGCCACCGGCCCACCCGGGGAATCCCGTTCCCACGCCCAGGACAATACGAAATCGTAACGCCCTTTCAAGCCGGTCGCATCGATGACGGCGCTCCCCAACTGACTGGCCAGAATCCCGGCAAGCCATTCCATCGGCTGGTTGTCGGAGCGCAGACGCCCATGCTCTGGCACCATGGCGACCACCATCCCCGGACCTAGAAACAACCGCGCCTTTACCGCGCCCACTTCCGCTCCCGTAATCGCCGCGATCTCTTCGAGCGACAACTCTTCGTACTCGAACAGGATCAGCGCTTCTCGCTGCAGGGGCGCCAGCGCCGCCACCGCGCGTTCCACCATACCGGCCCGCTCCGAATCGAGCAAATCACGCAGCGGATCGATGGCCGCCGCACGATCGTCCACTTCTTCGCTCTCGCGCTCCATCAAGCGCGACCGCTTCCACGCCAGGTGCCGCACAATCCCGAAGATAGGTCCGCAGCGAGCCTTGCCGTGCGTCGAACGAATCGCGGCCCAACAGAGCGAGAAAGCACTCCTGCACGATGTCTTCTGCCTCGGAGGACGACGCGGTTAGCCGCCATGCGAAACGAAACGCAGGCGTGCGATGACGCCCGTACAGCCTCAGGAATGCCGCTTCGTCGCCAAGCCGGGCTCGCGCCAGCAAACCCGCGTCCATCTCTTCCACATATCTATATTGCAGCGAAATGTGAAAAGGATACGCCACGTTGCAATTCGCCCGAATCTTGGCTCACGTCGGGCGTTTGGAGTTTTCCTTCTGACTTCACGGACCCGCAGGGGCCGCTTCTGGCTTTCCATGTCCGGAAGGGACGTCGCGGGCATATCCCGCCTCAGTACATCTCGGGATAGCCTGCCCGCATCTCCGCCGCCTGCCCGCGCGCCACGTCGATCTGAATCAGCGGCCCCTTACCCATCCCCGGACAATACTTCGCCGTCTTCAGCCATTCCCGCCGGCTCTGCACTAATTCCGGCCAGAACGGAAAAACTCGGCATTGCGTGGGTTTCGCCGGATGGATGGAACAGCCGCCATCCCGCAGGAACGTACATTGCGAATCGCGCGGCACCCGCAAACGCCGCCGATTCTTGGTGCGATAGACGTACTTGCGCTCGAACGCCGCCGCGGTCATACCCAAGAACTGCGCCGCGCGCGGGACGTCGTCCTCTGTCAAATAGACGAAGCCCCTCTGCTCGCAGCAAGCCGTACACCCCGGCTGACACTCAAATCGCAATCCCTCCGCCATGTTTTATTATGGACCGCTCCATCAGGCCCCGGTGGCCGTATTATACGGAGCAATGAACGAAATTGTATTTCGCGCGCGCAATCAGGCAGTGTTCGCCATAGTCATCGTGGTTCCTTTTGGCGCCGGCGTTCTTTACGTCTTACAGAGGGAAGCCATCGCGGCCCCGAAATCAGCGCGAGGACCGCGATGACGATGCCTTCCACGGTTTTCGTGAAGGCTTTACTCGGCTACCCGAAGGGGAGATCGAGCTCTTCGAGCTCAGACAATTCCGCGACGTGTCTCGCATCCTGGAACTTCTGCAAGCCCGCACTGGCCGGACCATTGAGGCGGAGCGGACCTGAGCGGACTGCCGTGTCCGATTTGTGACGGGAATTCGGCATTTATTTGTGATATAGTTCCGATAACTTTTCCTAAAGGGGTGCTGATATGGCACACGTACGGGATATCGTCGGAAATCGCGTTCTCTTCTCTGTTGAGGAGAGCGAAACGGTAGCTGGGGTGGCCCGCCGCATGGCGGACTTCCACGTGGGCGCAATCCTCGTCATGGATTACGGCCAACTGCGGGGCATTTTCAGCGAGCGCGACCTGATGCTGCGCGTTGTGCTCCAACGGCTCGATCCGGAAACCACGCCGGTCCGCCTGGTGATGAGCACCGACGTGACGACCGTCGACGAAGCGGCGACTGTCGAAGATGCCATGGCGGCCATGCACTTGCATAATTGCCGTCACCTGCCTGTTACGCGCGCGGGCGGAGTGGTCGGGTTCCTTTCTATGCGCGACCTGATGGATTTCCAGTTGGCACGGCAGACTGAGGAACTCCATCACATGAAGGCGTACATTCACGGCGCCTGACTATCTTCTGCCATTTCAATCGCTTGCGGCGCTGACACAGGCCAACTATGCGCAATCGCACAGTCATCATCAAGAAAACTTGACAACAAGGCACTAAAGTTTAATAATGGACTTGTGCTAATCGCCGCAGGATTTCGGCGGCAGAGGCTGCCTGATCCCGATCGGCACGCCATCATACGCATAAAGTTTCAATTTAGGAGGATTTTGCTATGGGAAAGATTATCGGTATCGACCTGGGCACCACGAATTCCTGCGTGGCCGTGATGGAAGCCGGCCAGCCCACGGTCATTGCAAATCAGGAAGGCACCCGCACCACCCCGTCGGTCGTGGCATTCACCAAGAGCGGGGAGCGCCTCGTCGGCCAGGTGGCCAAACGCCAGGCCATCACCAACCCGGAGAACACCATTTTCTCCATCAAGCGCTTCATGGGCCGGCGCTACGACGAAGTCAACGAAGAAATGAAGATGGTGCCGTACAAAGTGGTCCGCGGCGACAACGGCGACGCCCGCGTGGACATTAGCGGCAAGAAGAATTCTCCGCCGGAAATCTCGGCCATGATCCTGACCAAGCTCAAGGAAGCCGCCGAGTCGTATCTGGGCGAGAAAGTCACCCAGGCGGTCATTACCGTCCCGGCATATTTCAACGACGCGCAACGCCAGGCCACCAAAGACGCCGGCAAGATCGCCGGGCTGGAAGTCATGCGCATCATCAATGAGCCCACGGCCGCCGCGCTGGCCTACGGACTCGACAAGAAGAAGAACGAAACCATCGCCGTATACGATTTCGGCGGCGGTACGTTCGATATCTCCATCCTGGAAGTCGGCGAAGGCGTGGTCGAAGTCAAATCCACCAACGGCGATACACACCTGGGCGGCGACAACATCGATCAGCGCGTCATCGACTGGATTGTCGGCGAGTTCAAACGCGAGAACGGCATCGATCTTTCGAAGGACCAGATGGCCCTGCAGCGCCTCAAAGAGGCTGCCGAAAAGGCCAAGATGGAGCTTTCGACCCTGCTCGAATCGGAAATCAACCTGCCCTTCATTACGGCCGACGCGACGGGGCCCAAGCACCTGCAGATGAAGCTGACGCGCTCCCGTTTCGAACAGATGGTGGAAGACATTGTCCAGCGTTCGATGGGGCCGTGTAAGCAGGCTATGGCCGATGCCGGCGTGACTCCGCAGCAGATTAACGAAGTCGTGATGGTCGGCGGCCAGACCCGCATGCCGCGCATTCAGGCGCTGGTGCGCGATCTGTTCGGCCGCGAGCCGCACAAGGGCGTGAATCCCGACGAAGTGGTCGCCGTGGGCGCCGCGGTACAGGGCGGCGTGCTGGGCGGCGAAGTCAAGGACGTGCTCCTGCTCGACGTGACCCCGCTCTCGCTCGGCATCGAGACCATGGGCGGCGTGTTCACCAAGCTCATCGAGCGCAACACCACCATCCCCACGCGCAAGAGTGAGACGTTCTCCACGGCATCCGACAATCAGCCGTCGGTGGAAATCAAGGTGCATCAGGGCGAACGCGCCATGGCGCGCGACAACCGGCTGCTGGGCGTTTTCCAACTCGGCAACATTCCGCCGGCTCCCCGCGGCATCCCGCAGATCGAAGTCACCTTCGATATCGACGCCAACGGCATTCTCAACGTGACCGCCAAGGATCGCGGTACCAATAACGAGCAGAAGATCACTATCACTTCTTCTTCGGGCCTGTCCAAAGACGAGGTCGAAAAGATGGCTAAGGATGCCGAATCGCACGCTGCCGACGATCGCAAGCTGCACGACACCATCGAAGCCCGCAACCGCGCCGATGCCATGGTCTACAACGTCGAAAAGACGCTGAAGGAGCATCGCAGTAAGGTAGGCGAAGCGGAAGCCAAGGAGATCGAGGACGCTCTGGCCGAGACTAAGAAGGTCATGACGGAGAACGATCCCGCTGCCATCACCAGCGCGGTCGACCGCCTCACTACCGCCAGCCACAAGCTGGCCGAAGCCATGTACAAATCCACCGCCCAGCAGCCCGGCGGCGCGCCTCCCACTGGCGACGGCGGCCCGTCCTCCGGCAACGGCGGCGGCGACAAGGGCAAAGATAACGTGGTTGACGCCGAGTTCGTCGACGTCGACGACAAAGGCAAGAAGTAAGTCGAGTAGGTTCCGGGGCAGGGTGAAATCCCTGCCCCGCCTAATTTATGTCTCCTCCCAAGCACGAATATTACGAAACGTTAGGCGTGCCCAAGAAGGCCGACGCAGACGAGATCCGCAAAGCCTATCGCAAGCTCGCCCGCAAGCACCATCCCGACCTGAATCCCGGGGATAAGTCTTCCGAAGACCGTTTCAAGAATGTGCAAGAGGCCTACGACGTCCTGAGCGATCCCAAGAAGCGCGCCATGTACGACCAGTACGGCTTCTACTCCGACAGCGGCTTTGCCGGCGCGAACGCCGGCGGGCCTGGCAGCGGCGCTCCGCACCCCGGCATGGACTTCAATGGCTTCGATTTTTCGGATTACTTCGCCGGCCAGACGGGCGCTGGTTCCGGCGCTGGTCACGGCGCGGGCCCTAGTGGACGGCACGCGGAAAGCAGCACCGGCACGGGCGGATTCCGCGACATCTTCTCACAGTTTTTCGGCGGCAAGGGCGGCGCTCCGGAGTCCCACGTGGAGCCGGAAAAGGGTGGCGACCTCGAATACGTGATGGACATCGATTTCTGGCAGGCCATCAAAGGTACGCAAACGCGGCTCAACATCACCCGCTACGAGATTTGCGGCACCTGCCACGGCTCCGGATCCACCGGCGCGGGCGAAGTTACCTGCCCACAGTGCAAAGGCACCGGCAACGTTACACAAATGGCCGGAGCTATGAAGTTCAGCCTCACCTGTCCGAAATGCGGGGGCGCCGGACGGTTGCGCAACGCCTGCCCCACTTGCGGCGGCGACGGCCGCGTCACCAAGACGGAAGCGGTAGAAGTCCGCATCCCGCCCGGCGCGCGCAACGGCTCGCGCCTGCGCGTACCCGGCAAAGGGAATGCCGGCACCATGGGCGCGCCTCCCGGAGATCTCTACATCACCACCAAGGTGGAAGAACATCCGTTTTTCCGGCGCGAAGGCGACAACATCGAAATTCAGGTGCCCATCGCGGTATGGGAAGCGGCCCTCGGCGCGAAAATCGAAGTGCCCACCATCGACGGCCGCACGCTGCTCAAGATTCCGCAAGGCACCACCAACGGCCAGAAATTCCGTTTGCGCGAGAAGGGCGTACTCAATTCACGCACCAACCAGCGCGGCGATCAGATTGTGGAAGTGGCCCTCGCGGCGCCCGATCCGCGCGACGAACGCACCCGTGAACTGCTGCGTGAAATGGCCAAGCTGCATCCCGAAGATCCGCGCGCCGATTTGTGGTCCAAAGTGTGACCTGAGTCCAGGTGCGATTTGAGTGAGGGTGCGATTTGAGTGAGGGTGCGATTTGAGTGAGGGTGTGATCTGAGTGAGGGTGTGATCTGAGTCAAGGTGTGATCTGAATGAAAGTCTGACCGGAGTTCCCTATGGCACGAGCCAAATCCAAAGCGGCCTTCATGATCTCGGCGGTGGCCGAACAGTATGGCGTCCACCCACAGACCCTGCGCCTCTATGAGCGCGAGGGACTGCTGAAACCTTCGCGCAGCGAGGGCAACACGCGGCTCTACACGGCGGAAGACGTCGAGCGCCTGGAAGTCATCCTGCACCTCACGCGCGATCTCGGCGTCAATCTGGCGGGCGTCGACATTATTCTCAATATGCGTGAGAAAATGGGGCAGATGCAGTCGCAGATTCAGGAATTCATTGCTACGCTGAATAGCGAACTGGCCGCTCGCACAGCCCGCCCACAAGAGCCCGCCGAACGGACCTGGCTGATCCCGGTAATTAACGCGCGTCCGCGCAAGAGCTGAGCCGCGTGCGCCATCCCGCTATCCCCTACGTCGCGCCGTTCGCGGCATTCATCGCGATCATGGCCATCGAGAAGGCCACGGGACTGCCCACCGCGTGGATGTACCCCCTGCGCGCCGTCGCGACGCTCGCCGTTCTGCTGGCGGTTTCCCGCGCACCGCTTGCCAAGCGCCCCGCGCGGCCGTTTGCCAGCATCGTACTCGGCGCGCTGGTCTTCGCGTTATGGGTCGGACCCGACGTGGTATTCGGCCCCGGCTATCGCCACTTCTGGCTGTTCGAGAATTCGGTGACCGGGAAAGCGGTCAGTTCCATCCCCATCGCGCTGGGCGCCAGCTTTTGGTTTCTGGCGCTACGCACCGCTTCCTGTGCGTTGCTCGTGCCGCCGGTAGAGGAACTCTTCTGGCGCGGCTGGCTGATGCGCTGGATAGTAGACAACGACTTCCAGAAGATTCCGCTCGGCGCTTATCAGGCATCGGCTTTTTGGCTAGTGGCGCTGATGTTCGCCGCCGAGCACGGGCCGTACTGGGAAGTCGGTCTCGCCACCGGAATCATATACAACTGGTGGATGGTGCGCACGCGCAATCTGACCGACTGTATCGTCGCGCACGCGGTGACCAACGGACTGCTCTCCGCGTACGTTTTGGCTACCCACCAGTTTCAATACTGGTTGTAGGAAGCTTTCAGCTCTCAGCTTTCAGCTTTCAGCTAAGACAGCGCGGGCCGTCCGAATGAGCGCTTCCGCCCCGCCGTCCTGGCATATCGTCATCCTGCATTACACCGAGACCGCGGCGTACAACCGATTCCAGATCGAGGTCGCCAGCATCTCCAACCCATGGGAGACCCAGGTCTTAGAGCTGATAGCTGATAGCTGATAGCTGATAGCTGATAGCTGACGGCTAACAGCTCCAAGCCGCCCCTGTACCTACACGCCCGCCGCCACACGTCTCCCATAATGACGGGCGATCGAAGTCGTTTGCTTCTCCCCGCCTTTGCTCCGGGGTTGCGGTGCGTCGGGCCCCGCGCCCCGGAGCCTTTCTTCAGTACCGCTACAGGCTACAATAAAACTTACTCCTCCATGATCCAACTCAACGGGGCGGGAAAGCGCTACGGCCCCAAGATCCTCTTCGAAGACATCGATTGGCTGGTCACGCCGAACGAGCGGACCGGCCTGGTGGGCGCCAATGGCACCGGAAAATCGTCGCTGTTGAAGGTGCTCGCCGGCATCGAAGGCCTGGACTACGGCTCCGTCACCATGCAAAAGGGCGTCACCCTCGGCTACCTGCCGCAAGACGGCCTGTCGCTTTCCGGCCGCACCGTCTTCGCCGAATGCATGACCGTTTTCGCCGGCCTGCGCGCACTCGAAGAAGAGCAGGAGCAACTCACCCAGCGCATGGCTGAGCTCGACCCCGAGGGCGCCGAATACGGCCAGGTGGCCGACCGCTTCCATCAGTGCGAAGCTGAGTTCCACGCGCGCGACGGCTACACCGTGGAGGCGCAAGTGGGCAGCGTACTCTCCGGCCTGGGATTTCCGCAGCGCGATTGGAAACGCCGCACCGAAGAGTTCTCCGGCGGCTGGCAGATGCGCATCGCGCTGGCCAAACTGCTGCTCGAAAA
>Ga0182030_10002577_pt1 | contig 38580 bp, 36 predicted proteins | sample 812S3MmetaG_FD_121299 | JGI IMG/M metagenome (GOLD analysis project Ga0182030, IMG submission 121299) | Permafrost microbial communities from Stordalen Mire, Sweden - 812S3M metaG (Illumina Assembly) | ecosystem: Environmental > Terrestrial > Soil > Wetlands > Permafrost | place: Sweden...
AAATTGTCTACGACTAACATTTTTTCTGCAGTAATTTTTGAAGCCCTGAGATTGCCTCTAATTCAGAGAATACAATTCAAATACTCTTTTAAGCATCTGCTGAGGTAGGCTCCAATTGACAAAGGATTCACTCTCTGAGGGGTTCGGGACAATGACACCATATTCATCAAAATCCCATAGTGGTAGAAGCGAAAACATTGAGTACCATGTCTTCTCCATCGTCGGCGCATCAACTATGGTCGTTGCATTTTCTTCCAATATCAACTTGTTTGCGACATCCCAAAAGGACTTCTTAGGAATACGTGCAGCATTCAGTGTCCTAAAGGCTACCACCCATGCTTGCGCAGCAAACTGAGTAGCTCGGATTCCTCTTTCCCGAAAGGATAGATACTGAAGATCGTCATAAAGTTTTCTGACATCATCCAGTCCATGCAGCAGCAACATCTTGATACAAGTATTTGCGACCCCCAGCAGCAAGTCTTCCATTTTAGAAATTAACGATAAATCTTCTGTCTGATCTCGCGCAACGCGGAGAAGCTGCAAACTAAGTACCATACATCTCGATATTGCTTCGATCCTGTATTGGGATCGCTTTTCTTCATAGAAACCTCCACCAGGACTGAGCCGGGACGAAAATTCGGTCATGATCTCAGAAATTCTAGAGAGAAATTCATTTCTGGCTTGGTTGGTCGTAAAGCTTATGTGGTGTTGCAGATAGACAATGATGGTGGTTACTATATCGATCGGTTCTTCATGGCCAAGCTGAGGCGAAGTTACAGGACTAAGTTGATCGAAAAGCCAATCAAAGCAAAGTCCTATTTCAGAAGAAACGTTGGCATCCCACGGTCCCCACCAGAACTCCTTCTCACCAAGCTGGAAGGTAAATGAGGATCGGGGTGTATCAAAGTACGTAGGAATCTGACTTCTTATCACTGCAGCCAGGCGGCCACTTCCCAAAAAGGTACTCTCGTGAAAGAATATGCCCCCTTGCAAGTGGAAGATGTCATAGTGCACAGAATACTTCGTCCCAAATTTGCCCAGCCCAAGCAGTTTATTTTCGTGCTTGGGATTGCCATTCTGTAGAGGACGAATCTCAAGAACCATAGGTTCGCTGGGTTGGCGATATACTGCTGCCCCTGCATCCAGTCGCTGTGGCGGTCTTTTCCTACGTCGATGAGCAGTTTGTAATGAAGAGGCTATTTTAGAGACAGGATTGGAGTCCCTCTTCTCAAGATGCTCCTCGATCTCTATCGACGGTTTGAGGAAGTCATCATCATCGATAAGAAAACGGTTTAATTGAAGGTTCATTTGCGGAGCCTGGCGCTTCCGTGCGTGCCGGTATAAAGAATCCAGCGCCTTCTTGGTTGTCCCGAAAGCAGAAGTAGGATGCCGGGAAGAAAGATCTGCATCGGACGATTCGAGTTGTGCAGGCCTCGATTGACCTAAGTAATGCTGTCTTTCTCCGTGCTTTTGAACAGCTTTCCATCCCAATGCAAGAGTTGGCCGCCGTTGAAAGTCTTGAGGCGGAAATTTGGTGGTCACGAAATCATTCATCGACCTCTGGTTTCTTTTAGAGATGACGAGTTTCCGTGGCATAACGATACTTGAGCTTTTAAGCTGGGTTGCATACATTCGAGATTTTACCATGGCCATGGGCAGTGGTAGTCTTGTCTGGCCGTTACTTGAGATCCGCCTTAGAGGAGCTCTGGAAGCATCAATACCGTTGGCGGAAGGTCCAAAGTCGCGGGGTTTAATCTTGCCATCTTGCCAATCTTGAAGTACGGATTGAGCGTCAGCTGTATCTTCACGATTGGCCAAACGAATGAACTTCTTGGATGGGCTCTGCCGTCCCAAGTTTCTTTTGGACCTTACAGTGCGTGCAGCAACTTTAATGAATTGCGGCACGTCCTGGCTGACACTGCCGGTGAAATCCAAAATGCTAAGCCTTGGTGGCGGTGATTTTTGTGGGCGTCGGTGGCCATCAAGCCTTTGAGGTCTTCGATTCCTTGATCGGTGAATACCACCCTTACTTGACTGATTCCGCTTTCGTGTCCTCATCAGGTGCTCAGTAATCTTTGGCTGACATGAATAAGATGGTGAGCCCTTTCTTCTCCTTTTTCTTGGCCAATTATCAAGTCCACTCCTCCGGCGCTTCTCAGACGGTAGCATTTCATCTATTCTGTCGTCCTCTTCTGCGTATCCCTCGCGCTGCTGAGGATAGAGATTCTCTATTCCTGTGATGTCGTCTTCCGCCATGGTAAAATGATTCTCATCGACATCTTCATCGCCCTCCTCTGAGTCGTCTGAGAAGATGGGAAGACCTTTTCTTGTTGACGTCGGCGGACTTCGTCTCTGACCTGGGGATTTCGGTAATGCAATTCCACGGCGAGGTTGCTTCATTGGCGAAGCAGTCAGACTCTGCCTTTGCGTTCGATCTGGTATCTTAAGCTTCTTGAGATGCTGATCAAGTCGCAGGTGGGAAGCCGGAAGGACACCTCTGATTCTTTTTCCTACTTTTCGGATCTCAACCGACTCGTCAGAAAATGATGCTTCAGGAGAATCACCGGGCTCCGATGCAAAGGGATCATCTTCTGATCCAGTTTCTACTAATACAGGCTCGGGACCTGGCTTGACGGCACTAGTAGCGGGAGTCAATGGATTGGTGTTTAATTGGAAGCCAAGCTCATCTTCAGCAAGCCAGCTGGGCGTGGGATCCTGAGAAGAATTAGACGAGGCACCAGATACCGCCTTCTGAGCTCTCTTCGTTATGCTCGGTAAAGGAGAGCTTGTCGCCGGAGGTGAGGCAGGAACATTAAAAATACTGTCAGGATCGTCTTGGGGCCGCTTGTATCGAGGCGGCCGGGCATGTTCTTTAGACAATTGAGGTCGTTTAGAATAAGTATGCATCCGACGTTTTTGATCCACTCGCCGCTGCACCGGGTTTTTCCCTTGAAGCAAATCGTCTATATCAGGGAACTCGTCATCGTCTTTCGCAGTAGATGGGGCCACATCACTATCATCTTCAGAAACAGACTTATCTCTAGGCGATCGTGGCACAGTATGGCGGTCAATGCTCGGTTGTTGACTCTCCTCTGTTTCACTATCCGCCTCTTGCGAGTCCACATCTTGAGATTCAGTCTCAGGAGCCGGTGAACTTGCATCTCGACTTCTCTGCTGTCGTTCCTCCAGAGTTTGAGCAAGTCTCATAGGAGTCATGCCCCGAGCCTTGAGAGTACGACGGTATCGTTCTTGCTCCACGATATATGGATGAAGCTGAATAGCGTTCCTCTGCCGAAGTGATCGTCTACCCAGACCTACAGGGTGTTGATAGCTCTGCAATACGTTTTCCTCAGCTCTGGCGCCACGTCCATCTTTTCCATTGGAGTTTCTTGGCTGCGGAGCTAGAGAGTCCAGACTCTCGGGGAGAGATGAGAGGAGGCTAGACATTGGCGATGTCAGGCGTACGTAGCTGTGAGATACCTCATCCTGGCGGGGCAACCCACCACCAGCGAAATGAGGCATAAGCTTGGGCAAAGATGCCTCGCTTTCTGCATGAGATATATCATCTTCTTCAAAACTCCAAATTGTACGGGGGTCCTTAAAGACCGCGGAGGAGACTGGGGAAGAAGGTGTCCTTCCATGACTATCAGTAGGGATTTTCTCGGTCGCTTTTGTGGAAAGTTTGTTTAATCTTTCGTAGATTGTGTGATTCGTTGCGGGGAGAATTCCATCCCCAGTTGCACCAATGTTTAAATCCTCATGATTCTCATCATTATCATCCTCCTGGCCGTGCAGGTCTTCATGTCGCTCCTCAGTAGTTGGATCCTCGAAACCGGTATTGCTTTGGCTATCCAGCGAATCTTCGTCATCCGAGTCTGGTACCACCCCTTTCTCCTTCCAAGTTGCCATAGTAGTCCAATAGCATGCTCGCTATACCGAATCCCAAATTGGCTCGGTTTTGAAGGCTTTCGATAAATTTTTGTTGTGACTGAAGTCTACTCTACGCGTGCGGTCGACGCGACTTTGATTGTGGCGATCCACAAGTACTGGTAGCGGATGGAACTAATTCCGTCAACCATCAATTCTCTTACACAACCATTCAATATTCAAGCATTACCCCAACTTCGCCCGTTCGTTCTTTTTGATATTGCGATCTGGTCTTGTGATATGTCAAGAGTTCGTGGAATTTTCCCCCTTTTCCTTGCTACAACTTTTGGCATTGTTAATGGTAAACATCTGAGATGAACACTCTCAATTCATAGACTTACAAGTGGGCAGGAATAGGGGCTTTTGGCCCGGCTTTTAAAGAGCAGCAGCAAGAAAAAGAAGAGCAAGCACGGTATGCTTTCCTGGGGATGTCGAAGATTGCATTTGAATTGAATCTATACACAGGAAAGCCCAAGAAGTCGCACGTCTATCGGAGGAAGGTGGGTTGAAGACCCTGAGGGAAGCCGAAGCTGCTGCTAGTCGTACGGTAGCAACAGAATCCGCATTGCGAAGTGAACAGAGTCCAAAATCCTGGTGGCCAAGCATACCTTTTTGGTCAAATGCCTCCTCTCCTCAAGACAAGACGAAGGTTCAAAACCACACGCTAGAGGAGGAACGCAAATGAAACCGGGGCTCGACTTCTTCAGGACTCAAATTATACATGAAGGAAATGGCGATTCGGTGCTGGAGGTCTTCCAGAGACATGAGAGTCACCATCCAAAGAATCACCAAGTAAACAACCTAGGGAGGGGTCTGCTGAGACTGCGCTTGAGCTCGAATTGCTCGTCTCAAGGAGTGCCTGGGATATATACAGTCTTTCTAGGTCATGTAACGAAGGAGAATATAATATTTTGGACATGCTTCTCCACTATATATGATCGAATCTTCGTTTATCCCTTGAATCATGTCTCCCCTCAGATGTAACCACTGTACACAAATACGTGGGGAAGGCTAAACGGTAAAAATACGCCTCCCTCTTCTTCCTTCCATGATCGTTAACATTGAAATCGATTATCTATTTTTTTGATTAGTTCAACATTCATACCAGGTTCAGATGTTTGGATCACCTATATCGCATTCACGTTTATGTCAAGTCCTCACCCTTTGGTGGGCTCCCTTCGAAATCTCAATGCGCATAAGTCACCAGGGCCCTCTTGATAATCGCAAGGCCGGTCTTGAACCGGTCCTCGAGACAGTGAAAGCCATTGCCTTTGTGAGCGGTTGCACGTGATTACGTGATATCGGTAGCTTAATCCGCATCGTCATCCAGCCCCATCCCCACTACCTGTCGGTCTCCAATTCATTCGGCCCTCTAGGAGTATCTTCTTCTACAACTCAAATTCTTGCCCACCATGGTATCCTCACTGCCTAAGGATGCATCTACCCAAGACCATGAGCAGGATCTCAGTGCAATCATAAATTCAGAAGAGAGAGTCGAATTGACACTTCTTATCGCTAATATCTGCGAGATAATGCGAAAGCAGGTTGCGGATACATTTGATGCGTCAATTGATAGTACAAAGCAACAAGCTCTCCATGTTGCCGGTAAAAATCCTAACCTAGATGAGAATCAAACGCACGAAGAAACCGACGAAGAAAAAAAGGCTCGAAAGCTACGAGAAAAGCGTGAGAAAGAACTATCTGCTCCAAAGATGCTAGAATTGAAAGAGCATTCGCTAGAGTTCTTCGATAAATGGCGAGAATCAATCCTGGCGAGAATTGGAAGTATGGTGAACAATCCAAAGGAGGTTGTCAACGAGCAGCTAGAGAAAGCTTCGTCTGATGCTACTCCTGATACTCGAACTTCTCCCCAGCCTAAGATCCTCCGTAAGTAATTTATTTGCAACTTATCAAATCAATCTGTATTGTAACTTTTTCGGATTTTCTAATATCCTCAAATACTAATGACTTTGCCCAGGATCAAATACAAACATAGAGGAAGCAGATGCAGCTTTGATCGAATTATACCCACCAACCTCCACGTCTTTGTATTCCTTACCTAAAGATAAACGTATTTTACTTCTGCATGCTATGCTATTACTTCTTTTATCACTCGAGCACTATCTTGCACACTCTCGAATACTGCTCCTTCATATTGCATCCTCCCTACATCTTCCGCTACACATTCTAGCAGAAGAAGAAGTGAAGGTGGCGCAAGGGCTTCTGGAAGCTGCTAAGCAGATGACTGGGAACGAAGAGACACAGAAGCGAGGAGATGAGAATAAGGTGGCGAGAAGATGGAAAGTTGGTCTTGCTGGCGTTGCAGGAGCAGCAGTGATTGGCATTACTGGTGGGCTTGCGGCACCTCTCGTCGCTGGAGCGATTGGCACTGTCATGGGCGGACTTGGACTAGGGGCTACTACCGCGGCTAGCCTTCTTGGAGCGCTGGCTGAGTCCGGGGTAATAGTAGGGTCATTATTTGGTGCATATGGCGGAAGGATGACAGGTAAAATGATGGATGCCTACGCTAAAGAAGTGGATGATTTTGCTTTTCTACCCCTAAAAGGATCGAGACATAAAGAACCCTTGCCAGAAGATCGGCGCTTACGAGTTACCATCGGTATCAGCGGGTGGCTCACGCAAAAAGAGGATATCATCACTCCTTGGAGGGCTTTAGGTCGCCAGAGTGAGGTATTTGCTCTTAGATGGGAGTTGGAAGCTCTTACCAAGCTCGGTAGCTCATTAGAGTCAGTGGTCAAAAGTGCAGCTTGGACTGTTGCCAAAAAGGAGATCATCGCGCGGACGATTTTTGCCAGTCTTATGGATGCTCTTTGGCCGATTGCACTTTTGAAAGTGTCAAAAGTTGTTGACAATCCATTCAGTGTCGCAAGAAACAGGGCGGATAAGGCGGGATTAGTCTTAGCCGATGCTCTGATCAACAAGGCCCAAGGCGAACGACCGGTTACCTTGATAGGATACTCGCTTGGTGCTAGGCTCATCTACTCCTGTCTAATGAGCCTTGCGGAAAGAAAGGCATTTGTAAGGTTTTTCTTATGAAATCTCTTCTCTTTTAAGCTCTGGATATCTTACAACTTAATGAAGTATTACTGACACATGCTAGGGCCTTGTGGAATCCGCAGTTTTGATTGGTACACCCGCACCATCAGATGCAGCAGTTTGGCGTTCGATGAGAAGCGTCGTAGCAGGACGGCTAATTAATGTCTACTCCGAGAATGACTACATCCTAGCATTTCTCTACCGGACAAGCAGCATTCAATATGGTGTTGCGGGTATTCAAGAAGCTCGTGATGTGAAAGGGGTTGAAAATATTAATGTCTCGGAAATGGTATCAGGCCATCTACGATACCAGTAAGTCTTATTTCTTTGCACGTTTCCAATACATCCTAAGCATCTTTGAATCTTAGAACATCACTTGAATCAAGCTTTTAGTTCAGGTACGGCGAAGAATACTAACTTCCTCCAGGTATCTGGTTGGAAGTATCTTAGAAAAGATAGGATTCGAGGATATTGATGTAGAGGAAGTAGCGAAGGAGGAGGAGACATTAGCCTTACTAGAGGAGGAAGAGAAGGAAGAGGAAGAGAAAAAGCAGGGAAAGAAAATGGATCTGGATAAGGAAGCTGCCGAAATGGAGGTAGAAGTGCAGGAGAAAACAGAGAAGACCATGATGCAAAAGGCTGTAGAAAAGTTGCATCTTGGATGACAGCCAATATGAAGATACCACGATAGTACAGTTTCAAAACTTTGTTCAATCCTTCTAGTTATCATTTCTTTCCACTTCTGACAACGAAAAATTTTCCGGCAGCAGTCTCAATCTTCTCTCCTGCAGTCCCAAGGACATCCCAATCCTCCACGCCCGTGGTGTCGACTGGTTCTCCTCGCCTTCTTCGTGGCCTTCTATTCCTTCCTACAATGTCTTCTTTCTCCAGAGTTCCCTTCAAATCTTGCAGCCCAATCGTAGCCTCCTTTATGCCCTCCTCTGTTTCATCTCTTATACTTTGCAGAGGCTCGACGCCTTCCGTATTTACACTTTGTATGTCCCTCACAAAATGCAATTGAGAGTGCAATGTCTTTAACATCTCTGCTTCCTCTTCTGGTGACCTAGGTTGAGGAAGTGCTGATAGACGAAGAAGATGGTGCAGTTGTTTTGGCGTAATTTCTTGAGTCGGAAGGAGTTCAGGGTCGGGAAGTAGGCTACGAACAGACCATGTTGGCTTGGAGAGGAGCGATCCAATATCGAGGGGTTCTTTTGCGGAGCTGTATTCGCGGACTGGGTGTCGTTGAGCCCGTAAAGCTTCTTTGAAAGACATGCGACAGCGCATACATATGTATCTAGACATCTTCCCTCGACTTTCTCTTTTCCCCAGATCAGGTTTTCTGTAATGCCAAACGATCCTCCTACCCCAGATTTGAAGCCGTCACTGTTGTTGAAGCAATGAAGCTTAAGATTCCCGCGCTAGGACGTTTCAGGCGAAGCTGCGTCAGAGGGCACGTCCAACCGTCCAAGCCTTTTGACACGACACATGTAACTTGAAGAACACAACGTTCTTCCATTATTCAACTAGTTGTTGCGATTCTTGTCCTACCACATATCTGCATCTCCCACATACACAGCAACCATGGCACAAGACCCGCGCGCCCTCTTGCAGAAGGTACTCAACTACCCCTCCATTTATACCTGATAAAGAGAGCTCACACGTCCCAAGGCAGAGAAAGCGGCGGCTGGAGCATCGGGAGGATTTTCGCTGTTTGGTGGTCGGGAGGAGAAATGGACAAATGCTAGTGAACTTTTTCAGCAAGCAGCAAATGCATTTGTGAGCCCTCCGGCGCAGTCTTCGGTCTGAATATGGCTAACAAGATACAGCGAATGCAAAAGCAAAGTTCAACCTCCAAGCCCCTCTGACCCTCCACCTCTAACACAACTCAGATAAGGAGGCAGGAGCAGCTTTTGAACAGGCTGCCTCAATTCAAACCAATAAGCTGAACGAGCCAGATGATGCAGGTACGTTTGCCCATACTTTGGCAGTAATATGGGAGCAAGCTCCTGGAACATATTGGGAATCCATTGGCTCCTCAGCCCCTCAATTTATTGAGTCATCTTACTAAATTGGTCTGTAGCCAATACGCTCGTTGAGGCTTTTAAAGTATACCGAAAGACAGACCCTCTCGATGCGGTCCGATGTCTCGATGTCGCGTAATGAAATCCAATCCTTACATGTTGTTGATGGGGTGTTGATGAGAACAGGATAAACCACTACACTGTCAAGGGAAATTTCCGCAGAGCAGCTGGCCATAAAGAGAAACTAGCAGAGGTGTGGGAGGTTGAGATTGGCGACGAGAAGAAGGCGTGAGTTTCCATGATAATTCAAAATATTTGATCAGCTTGTTTATAATAAACAGTTTGGAGAGTTACGAACTTGCCGCCTCGTACGTACACCTTTTTCTTGATTTGCGCATAGGTACAGGACCAAGCTCTTAAAGCGTGTTTTGAGAGTTGGCTCCTCGGCTCCTGAACTATCCATGGAAAGCGTATACTAATCTAGCTGCTGCAGGTGGTATGAAAACGATAATGCCGACGCGTAGGTCTGAGCAATGCCTTGAATGGCGTTCGAACTGACATGCGTTAGATTGGCCAATAAGCTATATTTGAAGGTCGCTGAGCTGGCGGCGATTTCGAATCCCCCTGATTACTACAAAGCAATTTCTCATTTTGAGAAGGTGTCGGCCTCAGCCGTGTCAAATAACCTCATGAAGTGGTCAGTAAAAGATTACTTCTTAAAGAGCGGACTCTGTTTGCTCGCAGTCGGTGATTCTGTAACGACCGCGAGAGCGTTTGAGAAATACAGAGATATGGACCCAACGTTTGCTAGCACGAGAGAGCATCAGTTATTGGTAGATCTTTATGAGGCCGTGGAGGCGGGCGATCAAGAGGCGTTTGCGGACAAGCTGTTCCAATACGATCAGATGAGCAAATTGGACAAATGGAAGACTACAATCTTGCTCAGAATAAAGAATACTATCGAGGAGAAGGGGGAGGATTTCTCGTGATCTTGATCGATAGGGTTAAATACGGGGCGTTCAGGTTCATGGGCAGGCCTTGACGGAGCTGAGACCCTTGTTTTGAAGGCAAGCAGCTTAGAGGTCACGAATGGAAGCAAGATTTTTTAGTTTTTTACCCTCCCTTTTGAAGAGCATTCTGACCTCGCGCGAATAAGCAGCGGATAGGCTGTTTGCAGTTCTGAATGGGCAGCATACTAAACTCTCGCATTTCGCGATTCTAGGATTTGTTTAGCACTTTTTCTAAAATTATATTGCGAGCTAGACAATTTATAGCAGAGAGTACTTCACACAAATTGTGTAAATAAGGAGAACATGGCTCCTGAGACTCTTCCCGAAATGCAATCTCCAAATATTACGGCTCTTATTCGTCCACAGGATGCATATAACCGCAATCGCCGGTTTGCAAAACCAAACAAAAGCTCTGCAGGCGCTGTCAACCCAAGAAATTGTCTTGATCTTATGTTGATGCTTTTTGGGTGGCGGTAGATGTCAACGTAGTGCTAGCCACAGTCTTGCTACTTGGCGCGGCCCATGAGCTTGTGACAGTGACCGGACAATAAGTCTTGTGTGCAATAAGCGAGCTGCTCAAAGCAGAGTTGGCAGCAACATCACAGGATTTCACCGAGGGATTGGCCAGGGGGCCACAACATTGCACTCCTCAGGTGCTACAAGAGCTAAGAGCTTTCCAAAATCTGGTGTCCCGAGTCCAGTAACTGGGTCCCACCCGCAGGTCCCATTGGATGAAGCTCTGGGAATCTCGTTTGCACAGCCTGTTGATCCTCTTGAGGTTATGTCGTTTAGAGCGGCAAATCCTTGAGAGTACAGAAACGGGTTGAGGAAACCTAGGGGTTTTTGCCCGGACTCGATACGAGCAGAGTTGAGTAGGCCGACAATTGCATCAAATGTTGGACTAGCAGCTGAAGTCCCACCGACAGGTTCAGTCAACCCCATCTCGACAATGAGGAAGTTAACACCTTGGGCAGAAACATCCGGATATCCTCGACCAGACGCGTTGTAGTATTGACGAAAATTTGGGTTATTTGCCAGAAGGATATCTACCATTTTGGATTGGTGAGCAGGTTGAGCAAAATAGTTTGAGAAGCCCTCTCCCCTCCGAGAAGGAAGCAGCGGACTCAGGGATGCCTTGGGTGGCCCCAACAACTGGCTGGGAAGGCCGGTACAAACTCGGCTTGGTTCCCGCTTACGTTCTCGCAGATTGCACCAGGCCCTGAGTCACCTGAGGAAATAACACTGAGACTCCACGAGCTCCGAGCTGCATGAAGCCATTACATACAGACTTTGCCATTTCGATAGGCCAGGACTGGGACGGTTAGTAATTAATAACGACGGAGATACTCGAGGCTTACCTGCTCATCCTCGCCATAGGAAATTGACAGTGTTTGTGGAAGAGATGAGTCTGGAAAGGCTAGAATCCCAGCTAATAATTCCCTAATAAATAGGCAGGAATCGTTAAAATTTTGAAGCAATAAGCTGTCCAAAGTAATGACTTACATATAAGGTTCATTATCTCCAAAACTTGGCTCGTTCAGATCGTTGATTTGCGGCCTAGTCAATGATTCAGTTATTGGGATGAGGCAAATCTTTATGAAAGTACCCTCTCCCAGCTGTGCTGAACTCAGTCACTGGAACTGGGTAGCCAACTCCAACAATGTACTGGGAGTCCAAATTGGCCTCAGTAGCGTCCTATGGCGATGTTCAATTTACGTGTTTGATATAATAGGTGCGAGACCAACCTCAGTACCACTCTGGTCATTCAACCCACCATTGAAAGAGACGACATTGAAAGTTTCTCCTTCCGCGTAAAGAGCTTGAGTGGTCTCGAACAAAGTGAGATCGGTGTTACGCGCATACTGCTCTAGAAATGAGCCGAAAGAAACCTTGGCACCATTTTGAGCGTTGGCCGCATAATGGACGTCATAAGCTTGAGTAGGCACGTGGGGGTTCTGCGCACTATTTAGCATCGCTCTGACATAAACATCCAGATACCATACATGACAGTATTGCAAATCGCATCTGGGGGTGCAACATTGGAGCCTGATTCAGAAGTGGGTAACGTTCTAACGTATTCTGCACGAATGGCCATTGCCTTGGCCTTTGACTCATCGTCTGATTTGTGAATGGTGCTGCGGAGAGCTTTGATTGTACTGAATTTAGTGGTTGGCTGAACGAAGTCGATGTAGGAAGCGATGTCCTGGAATGAGATAAGTAGTGGGGAAAGCACTGAATGAAATACACACTTTTGGAACCGAATATGACATAGTTCGAAGCGTCTCTTTTCCGGTATAATTATGAACGAACCACGCAAATTCTGTATCAAGCATCTCGTTCGCTGTAGCAACGTCTGCGAGAAAAGCAACCCAGTTGCCATCGTCGTAAATCGCCGAGGCATTATAATTCTACGTGAAAGTTTATTCAACCAGCTTACAGTTATATCTTTCAGCCTCGAACTTACTCGTAGCCAAGTCAGCACAGAAACAGATGCCTCTGGAGCAGGGCTGACCATGCTCATGACTTCTTGAACGCTAAGATGTTGACCATAGGATGCATGACCAGGGGTCAACATCTCGATGACCCTTTGCTCCAAAACATCAATATTCTGCTGTTTGACGGCTACTCGTAACTTTACGATGTCGGCTAATCAAATCAATAAGGATCCTCAATTATTGCTTCAGCTTGCTCACTAGGATCTGCGTTTCGAGCATAGCTCTAACCTTTGGGAAGCTGCTCTATTTTATCAAAAATAGTGGCCGAGACGAAGGGTAAAGAGGCAATAGCCAGAACAGTAGAAAGAGACTTTAGCAGGGACATGATGGTAAAAACAGCAATCACATACCCAACAAACGCAGTGTTCGTGAGACAGACTCCTGATATATGACTTGATCTTCACACTGCCCAACGTAGGGCGAGAGACTAACCACTAGCATGCCGTACGATCGCGGTCCTGCCTCTTGTGGCCAAGTCCATGATGTAGGGTCTACAGAGTAGAGTCTGGGGATGCTCCTAGTTCAAGTCTTAGGCCGGCTCCACTTAACACTTATCTTCATGACAAGTTTCTACTTCTTCTCTTGCTTGCGGTGGACGAGTCCTCCTACGGGGGGGCGGTCTAAGGTGAAGATGATGACCAGACCATCACATCAGCTTGATTACCACCTCTCCTGCCAAGGAGCTCAAGCAATCAAGAGCGTGCGGGCTAGGTGCTTGAAGGCGGTACTGGGCCTTAACGTAGCTTCCCGGCAGCTCAATAACCCATCTATCTTAGCTTCCATCCTAAGCCTCTTCGCAGCAAATGAAGTGGGATCGATTGCAGGACTGAAATTCGACCGTCGACATGCATCATTGATGATATGCAGCATATTTAGTGTAAGGATAAGGGCAACAGATGAGTAAAATTAATGAAACAATTTAAGACGTGGAAATAGAGGTCCAAAACCCGTGATCGCGCGCTCGCTTCCGACGTGACGGGAGTGGAGGTCACCCTTCACACATACTAGTACGCGTGTTTCAATCTCTCAGAGTCTTAAGCACAATCAGCCACTCCAAGATATCCTCGCAATCCCGTGTCGAAGTACCATCAGGTCTTTGAATCATGCCCACTATCTCGATCCTGTCTCTGCACCCTGAGATTTTGTCCATCATCGGAGAAAAGGTACGGTTCACATCACACCTCTTACTTATTCAGCTCACTGCAGCCGAAATATTGGCGGTCGACTTGTTTGCAATGGAGATTTCCCCCTCTCAGTCTGGATTAATAGGACCAGAGAAATATATACCTGAATATTCAGAGGAAGAATATGATAAAATGAATGAAACACAACGAGACTGTCAGTTGAATTATCCTGGGACGTATGTCTAGGGCTAGAATACTCTGGAGTTCCAGGATCACCGAGTGTTGCTGGAATTGCCTGCACATAGCCGTGGTAATTTCAAATGTCAGGTTTCTATCGTAGTGTATTGCCGAATAAAATGATCCAATGTTCCAATGAGACTCACCATCCGAGTATTAGCACATGTCAATATACCTACAAATACAATCAAATGCCAGACTACACCAGCTTGGGTTTCTACAGATATGCTTCCGACGATAGACTGGGTTTACAGACAACAAGCATTGATGTTCGAATCTGCATCTAGAGGCCAGTCTATTAAACCTAGTCTCACCGAATCAAGGTTCCTGACTACGGTTAAGCCTCGAAACAACTCACACCTAATTCTAAGACCTACGATACAGGACGCCGGAATATGCTTCTATAGTCTTTCAAACGCCAAGCAATGTGTCCAAACAGATGCACTCGCACAAGAAACTCAAAACACCAAAGAAGCCCGCCCCTCATTCTATGTATCTAACCCTTAAACATATCACACCTCAAATTGCAGCTTCTGCATCCTCTATTCCCTTCAAATTCCTATATAACTTCTTGTGTTGTTCCAAAAATAAGAAGGTAGCAATAGTATGCGGACCAAGACGAATAAAGCTAGGTACCCACCCCCTAAACATCCATCCCACGCCCTCAAATCTATAGACATCCGCCAATAGCTTCGCCAACCCATGACTTTCATGAGAACTCATGATTCTCGTCTTGATAACGTCCACCGGGCTACAAACCGTCGTAGCTACAAAACCTGCCAAGAAGGAGGCCGTAAAATGTAATGTCAATCCCTCCTGGAGAGGTGTATTTTGGATCAGAGCCCCTTTAAACCCATCATATGAGGCCAATTGAGAAGCAGTCATGAGCACTGCTCTCATACTGTTCGGCCATACCCCACGAAACAACGATTTTATACCTTCTTCCCTCGTCATGCGCATCAATCCGTCAATCGCGTTTTTATAATTCCTCCTCTGCTCGACCGGCAGTGCAGCATCATGTTGCATCCGCACATTCAACACATCTGCCGGGTTCCCTGCTACTCCTCCCAGGAAGCCAGAAGTAGAAGCCATGGCAATGAGTGTCGGAAAGGAGGGTTTGGACGAGGGGGTCGTAAAATCGGATTTCAGTTCTTCGTAAATGCCAAATCGGGTGGTGGAGTAGGTTATCTGACGTAGCAATGAAGCACTCAGACCTCTATAGAGACCAAAGAATCCATCGTGCTTGAAGACATGTATGAATGTTCCAACCATCGATTTGGGCGCATTGCCTCGGCGGGTTTGAAGTCGGACCTAAGTTCGTCTCAGCGATGCCAGAAATGGCAGCAGTGTTGGAGCTATACCTTTACTATCCAATTGTCAGCACAGAGCACCATTCAGGAAACAGGAAAGCATACCAAGATCAAGCGGGTGTGTAACACAAGCAGCGAAACAGCTGGCACTCCCTCCAAACCAGAAAGGATATCGCACATGTTCGCGCTCCCACGCCTTCTTACGCGATATCTCTTTCAGCTGGCCCGACGTTCTCACAGACGACATGATGACAATTGATCTTGTCTGAGCATTCCGTGTCGCTGAAGTCGTGAGGAGAGGATGAGGTAATGGGTAATTAGAGGAGGGGAGGGGGGTTGAAGCTAAATTTATAATTCAAGCTTTTCCTTTCCTTCTACCGCAGGAAACTTTTTGAGTGGGGCGTGCTGCTGACAATACAGAACGCTTACTAGTACAAGTAGCTACGGGGTTATTTTTATTCCCGGTTGAAATATCGGCATATCATAAATTCTAGTACCAAGATTTTATTTGTATGAGAGACGATTGTCACGGAGTCTCTTGTGATTATTGTGCTTTTGCTTTACCGCAGAGGCCTTCTAATCCAATGATGTGCCTGGTTTAAGTAATTGCAGGTCGTACATGAAAATCCTTGTCCGTCATCGTGCATTTCGGGATCGGATTAACCTTGAAGCCTATTCCTCTCTTTTCCATGTCGCCTGGGTTGGGAGCTCCATGTTTCTTTCTGTTCTCTTCGTCCTTGTCCTTGAAGTGTGCCTAGAATGAGGCCTGTATCTAAGAAGCCCCGGCTGTCTACAGCCAGTGAGGCATTGGCTTTGTTCGTAGGTCTCACTAATGGCACATCAAAACGATTGGCAGGCTGCACCCAATACAGATACAATTCGACAGGTTTGTAAATGTAGCAGGGACCAATGCTCTACTGACAGGTCGTAGGAGACCATCCTCCTTCTCCAAAAATCGGTATCAATGGCAAATCATATCAAATAGATGATTGGCACAATCTCTCCTCGAACATTACTTCGTCAATCTCAAGACGATTACATGTCGAAAAAGATCATCCCATTTCCATAACGCGTGCGATCATTGAATCCAAATTCCCTGCGCCAACCTACAAATATCATAATGCCTTCTTCCCCGTGGTATCAACGTTCCAAAACTTTGATTCTTTAGGCTTTCCAGCAGATCACCCTGGGCGGAGCAAAACGGATACATACTATGTCAACAAGGAGACTGTTCTGCGAACACATACGAGTGCTCATCAAGCCGATACATTCCGTGCGAACGAGAGCGAAGGTTTCCTGATCAGCGCAGATGTATACCGCCGAGATGCTATTGACAGGAGTCATTACCCTATATTCCACCAAATGGAAGGAGCGAGGATGTGGGATCGAGCGAAGGTACCAAATGGGGATATAGCAGCTGCTGTTTGGAAAGATCTGGACGCTCTACCTACCCATACAATGAGAGTTGAGGATCCCAATCCACCAACACACCCTGGAAGGAATCCCCTCCAAAGCGAACATTCAGCGGAAGAGGCAGAAGCCATTGCAGCACACCTGAAGCGGTCATTAGAATTGGTTATTGCTGAAATATTTTCGCGCGCCAAAACAGCTGCTGTTGCTACAAATCCCGACTTTGTAGATGAGCCGCTCAGGGTACGCTGGATTGAAGCATACTTTCCATTCACAAGTCCTTCTTGGGAGCTGGAGATTTTTTGGCAAGGAGATTGGTTGGAAGTTTTAGGAAGTGGTGTGGTAAAACAGGACATCATGGTGAAAGCGGGCGTCCCTTCACAACTTGGCTGGGCTTTTGGACTGGGTTTGGAGCGTATTGCTATGCTTCTCTTTGAGATACCGGATATCCGCCTGTTTTGGTCGAAAGATGCTAGATTTCTGGATCAATTCAAAGGCTTGTCTGAAAATCTGGAAGGGTTGAGAAGATTCGTCCCATTTTCCAAGTATCCAGCTTGTTATAAGGATGTTGCCTTCTGGCTGCGGTCATCTTCCTCTTCGGCTGGAGGTGGTGGGAGGGCGAATACTCAAGATTTCCATGAGAATGATGTTATGGAGATTGTAAGAGATATTGGAGGTGATGTTGTCGAAGATGTTACGAAAGTTGACGAATTCACTCATCCAAAAACTGGGAGGAAGAGTCTCTGTTACCGGATCAATTATCGAAGTTTGGAAAGGACTTTGACAAACGAAGAAGCAAATGGATATCATGCTCAAGTGAGAGAGGCCTTAGTGGATAAGTTAGGTGTTGAGCTGCGATAGTGCAAAAGCATAGCCATTTGGTGGCATATCAGGTAGATGATGTGAAAGTCAACTTGTAGAGATAGTGTTTTGTCTGTAAGATAGCCATTGAAAATCAAACTTCACTCGATCGAGTATTTACTTCTGATTGCTAAAGGATCTTCATATATAAAACAAGTCAAGTACGAGAAACTGTTGAGAGAGTCTCGCTCCGTGATCATACGTCATCCAGCAGTTTAGAAATTGAGCCCCATCAAAAGTTCTAACATAAGTTCTAACAAGAGTTCTTCACGCCCAATCTCGAATTCATCGGATTGGCATTCCATTATATAACTACCATCACGATGTCTCAAGCAACAATGGATACCGAGCCAGGTGGAGAGAATACCCCGTGAGAATTTGTCATTCTATGTACCTTAGCCAAAGCCAACATGTTCTTCTAGATACGAGTCCATAAACACATACGGCAAACCTCACGCCAAAGACCAAGGCCAATTCCAAGGTATTTCCTTCCCTTCCTTCCCCCATCCCAATTGCCCACCAGCTACCTAAGCAATACTCCTGCAGAAACAACCCCAAACGAGGCATCTCAACCAGCACAACCCGGGGGGGCCTCGCGAGGCGAGAAAACAGCGGGAAATATTCGCTACGGAGAAGCCATAAGTGAGCACGGATTTGGAGGGGAGACAGTCGGGAATACTGGGGTTGCGAATCCGGATAGTGGGTTTGGAGGGGCGAAGAGGGATGAGGGGAGCGGAGAAGGGGGCCAGATGAGGAGGGAGCAGGGTTATGGAGGCGGGAGTGGGGTGGGGGCATGAGTGCTGAGGGACGAGAGCTTTCTATTTCGAATTGCATATTGTATTGCATGGTGCATGAGGTCCTGTTGGTGCTACGGTATACCTTGTATATACCTTGTATATGTTGTTGTATATGTCGTTGTATATGTCCTTGCATATGTCCTTGCACATGTCCTTGCATATTGTCCTTGTGTATGTGCCTGCACACACGAGAGGGTCCGAGACGGGACTTTTACCAAAGAAGTGCGAGTGTTTGATCCTGGGATACAACCGTCACACTGCATGCATGCTCGTCTACAGATTGGGGAAAATTGTGCAAATTGGACATGAGAGGTGGAGAACGGATATCTGCAGTGGAAAGGAGGATATATAGAAAAGGCATGGTTCCCTGCATGAGGTGCCTTTCCCTTCCTTGCCCTTTGTTGCCCCCTCCTTGGAGCCGATCTCTCGGTACGTTGTCATCCGACAAATGGGAGAGCCGAGCTTCGAGTCTACTAGTAATAAGGAGTTACCGTACATGAACAACCCAATATCGGGAAGGAAAGCTACGTGATGTTCTTGTGAGATATGCCCTTCCGATACAAAGTATCAGTTTGTAATTCTAGATGACAGAATGATTTGGGGTAATGCCCTGCATTCTGCATTCTGCATTCTGCATTCCGACATGCAAGCCCGAGATTTGAGGAAGGCTTCAACTCAGCCTTGTTACCCCGCCAAGCTAATCAATCAACCATGCCACACGGAGCACTCCTACCTCCTACAGGAATATAAATAAGTATGCAGCGAGCTGGGATAAGCGTCAGGAAAACAAGCGTAACGGGAACAACTCCGTCTCGATACATTGAAGATTGAGAGACTCTCCTCCGTAGCACCAAGTCTCAATAGGCCATTTCATTCTGACAGGTGACCTCTTCATCAAGACTGAGACTTATTGTTGGCTGTGTGATTTGAGAGGGTTGGGGGATTGGGGATTGGAACGATCATGGGCGGGCGTCGTCAAAGATCGAAAGAAAGAAAAAAAAAAAGGTATGGCCTGATGATAATAACATCGCTCTTCTCTTCCAGACCTCTCCCATTTCCAATGCTCTCTCTCTCCAGTGCTCTCTCGAATGCTCTCTCCCATGTTCTCTCCCATGCTCGCTCCCATGCTCGCTCCCATGCTCCCGCCGTCCAGACTGCCGGGGTCAAAAGGTCAAAAGGTCAAACTGGGTCCCACTGAGCGATGCGGGTTCTCCATCCCATCCCCAAGCAATACTACTACGAGTAGTACCGTAAACCGCTTCAGGGCTGAGCTCGACGAACTCGGGCCAGTGGAACCACACATATGACGAACTCCAGCCAACCAGTAATCAGACAAGCTGCATAATAGCCGGGGTAGTCGAGTAACATTTCATCAGAGGAGAGCTCCGTTCCAAATTTGATGAGATATTAAGGTCCTTTGCCCCGAAGCCGTTGTTGGTAGAAAGAGACAGCCATTCCCACTCCCATTCCCCTTTCCCTTCTCCTTCTCCTTCCCCTTCCCACGCTCAATCTTGCGACTGACTCTTCTTTGTGATTCTTAATTAATATTCAATTGATTCACGGCCTTATTCTAAACCTCCCTTGCTTGTCCCACCGAGATCCTACAGCTTACCCTTTCACAAGTGCTCCGCCAGCGACCCAATTGTTTTTGATTTTGAAACCGGCACACTGCAGAAGGGTCGCCGAGTTTTAGGTTGCGGGTCGCATTGATCAGTACAAGAACCCCGCACCAAGCTCCACGAGCGGACACAACGCAAAGCACATTCCATCTCGAACAATCGAACTCGAACAACCAGAAGAAAAAGAAGAAGAAATTTTTTTTTTTTAAATTTAGCAGCCAAAGATGTCTGAAGGAGCAGTCAAACCCACCAACCCGGTGGTAGCAGAAGCCCATGAGGTTGACACTTTCCGTGAGTGGTGGCCCTGAAGCTGCGAATGAGCTCGTGCTGACCAGCCTGCAGATCCCCCCAAGAAGATGTTCCTTAGTACGTTAACCCTTAACCCTTAACCCTTAACCCCACCAAGTCGCGTGCACAGCACCCAGAGAGAGAAAATATTTGAGCAACTAACTCAATCGTTACGCAGAGCATCCGAGTAAACCGCATTTGAGTGGTAAGTTCCTGTGCCCACGTCTTTTTATGCGATGTCTGCGATCCAAAACTGATTTGTCTAGGACTCGATGAGTACCAGAAGCTTTACAAAGAGTCGATTACCGAACCAAAAAAGTTTTGGGGGAGGAACGCGCGGGAACTCCTCACTTGGCAGAGAGACTTCCAAACCGTCCACTCCGGCACTTTCGAAAATGGTGACAACGCCTGGTTCTTGGAAGGTCAGCTCAACGCCTCGTACAATTGTGTCGATCGTCACGCAATCAAGACCCCAAATAAGGCTGCAATCATCTACGAAGCCGACGAAAGTGGCGATGGACGCACACTCTCATACGGCGAGCTTCTCCGAGAGGTCTGCAAAACTGCACATGTCCTGAAGCAAATGGGGGTTCAGAAGGGTGACACGGTTGCTATCTACCTCCCTATGATCCCCGAGGCCGTGGTTGCTTTCCTTGCTTGCGCACGTATTGGGGCTGTCCATTCAGTTGTCTTTGCTGGTTTCTCCTCGGATTCCCTGCGCGACCGGGTGATTGATGCTCAATCCAAGGTTGTCATCACGACTGATGAGGGTAAGCGTGGTGGAAAGTTGATTGGAACCAAGAAGATTGTCGATGATGCTCTCAAGCAATGCCCCGGCGTCACTCATTGCTTGGTTTACAAGCGTACTGGTGCCGATGTGCCAATGACCAAGGGCCGTGATTGGTGGTGGCATGAGGAGGTCGAGAAATGGCCTGCATACATCGCCCCAGAGCCGATGAATTCTGAGGACCCCCTTTTCTTACTTTACACGTCCGGGTCTACTGGTAAGCCAAAGGGTGTCATGCATTCGACGGCAGGCTACCTCCTCGGTGCCGCTATGACGGGGAAATACGTTTTCGACATTCATGATAATGATAAGTTCTTCTGTGGTGGTGATGTTGGGTGGATTACGGGACACACATATGTAGTCTACGCTCCACTTCTCCTGGGAGTCGCGACTGTCGTGTTCGAGGGTACTCCCGCATACCCCAACTTTTCGAGATACTGGGATGTCATCGAGAAGCACGGGGTCACTCAATTCTACGTCGCCCCTACAGCTTTGAGATTGCTCAAGCGTGCCGGTGACCAGCATGTGAAGGCCCAAATGAAGCATCTCAGAGTACTTGGTTCCGTAGGCGAGCCAATTGCTGCTGAAGTTTGGAAATGGTATTTCGAGATTGTTGGTAAGGAGGAAGCTCACGTTGTCGACGTAAGTCCCGATAATTCCCAAGAATGCGATAGATACTAACAATATCTAGACATACTGGCAAACCGAGACAGGATCAAATGTCATTACTCCCCTTGCCGGCGTCACTCCTACGAAGCCAGGTAGCGCTTCGCTTCCATTTTTTGGAATTGAACCTGCGATCATTGATCCTGTTTCCGGCGAAGAGATTCACGGAAACGATGTTGAGGGTGTGTTAGCTTTCAAGCAACCATGGCCTAGTATGGCTCGCACGGTCTGGGGTGCACACAAGAGATATATGGACACATATCTGAATGTCTACAAAGGATACTACGTCAGTCATTCCCCTTGTTCCTAACGATGCTTTGCTGAATTTTAATAGTTTACCGGTGATGGAGCTGGACGTGATCACGAAGGCTACTACTGGATCCGAGGCCGTGTGGACGACGTGGTCAACGTTAGCGGTCATCGTCTATCAACGGCCGAAATTGAAGCTGCTCTTATCGAGCACCACGCCGTAGCAGAAGCGGCAGTTGTGGGCATCAGTGATGAACTCACTGGCCAAGCCGTCAACGCTTTTGTGGCCATCAAGGATGGCAATGAGATCAACGACCAGCTGAGGAAAGATCTCGTCTTGCAGGTCAGGAAGAGCATCGGACCTTTTGCTGCACCTAAAGCCATCTTTGTTGTTCCCGACTTGCCCAAGACACGAAGCGGCAAGATCATGCGAAGAATTTTGAGAAAGATTCTTGCTGGTGAGGAAGACCAGCTTGGCGACACTTCAACTGTGAGTTTAAGAGTACGAATCCGGTGGCAGTGCATACTGACAACAAATACTAGCTCTCGGATCCAAGTGTTGTTGACAAGATTATTGAGACGGTACATGATTCCAAAAAGAAGTAGAGGAGTAAAATACCAACGGTTTCCGTATTTATTAGGGGTAGTATTTTGGAGTTATTATCATATTTATCAATGTATTTTCAATTTACAAATGCAGATTGCCATGGCTTTTAATTGATGAAAGACACCTGGTAACTCTTATTGTCTCACAATCCTGAGTACAATCGAAGGTGCTTCTGTGATTCACTCGTTTCGCTGCTCCGAAACTCCCAAGACAGTCAAAAATAAAAATAAAATAAAAAATTTAAGGGGCAGTCAGGATTTGGGCATATGCCTATGTAGGCTCGGCAGGATCCAATTGTTTAGACCGCAACATGCTTATTAAGGATTCTAAATCATCTCTTACAACCTTGATAGAGTCAGACGTCCTCAGAAACCCCACACCCAAATCCTTCGGAACTCGTGATTCATACTGACTCTGCACAGCCTCCTCGCCCCTACCCCGCTGCAAGTCTACGCAATCCTCCTTCTAGCCCGCATTGGCATCTACAAGCATTGTGCCTTTCATTGGCCTGCATTTGTTCGAGAAGCTGGTCCTTTGCCAAGAATGCCCAAGGAGCTGCATCGGCTCTCTTCCGATGCTGTGCGTAGTGGTGGGACGTTGAGAGATTGATTCGGCGGAAGAACATATGATTTCTGAGGAGGTACGAAGGTCGCTCAAAAGAGGAGATACGAATGTAGAAACTCGTTCATCTGCTAAACGGGAGTGGTGTATGTAGGCATTCCTTTGTTAGAGAATAATAATTATTATCAATGATACCTAAGAATAGAAGCGAAGGTTCGGGCGCTTCAGGTTGTTGTTCTGCTAGGCCTCTGAAACTTCCAACTTCAAACTGTGTGTGATCAAAATCCCGAATCGTCGCGAAACTTCAGACGGTTTCCCTGCCGCCACCAACCAGGTTCTGTTTTCAAATCCACCATTGATTATCATCAGAGAGACGATACACTTTGAAGTGGTAGAGATCGAGGTCTGACGATATGCGATATGTTGACATCTAATGTTAGACTTCACGATGTACTGGACCGTCTTTCCTGCATACTAGTATTGAGATATGTTTTGTTACCTTATTAATAAGTTACTAGGTAGTCCCTCGCCAAGTCCTCAGTCAGCTTACTACTTACTAGAACTAGTACCTAGTACTAGTAGTACGATAAGATCCGCTCTCATGCCCACCTCGTGTTGCCGTACCAAGAAAGAAGATTTATAATACGCCACTCCCAACTTTCATATACTTGAAATCCCCTCGATAATTAATTTATCTCCTCTATATTTCTAATTCTTTGGGATAGAGAGAGATCTTCTATTCATCGCTCTGACACGCATGGTTCACTCATGCACCCTTGCTAGTAGTCACTTTATAACTCGTTCGAATCCCAAAACGGGGGGGGGGCTGGACTAAAACAGCAGCGGCTAATGCTCCGCTCACCTACCTTCAACTCCTCCGCAAGCAAACAATTGCTCTCACAGTAATAATACTATCAAGATATCGTCGGTCGGGTCCTCTCGTTTTCGCTGGTCGATCATTAATTCCTTCGTTGCAACGCATTCGCTCCAATTATTTAATTCGATTCGCAATTCCCCCAAGGCTTAATGAGGTGCGAATCGAGGTTTTAGGGGAGGCGCACTACAACGAGAGAAAGGCATCGGACCTTCTTAAATATCCTCCTGAGCAACAATAGAGAACTATGTACATACTGAGGAGTATCGCGGCGGTTTTCGTCAGCGCATGCCTTTTTACCACCTCTTATAGTATATCTTCCCGGCGGTCCCGCTTGCTTTATTAACCGCTTACTGACGGTTTCACAGCCCACTCCACTGAAAGGAATCCTTTAACGTATCTGTCTCGAGTCGAAAATGCGGTTCTGAGGACTCCCTCGCATCGAGTAAATGCCCTTTCGAGTTTCGACTTGACATTCGATCTCCACGAGGGGAGACAAAGGATAAAGTTGACGTTATCGCCGAACCACGATGTTATTCAAGAAGGCGCTACAGTACAATATCTTGCGCCAGATGGGTCTTTGCGTAGCTCAGAACCGTTGGATAGGCTGGAATACAAGGTTTTCAAAGGCCAGACATTTCTACAACATTATGCGGGCGCAGAGTGGACCAACGTTGGCTGGGCGAGGATAATGGTTCAAAAAGATGGCGATAGCCCGTTGTTCGAAGGGGCTTTCAGAGTGGACGGAGATCATCATCATATTCAAACAAGGACGCATTTCATGCAGACGAAGCACGCACTAGATCAAGCATTGGAACCAGAGGACTCGGAATACATGGTCGTGTGGCGAGATTCTGACATAAGTTCGGACCTCAGCGAAGATGCGGAGGGGTTCTTTCATCCGGAATTGAAGCGATCGATTGGAGAGGAACCTTCATGCTCTGCTGATGGCCTGTCGTTTAACACTCAGCCCGATCATCCAATTTACAGAGCGATGGCGAAGCGGGAAGAAGGCTCCTGGGGGACTGTATCTACTCGCCGCCTTTTTGGTCGACAAATCGACGGGCAAACGCAAGGTAATTCAGCGGGTGTCAACTTGTCAACCACTATCGGATCATCCGCCGGATGTCCTTCAACTCGGAAGGTTGCTCTCGTCGGTGTTGCAACGGACTGCACCTATACTGCCGCTTTTAATTCCTCGGCAACCGCCAGGGCGAACGTCATCTCCGTGATGAATTCAGCATCCGTACAGTATGAGGAAAGCTTCAATATTACCTTGGGTCTTCAAAACCTGACCGTCAGCGATGCTGCCTGTCCAGCTACCGCCGCTGTTTCGGCGCCCTGGAATGTTGGATGCAGTGATAATGTTACCATCCAAGACCGATTGAACCTCTTCTCTGGCTGGCGTGGGGAACGAAACGACAACAATGCCTACTGGACATTGCTCAGCACTTGCGCCACCCAATCTGCGGTAGGTTTGGCGTGGTTGGGTCAAGCATGTGTCACTACCTCCCAGGTCGCATCATCCACAAGTGGCAATGAGACCGTCAGCGGTGCTAATGTTGTTGTAAGAACAAGTACGGAGTGGCAGGTTCTGGCTCACGAGACAGGCCATACTTTTGGTGCTGTCCATGACTGTACGTCAACAACTTGCTCCGATGGTACCACGGTAGCGTCTCAGCAATGTTGCCCCCTCAGCAGCACAACCTGTGATGCTGGAGGACAATATATCATGAACCCCAGCACCGGGTCGAATATCCAAAAATTTTCTCCATGTACCATCGGAAATATATGTTCTGCTATCGGCAGAAACAGTGTAAAGACAAGTTGTCTCACCGCAAACAAGGATGTAACTACCATCACTGGAAGTCAATGTGGCAATGGCATTGTTGAAGCCGGTGAGGACTGCGATTGTGGAGGAACCAGCGGCTGCGGAAGTAATCCATGTTGCGAGCCAACTACCTGCAAATTTAAGACAAACGCCGTATGCGACCCTAGCAATGAAGATTGCTGCTCCTCTACTTGCCAATTCGCTTCTAATGGCACGGTATGCCGTGCTAGTACGGGAATTTGTGACCCTCAGGAGGTTTGCAGTGGGACTGTTGCTGCTTGCCCAGCAGATGCTACCGCTCCAGATGGTATTTCTTCCCCTTTTGACGAAACCGATCCTCTACTAACCACTTCATAGGTACATCGTGTGGCAACTCCAGCTCTCTGTCCTGCGCCTCTGGTCAATGCACATCCCGTGATCTTCAATGCAAGACGCTTATGGGATCTTATACCCAAGGTAACGATACATATGCCTGCTCCTCGGCTGGCTGCCAGATCTCTTGTGCCTCGCCCGAATTTGGCGCCAATGTATGCTACTCTATGCAACAAAACTTCCTTGATGGAACATCTTGTCAAGGAGGTGGGAAATGTTCGAACGGTCAATGCAAGGGCTCGAGCGTGGGTAAGGAGATTACGAGCTGGATACATAGTAACAGAACACTTGTGATCGCTTTGGCGACTGTTATTGGTGGATTATTGATAATTGCTATCTTATCGTGCTGCTGGAGTCGGTACCGGAGAAGAAATAATCTGAAGAAACGATTGGTCGCACCACCACCGCCGAGGTTCGTAGGGGGAGGTAATTGGGGAGGACCTCCTCCGCCAGCTCGCCCCAACATGAGAGGCGCGAATTCTGGAAGTGGCTATTGGGAAAATGGAACGTGGAAACAACCAACACAACCGCCGCCGGCGTGGACACCTGGCCCAAGTGTTAGATATGCGTAATGATGGGCTTGGGATAGGCGTTGGGTGTTTTGCAGAGAGTTTACGGGTAGCTAGTATCACTGGTTGACATGGAATTGGATAGAAAGACGCCATGACTATATATTAGCATGCATTAGCAGGATTTTGTATATAGGATCACCATAGTGGGAAGAAATCCTAAATTCTCCCTCATTAAGTCGTATTATTATACTCAGTCCAATTTTTCGTCATCCATAGACCATCCCTCCTGTAGCTGTTCATCTTACGGCTTTTGTAACTATGACTCTCCTGAGCAAATTCATGCATATCTTCCTTGGATGCGGTTGACACCCTCCCCCTTACTCGAATTCTGCTTCGACTTCTCAGTTACCTTGCCCTTCGAAGAATTGGTGTCCTCCTCCTCATCATAACCACAGAGCCTTTTGGTGAAATAATGACGAGTGCCAGGAATACTCTAGGTTCTCACATCAGCAAGGACGTAAATTTAGAAGAATTCGATGTCATAAAAGTATCACGTACATCATTTCGAGCCTGTGCGTGCATCATTAATAATTCTGGGCTATCTAATACTATAGCTGCTTCTCGTCGCTTTTGTTGTTGTTGAAAGGAGTCGTTGCCATACCTGAGGTCCAGTCAGTCTGTTCTCATGATATCAACCCTGAACTCAGGAAATGGAAGGAGGGTGAACGTACGAATCATACCTTCTACTCACACCTTCCCACGGCGAATCACTCGACGACGAGGCATAAGGATCCTTATTCCGAGCTTGGGCATCCTGCTGACGAGCGGTGAGACCAGGTCCAGGTGATGAGCCATAGGTGGATCGAGAGGTCTTAGATTTGGCTTTGGAGGATTTGCTGGAGTGGACTGGTGTGGAGGATTGTGAGGAGGACATGGCGGTGTCGGTGTTCGCGTTTGGGGTTTATTCGATGATTCTCGAGATAGCGGCTTGATTAGAAATGCGCCTGATCTTAGTTCCCGGAATTTTATCAGAAGCTGAGAGGACCGCTTGATATATCAGCGTTGATTGAGGTTGTTGAATGGGAGTGTGGTCATCACGTGGTGCCATGCGAGATGGATCGCTTGAGCCATGAACGACGTCTTGGGTCACCTTGAAAGGAGGGAATCATTAAGACCTTGAGTTATCGTTTTATACTCGGAGTCAGCTATGGATGGATTTGATATTCAAATTAGAATGTTTCAAAGATTTGTCGCTGTTCTTTACTCGAAAAATCGATTCGCACCTTCATCGAAGGGATGGCGGCAACAGAGACTGCTGCTATACTCACCCTAGCTAGGTCTATGCATTTCATTGTTCTCTTTTGTTTGTTGGGGAGGAGACAAGAGGCGTTCTTGTCTTTTGTTTTGTTTTTAATTGCACAGTCCTCTCTATTATGTCTTTCCAGGTGAATAAGTCGCTAAGCCGGCTACTTTATTATGGTACAATTTACTATCAGAAAGCAAGCAACTTGTCGCGGTTTCTTAATTTGCTCATGCATGTTGCGCCCTTTTATGATCTGGTGGACAAGCACCAGCTCTGCCTAAAGCCTTTGGCATGTATTTGCGCTTTGTCGCTCAACATTTGAAGTGAACCTATTCTCCTTCCTGAAATCAGCAAGATTATCTCATTTAACCTCATCGTAGCTCTTGCCAATATGGATACGGCTATCGACAGTACGCCCTTGCTCGAATCTTGCCCAAGGCGACGAGACCGTGTTCCGATAACAAGCAGTACTCTCTATGCGTACGCTGCTATGCGTGGCAACTCAGACAAAGATCCCCCTTCATACGGTCCACTACACGACGCATTATATGTCTCTCCAAAAGGAGACTCAACCGAACCATCAAACGAACTCGACCTAAAATCGGATCCATATACAGTTGATTCAAAAGACAGGTGAGAAACACTTCTGAAGATCCAGTGCATTCTCTGACATCACGTTTTATAGGATGAGCCCTGGTTTTCTTTGCTTTTGGGATCCAATAGCATACTCCAGACATAGCTTTCCGCCAGATCAGTATTTCAAAGAGAATCAAAAGCCAGTCACCAAGACTCAAGATCTGTTATCATTCAGAGAACACACGGAGCGGAGTCCACCTCGATTCAGACCAAGCCACTATCTCGGAGATAATGGATTTGCTAATTATGGCTATACTCGTGTAAATGGGGTATGGATAGATCCTGATAGCGAAGGAGAGATATTTGATGCTATGCAGACGCCACAAGACTTAAAACCTCTGGCCCACCTCTCTTCGTCGCCTGAAGGACCTCGCATTATGAGCCCAGAAGAAGAGGAAATTTTTTATGACAAGTACCTTGAAGATATTGTAGATGACGACGATTATGGGGGAGATCCCCGTCTTTTACGAATCTCACCTGCTACATTCGCTCGGTGGGCAGAGAGCGTGGGTACAGGAGATCGTTTTGTTGAGGATGGGATTCCGATGCAAGTAAGTCCGTCTTCATTTACCAAGAATGCAAACCCTAAGCAACAAATAATGTCTTCCGGAAACTAGGACATTAACACGCAATAGGAGCCTCTTTCACGTCCTCAGAATGACACCTTCAATCATACCTCAGACATTCGGAAAGCAGGGCCACCTCAATTTGACCTTGAAACGGGATCTCTACTGTCTGATTATGAACCTACAGAGGATCCTAGTCTTATATTCAGCGCTCGAGGTGAAAATCCATCCTGTTGAGAGAATCAAATTGCTGCTAACGATATAAAGGTGTAAACATAAATAAGCGTCCCCCCAACTACGCTCGTAGCTACCCCAGAAGTGATTACAAGATTGCTCGGGCAGCTTTTGGCTCGCAAGATGGCATATCAGACTGTGATTCATCATTGACAGTTTCGACGCCTGAGGTCTACAATTCGGTATGTATCTAATCCTCCTAGACAAACTTAGCACTTCGTTGACGCTTTTAATTAGGAAGGCGCGTGTGAAGAACTTGACGAATTTGCTGGTTTTCTAGGCAACCCTCGAAGCGGCGCGGACAAGTACCAAGACACTAAGGAGTACATACTTCGTCTCCAAACCGAATCTATTAAAGCTACGGCCCGAAACTTCGATAGATACCAGAAGGCTGTGGAGGCCGACGCTGAAAAGATCCAGCTTCACCGAGAAGTCTTCTTCATGAAACGAGAACTCGAGACTCATCAAGAGCTAAAGGCGAATGTTCCCCTGGTCTCTCCGCAGCCAGTTGCACCAAGAAGATCTAAGAAAGGCCAGTATTCTAGATACTTGAAAGAGCGTCAAGAACAAGAGAAAATCCGATTCGCTATAAACGACATGACCAATCAACGACTTAATGAAGATCTAGAGCGCATCATGGATGGGATAAAGGAATTACGTGACTTGCATGATCAACTTCGCCAACAAATTGGTGCAGAAAGTTCCGGGGACACTGGCAAGGTCCCTCCATCTTTCGGATCTCCTTGGGACTTCTGATCTAGCTTCTGGGTCGCGTTCACATGGATTTTTATTACGCTTCTCTTTCTTGAGCTGCGAGGTTCGTTTCGGGATTCCTCACAAACAGCATAGAAGATTTTAGAAGGACGATCCTCTGGTTGACCGATAGTTTCCCATACACTACGGGACCTTTCCGAGGACGTTCATTGTGTTTTTCTAGCGGATGTGACGAGGTATCATAGAATGCGGTTCATTTTAGGGTATTATCGCAGAACGCGGTACATGTAAGGGCTATTCTGTACATCTTATCTCGGGATTCGAGAGACCTATAGCACAATATGACTTCGTGACCATGCTGAACAGTCCCGCTAATGAGAGGAGCAGTGATAAACTCGCACATCCAACGCCTCTTTTCCAGCCAACCATATTCTACATTTACATATTAACCAAATTTTTGGGAGACTTATTTATTCTTTACAACCCCAACCTTCGCTGCCCTCAATATCCTTCCATTGAGCTTGAAGCCCTTCTGCTGAGTGTGAAAGACTGTGTTGTCTTCTTTGTCTGGCATCGGCGTCATGAACGTTGCTTCGTGCTCATTCGGATTGAACTTCTCGCCCTCCACACTCGGATCGAAACGCTCCAACCCATGCTTCTTCATGGCGGCCATCAGAATAGACTCCGTCATCTTGAGACCTTCATACAGAGAAACCAAATCCGAATGATGTTCACCTTTCTCCTTTGCATTCAGCTTCTCTTCAGGTACCATCGCTAATGCTCGGTCAAGGTTGTCAACACTATCGACCAAATCCTTCGCGAATCTCTGGATGGCAAAGTCTTTTGCGGCCTGCATATCGCGCTTCGATCGTTCCTGGAGGTTTCTGAATTCTGCCACCGAGCGTAGAAATCGATCCTGTTAAATAGATTATAAATATGAATGATTAATGCAACGTGATTCATGGGACGCAAACCTTCAAATCTATGATTTCCTTGTCTTTAGCCTCGAGCTCCTTCTTGACTGGATCCCCTTCGTCACCCTTTGTTGTCTCATCCTCTGCTTCTTTGGCTTTGGCAGTAGTCCCTTGATATTCCCCTTTGTTCGCTTCTGGTTCTGTGGAATATGATCTCCATGCCAAGATTGGCCGTGAAGCTGGGCTGAAAGAGATGTTTGCAGGTCGAATGTGGGCTCTTGCTGATAGTAGCCTAGATGAGAAGGGCGCGCATGATGATACTAACGATCTTGATTGTCGGAGTATAGTTCTTTGAATCATGGCTGGTTATATGATGTCGCGTGTCTGATGGAAGTGCAATGATGATTTTCGTCAAATTATTTTTGGTCTTAGCTTCGGCAAGAAGGTTTCCAAGTCTCCGACTTGGGGCGATGCCGCTTTCGGGTAATTTGACGAGCCCCTTTTTCCATCGTTTCTCTATCATCGTTCTCCACCAAAGTTGCAGTGCGGTGTAAGCATCAGTTTCAAGAGTCAACGACAAGGAATATGGCCCAAAAAGACGCTGTGGTAACTGTTAAGGTACATGTGTCAATTTTTCTTGCCCTTCGATGATTGATCCAACTGACTCCACATATGTTAGAACTCGACAAGACCTATGTCACCCCCTTTTATAAACTCTGCACAGGGAAGGTGTATGAGACAGTGAGATAGAAACTAATAATTTATAAGCTCTAAATACGGAATACAAGAATTCACAACACCTAGATCCAGTAGTTTCTAATATTTGTGAATTCTCTTTCATTTTCTGACTTTTGAATTGGCCTCCTGTCCGAACCTACTTCGACTACCCTTCATCTTTCGTGGAGTGTTGAAAAGTTAAGAGACTTCTACATTGTTCATTCACCAGGGCGTACAGTTGTGAGAATAATCAAATCCAAAGAGTTGCGCTTAATCCATGATAATTGTCTATCTCGTGAACTCATCAGCTACTTTCCCTTATCAACAACAACATAATTCTTCCCAAATCCAAGAAGATACTACTATCTCAGCCTTCATGGCGGAAACAAAGACTAGTAAGTAGCAAGATCTCCTTAGCTAGGTTTCATGCTAAATATGACAGCCAATTCCTTGTCTAACAAAGACATCCAAATCTCATCGACAACGGAGTGCACTCCAATTGAGAAGGTTTTATACTCGTCTCTAACCACTCTTTGACCTAGCTTACCAAGTATTAGTTCCCCGGATTTATACCATCTCACAAGTCCTCTACGCAGAAGTCCAGATCCCTCACCGCTGTGGAAATCACCGCAGACTTGGCTAGAGATGAGGACTTAGCAACAGCTGTTGAGCGACTCAAGAATGAAGAATCACCACCATCTATCGAGCAAGTCAGGGAACGTCGAGCAAGTATCAAGAAGCAACGTAGTGATAGCATCAAGATGATCCGAAGTCGCACAGCTTCTCGAGCTTCTGCTGGTAACCAGCCATCATTCGAAGGCATAAGCAAGAACGACTAGTCTGGCCGAGAACCTATATTGAGTGGGCGCTGGGAATCGGGTAAAGGCTAGGATTTTCGGGCTTGCTTTGTACTCTTAATTGCCATGGGTTTCTTTCTATAATCAGGTAACTCAATGGAAGGACATCATTCTGACATGGTTTTATTCATCCTACATTACTCGTGAAGATATAGTCTCCTACCAGATCAAAATACCCATGCCAAAGACCCCAGTGAAGGTAACTTTCTTGATCATTTCGCTTTTTCAGATCTGCAAGCCTCTTCTGCGAATACGGTTAAACGTAAAAGACTTTGAGATCATTAGCAGCTCTCGCTGGTCAACTAGTCAGTTGTGATTCCAATAACGAAGCAGCCGGGAGAAAGCCTACCAAAGATATGCGACCAATATTAAGTTCTTCCTAGTTAAGCCTCTTGAGACTGGCGTATGAACCAGTAATTTAAGACTGGGAATCTAGACTCCAGGTTGGAGAGTGTGGGAGATACAGCTTGCCATTCTGCATTGAAGTCGAAGGTAACCAATGGACTAATCTGCATCGCGGTATTGAAGCCAAACTCCTGGTCAAATTGACGCTCAAATTCTTTGATGACGATAGCGGAGGATGACTCCTTATATCTGAAAATGCGGAAAAATCCCTCGTCATGAATGAGAAAGGTGATCAAGCGAAATAGAAACTCCACGATTTGAGGATTGTCGATAAGGAAACAGGCGTTCAAAGACCGACGGAGGGCATCTTTCAGGGCGCTACCCCTATGGAAGTTTATGCTAGGTGATGTTAATTCCAAGAAAAAAAGCCTAAATTGCAAAGCCCGGGCCTACCTGAATATTATGTCACACTTAGGGTTCTTGTCAGCAGCGGGATCCAAGTCAATTGACCTGAAAACAGTATAATCACCAATCTGCTCCAATGATCCACTAACATCAAGGTCCTCCATGATTGGGGTATAATTAGTCTTTCTGGCCCATGCTTTAAATAGTCCTGAGATAGATCTCGAATAAAAGTACATCGAGAAAGCTCTTTGCCTATATTTCTCTGCCGATTCCGCGAAACTATCAAGAGAAACAATAGGGTCCATTTCATAGATGAAGATTTTTGGTAGAGTGTGGTATATTTCTCGCTGCGAAGCTGGCCAGTTCATACATTGTGTGGCATGGTCAATTGAATGAACCAAGAGACAGGCAATCGAGCAATAGCGAATGTTGCTGGTTGGACCGCAGCCTGCGCACATAACATGGGGATTCCGAAGGCTCGCGGTCACTCTAGTATTGCAGTATGTGCAATTGCTAATGTATGCGGAAGGGTTTGGATGAGGGTCGCTACTATGACCATAAGGGTGCCGAGGTTCAGATGGTCTGCTCATTCGTGGCCCGCTCTGAAAGATGAGTATGCCTGACTGCGGTAGATAATTTATGGGGAGGTTCCCTAGATCAGGACCTTGAGGAGCATAATTAAGCGGCATTGGATGGCCATGAATAAGTAATGGCTGGTGGAAGTAGGAAAGAGCTGGCATAGAGAGTATCGGGCCGTAAAGTCGAGAGCTTTGAAAGGAGTGATCCGGATCGTGAGTTTCATATCTGCACTCCAAGTTGTAGGTGGCTGCAGCATTGGACTCGTTATTCAAATAGTAACGATGCTCATTACCAGCTGGGAGGTTCGATTGATGCTGGGAATTGTACAAGCCTAAGTTGGTAGTTTGAGATGTGTGTGAAAGCGCTGTACTTTGTGGATCGAAAGTACCGTCATTAACAATATTTCCGTCCGAGCAGGCCTCAGCGGAATCAGAAGGCGCACGTTCTTGGTAAGAAATCGAATCTGTAGGGCACGAATCAGTCGGAGAGACCTTTATTGTAGGGGTTTCCATTCCCTGTGCTAGTGCCGCAACCGGGTCTTCGAAGGTCAATGGACGAGCCGGTGGTTCAACCGCAGGTTGTCGGGCGTGGTTGCTGGCCGGGTCAACCACATTATGCTTGTCCAGCTTGGCTGAAGATTCATCTACGGACCCGTAGATAGTGTTCTTTTTACCTGGGTCATTATTGGCGACGTATTCCGTCTGACGCAAAATTTTGTCAACGTCATTTGAGTCATCTTCTTTGTTCCTAGCGGACTTTCGGTCATTGTCTTCGAATTTGCTCTGAGAATATAGTTCATTTGCCGAAACTAAGCTTGCTGCATCCTCAGAACCACTTGGTAAGACGGGGTTGTCTAAGGGTGAGGTAATTTCGGCTGCCGGCTCGTCTGGCGTAAAGGGAAGCTCTCCGTCTTCAGAAGAATTAGCTTGGCCAGCGCCGGTATCTCCAATGACATTTGCAGGTAAAGTCTCTGAAGCTCCAAATTCCAAGGTATCGTCGGGCTTCGGCTGAAGGATTGAACTATCCACCTCAACATTCCCATGTCCTTCATTATGAACCGAGACGGTCGTCTCCTCCGGAGAGTCGACATTCTCTACTGTAACGGAGTTGCTAATGGACTCATCGCATGAGGGACAATCGCTATCAACCATATGAAGAGCAGAAGCTGTTGTTGTTGCGGTATCTCCTTGACCACTAAAGTTCTTCACTGGCATGCTTTGGTTGGGTATTTTCGAAGGTATAGCAGGGTAATCCTGAAGGACGAATACTCTCTCCTGCTTGCCCCTTTCCATGTCTACCTGCTGCACAGAGCCCGGCTTCTTAACGACTGCTGCATGACGGAGATTTAGCAACTGATCCGAGGCACACTGCTTTGCCCGTGGCTCTTGACTACGCGCCGTAGTTGCTTCTCGCTTTAATGGGCTTGGTTGTTTGTGATGCGACGAATTGTGGATTGGCGTCGAAGGTGCATTGGCGATCTTCTAGTATTAGAATTGGTGCGTCCAAACATCAGAAGGGAATTACTCACGAGAGGAGGGGTTGGGGCTGGCTTTCTATGTTGTGATATCGAGCCGATAAAATTCCCAAAGCGTGTAGATAAGCGTGGATTGAATCCTAGTGCTTTCTTTGAGTTGGCAGTCGGGCCGCTAGGTTTGCGAGTCGATTTGGATTGTACCATATTCCAGCCCTCGTTGTCATGGTCTGCTGCGGTATCATTTGGGATATTAGACGGCGTTATGATAACTGGCGTATTGTACGCTTTACTCTGTGACAGAGGGAGATCGACATTGTTGGAGGCCTGCTGATCAGGCGGCGCGAGTCCTTTATTCTCTTCCAACAAACCATGTTCGGAATGTTGACCTTGCTTGGCTTTGGGTTTATTTCTATTCACCTTGCGATCTTTGCCCGTGAGCTTCTTAGCCGCCTTTTTGCCAACCGTTTGTTTGGCTAAGTCAAGATCATTATCCGACCAAGGGGCATTCTCAAATTTCCCAGCATTTACGCCCTTGCTCTTACTCATGACACGATCGGAGCTGGGTATATGTGGTTGGTTGCTGGTGACTTTCTTCTTTATGATATTGTCGTTGCCCGAATTGACAACAGAGTCAATTGTATCAAATTTGTTGGCATTTGGGCTATGATCGTCTTCTTCGGCAATGTTGCCATTTGCATGCAGAACGGTTATGATTAAGGCCTCCCGAAGCTGTTCGCTGTTGAGTCCAGCGTTGAGTTCCTTTTCCGCCTCTTCGAGAACTCTAGACTGAGCATGGACTCTCAGGCCCCAATATAATGAGTGCTTACGTGCAGCCTTTTCCAATTCGTCGTTCAAGATGAGATCGCGAAGTAGTACGCAGAATTTTTGGCTGTGCAACAAGTTTCGATGTTCCACTTCGTTCAATACATTGGTCCAGTCTCCAGTAAAGTAAGTAATCTCGTGGTTGCTCCGCCTGTTTGAGATATCGGGCGCCGTCTCGTAATATTTGTCTTCGTAGACCGGGTTCCCATTGAAGAAGTCGAAGGCGAGCTTCTCAAACGCGGGAGAAATCTCTGATTCATTGTACTCCGATTTGTGAAGAACGCCTTGGGGGGTTTTTTTTTTAGTATGGTAGGATAATTGAGCCGAAGCAGATAATACGTACTTGCCATCTTCAACCAAGCATCCCTTTCTCGGTTATGTTGACTCTCTGCTTTAATATATGCTTCAAATTGCCGATGATTGCCATGAAGTTTATATCGAACGATTTTCGGTGATCGATTTGGATAAGCCCGCATCGAACGGAAGAATATCCTGGTGCTAAAGCCCTGGACGCGCGTTAGTACTGAATGTGTCGTTCTGTGTCAGAAACTTACAGCTTCGAAGATTTTGGTATCTACAGACATTTTGCCGATCTGCAACTGACGTTCGGCAGAGGAGTATTTGGGGAGGAAATGTGATGGGAGGACCGTATCGGCTTGGTCCCAGTTCGGATATGGGCCGTAATACCCAGCCATTTGGCGGAGAAGTATAGTGAGCCAATTCACACCAGAGTCGTTAGCCTGAGCTTCTGACGAGGCTAGATCCCCGTGGTTTGATGGAGGTAATATTGTTAATTGGTGAAGACTGCAATGGCCGGGTCCTTGATGAATTAGAATTAGGCTAGTGGTTGTATTTGAAGGATCATTTGCGGACGCAGAATCTGGTTGTGGGTCAATTTCTGATTCTTCTTTACTGTCCAACCTAAAACGAGTTGTTCAGCAAGGGTATTCTTCAATGAGCATCTCGAGATCCCGAAAACGACATTATATATGAGTTGAACTTACCTTGAAAATGCTATATCGTCTACTTCGTCCAGTTTGTCCCCTTCATGGATTACCCCCGATTCTTCGGACGAAGAGATTAGATCAAGGAATGTTCGGTCGCGAAGAGAACTTGTGGTTCGCTTGTTGGTTTTGAAAAGATCCTTCTTACGGGCATTTGGGGGTTCGAGGGGCACTTTGGAGGAGGCCTCCTTAAGAAGGGATGGCTGGGTTTGAATAAGGTCTTGTTCTGTGTCAACTTCCCAACAAATCCCCGATCTGCGTGGAGAAAGCGGTCGCAGTGCTTCTGGACCCTGCAATGAGTTTATCAGCTGTGTATGAAATCACGAAGCGGAAAAATTAGATGCGCAAACGGCAATTCCACATTGTCGGACCAGGCGGTTTGCTTAGTCGACAAGTGCCTGACGATGGTGGTCAAGGTATAGGTAGAGATCAAGAGACTTACCTCCATTGCGACTTCCTAGGATCCTCGAGGAGTCCGCTATGGCTGCGATAAAGTTCTCCTGTTAATTTTATGGATGAAGCTGTTGAGGTAGTTCTTGACGAGTCTGAATACTGCGAGGATGGACTATCTACAAAAGCGAGCTAACGAAGCGAGCAGTCCTCTTTAAATCCAACCACTTGGCTGGTCTCTTTGACTTATGAAAATGGGCTCAGAGCCAGCTTATCAATGGTAACACAAATGCACAAATATCATCTTTCAAGAGCTTTACGAAGACTGGCCACAGCAAGAAAAAGACGCCATCTTAGAATACCTTCATACAAACAAACAAACATCTATAATGCAGCCGTCGCCCATAGCTGGAAGCCCGGCTGGTAAATTTTCCATGATTTGGGACCGTGTTCCATCCCTGTAGTCCGAGCATCTTTCATGTTTCTTGATGGTTCTGACCAGCGACGGCTGCGAGTCAGTCTTTGAGCTCGACCCAGCATCTGCAAGTATCTAGTCAACCAGCTCGAAAATAGTGCCTATTCTAGCATTTCAAATTCCCCTTATGCAAGGCGCGTAAGGTATAGAATAACCTCACCTAACTTCAGATTTGAACTATTATCCACTTGTGTTCTACAGTGAGGAAGGCAATCCATGCACGCTTAAATTGAATGGGCGTAAACATTTTCAGTTTTAAGATAGACATTACTTTTTACAGAAATTGTAGAGATTCCATGCCATTACTTGACTGGTAATGACAGCAGCGCACATAATGAAGGGACATGCAGATTGAATTTGGAAGTAAAGGGTCATTAAGCAGGCCAAACATGCATGGTAGCAATCACATCCATGATAGGCGTAGTGAGTGTAAGAGGCGAAAGAAATATCCTCCTCATCTATCTCAAGAAAAAAACCTATCTTTTGGATTCGGAATGGCTGCTACTGTATTGCTTGGTGTCTCAGGGATG
>Ga0182030_10002578_pt1 | contig 38570 bp, 29 predicted proteins | sample 812S3MmetaG_FD_121299 | JGI IMG/M metagenome (GOLD analysis project Ga0182030, IMG submission 121299) | Permafrost microbial communities from Stordalen Mire, Sweden - 812S3M metaG (Illumina Assembly) | ecosystem: Environmental > Terrestrial > Soil > Wetlands > Permafrost | place: Sweden...
GGGCCCGGCGATTACGCGGTCGACGAAAAAACCAAGCAGGCGACGCTGACCGAGGACGGCCATCAGAAGGTCGAGGACCTCATGGCGGAGACCGGCCTGCTGCGCGAGGGCGAGAGCCTGTACGACGCCACCAACATCCGGCTGATGCACCACCTGAACGCTGCACTGCGGGCTCACGCGCTGTACAAGCGCGACGTGGAATACATCGTGCGCCAGGGCGAGGTCATCATCGTCGACGAGTTCACCGGCCGCACCATGCCGGGACGGCGCTGGTCGGACGGCCTGCACCAAGCGGTGGAGGCGAAGGAAGGGGTGAAGGTCCGCGAGGAAAACCAGACGGTGGCCTCGATCACCTTCCAGAATTTCTTCAGGCTGTACTCGAAGCTCTCGGGCATGACCGGCACCGCCGACACCGAGGCGTTCGAATTCCAGCAGATCTACGGCCTGGAAGTCGCCGTGATTCCGACGCACAAGCCGATGATACGCAAGGATCACTCGGACCTCGTGTTTCTCTCCGAGGGAGATAAATTCCAGGCGATCCTCGAGGATATCCAGGAATGCGTGAAGCGCGGACAGCCCGCGCTGGTCGGCACCACCTCGATCGAGACTTCCGAGCGGCTGGCGAAGCTTCTGGTCGGAGCCAACATCCCGCACGAGGTGCTGAACGCCAAGCAGCACGAGCGCGAGGCGCACATCGTGGCCGAGGCCGGCCGGCCGGGCGCCGTCACCATCGCCACCAACATGGCCGGCCGCGGCACCGACATCGTGCTCGGCGGCAGCGTGCAGGCGCAGATCGAGGCCCTCGGCAGCACCGACGAGGCTCAGGTCACCGAGATTCGCGAGGCTTGGCGCCGGCGCCACGAACAGGTGCTCGCCGCCGGCGGCCTGCACATCATCGGCACCGAGCGTCACGAGTCGCGGCGCATCGACAACCAGCTGCGCGGCCGATCGGGACGTCAGGGCGACCCCGGTTCCAGCCGGTTCTATCTCTCGCTCGAAGACAACCTGATGCGCATCTTCGGCGACCCGACGCGCATGAAAGCGCTCATGACCCGCGTCGGCATGAAGGCCGGCGAGGCCATCGAGAGCGGCATGCTCACCCGTCAGATCGAGCGCGCGCAGCGCCGCGTCGAGCAGCATAACTTCGACGCCCGCAAGCAGCTGCTCGAATACGATGACGTCGCCAACGATCAGCGCCGCGTCATCTATCAGCAGCGCACGGATCTCATGGGCGCGGAGAATGTCGCGGAGGCCATCAAGGGCGTGCGCGAGGATGTGGTGCAAGGGCTCGTCGATCAATACATCCCGCAAGGCGCAGCCGAGGAGCAGTGGGACGTGCTCGCCCTCGCGCAGGCGGTGGAGCGCGATTTCGGTCCGCGGTTGCCGATCGAGGACTGGGTGAAAGGCGACGAGTCGGGCAATGTCACCGTGCTCAAGACCAAGATCGCGACGGCGCTCGAGGCTGCCTACGATCAAAAAGAGGCGGCGGTCGGTCCCGAATTCATGCGCTACATCGAGAAGGAAATGATGTTGCGCACGCTCGATACGCACTGGCGCGAGCACTTGGCGGCCATGGATTACATGCGCCAGGGCATCTTCCTGCGCAGCTACGCGCAGAAGAATCCGAAACAGGAATACAAGCGCGAGGCGTTCGAGCTGTTCTCCGCGATGCTCGATCGCATCAAGTTCGACACCGTCACCACCGTGTCCAAGATCCAAGTGCGCAGCCAGGCCGAGGTCGAGCGCGAGGAGCTCGAGCGGCAACAGCGCCTGGCGCGCGCGCTGCAGATGCAGCACGCCGAAGCGGTCTCGCCCATCCAGCTCGGCACCGGGCTCGAGGAGGGTGCCGGCCCGGGAGGGAACGAGCCTCCCCCGACGGCGCCGGGTGCCGCCCCCTTCGTGCGGCAGGTGCCCAAAGTGGGCCGTAACGAGCTTTGTCCCTGTGGCTCGGGCAAGAAGTACAAGCACTGCCACGGCGCCCTGCAGCAAGCGAGCGGCTGACGATCGAACGCCCGAGTCGAGCGCTCCCGGGACGCGCGATCCATGTGGTAGCCGCCGCCGTGATCGACGCCCGGGGCCGTGTGCTCATCGCGCAGCGGCCGCAAGGCAAGCACCTGGCCGGCATGTGGGAGTTTCCCGGTGGCAAGGTGGAGTCCGGCGAAACGCGCGTCGATGCCCTGGGGCGCGAGCTTAAGGAGGAGATCGGGATCGTCATCGACACGCCGCGGCCGCTGCTTCGCTTGAGACACAGCTACTCCTACGGCGACGTGCTGCTCGATGTCTGGGTCGTGCGCCGCTATCGCGGCGAGCCGCGCAGTCTCGATGGCCAGGCGTTGCGCTGGTGCAGCCGCTCATCGATGCACACGGCGGGACTATTACCGGCGGATCTCCCGATCATCGCCGCGCTGCGACTGCCGGAGCGGCTGCGGGTGCTCGACACCCCGTATTATCGGGTTCGCGCTTTCGAGGATGTCATGGCGGGACGCTCGGAGCCCAGCCCGCTGCTGAAAGGAGTTTCGTGTCGGTCTGCCGAGGAGGCGCGAGCCGCGGTGAGCGGTGGCGCGGACTTCGTGGCGCTGGAGGGGCGCGTCGCGGCGGCCGAGGTCGCGGACTTGTGCGAGGCGGTACCGGCCCCCGTGTTCGTGCGAGGCATGCCGCTCGGGCGCGCGTGGTCGCTCGGGGCGAGCGGCGTCAATGCCCTCTGTTGAGGCGATGAGCGCCGACGTCGCCGATGGGCCGGCGTTGGAGTGGTTGGACGCGCTGGCGGTTGCGTATCTGGCGCTGCCGCTCGGGATCTTCCTGATCGGCTGGATGGAGCTCTGGGCGGCACTGCCGCTCGCTCTCTGCATGATGTATGCATTGCGGCCGCTCATGGCAACTGCCCGCGGTCGGGGAGTTCGGCCGCAGCTACAAGGCTGGCAGGTGGCGCTCGCGATCGCCATGGGCTGCGCCTGGACGCTGTACGGCGGGACCGGACACTGGGTTTTCGCCAATGCAGACTGGCACATCCGGGACGCGGTGCTGCACGATCTCGTCATCGGCGCGTGGCCCGTGGGCTATGGCCTGGAGGGCGGCGGCTCAATCTTGTTGAGGGCACCGATTGGGTACTATTTGCCCGCGGCCCTCGTCGGTAAGGTGGCGGGTCTCGCCGCGGCGCATATCGCATTGTCGATATGGACCGCCGCGGGCGCCACGCTGTTCTTGCTGCAGGTGTTGTCGCTGATGCCCCGCAAGGTCGGAGCGGCGCTCGCGAGCGTCGCGGTGATCGCGTCGTTCAGCGGACTCGATGCCATCGGCACGATGCTGCGTGTGCCGGGTGCGATCGATCATTGGGATGTCACAAGGCACTTGGAATGGTGGGCGGCCCGCTATCAATATTCCTCCATGACCACACAGCTTTTCTGGGTGCCGAATCACGCGCTCGGCGCATGGCTCGCCATCGGGCTCCTCGGCCGCCAATGGGCGGCGGATGCGGTGGATTTGCTCCTGCCCATCACGCTGGTCGCCGTCGCGCTTTGGTCTCCGCTCGCCGCCCTCGGCCTCGTGCCCTTCGTTCTGTGGAGGGTATGGGATGTCTCGATGCGCGGGCGCTCGATCCAGCTGTTCCATCCCCGCATCTGGGCCCCCGCGCTCGCGGTCGGGCTGGTGATCGCCGCGTACCTCACGCTCGATGCCGGCCGAATACCGAAGGGCTGGACCATCGGCGGTCACGGCTTCGGTGCCGCCGCCATCACGGACGATCTCTGGAGGCAGGCGGAGTTTTTCCTGCTGGAGGCGGGTTTCCTCGGGTTCGCGATTCTGAGCATTCGCCGGTCGGCGGCCGTGATTCTGGCGCTGTGCGTGCTCGCGGTGTTGCCTTTCGGCAGCTTCGGTGGCGCGAATGACTTCGTCATGCGCGTTTCGATTCCGAGCTTGACCGTGCTCGCGATCGGCGCATGCCTCGCGTTGTTCGCCCGCCGGCCCGCAGGCGCAACCTCGGCCGCTCCGGCGCCGATCACGGCGAGCCTTCGCGTCAAGAAGGCGGCGTTGGTGGGATTATTACTGATCGGTGCGGTGACGCCTTTTCAGGAGTTCGCGCGCGCCGCGGCTCTCGATCCCTGGCCCGCCAATCTCGACGCCACGCTCATCGACGTTTGGTGCGGGACTTTTCCGCCGCATTACGTTGCGCGGCTCCGGGGTCAACTCGTCGCGGCGTTGCTGCGGTCGCCGCACACACTGCAACCAGGCATAGCCCCCTCAAATGCGTGCGCAAACCCGGCTTTCGAGATCGAGCGCCGTCGGGCGCAGAGTGCGCGGTGAGCGCTCGAGATGCCGTCGCAGGTTGCTGCGCGTGAATTAGCGGACGTCGCTCGACAAATTGGCGTCGAAAAATCGCAGCATGGTCGCATAGGCGTGGCGCCCATCGTGCTGGCGGATCAAGCCGTGCTTCGCGCCCGGATAGACCATCACCTCGAAGGGCTTGTTCAGATCCTGAAGTTTGCGAAAAAGTTTGGTGCTATGGAGAAATAGCACGTTGTCGTCCGCCATCCCGTGAATCACCAGAAGCTTCCCGCGCAGCGCGTTCGCATAGGGAAGGACCGAGCTCGCGTCATAGCCCGCCTGGTTGCCCGACGGCCGTTCCAGGTAGCGCTCGGTGTAATGCGTGTCGTACAAGCTCCAGTCGGTGACGGGCGCACCCGAGATGCCGGCCCGGAACACGTCGGGCGCCTTGAACATCAGCATCAGCGTCATATAGCCGCCGTAGCTCCAGCCCCATACGCCGAGTCGAGCAGGGTCGACGAAGGGTTGCGAGGCCAGCCACTTCGCGCCCCTCACCTGGTCCTCGACCTCCACCGCGCCGAGCTTGCCGTGGATCGGTGCCTGGAAGGCCGTCCCGCGAAAGGCGCTGCCGCGATTGTCGAGCTGAAATACCACGTAGCCCGCGCGTGTCAGGATCTGTGTGAACGTGGTCCCGGTCCAGGTATCGAGCACCCGTTGAACGCTGGGGCCGCCGTACACATCGACGATTGCCGGGTAGCGCTTCGCCGGATCGAAGTGCGCCGGCTTGAACAGCCGGTACTGCAGCAGCTGGCCGTCCGCGGCGGCCAGCGTGCCGAACTCGGGTACCGAATTGTCGGAGACATAGGGAGCGTCGGGATGGTTCGCATCCAGCCGGTTCTCCACTAGGTAGGCGATCAAGCGGCCGTCGGCCGAGCGCATACTCACCTGTGGCGGCTGGGTGACGCTGGTGAAATTATCGACGTAGAAGGCGTTGTCCCGCGCGAACGTCACGCCGTGCACGCCCGGCTCCTGGCTGATGCGCTCGATGCGCCGGGGATCTGTCGTGTCGAGCGAGGTGCGGTAGAGCTGGCGCTCCACGGGGCTCTTCTCGGTGGCGGAGAAATAGATCAGGCGGTGCTTCTCGTCGATGGCCTTGATGGCACGGGTGTGGAAATCGTCGACCATCCAGGGGCCCTCGGTGAGCCTTCGGACCAGGTGTCCCTGATAGTCGTACAGGTATAGATGCAGGAAGCCGTCGCGCGCGGAGGCCCACACGAATTCCTTCGAACGCCGCAGGAAGGAGAGCTCATCGTTGAGATCGATCCAGGTGGCGCTGGTCTCGGTCAGCACCACCCGGCTCTGACCGGTCTGGATGTCGGCGAACAACAGGTCGAGCTTGCGCTGGTCGCGGCTTTCGCGCTGAATCGCCAGCGTCTTGCCATCCGGCAACCAGCTCACGCGGGCGAGATAGATGTCGGGATCCGATCCCAGATCGATCCAGGTCACCGCGCCGGTATGAATGTCGCTGACGCCGAGGCGGATGAGCACGTTCGGTCCGCCCGCAGCCGGGTAGCGCTGTGGAAAGGTTTCGACGTTGTCGGCCGAGATCTCGAACCGCTGAGTCACCTTCACGGGACTCTCGTCGACGCGCGCGAAGGCGATATGCCGATCATCGGGCGCCCACCAATACCCCGTGCTCCGGTCCATCTCTTCCTGGGCGACGAACTCCGCCATCCCGTTCTTGACCGCTCCGCCTCCATCCTGGGTCAGCGCTTTGTCGGCTCGGGCGGCGAGATCGTACACGTGAAGGTTCTGGTCGCGGATGTAGGCGACGAAGCCGCCGTGCGGCGAGATGCCCGCATCGGTGACGGAGCCGGCCGTGCCGGCCGTGATCTCGGTCAGTGCGTTCGCGGAGGATTGCGCCAGATCGTAGTGATACAGGCGCCCATCGAGCGGAAAAAGCAGCGCCTTCCCGGATGGCGCGAAGGAATACTCCAGGATGCCGGAGAGCGATGCCGTTCGCTGGCGCTCGCGGCGGCCGATCTCCTCGGCCGAGAGCTTCGCGCTCGTAGGCGCCAGCACCTTCGAGTCGACCAGGACACGCTCCGTCTTGTCGTGGAGATTGTATTCCCACAAGTCCAGACGGTCCTTGTCGTCGGGCTTGCCTCGAAGATAGGTGACCCGCGAGGCGTCCGGAGATATCTGCAGGCCCGTGATCGAAGGTCCGGACAAGGCCGGTGCGTCGAACAGCCGATCGATCGTGAGCTCCGCCGCGTGGGAACCCGCGGCGGTGGCGGCGGCACAGACGGCCAGGGCGGGTGCCAGATAGCGCCCGGAATGACGGGAATCGGCCATGGTTTACCTCGAAGTCATTGGCGCACGAGGTAATAGCACACTTCGAACAGAGTGGTAACGCCGAGCGATTGGAGCCGCTCCTCGCTCGCAAGGATGTCCTGCCTCGCGACTTCGCGGATTTGAAAACGCGGCGAATAGAGCCGCTCTACCTCGTCGCGGGGCACGCAAAATGGGGGTCCCGACATCTGCGCCTGAGGATATTCCAGCGTGATCAGCAGCATCTGCGTGCCCGGGCGGACGATCGTGGCGATATGGTCGGCATACGCCGAACGCAGCTCGGGAGCCCAGGAAATGAGCGCGGCCCGATCGTACACGGCGTCCACCGCGCCCAACAGCGAGGGCGTCAATTTGAAGAAATCCCCCCGGTAGAGCTCGAGGTTCTCGGCCTCGTAAACATCGAAGTCGCCCTGCGTACGCCGTCGCGCCGGGACGCCGTTCTCCCGGCAGAAATCCTCGAGTGCCCGCGCGGACAGCTCCACGCCCAAGACGGCGTGGCCTTGATCGCGCAGCCACAGCAGATCCAGGCTCTTGCCGCACAGGGGTACGAAAACGTGGTGAGCCTCTCCCAGACTCAACTCGGGCCAGTGACGCCGCAGATTCCGGTCGACGGAGGCTTGGTGAAAGCCGATCTGGCCGTTGCGCCAACGGTTCTGCCAGAACTGCGGCTCCATCGCTCAAATATCTCGATTCTGCGTGTCTTCGGACTCGGTGCCCGACTCGTCGGGGATCGCGTGCTGCTCGGTGAGCCAGGCTCCCAGGTCGATCAGCCGGCAGCGATCACTGCAAAACGGCCGATAGGCGGATGATTCCGACCATTCGACCGGCCGGTGGCAGGTGGGGCATTTGACCGTCGTCGCCACGCTCGCCGCTCGATCAGGCGCAACAAGTCAGCAGGAACGGCACATCCGTTTCCATGTGCACCGGCCGATGGGTGCCATCGGCCCATTGCAGGAATCGGATGGTGCAGCGGTGCTGGCTGCCGCTGATCTCCGGGTACAGCGAACTGTCGGAGGGCATGGTCACCCGCAGCAGCTGGCACGGGTTTTCGCGGTCGAACTGCAGCTGGAAGATGCCGCCCACCGCGAGCTCGGATTTGCGCTTGGCGTTCTGCCGGGTGAGCCAGAGGAGCTCGGCGATGCTGTCGCAGAGCGGCCTGATGAGCGCCAGCCAGGTTCCAAACTCCGCGGACCGGACCTGGGCCGGGCGGTTCAGCCAGAAAGAATAATCCGGCAGATCGAAATCGCAGGTCCCACCCGGAATGGCACTTCGATGCTTGATGGCGCTCAAGAATTCGGAGTCGCGCAGCGGGCCCATGATGTTGGCGCCGGCCGTCGACAAATCTTCGCGCAGTTTCAAGAGGTTCGAGACCAGGGACTTCAAGCGGCTGGGATCGACACCGGTCTTGGTCTGGAATTCCTTGAGCACATTGACGTGCCGCTCCAGTTCCTTGAGCACATCGCTGCGCGAATCGCCGCGCGCCGTGATGGCCAGGATCTCGAGCAGGCTCGACACTGCCGCTCGGGAGCTCCAGGAGCTTTCCGACTCACTGTGATAGCTGGCCTGCGTGTACAGGAATTCCAGGCGCAGGAAGGTGCGCATACGCTCGTTCAGCGGCTGCTCATACACGATCGGCGCAAGCTCGGGCTCGCTTTGAAGGTCAGGATAAGAATTCATCGCCCTATTCTGATCCAATAGAAGGGCGATGGTAAACCTCGGATTTTAGCGGCCGTCCAATTCGAGATAGCGCTGGTGCAATCGATCGACCGCTTGTCGCAATTCGGCTACGGATCCTGAGTTGAGCAGCACGTCATCGGCCGCTTTCAATCGGTCCGTGCGACTCGCTTGTGCCGCGAGTACGGCACGCGCCTGTTCAACGCTCACCGAGTCGCGGGTCATCAGGCGTTGCACCTGTTGAGATTCGTCCGCGTCCACGACCAGGATGCGGTCGACCCGATCCCGGGCGCCACTGCTCTCCACGAGCAGAGGGATCGACAGCACCAGGTACGGCCCGACGGCGCCCGCCGCCTGCCGTTCCATGTGCTCACGGATCAACGGGTGCAGGATGGCCTCGAGATCCCGGCGCTTCTCGGGGCTTTGGAAAATCAGATTGCGGAGTGCAGGACGATCGAGCTCACCGTCCGGCCGCAATACGCCGCCGCCAAAGCGCTCGACGACGGCGGCGAGCCCGGTTTGTCCGTGCGCAACGACGGCTCGGGCGGAGTCGTCCGCGTTGACCACGGGAACCCCGAGCTCGATCAAGCGTTGCTCCACCGTGCTCTTGCCGCTTGCGATTCCGCCGGTGAGGCCGATACGCAGGCGCGAGGCCACGATCAGTGCCTCAATCCCGAGATACGGAGGTAACCGTCGATGAGCTGGTGCCCGTAGAGCATGGCAAGCCAGCCGGCCGCCGCCAGATACGGGCCGAAGGGGATCGGCGCCGCGCGATCGCGGCCTCTCAAGGCGATCATCGCAATGCCGAGGACGGCCCCCGTCCCCGCGGACAAGAGGATGATGAGGGGAAGGACTTTCCATCCCATCCAGGCGCCGAATGCCGCAAATAGCTTGAAATCGCCGTATCCCATGCCTTCCTTGCCGGTGATCAGGCGAAAAGCGTGGAAAACCAGCCATAGACTCAAATAGCCGGCTGCCGCGCCGATGATGGCCTCGTAGGGCGATACCGGCAGCGCGGCGCCCTCGATGGGGCCGATCGCGACCGCCGCCAGGAGACCCGCCCACAGCATTGGCAGGGTGATGTCGTCGGGTAGCAACTGATGGTCTAGGTCGATGCCGGTGAGCGCGATCAGGGCCCAGGTCAGGGCCACGGCGCACACGGCGGCGGCGCCGAACCCGAAGTGCCAGGCGGCCCAGGCCGACAAGATGCCCGTCGCGAGCTCGACCAGGGGATAGCGCGCAGAAATGGGCGCTTTGCAGGCCGCGCAACGGCCGCGCAGCGCGAGCCAGCTGATCAGCGGAATATTCTGCCAGGCGCTGATTGGCGCCCGGCAGTGGGGGCAGGCCGAGCGCGGGACCACCAGGTTGAATCGCTCTGGCACGGTTGCCGTCGGTTCGGTGACCACCGTGGTCGCCGTCGAGGATGCGAACTCCGCCGCTTGGGCGCGCCACTCCCGATCGAGCATCACCGGCAGCCGGTAAATGACGACGTTCAGGAAACTGCCGACCACGAGGCCGAGCACGAATACCGAGCCCGCGAACAGCGCGGGGTTCGCCGCGTAGAGGTCGGCGATGTCGTGGAACATGGACTAAGCCTCGCGGCGAGATTGAGTATTATGCGCGCCGCGAGGCGCTTTACCGCCCGCCGTTAGCCGACCACCGACCCGAGCTTGAAGATCGGCAGGTACATGGCGATCACCATGCCGCCGACCAGCACGCCCAGGATGGCCATGATCATGGGCTCGAGGAGGCTCGACATGCTGTCGACGGCGTTGTCGACCTCGGCCTCATAGAACTCGGCGACCTTGCCGGACATGGTGTCGAGGGCGCCGGATTCCTCACCGACGGCGATCATCTGGACCACCATGTTGGGGAAGAGACCGGTGTTTTCCATCGCACGCTGCAGGCGTTGGCCTGTGGCCACTTCGTCCTTCATGCGCAGGACCGCTTCTTCGTAAACGATGTTGCCTGTCGCGCCGGCGACCGAGCCCATGGCTTCGACCAGCGGCACGCCGGCGGCGAACATGGTGGAAAGGGTTCGGGCGAATCGGGCGATAGCGGACTTGACCAGGATGGGGCCGATGATCGGGAATTTGAGCAATATGCGGTCCATCGCGAGTTGCATCTTTCGTGATCGCTTCAAGAAATAAAAGAATGCCCAGAAGCCACCGGCGATTACTAGAGCGCACCACCATCCCTGGTGCTGAACGAATCGGGACATGTTGACAACCATTTGCGTGAACGCCGGCAAATCTGCACCGAAGCCCTTAAAGAGCGACTCGAACTGAGGAATGACGAATATCAGCAAGATGAGGGAAACTATGACTGCAACGGCGAGAACGGCGATCGGATAGAACAGAGCCTTTTTGATTTTCTTTTTGAGGGCCTCGGTCTTTTCCTTGTAGGTCGCGATCTTATCAAGCAATGTTTCGAGGGCGCCGGCTTGTTCTCCGGCCTCCACCAAATTGACAAAGAGAGCGTCGAAGTGAAGCGGATACTTGGCCAGCGACTCATGCAAAGTACTGCCGCCTTCGATGTGGGCCTTGACGTCCAGCACGAGCTTCTGCATCGCAGGTTTCTCATGCCCGTTCCCGATGATCTCAAAAGCTTGGACCATGGGAATGCCCGCCGCCATCATCGTCGCAAGTTGCCGGCTGAATACGGCAATGTCCTCATTGCTGACCGAGCCGCCGCCACCGAACAACGGCTTTCCCTGCGTTTTGACGCGGGTAGCTGCGACACCTTGACGACGCAGATCGGCACGTAAGGCCGTCTCGTTGGCAGCAAGAGACTTTCCGCGAACCTTGTTGCCGCGCTTATCCTTGCCTTCCCAAAGAAACTGAATTTCTTTCTTGGTCGCCGTTGCTGATACCGCCATAAATCGATCCTTGCGTTAGCTATTCAATGGTGACGTTGTTCACTTCTTCCAGGCTGGTCACACCAGCCATCACTTTTTGCAATCCCGAGCGGCGCAGATTGGAGATGCCATCCTTCGTCGCTTGGTCGCCGATGTCGAGGGCCCCGCCGCCCTCCATGATGATGCGTCCGATGGTTTCGGTGACCGGCATCACTTGATAGATGCCCACACGGCCCTTATAGCCGTCGGTGCATTGACCGCACCCGACCGCCTTATAAACGCGCATGCCGCTGGAGATATCCGCATCGGTGAAGCCTTCCTTGAGAAGAGCTTCTTCGGGTATATCGATAGACTGCTTGCAGTTGCTGCATAGCTTCCTTGCCAGGCGTTGCGCGATGATGAGGCTCACCGATGTGGCAATGGCGTAGGGCTTCACACCCATGTCAACCAAACGAGTGAGCGTTTGAGGGGCGTCGTTGGTATGCAGCGTAGATAGAACCAAATGGCCGGTTTGGGCCGCCTTGATGGCAATCTCAGCGGTTTCCAAGTCGCGGATTTCGCCGACCATGATTACGTCAGGATCTTGGCGCAAAAAGGCACGCAAGGCGGCGGCGAAAGTGAGGCCCACCTTGTTGTTCACGTTGACTTGGTTGATGCCCGGAAGATTGATTTCAGCCGGATCTTCGGCCGTGGAGATATTGCAATCTTCGGTATTCAGGATGTTGAGACCCGTGTACAACGAAACAGTCTTACCGCTGCCCGTCGGACCGGTCACCAGGATCATGCCCTGCGGCTTGGCGAGATATCTCAAGTAGGTTTCGCGCTGCACGGCCTCGTACCCGAGCGCATCAATGCCAAGCATTGCGCTCGAGGGATCGAGAATACGAGTGACCACCTTCTCGCCGAACAGCGTCGGACACGTGCTGACGCGAAAGTCGATGGCGCGATTCTTGGAAAGCCGCATCTTGATGCGGCCGTCTTGAGGCACCCGGCGTTCGGCGATGTCGAGCCGCGCCATGACCTTGAGACGGGCGACGATCTTTACCGACAATTGGACCGGCGGAAGAGCGACCTCTTTCAGCACGCCGTCGATGCGAGTGCGGATGCGAAAAGATTTCTCATAGGGCTCGAAATGAATGTCCGAGGCGCCTTTCTTGATCGCATCGAGCAGGATCTTGTTGACGAAGCGGACGATCGGCGCGTCCTCGACATCGTCGCGGCCCAACGCTTCCGCGTTCGCGTCATCGTCGCCGCCAGTGACTTCCAGATTCTCAAGATCAAGGTCATCGTCCGTCAAACTGGGCATGACCGCTTCGGCCTGATCAATAGCTTTGTTGACGGCCGTCTGCAGTTTGTTGTCCTCGACGACGACGAACTCGATGCTCATGGACGTCTGAAAGCGAATCTCGTCCAAGGCGTGGAGATTGGTCGGATCAGCGACCGCCAGGAAAAGTCGCTTGCCACGCTTCAAAAGTGGCAACACGCGGTGCTTTTGCAAAAGCTTGTCGCTTACGGCGCGGACCGCGTCCGGATCCGCCGTGACAGCATCGAGGTCTAGAAGCGGCACGCCGAACTCATTGGAGGCCGATATGGCAATGTCGCGCGCCGCCGCGAGATTCGCGGCGACTAGATGGGTCACCAGATTGACGCGCTTTTCCTTCGCCTTGGCAACTGCATCCTGCATGGCCACTTCGTCCAATAGGCCGTCTTGCACGAGCCTTTGGGCGAGACCGCCTAGAGCCGCGCGGTTGGTGCTGCCTACCGACGCAATTGCGTTATCATTCATGGACTTAAAAGAACCTGGCTGTGAAGGAGCCTACTATTGGTAGCGCGCTGCCAATTGTCAAATCGCCGGCAGATAGTCGCATATTGTAGGCTTGGGACTCGTGATACTGATCGCAAAAAGGCCGCGCGCCGTGCCATGTTGCTGATTTCAGACAGCCGAAAAGGAGAAACGCTACTGATGGGGGTCCCCATACCCCGGCCGCCTTTGACCGCGGGTGGCTACTTACACTGAATCGGTGCGTACCTGGGCGACACACTGCCGATGCCATAAGCGCCTAAGATCATTCCGGGACCGCTGGCTTGGGCGGTGGTTTGACCTGCTGAGACGCACGCCCAATCCATGCTGCCCGTGCTCGTGCCCACCGCGCTCAGTAGAGTATATGCACCCGCGAGGTTGATCTGCGGGGTCAGATTGATCGTGAAGCCGGCCAGCTGCACGGGGGCGCCGTACGTGATTTGGATGCTGCCATCCGCTGCATTGACCGTCAGGTTGCTTACGTACTTGGTCTTAGTGAATGTCCACTGGGCCGCCGCCGTGGCGATACCTGCAATCCCGTTGGCCTCGAAACCTTCGGCGACCGCAGTCTTGGCCGAATCCGCGAGGTTGAGACCTTCCGTCACCTTCGCACGAATTGTGTAATCCTGATACGCGGGAATGGCAATCGCCGCCAGGATGCCGATGATGGCCACCACAATCATCAATTCGATGAGGGTAAAGCCCTGTTGCACTTGTCTGCACATTATCAACACTCCTTCCGCTGCAACCACGTATCAACGGCCGCGCGGGTTTTTTGCGCCAAATCATGAATGCAAGGCCTAAAAAAAAGGCCCCTCCGGAGAGGGGCCTCGATACGCGTTCCCGATCCGGAACCGGTCACGCGTTCACTTGCGTTGGGTTACTTGCACTGAGTCGGCGCGTACTTGGACGGCACCGTCCCGATACCATAGGCACCCAAGGACATCGCAGGAGCAACGGCCAAAGCGGTGGTATCACCTACCGAAGCACATGCCCAGTCGATATTGCCGGCACCCGCGCCCACCGCGCTCAGCAGCGTATAGGCACCCGCCAGGTTGATCTGCGGGGTCAAATTGATGGTGAGGCCATTCAGCTGCACGGGTGAACCGTACGTGATCTGGATGCTGCCATCCGCCGCATTGATCGTCAGGTTGCTGACATACTTGGTTTTGGTGAAAGTCCACTGAGCCGACGCGGTGGCCACGCCGGGAATGCCGTTGGATTGAAAACCTTCCGCGACAGCGGTCTTAGCCGAATCCGCAAGGTTGAGACCTTCCGTCACCTTCGCGCGAATCGTGTAGTCCTGGTACGCAGGAATGGCGATCGCCGCCAAGATGCCGATGATGGCCACCACGATCATCAATTCGATGAGGGTGAAGCCCTTTTGCACATTTTTAATCATTACTCAGCTCCTAGTTAATACGCTAACAAATCGCACTTTAGACAACGGCTTGCGCCTGTGCTAACAGTTAAGCAAGTGCTGTGCCAGGCTTGCTCGTACTAACTAAGCACTTGATATAAAAAGGGATTGTAGTGTTGCCCCACCGGCCTTTGACATAGAACCGTCGGCTTGCAACGTCAGATCAGTCCGCCGTCGTCACTAAGTGACAAGAATTGTCACCATTAGTCGATGGCGCTGCCCTTCCGTTCTTCGTGATAGTCGTCCTCCTCGTTGATTCCCCAGATCGCGGATTTACCAGCGCCGTGATTAGTGATCGAGTCCACCGCGGATTTGGCCGTCAGCATGGAATGGTCCTGATTGTTGTATCGGTGCATGCCGTTCCTCCCCACCGGATACAGGTTCTTGAAACCATCTAGGTACGCGCGGACCTGCGAGAAATCACCATAACTGCCGAAATAGGCCGGGTACGCCTTGGCCACCCGAACTACGGTGCCGTCGAGCACATCGTTACGTTGGACCATGCCCATCCTGGCTAGCTCATCCGCTGCAAAATTCAGGAAGCGGGCGTCGTCCATGACCCAAAGATCATCGCCTTCCGTACAGAAATACTCGAGTCCCAACCAAATGGTGTTGGGATCGGCGACCATGGCCGGGCTCCAATTGTTGAAGATCTGCATCCTTCCGACCCTCACATGCGGTTCTTGGATATAAATCCAATTGTCGGGCGGCATGCCGTTCGCTGGTAATCCAGCAGCGCGCGCGCCAGGAGCTGCGTTCATCCTGCGGACCAGTAGGCCTGCGGTGATGAAGTCTCGGTAGGGGAGTCTGTCTGCGATTGCCTTTACGTTGCGGTCATCTGGCGCCAAGCATCGAACGAGATCTCGAACAGGCATGGTTGAAATGAAGTGATCGCAGGGCACGCGCGTTACCGCCCGGCTGAGTTCGTCGCGCACGCTGACGGCCGTAATCTCCGCATTTTGATGCTCTATCCCCACGACGCGATGACGCAGACGTATCGTTCCACCCCCCGCTTCAACCATGCTGGCCACTTTTTCCCACATTTGACCAGGTCCGAATTTAGGGTACAGAAACCGCTCGATCAGGCTGGTTTCCGTTTGCTTCTGCGCTGTATCAGCGCGCGTCCGAAAACGACGGGTCATCGCGTCGGCAACCGCTTTGGTCACCGATAGCCCTTTGATACGCTGGGCCCCCCACTCGGCGGAAATCAACCCACACGGTACTCCCCAAACTTTTTCCGTATATTCCTTGAAGAAAGTGCGGTAGAGCCGCTTGCCGAAGCGATTGACGAGAAAGTCTTCGAGCGATTTCTCGGGGGCCCGGCGCAAGAGTTGCGCCGCTCCGTAGCTTGCCCCGATGTGCAGCGTCTCACGGAGTCCTAGATTTCTAAGAGTGTTCGCATTGATTTGAAGAGGGTAGTCGAAGAACCGTCGGCGGTAGAAGATCCGCGACAAGCGCTGCCGGACAAACATGACCGAGTCTGATGAGGCGTACGTACCTTGCGCTAATCTGACTTCGCGGGATTGCTGTTGATAGGTGATCCGAACGGCATCAGCGGGATCTGATGCTTCCAGGGCAACGGGTAGAATTTCCTGCCACCAACGCATCACCCAGTCCGATTTGGAAAAAAAACGATGGCCGCCCAAATCCATACGGTTGCCGCGGTAATTTACGGTCTTGGAGATGCCGCCAACTTGTTCGTCGGTCTCGAACACTATCGGTGTTACGTCTGATCGACGCAGCAACTCGAGTGCCGCAGTGAGTCCCGCTGGGCCCGCCCCCACAACGACTGCGTATTTTCGAATGCGACTGTCGCTCACGGTGCCGTCAGCGGGGCACGTACGCGCCGGCAGTCGTACAAGTTCCAATCCCGCCAGGGACCCGGTGACGTGTGACGATCCGGTGAGAACCCGACGTTTTCTCTGGCCACGACGAAATTGAGTTGAGGGTCACCGCATAGGCTGTAGAGTCGATCACGCGTGACCGGCCGGGAGATGGAACTCGATGTGCCGCCGCTGCCTATATTCTTGGTTTTCATGTTCGATAAAAGCGTCCAATCAGGGTCGATGAGCGGGAGCAGAACCTGCGATCGGCGGCGTACTTCGAGTGCGGTCGCCCGGGAAAAGACCACCCCGGAGGATTGATCGACGGTCAAGTAGCTCGGGCGCTGAAGTGTGAACCAAGCAAACGTGGGGGCATTCTTGACGGATACGACGAATACGTTGCTGTCTGGCGGAATCGCGCTGCGCCAATCTGCGAACTCATCGATTTCTGCGGCAGTTCCGTCCATGCCCGCATCGTGGAGCGCCCTCGGCAGCGCTACTACGGCGATGGTCAGAAAGACTCCCGCGCACACCGACCATACAGTCCATGACCGCTGCGCCTCGACCCGAACGCTCAGCGACCATGCCGCCAAGACAGTTGCAACCACAGCGCCCGACGCAAGTCGATTCAAAGATTCCCCTGAAGCCGCCGTTGCGAAAGTGGATTGGAATAACCAGCCTGCCGTAAGTGCGGCAACTGCAAATCCTACGCAGCGTAGCACCAAAGCAAACGGAGAATTGACTCTATGTCGTGCCAACCAAACCGCCAGCGAACATGCCAGGCACCAAGAGCCATAAGCCGGAGGAATGATCCATGCCGAGCACAACAGGGTCGCACAAAATATGCCACATCTCCGGTCTTCCCAGATGCGCAAAGACGTTGGGAGCAACAGAGCGATACTTACAAAAACGCCAAGCCAAACCCAACGCCAACATTGTGCTTGCACCAGAATCGCCACCGGACCGATGGAGCCGCCGATGAGGGCGATCATCAGCCCGGCCGCACCGACAAGCATGCACGAGATACAGAGGTTACGGACTCGAGGCTGCCCCAAGGCCACCCAGCTCAAGGTCAATGATAGAAAAGCCCGAGCGTTCAGCTGCCAATCGCTAACAGACCAAAGCTGCAAGAACAGAAACTGAGAACGTTCGCGTACGACCTGGAGCCACTCTGTATCGATGATCGATAGAAAGTGCGCGGATGCCGGGCTTAGGATCGAATATAGAGACACTGCCAGCGTCGCCAGGACTCCAGTTCCGAGAACCAGCGTGCTGACGAGCGGCGGCGCTTGGAGGCACAGCAGCAACAATAAGCCCGGTAGAGCCATCAGGGGATGCACGAACAGGGCGGTGCTCGCGACCAGCAAGCCAGCCAATCGAAATCCGCGAAAATGCAGTGCGCAAGCAGTGATCACCAAGGCCTCGCCGAGCGAGCGCGCCGTCAGCCAGTCTTCAGCGAAATGAAACACCCCATACGCGCCATATGCGCCGGTGAGGACGATGAGCGATGCGACGGCGAGGAACGACGTGCGGCCGTCAAAAAATGCCCGCGCCATCGCCCAGGCTGCCAGAAAGAAACAAACTTTGAAGGTGACAGCAAGCGCTAGCGCGGCATCACGCAATCCCAAGAGACGAATCCACCAAGCGTAGACTGTGGAAAAGATCGTATACGTATCTTGCGATACATCTCGAAGAAAAATATCGTTGCGAAGATTCGAATGAATCCTCGACAGAGCCTGCATCCCGTAGAGCTCGGCGTCGCCGCCAAGTCCTTTATAGTGATGGGTGCATGCCCACAGCGCGACAAGCATAGATGTCAGCGCCAAATTCGATGCCCACTTGTCCGAGTCGCCGTGCTGCAGATCGATCAAATTCCGGTACCGACGATGACGTGTGCAACGAGAAGAACAGTACCGAAAGTATACGCTATCGCCACCCGCAAAAAGTATCGCGGAACGGTTGCGGTATGCGCGTCACTCAATCACGGGCGAGCCGGCGCAGGGGGCCAATGAATTTCTCGTACTTTCGCCAGCGCGCGACAGAGGTCCTATATATTTTCTGACGGACTTGCCACGCACTGGCAGTGGCCACTGCGCGCTCGGTAGCCTGGAAATTCAGGCATCTTTCGTCCCATTCAAGGCCGGAGAATTCCAGTATTTTGCGGATCCAGGATTCTTGATCTGCAACCAAATCTCTATACGGGACCTCGAGAACCGACTGCGGTGGAAGAACAGAACGCCAATGATCCATCAACCTCTGGTGCTGGACAAAGTAATGGGACAGATCGGCCAAATCCATGGAGAAGTTCATTGCAGGGGAGAAATACTGGAAATAACAGGAGAGACAGGTATCGATGGGATCGCGCCGCATATATATGATGCGCGCGTTAGGAAAAACTGAATAAATTACGCCCAGGTAATCGGAGTTGACAGGGGCTTTGTCAACGACGCGTGCCGCATCACCCGCCTTCGCTTCCAAGGCGCGCAAATAGGTCTGCGCCAGCTTCTGCTTCTGTAGGCTGCCATGTAGCTTGTGCCGCAACTCGCTATCGTGCCCTTGCGCGGAATCGTCGCAAAACCCCAATTCCCCCGCTCCCCGTGCGCGGGGGTGTGACGCGATGATCTGCTCGACGAGCGAGGTGCCGGATCTCGGCATGCCGACGACAAAAATGGGTTTAGTCGACTGTGAGCCCCCCTCGTTAGCGTGGGCAATGACCTCCGCCGTGTAAAGGCGAATCATGTCGTCGACGAAACCTTCCCGTGCATCGCGATCGTAGGGGGCGGCCATCGCCTTGAGTAATTCATTCGCGCGTTTGAAGCTCCGAAACGCCTGCTCGTAATCATTGAGGTCATCGCAGAATTTGCCGATCGCAAAGCGAAGTTCGATCTCTTCGTCCAGGCTGAGCGTTGTTTCTAATAGGTTGTTTGCGACCTGGAGCCATGTCGAGTCTTCTGTAGTCATTTTACGAACGCCCGCAAGCGCGGCCCAGGCATGGGGCATCTTCGGATTAATCTTCAGGGCGTCCCTAAAGCGGGCTTCAGCCTCCGCGAAGTGTCCCTCCACGCGCGCGACATGTCCCATCAAGAAAATCGCTTCGGCATTACGTGGCGAGGTCTTCAGTACTTTGGCAAAACGCGCCTTGGCCTCACGCACCCGATTGAGACCCAACAGGGTTATACCGTGATGAATGCGCGCTTCGGCGAAGTTCGGGCGCAGTTTTATAGCGCGGCGCAACCAAATGTCAGACTCCCTGAGTTCGCCTCTTTGACGCAGCACCACTCCCAACTTAAAACTCGCCTCAGCGCTCCCGGGCATGGAGGCGATTGCTCGCCGTAAATGCTGTTCCGCCTCCGCCAGGAAACCCATTTTGCTAAGTGCGTTCCCGAGACCAAAAAGAGCCCCGATATCGCGGGGATCGAACTCGACCACGTTTCGATATAGGGCTGCGGCGTCGGCATAGGCGCCCCGCTCGAAGCATTGGTTGGCCTGGGCTAGGAGACGTTTCGCCTCGACCGGGGATAACCTGCCGAGCGGTGTCGCTGCCGCCCGGTCCCGCTGGAGCGGGGCCGAGATCTTGCCGGAAAGCTGAAGCACCAGTGACTGCGTGTATCCGTCGGCAACGTCCGGTGCAATTCCCTTCTCGATCAAACGCCACTTGAAAGATTGGGCAAGTTTCGCCTTCTTGAAGAAATTCAAGCGGAGCGCGAGCAGGTTAACGGAGGCTCGCTGCAGCAAATCCTCCACATCAAATGCGGAAGCCTTCGTAACCTCCTTGAGCGAGGATTGCTGAGTAAGCATGTCGGCTAAGGTCACCCCTGCTTGGGATGCCTCAGTCGAGCGTATCCATTGCAGCATAGTCGCCGAGTTTACACTGCTGAAGTTAAGCAGGCTAAGACAGAATACCCACCTCTAAGTCGGTGATATTCCACCACTCTTTGCCGCTCTCGCTATTCAATGCCGAGCTTCTTGATCCGATACCGCAACGCCCGAAAAGACATCCCCAGCACCTTGGCCGCTGCGGTCTTGTTGAATCGCGTTTGCTCCAGGGCTTTCATGATGGCGTCGCGCTCGACCTCCTCGAGATGGTCGCCGAGGGCGGCATTGTTCGATCCCCCAGTGGAGACCGCCGCGGAAGGTTGGGACGGGCGCAGTTGAATGTCGCCCGCGCCTATTTCGCCGCTGGCTGTCAAAGTTATTGCTCGCTCCAGAATATTTTCCAGCTCCCTGACATTCCCGGGAAACGCATAGGAGCGAAGCGCCTCCAGCGCGTCGTCGCCGAGCGTTGGCGGATTTATCTTCATCCGTCGTCCGAGCCGCCTCAGTACGGCCTCGGTGAGTTCAGCGACGTCTTCGGGACGCTCGCGAAGTGAGGGTACGCGCAACTCGATGACATTCACGCGATAAAAGAGGTCCTCCCGAAATTTGCCTTCCGCCACTAGCTGCGAAAGATTCTTGTGCGTTGCCGACAATATTCTCACGTCGATACTGGCTTCCGTTTGTTCTCCGATAGGCCGAACCGCTTTTTCTTGAATCACGCGCAGCAGCTTTACCTGCATGTGGAGCGGAAGATCCGCGATCTCGTCGAGCAAAAGTGTGCCGCCCTCAGCCGACTGAATCAGCCCCTTTTTATCGGTCACTGCCCCGGTAAAACTGCCCCGCTTGTGCCCGAATAGCTCACTCTCCATAAGCTCCGTTGGGATGGCGCCGCAATTGACGGGAACGAAAGGGCGGTCGGGACGGGGACTCGATTCGTGAATGAGCTTCGCCACCAGCTCTTTGCCGGTGCCCGATTCGCCGACGATATGCACGGGGGCCTGGCTACGCGCGACACGCGCGATCATTTCGCGCAGGTGCTGCATGGCGGTGGAAGTGCCGAGTAAGCGCGGTCCGAAAACGCTGGTGTCACTGTCGTTGGTATCCGAAAGCTTGATGGCGGTGGCCACCAATTTGCGCAAGCCGGCCAAGTCGAGCGGCTTGGAAACGAAATCGAAGGCGCCCAACTTCAGGGCACGAACGGCGGTCTCCATGTTGCCGTGGGCGGTGATGACCGCGACCGGGACGCTCGGTGAGTATTGCTGAATCCATTTCACCAGGTCCAGGCCGTCGCCGTCCGGCAGCTGCATGTCCGTGAGGCACAGGTCGAACCGCTCGGTTTTGAGGAGGCGCTGCGCGACCGCCACGGTCTCAGCAGTGCGCGGAGTCAGATCCATACGCTGCAGCGTTATGGACAAGAGCTCGCAAAGATCCGGCTCATCGTCAACCACCAGTACGGCAGGCTTGGGCATGACACTATTGTAACGTCATCGGCGGGTGCACTGGGCTAGTCCTCCCAGCGCTGTGGATCGCTGAATACGATTCGAAATACGCTTCCGCCGCCGCTGCGAGGCTCATACAGCAGGATCGCGCGGTTCAACTGGCAGAGTTCGCGGGCAATGAACAAACCGAGTCCCGTACCGCCCTTCCGGCCCGTAAAAAAAGGCTCGAAGATACGGTCGGCGGCCTCCGGTTCGATGCCGGATCCTCGGTCGGACACCTCGAGATAGGGACGGTAGCTAGGGCTCAATCGACTCAGCTTGATCTCCACCTTGATGCCGTCTCGTGGCTCGCCGTACTTGACGGCGTTGTCGCACAGATTCCACACCACTTGATGCAAATGGCTTGGGTCGAAGCGCACCTCGAGTTCGCCGGCGTCCTCCTTCACGGCTATGGTGTCGATCGTGACTTGCATGGTCTCGCAGAACTCCGATAAAAAATCATCGAGCCAATCGCCGAGCGCCAAGCGCGTGGGCTTCGTGGTCTCACGCCGCGATAGCTGCAAAACGTTGTTGATGATGGTACTGACGCGCTCGGAATTGTTGCGGATGATGTCGGTAAGTCTGCGATCATCGTTACTCATGTTGGGGCTCTCGGCCAATAGCTGACCGGCATGGCTCATCGCCCCCACGGGATTGCGGATCTCGTGCGCGATGCTGGCCGAAAGCCGGCCGAGCGCGGCGAGCTTGCTCTGTTGCACGCGCTCCGCCATGAGGCTCGTGTCCTCCAAAAAGATCAACGTGGGGCCCGGTGCCACGCCGCCCAATGGTGCAAAGTGAGGTTGAATCAGACGCGCGCCGTCGGCCGCCACGAAGCTCGAGGGTGACTCGTCCTGCTCGCTACCCTGGCGCCACGTGCTCAGGGAGTAGAGAAGGCGCGGCGAGACCTCGCCCACCAAAGCGCCGGGGACGGCGTGGATATCGCCAAGAATTTCGGCGGCGGATTCGTTGATCAACCGGATCTTGTCGCCGGCATCAACGACCAAGAGGCTCTCGCGAAGATGCTGGACGATGTATTGGGATAAATCTGCGAGGTTGGCGAGATCAACGTCCTTTTGACGCACCAGGTCCTCGCTTTCCCGCATGCGGGTTGCGAGGACGCTTGCGGACGCAGCGATGGCGAAAAGCACGAGCCCGAGAAATCCGGCGGTCGCATAGACGTTGATGTCCACATGACCCGTGAGCTGTTGCCAAATCGTATGCAGGAGAACCGCGATCGCCGCCACGGCCGCCAGGAACAGCGCGCTGCGCGGCGGCAGCAAAAAAGCCAGGCCGCCGACCGGCACGAACAACAGCGAGCCCAATCCGCTGGAAATACCGCCGCAGGCGTGCAGTAGCAGCATCAAGCAGGCGATGTCGATCGTCGCCTGGAAAACCGTTTGAATGTGGGCACTCAGCAGGCGCCTTCGGACCAATACGACGCTCAGCAGCCCGAAGCACAGATAAAAGACGGCAACCGCGGAGAACAAATCCGGCGACTCCACCGGTAAACCGCGGGCGCCGCCCAGCGAATAAAGGCCGAGCAGAACCAGCGGCACCAGCACGCGGTAGAGATTGAGGATCCCCAGAACGCGCCAGTTGAGGCCGGTTTTTGGCGGGATGACGGATGGTGATACGCGGTTCAAATGTGCAAGAGCCTTGAGTAACGGTTCCCCGGGGCGACTTTGCGCCGTAGGCTAGCTTAATTCAGAATAGCGGCCCCCAATGCGACCGGCTCGGCACTGGAGGGGAATTGTTCACGTACGGACCGGGATCTGAAACTAGGGGCTCGATGGGTACTCCGCGAAAGCTGCGCTGTGTTATGGCGCAGCTCAATCTGGTGGTCGGGGATGTCGAGGGCAACACCTCGCGCATCGTCGACTCCGCGATTCGGGCTCGGGATGAGCTGAGAGCGGACATCGTGATGGTGCCGGAGTTGGCTGTCTCCGGCTACCCGCCGGAGGATCTGCTGTTCCATTCGGGGATGCGATCTCAGGTCGCCCGGTCGATCGGCCGCCTGAAGGCGGAGGTGCGCGGAATCACCCTGATCGCCGGCTATCCGGAATATGAGGGCAACCATATCTACAATTCGGCGCTGGTCCTGCGGGACGGCGCCGTGCTGGCCAACCACCGCAAGGCCTGTCTGCCCAATTACCGCGTGTTCGACGAAAAGCGGTATTTCACCCCGGGCACGAAACCCACGGTGGTGGAGCTCAACGGCATCAGGGCAGGAATCGTAGTTTGCGAGGATGTCTGGGACCCCGAGCCCGCCGGTCAGGCTCGAGGTGCCGGTGCGCAAGTGTTGCTGGTGATCAATGCCTCCCCGTATGAGGTCAACAAGCAACGTCAGCGCGAGAACGAAGTCGCCAAGGCGCGAGTCGCCGAAACGGGCATTCCGCTGGTTTTTGTCAATCTGATCGGCGGGCAGGACGAGCTTGTTTTCGACGGCAATTCCTTCGTGATGGATGCGCATGGGCAGATCGCCGCGCGGGCCCCCGCGTTCACGGAGGGCCTGTATCCGGTGGATCTGACGCTCGGGCCCGACAGCGTGGTGCTGCCATCGCCCGGCGAACTCACTCCCCTCCAGGACGAGGAGGAGAGCGTCTACGGTGCCCTGGTTCAGGGCACGCGAGACTACGTCGACAAGCACCGCTTTCCGGGCGTGGTGCTCGGTCTTTCGGGAGGCGTGGACTCGGCGCTTACGCTCTGTATTGCCGTCGATGCGCTGGGCTCGGACCGCGTGCATTCGGTGGCCATGCCCTCGCGCTACACCTCGCAGATGAGCAAAGACGATGCGGCGGCGCAGGCTTCATTGCTGAACGTGAAGCACAGCGAGATATCGATCGAGGGTATGTTCGAGGCGACCCTGAAAGCGCTCAAAGACGAGTTCGCGGGGCGCCCCGCAGACACCGCGGAAGAGAACATCCAGTCTCGCTGCCGTGGCGTTCTGCTCATGGGCATCTCGAACAAGACGGGTCGTATGCTGCTCACCACCGGCAACAAGAGCGAGATGGCGGTCGGCTACGCGACCCTATACGGAGATATGGCCGGGGGGTTTGCGCCCATCAAGGATTGCAGCAAGCTCTTGGTCTATCGCCTGTGTGCGTGGCGAAATGCGCAATCCCGGGTCATTCCCGCGCGCGTCATCGAGCGTCCGCCGTCGGCCGAACTTCGACCCGACCAAAAGGACACCGACAGCTTACCTCCCTACGAAGTGCTGGATCCCATCCTGGAGGCCTTCATCGAAGACGATCTATCGGTCGACCAGATCGCGGCGCGTGGTTTCGACCGCAAGGTGGTCGGGCGGATTCTCGATTTGGTGAAGCGCAATGAATACAAGCGGCGCCAAGCACCTCCGGGCGTACGGGTGAGCGGCCGCGCCTTTGGCCGCGATTGGCGCTACCCGATCACGAGCGGGTATCAGACGTCGCGATAGCGGCCACTTGCAGCGGCCGATCGCGCCCCGCAGCCGATCGCCGCTACAGAATCCGCCTCCACCAAGACTTCTTCCTATCGACATCCCGCGCGTTCCCCGGGTAATTGTCGACATACACGGACTCGGCATTCTTCGCGAGATCGGTCATCCCGAGCGCGGTGTACGCCTGGACCAGAATCTTCATCGAGCCCCGCACCGCCGGGGCGCCATCGTAGTTCTCGATGCAGAATTTGGCGCGGTTGAGCGCCCCTACGTAGGCGCCGCGCCTCATGTAATAACTCGCCACGTACAGCTCGAAGTCGGCGAGCCGATTGCGCAGGAAGATCATCCGCTGGCGGGCATCGCCCACATACTGGCTGTGCGGGTACTTCTTGATCAGATCTTCGAAGGCGTCGAAGGACTTCTTGGAGTTGACCGGCGGCCGGCGCGACAGGTCGACGTGAAACCAGCGCTCGATGAAGTTCGCCTGGCGCTCGAAATAGATCAGGCCCTTCATGTAATAGGCGTAGTCCACCCGGGGGTTGGTCGGATTCTCGCGGATGAAGGTATCGGCCGCGTCCACCGCGGGATCGACCAGCCGATTCTTGTAATAGGCGTAGATCAGGTCGATCTGCGCCTGGCGCGCGGGCTCGGAGAAGGGGAACCGTGATTGCAGGTTCTCGAGCTGCTTGATCGCCTGGGCGTAGCTCGAATCCCTCATGCTCTTCTGGGCCCGGGCATACAGCACTTCCGGGCCGGATTTGGCGTCGTCGACCCGATGGCTATGGCAGCCGGCGGCCAACAAGGCCAGCCCTAAGATGAGCACGATGGCCCGGCCGGGCTGTACAAGATGACGCAGTCTCACATCCGATTCCTTACAATGGGGGGCGATTTTTAAGACGCGCGGCAGTATACCCGATGCCCCGCCGCTAGCTTCGAGTGCCCCATGAGCGCAGAGTTCCGAGTGATCGAGCTGCAGATTCCCGAGGAATTGAGCGGATTTCGGCTGGACAGCGCGCTCGCCCGGATGCTCCCCGAACATTCCCGCACCCGCATCAAGGGCTGGATCGAGGCGGGCGGGGTCCAGATCGGGAGGCTACCCTGCAAGCCCAGGGATGTGGTGACCGCGGGGTCGCGCGTGCACGTGCGGATGTCGGCGGAGCCCGTAGCTGTCGCGGTATTGCCGGAGTCGATACCCCTTCGGATCGTGCACGAAGATCGCGACGTGCTGGTGATCGACAAGCCAGTCGGATTGGTGGTCCATCCCGGAGCGGGTAATCCGCGGCACACGCTGCAAAATGCGTTGTTGGGCTGGGATCCTCGGCTCGCCTCGCTTCCCCGTGCCGGCATCATCCATCGGCTTGATAAGGACACGAGCGGGCTCTTGATGGTCGCCCGCACGCCGGAGGCGCACACGGTGCTGACCCGCGAGCTCATGGCGCGGTCGGTCTCCCGGGAGTATCTCGCGGTCTGCGTCGGCGTCATGACGTCGGGCGGGACCATCGATCAGCCCATCGGGCGGCATCGAAGCGATCGGCTGCGCATGGCAGTGCGCAGCGACGGCCGGCCCGCCATGACGCACTATCGCGTGCTCGAGCGTTATCGTGCCCATAGCTACTTGAGCGTGAGCCTGACCACCGGCAGGACACACCAAATCCGCCTGCATTTGTCGCACTTGAAGTACCCGATCGTGGGAGATCCGGTTTACGGCGGCCGGTTTGGCCGCCCGCGGGGAGCAGGCGAGGAGCTCGCCAAGTGTTTGCGCGCCTTCGGCCATCAGGCGCTGCACGCGGCCAAACTCGCCTTCGATCACCCGCGCACCGGCAAGCGCCTGGCACTGCAGACGCCGGTCCCCGCGGACTTTGCGGCGCTGCTCGAAGCGCTGCGCGCCGACGCACGCGAGGCCTTGCGGCACGCGGCGGCGGCGGGGCCGACGAGCCGCTCCGGAAGGGCTTGATGCCGATCGAGTGGCTCACCCCTTCCTGGCCGGCTCCGCCCACGGTCCGGGCGCTGTCGACGTTGCGCGGGGGCGGGGTCAGCACCGGACGATATGCCTCGCTCAACCTGGGCAACCATGTGCGGGACGCGCCGGAGGCGGTCGCGGAAAATCGCCGCCGGTTGCGCGTCGCTGCGGGACTGCCGGCCGAACCGGCCTGGCTCACTCAGGTACACGGCGTGGGGATTGCCAACTTGGACATCCTGCCGGCGGATCTCGCGCAACCCGCGCCGGCCGCGGATGGCGCGGTGACGCGCGCGCCCGGCCGCATCTGCGCAATTCTCACAGCGGACTGCCTGCCGGTGTTATTCGCAACCCAGACGGGGGACGCGGCCGCAGCCGCGCACGCCGGCTGGCGCGGCCTTGCAGGCGGCGTGATCGAGGCCACGGTGACGGCTCTGGACGTGGCGCCCGCTTCGCTCCTGGTGTGGCTGGGGCCCGCCATCGGGGCGCAGCACTTCGAGGTGGGCGCCGAGGTCCGAGACGAGCTCGTACGGGACGATCCGGGCGCACGGACCGCATTCGTACCGAACGCCCGCGGCCGATTCATGGCCGACCTTCCGGGCCTTGCACGTCGCCGGCTCGAGCGCTTGGGCGTCACCCGCATATACGGGGGCGGCGAATGCACCCACGGGCAGGCCGAGCGCTATTTCTCCCACCGCCGCGACGGTGAGACCGGCCGGCAGGCCAGCCTGGTGTGGCTGGCGCCCTGACCTACGTAGAAATCCCGTTGAATTGAGGCGTGGAACCCCCACTTAATGGGCATTCCGATCGATTCAGAGGGATAGATTCATGCGAATGGACAAGCTGACCACCAAATTCCAGGGCGCTTTGGCGGACGCTCAATCGCTTGCCGTGGGGCGCGATAACCAATACATCGAGCCCGTGCACCTGATGGCGGCGCTGCTCGACCAACAAGGCGGCACCGCCCGTCCGCTCTTGGAAAAGGCGGGGGCAAATGTTGCGAAACTCCGCTCCGAGCTGGCCGCCGCGCTGGATCGTCTGCCCAAGGTCGAAGGATCGGGGGGCGAGGTGCTTCTCGGCAACGATCTCAACAAGCTCCTGAACGTCACGGACAAGCTGGCACAGCAGCGCAGCGATCAATTCATCTCGAGCGAATTGTTCGTGCTCGCGGCCTGCGAGGATCGGGGCGAGCTCGGCCGCATCCTCAAGGCTTGCGGACTGTCCAAGGCCGCGCTCGACAAGTCCATCGAGGACGTGCGCGGGGGTGCCAAGGTGGATGATGCGGGCGCGGAGGAGAACCGCCAGGCGCTCGAGAAATACAGCATCGACCTCACCGAGCGCGCAACCCAGGGAAAGCTCGATCCGGTGATCGGCCGTGACGACGAGATCCGCCGCACCATCCAGGTGTTACAGCGCCGGACCAAGAACAATCCCGTGCTCATCGGCGAGCCCGGCGTCGGCAAGACCGCCATCGTCGAGGGCCTCGCGCAGCGAATCATCAACGGCGAAGTGCCCGAGGGCCTGCGCAACAAGCGCATTCTCGCGCTCGACATGGGCGCGCTCATTGCCGGAGCGAAATTCCGCGGCGAGTTCGAGGAGCGGCTCAAAGCCGTGCTCACCGATCTCTCGAAACAGGAAGGCCAGATCATTCTCTTCATCGACGAGCTGCATACCATGGTGGGTGCCGGCAAGGCTGAAGGCGCGATGGATGCGGGCAACATGCTCAAACCTGCCCTCGCGCGCGGCGAGCTGCATTGCGTGGGTGCGACCACGCTCGATGAGTATCGCAAGTACATCGAGAAGGACGCGGCGCTCGAGCGCCGCTTCCAGAAAGTGCTGGTGGAGGAGCCGTCGGTGGAGGACACCATCGCCATCCTGCGCGGACTCAAGGAGCGCTACGAGGTGCATCACGGCGTCGAGATCACCGATCCCGCGATTGTGGCGGCGGCGACCCTGTCGCATCGCTATATCTCGGATCGGCAGCTGCCCGACAAGGCCATCGACTTGATCGACGAGGCGGGCTCGCTGATTCGGATGGAAATCGATTCCAAGCCGGAGGTGCTCGACAAGCTCGATCGGCGCATCATCCAGCTCAAGATCGAACGCGAAGCGCTGAAGAAGGAGACCGACGAAGCCTCGCGCAAGCGGCTCTCCACGCTCGAGGAGTCGCTCAAGGCGCTCGAGAAGGAATACTCGGATCTGGAGGAGGTGTGGAAGGCTGAGAAAGCTTCCGTGCAAGGCGCCGCTCACATCAAGGAGGAGCTGGAGCGGGCGCGCCTCGATCTGGACACCGCACGTCGTGCGCAAGATTTGGGCCGCATGTCGGAGCTGCAGTATGGGCGCATACCCGACCTGGAGCAGCGCCTCGCCAAGGCACTCGAGGTCGAGCAGAAGCCCAATCAGCTGCTGCGCAATTCGGTCACCGAAGTGGAGATTGCCGAAATCGTCTCGAAGTGGACCGGGATACCCGTGTCGCGCATGCTCGAGGGCGAACGCGAGAAGCTCCTGCGCATGGAAGAGGTGCTGGAGCAGCGCGTGGTCGGTCAGCATGAGGCCGTGAAGGCCGTTGCCGACGCCATCCGGCGCTCGCGCGCAGGATTGCAGGATCCGCATCGTCCGTTGGGCTCGTTCTTGTTCCTCGGGCCCACCGGCGTCGGCAAGACGGAGCTCTGCAAGGCCCTGGCCGAGTTCATGTTCGATACCGAGGAGTCGATGATCCGGATCGATATGTCCGAGTTCATGGAGAAACACTCCGTGGCCCGCCTGATCGGCGCGCCCCCGGGGTATGTCGGATACGAGGAGGGCGGCTACCTCACCGAGGCGGTACGGCGGCGTCCCTATAGCGTCGTGCTGCTCGATGAGGTCGAGAAGGCCCATCCCGACGTGTTCAACGTGCTGCTCCAGGTGCTCGATGACGGGAGGCTCACCGATGGACAAGGGCGCACCGTGGATTTTCGCAATTGCGTGATCATCATGACCTCGAATTTGGGCAGCCAGACCATCCAGGAGCTCGCCGGCGAGGCCAATTACGCCAAGATGAAGGCAGCTGTCATGCAGGTGGTCGGCCAGCATTTCCGCCCGGAGTTCATCAATCGGGTCGACGAGATCGTGGTGTTCCACCCGCTCGGCCGCGATCAGATTCGCTCCATCGTGGACATCCAGCTCGGCCGGCTACGGCAGCGATTGGCGGAACGCGACATTCAGCTGCGGTTGGACGATGCGGCGCGCGATCGCATCGGCGAGGCTGGGTTCGACACCGTGTACGGAGCTCGGCCCTTGAAGCGCGCCATCCAGGCGCAGATCGAGAATCCGCTCGCGCAGCAGATCCTGCGGGGCGATTTCATCGCCGGCGATCGGGTGGTCGCCACGCTGAAGCGCGACGGCTTGTTCTTCGAGAAGGAGCGGCTGCATTGATCGGGCTTCGCTATACTTTTGGGCGCGGCTCTATCGATCCAAGACGGGATGAAGGAAACACATGCCTTTTTACGAGTACCAGTGCAATAGTTGCGGCCACACGCTCGAGGCCATGCAGAGGATCACCGATGCGCCCTTGAAGAAGTGCCCGCATTGCGGCAAGCCGCAGCTGCAAAAGCTCATGTCCGCTCCCGTATTCCGCTTGAAGGGCGGCGGTTGGTACGAGACGGATTTCAAGTCCGACCAGGACAACAAGCGCAACCTCGCCGACCGACCCGATGCCGACGCGCCCAAGGACGACAAGAAGGACAAGACCGAGGCGTCCGGGAGCAAGGAGGCCTCGACCCCGTCGGATGCCGCAAAGCCCGAGAAGAGCGTGGACAAGACGGCGGACAAGGCTCAAGACTCCGGCAAGAAGGCTGCTCCCTCCCCATCGGCCGGCGCGGCCGCGGCCAGCCCACGTCGGGCGGCGGGCTCCAGCTCGAATAAGTCCAGTGCGCGCAAGGCCGTCAAGCGTCCGGCGCGCCCGGCGGTGAAGCGCAAGGCAGCCAAGCCGGCGCGGCGCCGCTGACAGGGACTTCGCGCCTCCTTCGGGCTTGCCCGCGCGCGCCCTAAGCCGTAGCATCGCGCGCTTCCCGGAGCTGATTAAAACCTATGCGCACTCATTATTGCGGCCAGGTCGGTGAATCATCGATCGGTCAAACTGTCACCGTCGCCGGCTGGGCCCATCGCCGCCGCGACCATGGTGGCGTCATTTTCGTCGATCTGCGCGACCGCGAGGGACTGCTGCAGATCGTCGTCAACCCGGATACTGCCGATGTCTTCGCGAAGGCGGAGCGGGTTCGCAATGAGTACGTGCTCGAAGTCACCGGCGTGGTGCGGGCACGTCCGCCGGGGACCGTGAATGCGAATTTGAAGTCCGGCCAGGTCGAGCTCGTGTGCCGCTCGCTCGAGATCTTGAACCGCTCCGATCCGCTGCCGTTTCAGCTGGACGAGCACGTGAGCGAGGAAGTGCGGCTGCGGTTCCGCTACATCGATCTGCGCCGCGAGGAGATGCGGGAGCGCTTGATGCTCCGGCACCGCATCACCCGGGCCATGCGCAGGTATCTGGACGATGCAGGGTTCGTCGACATCGAGACGCCGATGCTCTCCAAAGCCACGCCGGAAGGAGCGCGGGACTATTTGGTGCCGAGCCGCACGCACGCGGGCAAGTTCTTCGCGCTGCCGCAATCGCCGCAGATCTACAAGCAGCTGCTGATGATTTCCGGGTTCGATCGCTATTATCAGATCGTGCGATGTTTTCGCGACGAGGACTTGCGGGCCGACCGGCAACCCGAGTTCACGCAGCTCGATATCGAGACCTCGTTTCTCGATCAGGCAGAGATCCAGCACATCATGGAAGGTCTGATGCGCTATCTGTTCAAGGAGGTCCTCGAGGTGCAGCTTCCGGATCCGCTGCCTCGCATGACCTATGCCGAAGCCATGCGCCGCTATGGATCCGACAAGCCCGATCTTCGAGTGCCGCTCGAGCTCGTCGACGTGGCGGATCTCGTGCGCGGCTGTGAGTTCAAGGTATTCGCGGGCCCTGCCGCCGATCCCAATGGCCGCGTGACCGCGCTTCGCGTGCCGCAGGGCGGTCGGCTGTCGCGCAAGGAAATCGACGATTACACCGCCTATGTGGCCCGCTTCGGCGCCAAGGGATTGGCGTACGTCAAGGTCAACGATACCGCCAAGGGGCGCGACGGCCTGCAGGCGCCCATCCTGAAATTCCTGAGCGATGCGGCCATCGCCGGTATTCTCGAGCGCACCGGGGCCGTCGACGGCGATTTGATCTTCTTTGGTGCCGACTCCGCCAAAGTGGTGAGCGATGCGCTCGGCGCGTTGCGATTGAAGGTGGGCGAGGACCTGAAGCTCGTCGAGCCGGGCTGGCGCCCCCTGTGGGTGGTCGACTTCCCGATGTTCGAGTGGGATCCCGAAGCCAGGCGCTGGGCGGCCATGCATCATCCGTTCACGAGTCCGGTGAATCTGGATTACGCGGCGCTCGCGGCCGCGCCCGGTGAAGCAATCGCGAAGGCTTACGACATGGTGCTGAACGGTTCCGAGATCGGTGGCGGCTCGGTGCGTATTCATGCCCAGGAGCTGCAATCGACGGTGTTCGACCTCCTCGGGATCTCCGCGGAGGAGGCCAGGGTCAAGTTCGGGTTCCTGCTCGATGCGCTGAAGTTCGGCGCACCGCCCCACGGCGGCATCGCCTTCGGACTGGATCGCCTGGCGATGCTCATGGCCGGCGCCAGCAGCATCCGCGACGTGATCGCCTTCCCGAAGACGCAGACGGCCGCAGATCCGTTGATGGATGCGCCGACCGAGGTGAGCGAAGCGCAGCTTCGCGAGCTGCATATCCGGATCAGGGTTCCGCCCAAAGTCGAGTAGCCTTGCAACCGTTCCGACGCCCGGAATCCGTATTGATCGTGATTTACACCGCCGGCGGGGAATTTCTCCTGATGGAGCGGCGTAAACCGCCGGGCTTCTGGCAATCGGTCACGGGAAGCCTCGAGTGGGGTGAAACCGCGGATTGCGCCGCGCGCCGGGAGCTCGTGGAGGAGACCGGCATCACTCAGGGCCGGCTGTGCAATCTGCAATGGAGCCAGGTCTACGAGATCCTCCCCTCGTTCGGCAAGAAGTACGCGCCCGGTGTCACCCGCAACCTCGAGCATGCCTTCGCGTTGAAGCTGCAAGAGCGCGTGCCGGTGGTGTTGAGCGAAAACGAACATGCCCGCTACCTCTGGTTGAGCGCTGCGGAGGCGATCACCACCGTGTCCTCGGACAGCAACCGAGCGGTCATCCTCAAGCTTCGGCACTGACTGTTGCGCCGCCGATGATCACCCGGCTCATCTACGTGCATGGTCTCTGGCTCAACGGCTGGGAGTCTGTGCTGCTGCGCCACCGTTTGGAGCGCGAGCTCGGATGCGAGACAGCGGCGTTCTCCTACCCCTCCGTGGGCGCCGGCATTGCCGCGAATGCACGGGCGCTCGCCGAGTCCTTGGAGCGCGTGTCTGCCGATGCGCTGCACCTGGTGGGGCACAGCCTGGGAGGGCTCGTGCTGCTCGAGTTGTTCGAGAGCGTCCTGTCGGCTGACGGAAAACTTCCCAGCGGAAAGCGCCTGCCGCCCGGACGAATCGTGCTTTTGGGGTCGCCGGTACAAGGCAGCAGCGCTGCGCAGCATCTTGCGCGCCTGCCGTTCGGCAGATCCATCATGGGGCTTACCGCGAATGAAGTGCTCGTGGCCCCGCACACGCGGCGCTGGAACGGTGCGCGCGATCTCGGGGTGATCGCCGGCAGCTTGCCGCTAGGCTTGGGCCGACTGGTGGGGCCCTTGGGTGGACCGAATGACGGCACGGTGCTGGTCGAGGAGACCCTGCTGCCCGGCGCCACGCAGCACCTGACGCTCAAGACCAGCCACAGTGCTCTTGTGTACTCCGCCACGGTTGCGCGGCAGGCGGCGGCGTTCCTGCGCGCAGGGCACTTCGATACCTCGCAAGATTGATCACGAGGGCTTCGGCTCGAGTCTGCGGTAGAAGAACGTCGTGTCGCAAAGTCCGCCCTCGGGCCACAGCGCGAACCCGGGGACGACGCCCACGCGTATCCATCCTGCGCGAGCATAGAGACGCTCGGCATCCGCGCTCGCGGTGTCGAGCACGAGCAACCACTTGCCGTGCTCGCGGGCGAGATCCTCGGCGGCACGCAACAGAGCCTCTCCGACACCGCGCCGACGCGCACGGCGGTGCACCAGCATCTTCGACAGATCGGCGCGGTGCGGCTGGTTTTCCGGAAGGTCGAACACCAGCTGCACGGTGCCGACGACGCCCTGTGCGTCCTCGGCGACCAAGAGTGCGCGCCGCCCGTCGGCGAGCTGCGGCGCAACGCTGCGCCAGAACGCGACCGCCCTGTCGAGGGAGAGGGGACTCATGAAGCTCACGGACGCACCGTCCAGGACGCAGTCGATCAGAACCGCAGCGAGACCCCGGACCTCGCCCTCGGACGGCACCGTCAGGCGACGGATTCGGACCGCATCCTTCATCGGCCGCCCCGTTCGGCACGGGCGGCTGCCCGCAACTTGAACACCAGGTCCAAGGCCTCTCGGGAGCTCAGCTCCTCCGGATCCAAGGCGCAGAGCGTGTCGAGCACGGCGGACGGCGCCGCAGCGAACAGGGAAAGCTGGGGCTCGGGCGGTGACAGGTGGCCGCGCAGCGCGTCGCGCTCGCGCTCCAGTTCCGTCAAGTAGCGGCGAGCCTCGGCGGTGACCGATTTGGGAATGCCGGCGAGTGCAGCCACCTGCAGGCCGTAGCTTTGATTCGCAGGACCGTCTTTGACACTATGCAGGAACACCAGCGTATCGGCATGTTCGACGGCTTCGACGTGTACGTTGACGACTCCCGGGGCTTCGGTGGCGAGGCCGGTGAGTTCGAAATAATGGGTGGCGAAGAGCGTAAAGGCGCGGATCTGCCGTGCGATGAACGCCGCGCAGGCCCATGCGAGCGACAGGCCGTCGAAGGTCGACGTGCCGCGGCCGACCTCGTCCATCAACACCAGGCTCCGGTCGGTGGCGTTGTGCAGGATGTTCGCGGTCTCCGTCATCTCCAGCATGAACGTGGAGCGGCCGCCCGCAAGATCGTCGGAGGCTCCGATACGCGTGAAGATCCGATCCAACGGCCCCAGTACGGCGCGCTTTGCCGGCACGAAGCAACCGATGTGTGCCAGGATCACGATCAGCGCCGTCTGCCGCATGTAGGTGCTCTTGCCGCCCATGTTTGGCCCGGTGATGATCAACATCCGCCGGCCATCGTCGAACTTGAGGTCGTTCGGAATGAACGGCTCGCGGCTTGCCCGTTCGACCACGGGATGCCGGCCGCCCTCGATGCAGATCACGGGGTGTTCCACGAGTTCCGGTTGGGCGCAGTCGAGCGTCATCGCCCGCTCGGCAAAGCAGGCGAGCACATCGAGCTCCGCGACGGCGGCCGTGGTGGCCTGCAAGGCCCGCAAACGGTCGGTCAGCCGGTCGAGCAGTTGGTCGTACAGTTCCTTTTCTCGCGCGAGCGCCCGATCGCGCGCGCCGAGCACCTTGTCCTCGAAGGCCTTGAGCTCCGGGGTAATGAACCGCTCGGCGGATTTCACGGTCTGGCGGCGCAGATACTCCTTCGGCGCACGATCCGCTTGAGAGCGATTGATTTCGATGAAAAAACCCTGCACCCGATTGAAGCCGAGCTTCAGGCTGGAAATACCGGTACGTTCGCGCTCGCGCCGTTCCAGGTCCAACAGATACTGCTCGGTGTTGCCGCCCAGGAGACGCAGCTCGTCCAGCTCTGCATCGTAGCCGGCGGCGATCACGCCTCCGTCGCGCAGGAAATGCGGCGGCGACTCGGCCACTGCGCGCATCAGCAGCGCATATTCCTCGCCGTGCTCGTCGAACTCGTCGGTAAGACGCTGCAAGAGCGGCGAGGGCGTGCCCGCCAGCAATGCGGTGAGTATGTGACGGAGCGTCGGCAGCGCGCCGAGCGCGGTGCGCAGCTGCGCGAGATCACGAGGACGCGCCGAGCGCAGCGCAACGCGTGCGAGGATTCTCTCCATGTCGCCGATCGAGCGGAGCGACTGCGCGATCTCGGTGTAGCGCGAGGTTTCGATGAGCGTCGCGACCGCGTGGTAGCGCGCCTTCAACGTACCGCGGTCACGCAACGGCCGATTCAGCCAGCGTCGCAACATGCGCGCGCCCATGGCCGTGGCCGTTCGATCGAAAATTCCCGCGAGCGTGAGCTCGGGCTTGCCCACGAGGCTTTCGTCCAGCTCCAAGTTGCGCCGCGTCGGCGGATCCATGATGAGCGCGCCATCGTGTTCCTCCGTGGACAAGGCGCGCAGATGCGGCAGCGCCGCCTTTTGCGTCTCGCGCACGTAAGCGAGGAGCGCGCCGGCGGCGGCGATCGCCAGCGATTTTTCCGCGCAACCGAAGCCCGCCAAGTCGCGGGTGCCGAACTGCTCCGTCAGAGCCCGCGTGGCCGAGTCGGTGTCGAAGTGCCAGGGTGGCCGGCTGCGCCAAGGACGATCCGTCGTGTGCTTCCCTAGCGGCAGGGAGCCGTCGGGAATCAGCATCTCCGCCGGCCGCAGCCGTTCGATCTCGGCCTCGAGGGCATCCGCACCGTCGAGCTCCATGACGGTGAAGCGTCCTGCCGACAGATCCAGCCACGCGAGACCGGCTCGCCCCTTCGCCGTGCAAACGCTGGCCAGCACGTTGTCGCGCCGCTCCTCGAGCAACGCCTCGTCGGTGATGGTGCCCGGCGTGACGATGCGCACGACCTCGCGCTCCATCGGTCCTTTGGTCTTGCCGGGATCGCCGCGCTGTTCGCAGATCGCCACCGATTCGCCCTTGCGCACCAGCCGTGCAAGGTACGCCTCGACCGAAACGGCCGGCACGCCCGCCATCGGGATGGGGGCGCCCGCCGATGCGCCGCGTTGGGTGAGTGCGATGTCGAGCAACTGCGAGGCGCGCCGCGCATCGTCGTAGAACATCTCGTAGAAATCGCCCATGCGATAGAACAGCAGCACGTTCGGATGCTGCGCCTTGATGCGCAAATACTGCTGCATCATGGGGGTGTGATCCTGAAGCTCGGTGCCTTGGGCAGGGTCTCGAAGGGTCGGCTCGGTGCTCATCTCAGGCATTTTCCACATCGGGAGCACCGACCGCACGCGGAATCGTGTCGGGGGCGCAATTGACTGCCGCGTGCTTTCTTGCTATCCGCGCTGGGGCAGATGCTCGCACAAAATTGAAGGATAACGATGGCAACGACGGATCGGGTCTTGTTCGGTCTCGCAAATAGGGTCGGAAGGCGGCTGGTCGGGCAAGGGCGTCGGGTGACGACTGCCGAGTCGTGCACGGGCGGATGGATCGCCAAGGCACTCACCGATGTGGCGGGCAGCTCGCAATGGTTCGGGGAGGGGTTCGTCACCTACAGCAACGAGGCGAAAGCACGTAGCCTTAAGGTCTCCCGCTCGGCTCTCGAGCGACACGGGGCGGTCAGCAAAGCTGTGGCCATCGCCATGGCCGAAGGGGCGTTGCGTCGAGCCGGCGCGGACCTATCGGTGGCCGTCACCGGAATCGCGGGTCCCGATGGTGCAGTGCCCGGTAAACCGGTGGGAACGGTCTGGTTCAGCTGGGCGGAGCGGCGAGGTGCCCGCGTTCACGTCACGGTGGAGCGCAGGAATTTTCGCGGCGATCGCGAGGCGGTACGGCGCAAGACCGTCGAGGCGGCGCTGCGCGGCTTGCTCCGCCGCTAGGTGACGCGTGCGCCTATTCTTCGCGGCGTTCCCCGACTTGGACACGTGCCGCAAGATTGCGGCGGCGGCGCGCACGCTCGATCTTCCGGGAGCATCGAGGTATCTGCCACCCGACAATTATCACGTGACGCTCCTATTCCTCGGCGAGGTTTCCGATGCCGAGGTTCAATCGATTCGCGAAATCGGCGAGGCTCAGCGAGTCGAGCGCAGCTCGCTGCGATTCGATCGCTGGGAATACTGGAAAGACGCGGGCGCCGTTGTCGCATCGAGCTCCGATCGCCCGCAATCGCTGCTGAATTTGCGGGCGACGCTTGCCGCCAGGCTGGCGCAACACGGCGTCAGCTTCGATGACAAACCGCTGCGCCCGCATATAACTGTTGCGAGAAAGATCGCGCAAGCTCCTGTGTTGCAAGCATTGTCCGAATTCAGCTGTGAGGTGCGCGCCTTCAGCCTGGTCTCGTCGGCCACGGCGTCCAGCGGATCGGTTTATACAGTGGTCGGAACTTGGCCACTACTGGATACGGCGTCGCGCCGCTGAAAATAGTTGCCGGTGGTGCGCGAAACTCGCCGGTTTCGGTGCATATGAGATGAGCGCGCGGCGTCGAATGTGAAATAATAGCGCCACACGTTGTCGAGGAATCCCTATGGAAGAGAATCGCAAGAAGGCTCTCGCGGCTGCGCTGAGCCAGATCGAAAAGCAATTCGGAAAAGGCTCCGTCATGCGCCTCGGCGAGGCGGGTGCCACGTACGAAGTGGACTCTATCCCGACGGGATCGCTGGGGCTGGACATCGCCCTTGGAGTCGGCGGCATTCCGAAGGGCCGGGTGATCGAGATCTTCGGACCCGAGTCCTCGGGCAAAACCACGCTCACGCTGTCGATAATTGCCTCCGCGCAGAGGCATGGCGGCACGGCGGCGTTCGTGGACGCGGAGCATGCGCTCGACCCCGTGTATGCGGAGAAGCTCGGCGTCAAGGTCAAC